>Ga0209698_10003022_pt1 | contig 18831 bp, 12 predicted proteins | sample LitLauG_LLR_2012_FD_187203 | JGI IMG/M metagenome (GOLD analysis project Ga0209698, IMG submission 187203) | Freshwater sediment microbial communities from Pennsylvania, USA - Little Laurel Run_MetaG_LLR_2012 (SPAdes) (version 2) | ecosystem: Environmental > Aquatic > Freshwater > Creek >...
AACGTGCGAGGGAAAGGGCAATTCGCCCGCAAAAAAGCCCCGCCCAACGCCGCCGATCCGCTTGTTCCCAAGAACAAGGAAGAGGAAGTCTCGAAAGAAGCTCCCATCGGCTCGTACCATTACCGGCTTAAGCTTCAGACTTACGACAACATGTCGCTCGCCGCCGCGTATTTTCCCGCCAAGATTGAGACGGGCACCCCCGTCGTCCTGCTCGTTCATGAAAAAGACCGATCGAGCAAGGATTTTGAAGACCCGATCGCGGAACTCAAGAACCAAGGACTGGCCGAGAACCTTCAGGGCGTCGGCTACGCGGTGCTATCGTTCGACCTTCGAGGTTACGGCGCCAACGCCCGCCGCGCCATGTCGGATCGCGAATGGAAAGAAATGGTTTACGACCTCCAGGCCGCCTACCATTTCCTCCTCGATCGACATAACCGCGGCGAGCTGAATCTGGCCAAACTTGGAGTCGTCGGCCTGGGAGAAGGCGCAAACCTTGTCGCCTCCTGGGCGTTTTCTCCGGGAGGAGCCGTTTCCAGCGAAGGCCGATCCTCCGACATCGCCGCGCTCGCGCTGGTGTCTCCGCTCGCGGAGGGTTCCGGCCAGAACTTCTCTCGCCTGATGAGCGCTTTGGCCCCCAGAATCCCCGTCTTCCTGATGGCCGGAGAGCGCGACGCGATTTCCCACGAAACCGTCAAACGCATCCGCGTCGGCGTCGAGAAAACCCGGCAAAATAAGGTCGCGATCTATCCCTCATCGCTCCACGGCTACAAGCTGATGACCCTGGAGCCCAAGGCCGCCCCCGACCTCGTCAAGTTCCTCGAAGGAACCGTCCGACTCAAGGCCACCGAGTGGGAACCTCGTTACAACCTCACCCCCATCTCCTATAACGACATCCAGGTCGTTCGCCATCTCAAACCGGATGACAAAGAGAAGGCCAAGGCCAAAGACGCCGAGAAAGAAAAAGACGCCGCCAAATAACGAAAGTTGAAGAAAATCCACACCACGGTCGTCCAGGGCCTCGACAATTGTAAGAGGACACTCTACAATAGAGTTCAATCCCGTCGAGGTTGGGGCGACATCCTCTCTTTCGCCCCGCCGCTTTTGAGACACACGTCTATTCCACTCGGCCCACGTTGTGATGGTGGAGCGGGACCGTTCGGTTTGTCGGTTCGGGATTGGTTCCCCCCTGCCCCGGCGGCGTGAGCAAAGGTCCGACGGAGACACGGCGATGGAGTTTCTTTCGGAAGATCCGACCTACGTGGTCGGCGGCCTTGCGATCGTGGCGGCGGTGTTTCTTGTGCTTTTAAAAGCGACTCAACAGGGGAAATACTTGATCCGGGCGCTTGTGGCAATCGGCCTGGGGCTGTTGGTTTTGGGAGTGGAGCGAATCTGGGTCACGGATAACGAGCGGATCGAAACCGCCGTCTATTCGCTGGCGAAATCGGTCGAAAAGTCCGACGCCGACGGAGCGTTCAGACAAATGACCGACGACGTACAGATTGTTAACGGTGGTACTTCCACGCCAAGCCTGGCGACACGCGTCCTCGTGAAGTCGGCGATCGAGAACGCTAAATTTGACTTCCTGCGGATCACCAAGTTGACCACCAGCGCCGGAGGTCAGACCCGTCGAGGCAGGGCCGAGTTCCAGGTCGTCGCCGGCGGCAGCGTTCAACGCGACCACTCGCTGAATTTCGGGACGGTCAACTCGTCGTGGTCGCTGGGATTCAAGGAGACGAGCCCCGGCGTCTGGAAAGTGAACCGGATCACCCCGGTGAATGTGCCGGGAGGACATATGGTCATCCCCGCGGCAGACGCCGGCGGCGTGAACAAGGGTTCCGAGGAAATCACCGCAAAAAGCCTGATCCCTAGCCCAAATCGCAATTCTCAAGGGAATCCATCCCCCGGCAACGGGTCGCAAATCCCTCGACTACGCAAAGGGCGAGTGCGATAGCCAAGTTACACGCGGGAAATCATTTCCCGATTTGCCCAGACGTCGAACCGCACGACGTAGGCTGGTCGTGACCCAGCGAGAACCACTAACCCAGATTATTCACCGCGGAGAACGCAAAGAGCGCGGAGAGGGATGGACCAAGGAGTTTCGCTGGAGCAAATCCGGGGAGCTTGTCCTCGGGCAGAGCTCACGGTCCCGAACACAACGTGTGACTCTGTCTTCCTCTCCGCGTTCTCTGCGTTCTCCGCGGTGAATCATCCGGGCTAACCATGGGTGCCACGAAGTTCGGTACTCCGAACCCGTGCGCGTCAACCGCGGACGACAGCCAGGGTTCGGAGTACCGAACCGCGTGGCACCCGTAACCCGCAAGACAACGGGAACTTATTCACGGCCTGATCCTCAAACCACCACCCCGGAATCCATCGCGAGCCATCCCGATCCCGGCAACCGATTCCCAAAATCGGGAGATCCTCTCCTGTCATTTCTTCCCGGAGCTTGTCAGTTTTGCAATCGATTTCTTGTAAAAAATGGCCGACATTTCCCCACTTCATGTTCTAGAATGCGCCGCAAGATCGTCAAAATCCGCATATCTTGATCGCGAAACCACTTGGTTCCCTTTTTTTCTCGATCTTTCGTGTCTGGGTCCGGAAATTGCGTTTACGGAAAGACGCACTGGCCGATGACCTCGGCGTTCTGACATCGAATCTCGCGAATTGAGGAGCCCGTGATCCACGGGTCCTCCTCGTTTCGCTCCTTGACCACTCCGTTGGTCAGATATCCGCATTCCTACAACTGATGATGATCCGCGTTGCCGGAGAGGCGCGTTTGCGCTCTCGTTGCGCGCCGATCCTCTTTTGATATCACTCCCGTTGCGTGAAGGGAAACCCATGAGCTTCGCAACCCGACTGATCGCCGCGTTGTTGATTCTGGTCACGGCTTCCGCTTCCAGGGCTCAGGCCCAATTCTCTTCCCAACCGCAAACGCCTCGACCAACCAAACCCTCCGCCCCTGCCAGAGAACCCGTGAGACTCGCCGATCGAAGTGTTCGGGCGACGTCGAACTCGGTCCGCGACAACTCGATCTACGCGTTAAAAACCAAGGTGACCACGATCACCGCCGAGCTTGAACCCGAACCGGAACCGCAATCCTCGGGTGATCCTTATGGATTCGCCGCGTGGCTTAACAGCTATCGAGCGGCGGCCGGATTGCCTCCCGTGGCGTACGACCCGAACCTTTCGAACTGGGCGTCGCAAAACAACGCCGCGCAGTCGAGTCGGGGGCTGGGACACTTCGTCAACCCGAACTGCGCCCAGAACTGTGCCTGGAACATCTCCGACGCCGCCACTGCCGCGCAAACATGGATGAATTCCACGGGTCATCGCCGGAACATGCTCTCACCCACGATCACCCGTTACGGAATCGCCTACGGCCCCGGACCCTACTGGACCATGAACGCACAGTAACTGTGGCCCTGGATCATCGGCTCGCGGGATCGGCTTGTTCACGGAAAGAGACAGGGTCGATCCCGGATCAGATTTCAAGACGCATCAACGCGAGCAGATTGAGGAACGTCGCCCAGTTACGTGTGGTTGCGGAGTCCTTCAACGTTTTCCCAAGCGCCGCGGCCAGGCGGCTTTCAAGGATTCCCCCGCTGCACCAGAGGTAGGCCACTCTCGTGCCGAGTGCCGCCGCGTCTGGGGTCCACTCTTGCGACAACAGCGGTTCGAGCGTCTTACGATCCGTTTTGTCGTTGAAAACCGCGACGAGTAGCCGCGAAGGATCGTCGGCGATCGTCGTCAGCGGGTTCTCCGCGACGACTCGCGCGACGTCGTCGAGCGTGAGCACGATCACTTTCGAGGAGACGCCGAGGTCGGTCGCGATCGCGTTTTCGATCCGGGTCGCGGCGGTTTCAGGGCCATCCCCCGCGTCGAAAACGACGTTACCGCTGTTCAGCAACGTGCGCACGTTGCCGTGGCCGAGCCCCTCCACAAGCGCGCGCAGGTCTGCCATCGCGATCCGCTTGGCCTTGCCGACATTAATGCCCCGAAGGAGCGCGACGTGCCTGGTCGTGGTCATGGTTTTTCCCTTGGAATCGAATTTGGAACCGTTCGTGTTGCGTTTGCACCACATTGACGACGTTCCCGTCAACATCGGTTTGACCGAGATTCCGAAGTGGCATAGGAGAACGAAGAGAGAATGCTTGCATTGTTTTATGGAAAAACAACCGATGCGTTCGAGGTTCGCGATGAAAATGGTATCAGGAAAACGTTGTCGCCGAGGAGCGGCGGCGGCGGAGCTCGCGTGCTGTCTGCCGCTGTTGATGCTGATTCTCACGGGGATGCTTCAGATCGGAAGAATCACCGAAGTGCAGCAAGTGACCTGGAATTCGGCCCGAGAAGCCGCGCGTGACGCTTCGCTGGGCGACGACAACCTTCAGACCGTGGCCACCAATCTTTTGGCATATCTTCAAGCCGCCGAACAAACCGCGTTCGGCAAAGGGCACTCGACCAGCATGATCGCCCCGGTGATCACGCTGCCCGCGAATACCACAGGCTATACCTGCTGGGACAACACCGCTAATCGTGAACTGTTTACGATGACGTTTAAAGATATTACAAATACGTCAATCACAGATCCGACAAACATGACCCAGCTTGACGTTTATCAAATCGGGGTGCAAGTTCCGTATTCGAGCATCTCGTTGAGTTCAGCCATCCCGATCGCGAACACCACGCGAATTAGTGTGGCCGTGGTCTGGGCGTCGATGGTCGATTCCCCGTTCCAGATCGCGCCTTATCTGCCGGCTCAATAAGAAATGGCTCTTCCGGGATTCCGGGCGGCTGGGTGAACTGAGCCGAAAATGATCGATCGCCAATGTCCTATGGCCAAGAAAACGAGCGAAATCGGTCATCGGTCATCGGTCATCGGTCATCGGCTCTCGGCCATCCCTGGAACCAACCGCCTGGAACACCGGAAGAGCCTAAGAAATAATCGAGGCACGAAGGAGACAACCCCCAATGGTCGTCCGCAAAATCGGTGCGAAACGGAGTCGTGGCGCGGTCGCGGTTGAAACCGCCTTCGTCATGATTCTGTTCACTTCGGTCATCTTCGGAATCTTTGAGTTTTGCCGGTTCTTCATGGATTGGAACATCATGAACAATGCCGCTCGCGAAGGATGTCGCTACGCGGTGGTGAACAATACGAGTTCTACTATTAGTACGGACGTCGCCACGACGGTGAATACGTTCATGGGCTCGGAGGCATCAAGCTTCTCCAATTTAACAGTGACCGTAAGCGGCACTCACAACGGAGTTTCCACCGCGGTGAACAATCTGTCCGCCGGCGACATGGTCACGGTCACCGTTTCGGGAACCTATAAATTCATGAACGTGATCCCGATTTACAAAATGCCGACCACGCTGACGATCACCACGGCAGTCACCATGGGTTGCGAAGGGGGAACGTGACGTTCCGGAGGATTTCCCTTGGTTGAAATACCACAAGTGTTACGAATCGCGGGTCGCCACGACCCGCGATTGCATCGAAAGATCGTAACTTTATGAGGATTCGCGAAACGACGATAAACGCTCTGGCCGCGCGTCGTCGAGGGACGGTATTGCCGATCATCGCGCTGTTGATGGTGACGATGGTGGGCTTCCTGGCGCTCTCGATCGATGTGGGCATGCTTTCGATCGCCAAGACGCAAACGCAGCAGGCGGCCGATCTCGCGGCGCTTACCGCGGCACGCACAGTGAACGGAAGCGCGTCGATGGGTTACAACCAGACGGCCGCCACCACCAACGCCCAGAATTGCTTGACCTATAATGTTGTTCTTGGTTCCTCGATCCCGAGTTCGCGGTTGTCGCTGACATACGGCTCGTACGACTACAACCAGACGACTCAGGCGTTCAACGCGAATTATCCGGCGACGACCGGTCAGGCGACGTCGGCAGTCTCTGCCACGGTGAATTCGGGCAATTTGCCAGTGGCGTTCGCTTCGGCGTTTGGAAGCCAATTCTTACCGAACGTCTCGGCGTCGGCACAGGCCGTTCACAGGCCTCGCGACATCGCCCTGGTGATGGATCTTTCCGGTTCGATGCGTAATGGGACATGCCTGGGGTTCGACTGGTATACCTCGACGCGAACCACGAACAATCCGGACCCGCTCTACCCCACCTTCGGCCACTATTCGTCCGCAAGCGCCGTGATGCAGGGACCGAGTACCAATCGCACGTCATCGTACGAAAACTATGTGGTCTCTCCCAGTAACACAACCGCGGCGAATTCGTCGTATTCTCTCGTTTATATCAACAGTTTCTATCAGAATGCCGCGTATGCCTCGACCCTTGTGCGGGCGTTCGATTCCTACTCCAGCACTGATGGCGGTGTCACGTGGACCGCACCCGTGAGCACTGCCACACCGCAACTTCCACCAACTTCCTACGCCACAACGCCCGGCGGCGATGTGCCGCTTTTCAAATCCGGCTCCACCACCGTTTACGCGACGAATGTGAATGATGTGGTGGGAAGTACCACAAGAAACGCGGCCTGGGAGCTTGACGGATACTCAAACTACACCAACGGTTCGCTCTCAAACGCCGCTTCGGGCCAGTCGAATTATACCAACGCGCCGTTTTACGGTTATACCAAAGGCCCGGCCTACTACGGAAAAACCTTCTTCATCTGGCCGCCCGACCCTCGCCAGCCGTTAACCCTCAACGCGAACAGCACCACCGTTTTCAAGCAGTTCTTCACGGATTTCGGTTACACGAATACAGATTTCTCCAATAACACGTACTGGCAACCGCTTTACGGCATCTTCAATTCCGCGTCCACCACTTCCGGCGACCACAACTGGCCCTGGCCGAACGATGGCGGCACATCACTCGGAACGTATCTCACGACTAACGTATACCTCCCCGGCGGTGCTCGAAAGCTCAGAACCACCGACAGCCAGTATCAGCAGATCCTGCGGCTCTATAACTGGAATTACGTGATTGATAACCTGGGAACCACCCCCTGCGACTGGCGGGTCCGGTTTTTCGGTACCAATAACAACACCCTCCTTTTTAACGGTTCCGGATCGCTCAATCTGCCGGGAGCTTCGACGTATACGATCAACTACAACGAAATCCTTCGCTGGATCACCCAGACCAGCGACCCTTTCCCGACGCAGTTGCGCTCTGGTCGGATCACGTACTACAACTCGATTCCGACGGCAATCACCGGCACATGGCCGAGCTACGGCTCAACCGATCAGCGGTTCTGGGTTGAGTTCATCGACTATGTTCTCGGGTTCCGTCAAACGTCGGCGGGGGTTTACCAGGATGTGAGCGCGATGAGCGGTCTGGGATCCGATTTCACCTGGGGAACTCTCGGCAGAAACACCGTGCCGAGCGTGACCCAGTACATGAATTATACCGACAATCCGGCCCGACCACTCTCGCGATACTGGTTCGGGCCGATGGCCATGGTTGACTTCATGAGCAATCGGAACATGTATAGTTGCGGGGTCACCAATTATTTTTATATGGCACCGGGAGACTGCTACGAAGCTCCGATCTATACCGCCAAGCAGGCGTTCGTGGCGGCCGTGAACACGATGCAGTCGAACCACCCCAACGATTGGGTGACCATGGTAACGTATGGAGCGCCTCGTTATTCGGCGAATAGTGGTCTTGCCGGACGCTTTAACAGCGTGCGATCGCCGCTGGGAACAAACTACAATTATGCGATATCTTCACTGTTGTTCCCATTCGGAACCATCAATGCGGATGGTTCACGTAACAACACCGAGATTAACCCGTATACCGCCGACCCCGTGACCGGAACGATTCCCTCGGCTGATTTTCTGGATACGCCTCGAGCGGATGGTGGCACCTGTTTTGCGATGGGGTTGATGCTCTCTTACAATCAATTTGCGGTGACATCGCTCAGTGATACGACTTTGCGCAATTACGTGACATCTTCGCCGATCACGTTCCCGACCGGCATGGCCGGAGGCATGGGCCGAAAAGGAGCGCAAAAGGTCGTCATCTTTGAGACCGACGGCCTCGCTAATACCTCGGCAACAGCCAGTCTTGTCAATAATGGAACGTATAGCTACTATCAAATTCGTTACAACATGAATTCACCAACGACCAGCGAATATCCTTCGGTCAGCACTGCGGGGCTCAATGATCCGACCGTGGTGAGCCAGGTGTATTCGCTCGTGCAACAGCTCGCGACCGACTACGGTACCTCTCGAAATCCGTTCAAGCTTTATGCAATCGGCTTTGGTCCGGTCTTTCAAGGGCCCGACGCGGCGTCGGCGCTCACCACACTACAAACCATGCAGTTTTACGGAGGCACCCAGAACAGTGCTGCCACTGCTTTGCCGTCGAACCAGATCATCACGGGAACGGACTCGCAGATGTCCGCCGCGATGATTAACACCTACACAAGTATTCTGCAAAACGGTGTCCAGATTGCACTGATTCGCTAATGATGTCAACGCGAACACGCGGATTCGTCTCAACCATCGCCGGCCCGCGAGCGGAACTGCCCGAGATATGGCCGTTTTACTCGACCTGGGGAGAATTCAAAGCGATCTCGGTCTCAGCAACAAAGTGTTGTGGGACGACGTAAACTGATACCGATCGTCCACCCTTTCAATACTCGAAACGCCACGACAGGCAGTCGCATCGAAGGATCACACACCATGCTAATTCACAAGAACACGAACAGCAGACGGTTATCTCGTCGTCGAGGAACGATCTTGCCGGTCGTTGCTCTCTTGATGGTGACGATGGTGGGCTTTCTGGCGTTGTCGGTCGATGTCGGCATGCTCTCAATTGCCAAGACACAAACGCAACAAGCCGCCGACCTCGCGGCGCTCACGGCGGCACGCACGGTGAACGGAAACTCATCGCTGAGTTACAACGTAACCGCCGCCACCACCAACGCCCAGAACTGTTTGACGTATAATCTTGTTCTTGGAACCTCAATCCCAAGTACCCGTTTGTCGCTAACATACGGTTCGTACGACTACAACCAGACGACTCAGGCGTTCAGCGCGAACTATCCGGCGACCACCGGGCAGTCGACGTCCGCGGTTTCCGCGACGGTGAGCTCCGGAAACCTCCCGGTCGCTTTCGGATCGGCATTCGGAAGCCAATTTTTACCGAGCATCTCGGCCACGGCGCAGGCCGTTCACAGGCCTCGCGACATCGCGTTGGTGATGGACCTTTCCGGCTCAATGCGGTTCGGCACGTGTCTCGGGTTCGACTGGTATACATCGACTCGCGCCTCGAACAACCCTGATACGGTGTACCCGAAGTTCAGTCATTATTCGTCGTCGAGCGCGGTGATGCAGGGACCAAACACCAACCAAACCTCCTCGTTTGCGAGCTATATCATTTCGCCGAGTAATACCACCGCGGCGAACTCTTCGTACGCTCTCACCTATGTGAACAGCTTTTATCAAAATGCAGCTTATGCATCAACGTTGATTCGAGCATTTGATTCCTACACCAGCACCGATGGTGGAGCAACCTGGACGGCACCCCTCTCGACGGCCACCCCTCAGCTTCCGCCGAATTCTTATGCCACCACCCCCGGCGGCGACGTCCCACTGTTCGTGAAGAACAGCACGACGACGTATGCCACGACGGTAAAGGACGTGTTGGGTAGCTCGACAAGGAATGCCGCCTGGGAGCTTGACGGGTATTCGAACTACACCAGCGGCTCGCTTTCAAACGCCGCGTCGGGGCAGTCCAACTACACCAGTGCCCCGTTCAAAGGTTATACACAGGGACCGGCCTACTACGGCAAAACGTTTTTCATCTGGCCGCCGGATCCTCGCGAAATTCTCGTCCTTAATGGGAACAGCACAACGATATTCAAGCAATTCTTCACAGATTTCGGTTATACCAGTACCGACTTCAATACCAGCACGTACTGGCAGCCCCTCTACGGCATTTACAATGCCGCTTCCACCACCTCGGGCGGCCATAACTGGCCCTGGCCCAACGACGGGGGTGTTTCACTCGGCACTTATCTCACGACCAAAGTTTACATCCCGGGGGGTTCCAGGAAGCTGAAAAGCACCGATAGCCAGTATCAGCAGATCATGCGTCTGTACAACTGGAATTACGTGGTGGATAACCTGGGAACCACGCCTTGCGACTGGCGGATCCGCTTCTTCGGGGTCGACGACAACACACTTCTTTTCAACAGCTCCGGGTCGTTGAACCTTCCTGGTAGCTCGACTTACACGATCAATTACAACGAGATTCTCCGCTGGATCACGCAAACTCCAAACCCGTTCCCGACCCAGCTTCGTGGCGGTCGCATCAAATACTATGGCTCCATTCCCACGGCCATCACCGGCACATGGCCGAACTACGGTTCCACTGATCAGCGGTTCTGGGCCGAGTTTATCGACTATGTTCTAGGCTTCCGGCAAACTTCCGCGGGGGTCTATCAGGACGTCAGTGGCATGACAGGTTACGGCACGGATTTCTCGTGGGGAACTATCGGGATAACCACAGTGCCGAGTGTGACGCAGTGCATGAGTTATACCGATAACCCCGCGAGACCACTCTCGCGATACTGGTTCGGCCCGATGGCGATGGTGGATTTTCTTCAGAATTACAACTTCGTGGAAACTGGTACCTCGAATTATTTCGCCATGCAACCCGGTGATAGCTATGAAGCACCGATTTACACGGCGAAAGACGCGTTTGTGGCCGCGATCGCCACGATGCAGAATAACCATCCGAACGACTGGGTGAGCGTGATCATGTACAGTTCGCCGCGAGGCTCGTCGTCGGATACCTGGGGCCGCTTCAACTGCGCGCGGTCGCCACTGGGCAACAACTACAAGTACGCAACCGCCTCGCTTTTGTTCCCGTTCGGAACCATCAATGCCGACGGCTCGACGAACAGCACCGAGATCAATCCTTATACAGCAGATCCCACCTTGGGCACGACCCCGTCGCTCGACTTCGCGGACACCCCAAGGGCCAACGGAAGTACGTGTTTCGCGATGGGTCTAATGTTGTGCTACAATCAATTTGCTGTCACTCCGGCTACCGACGGTACGTTACGCAATTACGTGACGTCATCTCCCATCACGTTTCCGACCGGGATTGCTGGGGGGCTTGGCCGTAAAGGAGCACAGAAAGTCGTGATTTTCGAGACGGACGGTATCTCGAACTACACGGCAACCGCGAATTTGCAAAGCGCAGGGACATATAGCTATTACAAGATTCGCTTCAATATGAATAATCCCACGGGAAGCGAATACCCAACGGCCACGGCGTATGCCTCAAACGACCCGACTGTTACGAGCCAGATCTATTCTCTGGTACAACAGCTCTCGACCGATTACGGTACGTCGCGAAACCCGTTCAAGCTTTACGCGATCGGTTTCGGCCCGGTGTTTCAGAGTACACAGGCAAGCTCGGCCCTAACCACGTTGCAGAACATGCAATATTACGGGGGCACCCAGACAAGCGCTTCCACCGCGTTGCCTTCCAATCAGGTCATCATCGGAACCGACACTCAGATGTCAACCGCGATGATTAACACATACACTCAAATCCTGCAAAACGGCGTGCAGATCGCCCTGATCAAATAGCATGACGACACCCGTTGCCGAATTTGTCGATGTCGCCAAGATTTACCGCTCGCCGCTGCGCCGTCGACGCACGGTCGAGGCGCTCAAGGGGGTCAGCTTTCGGGTCGAGCCGGGCGAAGTTTTCGCCCTGCTCGGCCCCAATCGCGCGGGGAAGACGACGCTTCTCAAAATCCTTCTGGGGCTTTCGCGGCCCTCCGGGGGAGATACCAGGCGTTTTGGGCGATCAATTAGCTCTCGCGAAACACTTTCATCCGTCGGCTATATGCATGGGAATCAGGCATTTCCAGGTTATCTGACGGCGACATGCCTTCTGGAATTTTACGGAGGCTTTTCCGGAATTCCACAACGATCCTTACGAGCAAAGGTGCCCGCACTGCTGGAACGCATGGGCCTGGCCGATCGCGCCAGGGAACCGATTGCCCGCTTCAGCAAGGGGATGGTTCAGCGCCTTGCCCTGGCACAATCCTTGCTGAACGATCCCGAGTTACTGGTACTCGACGAGCCGATGGAAGGGCTTGACCTCAACGCCAGACTTCTCCTTCATGAGATCATCGAGGAACAGCGAAGCGAGGGGAAGACCGTGTTATTGGTCTCGCATGCCCTTGAGGAAGTCGCTCGAATTTGTGACCGGGTGGCGGTTTTGGTTGAGGGACGACTTGCTTATCTGGGTGGTGTCGACCCGCTTTTGCATGACCCCGCGACGGGAGAGGAGCGTTCGCTTCAAGACGCCCTTTCGCCGTTCTATCACACTTTGACGTGACGGAAGGGACGCCATGATCGCGCGGCCACGCTTTGCCGTTTTGCTGCCGTTGGTCGGAGATACGTTCCGGCAAGCCAATGCTTCCGGAATCAGCGCGATGATGCTCACTGTCACGGCGATCTGTACGATCCTCTGCTTGAGCGTGAACATCTCCGGCGATATCTCGCTTCAAGACAAGGACGAGACGGTTTACTTTTTGCCGACCGCGCCCGAGAGCAAGGCCAATCCCAACTACGCGGTTGCCGATCAGGCAAAGGCGAAAAGTGATGGAATTGAGACGGTTCGAGGCAAGGCGACACTGGCCTTCGGCTTGATGTCATTCCCCATGAGCCGAGAGCGTGCCGACACCGTTCACTTTCTGGAAACGATTCTCGCCGGAGGGATCGCCGGTACCTTTGGGCTGCTGCTGGCACTGGTATGGACGGCGGGATTTTTGCCCAGCTTCCTCGACCCCGGCTCAGCGTCGGTCTTGATCGCCAAGCCGATTTCCCGTCAAAAACTTTTGGTCGGGAAGTATTTCAGTGTGCTTGCGTTTGTGGGATTGCAGGTCGCACTTTTTGTGGTATTGACGTGGCTGGGCCTGGGCATTCGCACCAAGGTCTGGGATGCCACATATTTGTGGTGTATCCCCTTGTTGTTACTTCAATTCGCGGTGTTTTACGGCTTCTCTGTGTTACTGGCGGTGACCACCCGCAGCACAGTGGCTTGTGTTTTCGGTTCAGTGCTGTTCTGGTTGATGTCGTGGGGGATCAACTATGGCAGTGTGATGGCACACGGCTTGAGGGAGTCGAAGTCAGTGCCGGGAGCCACGGTGATGCTCACCGACGCCGCCTACTGGATCTCGCCGAAGCCGATCGACGCGGCATTGATCCTCTTCAACACGCTTGACGCCGGGCACGACTTCGAAAAGCCCGCCGTCTTCCGGTTCCTTGAATCCCGGAAAAGTTACTCACCGACCGCATCGATCCTCTCCACGCTCATCCTGGCCGCGGTGCTGCTGGCGATCTCGACTTATGAGTTTAATGAGACGGATTATTGAGTGATGGCGGATGGTGAAGGCGAAGTGGACGCCTCAAAGGGGGACAGGCACCGAATTCTCGAACAATCGTTCAGCCTTGGACTGTCAAAAAGGGGACTGGCTCCGCAGACCGTAGCGCAGGCTTTGCGGAGCGCAGGTTTCGGTGCCTGTCCCCCTTTGAGAGTTCACTTCGCCTTCACACTAGCCTAGGGATGACAGTTGGCGAAATTCGCGTCATTCAACGCCAGTGCCAGCCCCGCCCAATGGCTCAGGCCTCTTGGCGTGAACCCCAGAGAGCGTGCTGCTTCGTCTCCGAAGAGGCATTCGATCACGCTGCGTTTGTCGCTTGCGTTGAGCATCGGCGCAAGCACTTCGCGAGTGTAGGCGAGGTCCTCCGCGACGAGCGCAGGGGACTGACAACCCGCCGCTGAGTAGGCGTAACCTTCCTGCGCGAGTAACTGTCGAAGCGATCGCGCGGGGCCTTCCCGCTGAACATACGCCGTCCGATACGCGGCGACGAGTATGGCCTCTCTGGCGGTTCGCTCTGTTGCGGCTTCGCTGCTCCAGAGATACCCGGTCACCCAGAATCGGTGGTGGTCCGGGGTGGGATATCGGCAATCGTATTCATACGCGTAACGATTGGTCCAACCCCCTTTCAGGTCGTCGACCACCACAAGCGACGCGCGGAATTTTCCAGGTTCTTCCTTGAGCGCTTCCGAGGCTTCCGCGGCGGCGTTCGCGCCCATCTTATCGGCGTCGAACGCCAGAAATGTGTCGAGCAAAGCCGCGACGTGGTCTTTCGCCATCGGGTTCATGGCGACAAGCGGCACGAGTTCGACGTCTGAGCCGTCCGCGTTTGTCATCGTGCGAATGTAGTGCTCGAACCGCTTCTTATTGGGCGGCATCGCGTAAAGATCGCGCTGAGTTTGAAGCAGCGGCACGTATTGAAGTTGCATCCGCGGCAACCTTTATGCCTCGGCGACGGCCTTCATGTTGGCGAGGCCTGTCTCGAAATCTTTGCCGATCATTTTTTCCATGTCCATGAAGAGGCCCATCACCTTCATCATGAACATGCTTTTTCCGTACATGGCCCAGGTCACGTCGGCGGAGTCGCCTTTGGAATGGATGAGGAATTCCGCCGTGTTGTGTGCCTTGAACGGCTTCAAGAATTGAAGATCGATGACAACCTTGGAAGGTTCATGCGCATCGGTGATTTCCATTCGTCCGGAGCCGACCTTGTTGTTACCTTCCCACTCATAAACGGCCCCTTTGCCGCCGGCGGAGCCAGAGTAGGTTTTCTTCATCGCGGGGTCGAGCTTCTCCCAGGGAGACCAGCCGGCCCAATGGTGAAAGTCGGTGATCAGCGGGTAAATCTTCGAGGGTGATGCGTTGATGTGAATCGATCGCTCGTGGCGAAACGTATTCGGCCGCGATGCCGCGTATCCGAGAATCGCGGCGATCAGAACGGCAAGGATGATCACGATGTAAAGGAACATTCGGCTCTCCGTTGCAAGGGTTGACCTTTGCGAACGGCGGTAACCCTACACGCGGATCGTCAATATTTCAAGCGAATTGTAAAACGTTAGAGGAGCGGACCAGGGGTTTTCTTGTCGTGGAATCGGCGTGGACGAAAGACCATCGTCGAGCTTAAGGAATCGTAGGCTGGGTCGTCCGGACCCAGCGAGTTTTGACGTCGCGGGTTATTCTCGCTGGGGCCATGACCCAGCCTACCGCACTGAAAACCACGACTCGCGACCTTATCGGATCATTTACCCTTATCAGCTTTCTCTTTTTCCGCCGCGGGCTTGCCCGACCACACGGCCGTCAGGTCGTCGCTGGCTTTCTGGCGAATACCATTGTCGCTGAGGACGTCTTCCGTCGCGGAGAGGGCTTCCTTGTGGTCGAACACGATGGTTTCCGACCCTTTGTCGTCGAAGCTGATCGTCGTGTACTTTTCCTTGGTGTCGCGCAAGAGTTCAACCATGTGCGCGGCGTTTTTGACTCGGACTCCGTTCACTTCCTTCACGACTTTCGCGAAAGGGTTTGAGAACCCTTTACCGATCTTATGCGGGAACATCGGCGAGGAGACCAGCACAAGCTGTTCGCCGGGAAACTTCGGACGGTCGGGGCGTCTCAGCACGATCGGGCTGGAGATCATGCTGAAGAGGGCGTAAAACTGGTTGCCCGCGCGGTCGAAACCGGCGAGAAACTCGGAAGTCAGCGGCGAGAAAACCAGCGGTCCGTAAATAAAGTACGACGGGTACCGACCCTTCAGTGATTCGATCAGCATGTCGCGCTTGTTGCTGACGGGGAGCTCGATCTTCATCTCCTTCCCCTGTCGCACGATGGTCATCGGGACCTTGCCGTCCTTCGCGAGCTTCTGGATCAGATATTGCAGCCGCAGGCGAAGGTCCCCCTTCACCTTCACCATCCCCGTGATATCGACGTCGTTATCGCCGATCTTCGTGATCATGTCCCACTCTTTGAGGGGATAGTTCGGGGCGTCGCTGTCGGGAGCGTGAACGATGATCCCCGCCGCTTTTTTGTCGAGCTTTAAGAAGCCTCGGAGCACTTCGTTTTCAAAGGTCTGAAGCTGGTCATACATGGCGGGTTTGCCGTCGTATTTGCCGTCCTTGACGTCGTCGAGGAAGAGTTCGATTTCCTCGCTGGGGATGATGTAGCCGATGTTGTCGGCCGAGGAGAGCCTGCTGAAGACAAGGCCGACGACCTTGTTGTCGACGAGCGCGGGGCCTCCGCTATTGCCGGGGTTGATCGCGGCGTCGACCTGGATTCGCAGGCCCGAGGTGTTTTCCGAATAAGGCGCGAACTCGATCCGCGAAACGATCCCCTTCGTCACCGAGAGGCTGGAACCTCCTTGCGGGAACCCGTACGCGAGGATTGTGTCTTTCACGGCGGGAAGGTCGTGCGAGCGTTCGAGCGGGGGCCGTTTTTCGAAGAACGTCTCATCCTCAAGCTTGATCACGGCAAGGTCGATCCCCGGGCTGATCGCTTCCACCGTGGCGACGTGCTTATCGCTCGATTCCGACGACTCGACGAAAATCTGGCTGGCATAACTGACGACATGGGCGTTGGTCAGAATCCGCTTCCCCTCAATGATCACCCCGGTGCCCGAGGCATCGCGAGGGCTCGACTTCGTCCAGGGGTGCATCGGGTCAGGCGTCCGCACCGAGACGGTGATCTTGACCACGGAATCCCGGATCGCGCTTTCCTTATCGGCATCGCCCTTGGGCTTGGCCTGATCCTTGCCCTTGTCGTCGGCCTTTGCCGCACATGAAATCAGGCCTGTGCTTAACAGGGCCATTGTGAAGAGCAACGCGGAGAAGATCCGTTCTCGTTGATGTTTCATCGTTGCGAACCGCCGTCCGTTAGGGTCAAGAATGAGGATTACGATCACTGTTCCGGCTCAAACTTCTGCTCGGCTCTTATCTTATCTCGACCTTCACGGAGAGGATAGAGGCAGAGAATCGTGTGAGTCGGTGCCGTTACTTCCCTTGGAGTGCGTCTGCTTGGCTTCAACAGATCTCATCGCTTTTCTTGTGGCGCAAGGATGAGTACCTGCTCGAATAACGGCGAAACCTCGTTGGCACCGATCATCTGTGGTCGCTCTTCACGCGTTGGCACAACTTCCTGCACAAGGTAGCTAAGCCCATGAACGATCCCCTCGAACTTAACCCGACCCTTTGCGTCGGACTGCACGTCACGCCTGTTGAACGGAAAATCTTGGTCGGCCGATTTGGGTGAAACCTGGAATTTTTTGGAGATCAACGGCATCCCCGCAGCATCCTTGAGCACACTCTCAACGACGATGGTTGGTCGAAGTGGGATGTTGATCCGGAAATCCGGGTCGTCTTTTTCGGGGGGTATGAACCTGGATATTCCGGCGAATTTCCGGTCCGCAGTCTCGGCGTAAAGATGGAGAACGCGCCCCGATGGTACTCCCTCCAGGGTGAACTGACCGTCCTTGTCGACTTGACGATTTCTGATGTGACTTGACACTCCCGAGGCGACGAACCTTCCCGCCCGAGCATATACGTTGGCGTCTTTGGCGGGCGAACCATCGAGATGAGTGCAAATCCCCGGAACTGTGATCAACTTCCCCGCAATTGGAGGCATGATCAAGGTTAACTCCTCCTCACCTCCCGCGAAGTCGATCGACTTACTGGCATCGCCGTTGTTCCGATCTACTTCGAGATAAACGCCCTCCGGGGGTCCCACAAGTGCGAGCCAGATCTTTGTCGGCGCGGAATAGAACGTGGCTCTACCCTGGTCGTCGGTGTAGGCGTTGAATCGACCGCTACTGCCGGTTTCGCCGTCAGATCCCCAGATTCTTGCGTTGGGGACGGGCTTATTCGTTTCTTTTTCCAAGAGGGTCACGCGGATGATTCCCGCCTTGATCGCGTTGATATTCAGGATCTCGTTCGTGTTCGGCTCAAGCGTCAGAGTTTTCGTGGGCATGACGAACCGATCGTTGTCGAGCCAGAGCTTGTATTTACCGTCGGCCTCCTTGCCAGAATCCCAGGCTCCCATGTCCCAGCCACGAGCCTTCAAATCTTTGAATTGATAGCGTCCTTTGGCATCCGTCAGGGTGCGTTCAAAGTCCCACATGAAACCCGTGAAAAGGACCACCCTGACCCCCGCGAGCGGTTTGCCTTCAGGATCGGTTACCGTCCCAGAGAGGTTAGCTGAAGGCGTCAACCGAATCACGCTTTGCTCACGGAAGGCATAGCTTTCCGCGGAGCCTGCTTTCCTCGCGAGGAATGAGGCCGAAGTCTTCGGCAATTGCGATAACGTCGCGCGGCCGTCCGTGCCGGTAATCGCCGTGAGCGGCCCGTCCTCAGGTTGAAGCTGGAGTGCATCTCGGAAGGCGGGTATCGCCGACGCCGGGTCGCCCAATGCACAAGCGGTCACTTTCGCGCCCTGGACGGGTTTCTTATCGACATCGACGACGGTGATCGTTCGCTCGACCGGTGACGTGAGCGTGATATCGCTCTCGAAGGAGGTCGCGTTCCGAGGGATGATTCGCCAGCCAATGGCTTTCTCAGGGTGGTCCGCCAGCAGGATATCGCTGGGTAACCCTCGCGAATCCTCCATGGAAAGCGGCGTTGGGCGGGACTTTAGGGTGAAGCGTCCATTGAGATCGGCATTGGCCTCTTCGATGACCAAATTTTGGCGTTCCCAGATCCCATTTCGGCGGTAGAGCCGTACCCGTGCGCCTGCCATCGGATTTCCGGTTTCGTCGACCACTCGCCCACGGATCGCGGGTTGTGCCGGTTGTGAAGCGATCTCGAGCGCTCGGCTCGACCTCGCAAATTCTGACACCACGATGAGCGCGAACAAGGCGACAATGTGGCTTCCGACGAGCCATTTGTTGTCGATGTAGCTGTTCTCGCGTTCCATGAGAATCCTCCTGAAACCCGTGGTACCCATCTCGGCACAGCAACGCCGAAATTCGACGAAGC
>Ga0209698_10003023_pt1 | contig 18828 bp, 18 predicted proteins | sample LitLauG_LLR_2012_FD_187203 | JGI IMG/M metagenome (GOLD analysis project Ga0209698, IMG submission 187203) | Freshwater sediment microbial communities from Pennsylvania, USA - Little Laurel Run_MetaG_LLR_2012 (SPAdes) (version 2) | ecosystem: Environmental > Aquatic > Freshwater > Creek >...
GCCGTGGTGAGCCGCTGCGAGGGGTCGTTGGCATGGCGCGCGTGGTCGAGCGTGGCACGCGCGGCGTCCACTTCCACCTTGGAAATTTGCCTTGCCGGTCGCGAAAGCGGTTGAAACGTGGGGTCGTCTTCGAGGTCGTTGGCGAAGGCGTCAAGCTTCTCGGCCAGGGCACGCGCCTCGAGCTCTCTGGCGGCGAGTGCCTGCTTGCGATCGCGGTCCCATTCGCCATTGCCTCGCAACACGGCGTCGGCCGCGTAGCGAAGTTGCTCGGTTTGCTGGCGATTCTCGACGGCTTCTTTCTTCATGTTTTCAATGGTTGTCTTCAGGGCATCGCGCTCGGCCTGATTCTGTCGAGACCACAACGGGGCAACGCCCTCCGCGATGGTCAAACGGCGAGGCGTCGACCAAACGACGTTCGGCCCTTTTGGCGCTGGGCGGTTGTCGGCGACCCGCACCCGATAAGCCACAACGTCGCCGGGAGTCAGTTTTAGAGGTTTCAGGCCGAGCGCGATCTCGCCACGGGCGCTCGAGTTGTTCAGGCCGTCGAACTTCGCGGGGACTTCGCCCCTTTCCTTCTCGGAATCCTCTGCGTCGCGAGCACGTTCCACCGTGTAATGAAGCTCAACCGAGGCCACGGCCACATCGTCTTTGGCGGCGATGGCCACGCGCAATGTGTCGTCGTCGCGAGCCTGTTCGGCCTCCTCCGGACCCTTCATCGCAATGACTGGAGGCGCATCCGGTCGCACCACGACTCTCCTCGGAGATTCAATACCACTGGTCAATCCATGCGACTCTTTGAGTTTTATCGTGTAATCACCCGTCGTTGATGCCGTGACGTTCGCGCTCAACGATGTTCCATCAGACGAGACGGCCATCGGCAAGGGGGACGCCGCCCCGGGCCAGGTCAATTCGGCCGAAGTTACGGCCACGTCGGTCGTCGCCGTCAGCGTGACCTTGCTGCCTTCAAACGCGACAAGTCGCGTTGCGTCTTGCACAACGGTTGCAGGCATCTTTGTATAAGCGGGCGGTTCCATTTTCGCGGAGACCGCCACGACGGTTGGTGGAGCGATCGCGGTTGCCGTATATCGTCGGCTTTCCGTGGAACGGCTTACGACCCGATAAGCCATCTTGCCGTAAAGCTTGGGCAAAACACCCTCAAAAATGAGAGTGCCGGGCGCGGGTGGCTGTACGATCGGATATCGAGACGTTTTCCAATCTTCGAGCTTGTTGATCCCAGTCATCGCCTTGCGACGGATTTTTCCCGAAGCATCGGTCCACTCAAGTTCGGCGGTTCCCTCTGGGTCCTCGCCACCAAATCTGGGGACGACCCTCGCGATGACCGGCAGATCTTCACCCATCGCCAACACGGTATCGCCGGGAACAACCTCGACGACGAACCGGCTCGCGCGATCGAGGTCGGCCCAGGGCATCAGGAACCGTTTTGCGAGTTGTCCACAAGGGTCGGCATTGAAAAGCGGCGGGGCGACCACGATCCCCGCCGCGGCGACACCGCACGCCAGGCGTTTCCAGCCTTTATCGGAAGGGGCCGCCATCTCAAAGTCGATTCCGCTCATATGTTCTGATGCATCTTCAAGCAATGCCGCGATCAATGCGGGTGAGCCGTGAGCATGTTCGCCGAGCAAGCCGACAGCGCCGGTGAGCCGTTCTCTTGCTTCCGGATCGCCTCGTTCAATTACCGCGGCAAGTTCAATCGCGCTGGCGCGACGGCCAAAAACGCGTACGATTCCGTAAAGCGACACCGCCGCGATCGCCGCCATCCAAGAAACCCAGAACGCCCATCGAGCCCAAGAGGGCATGACCCAGAAGAAGTCGGCCGACATCCCCGCCGCCGCCCCGATCGATGCGACAAATAAGATTGTTCCGAGCGCAATCAGCGCCGAATTCCATCGAAGCCTACGATCGATCCGTCCCAAAGCGCGACGAATCGGGCGAGGAAGTTTTGGAGGAGCCGTCGCGGTGATTTGCGCCATGGGAACGATCTCCTACGAAGCGTGAGGCTCGCGATGATATGAACTCGTTCCCAGGCTCAGCGTGGGAATGCCGTCTTCGACGCTCCGCGTCGCGTGACCATGGTTAAAATTTTTGCGCTGGGAATCTCGATGGATCCGAAGCATTCGGGCGCGGAGCATGGGAACAAGGAGAAATACGGAAGGTCCGCACAGCAGACCCTACAAAACTATGTATATGCATAATCCGCTTCTAAAGGTGTCAGATGATAGATAGCTCCTGGCGGGATGATTTTACCACGGTCGCGAAGACGGAATTCAAGGTGATGGATTTTCGTGAAGCCCGACTCTTCGAGTGCGGAAACCGTCCAGGGGTTAGCGGCGAAGGCCACGGCATAGTCGGCCTTTTGTGCGTTCAGTTCGTTGGTTAAAGCGAGGAATGTGGCGTGCCAATCGTCGCCATTTTTGTCGTCGACCACGCAATCGGCGATCTTGCCGATCTTGATTCCTCCACGACCCGGCACGATCGAGAGCACGGCGAAACCTCGCAATTGACCGTCGACAATCACATGCCGGCCGGTCAGCCCGCCTCTGGGATAATTGAGAAAATAATTAAGCAAGGCAGGTTCGCGTGTAGTCAAAATCGCGTGTTTCTCATATTTTCGAGTAATCGGAATAATCTCATCTCCAAATTGATCAACCCGGCGAATCTCGACCGTTGATCGCGCGATTTTCGGCGGTTTCGTGAACGATCGGACGATGTCTTTCAGGGCTCGCGAAACTCGACCTGGCAACCCGTGCGATGGGTCTCGGAGACGGTATGAGGGCCTCAGAACGCGGTGATACACGGGCACTTCGGCAACGAGGTCGTATCCGCCGCGATCGATCACGCCACGGCCCGCGGCGCTTCCTCCAAAGCCGTACTGGGTTTCGCTCGACTGATGGGCGCGGCGCATCAAAAGGCCTCCCGCCCCCCTGCCCTCTTCCGAGGAAAGCCAATCAATCATATGAAGGGTCGATACTCCTTGCGAGGGAAGCCCCTCGCCGCGAAATCGGCTGGGGCAGATCCCCACATGCCCGACGATCCGCCGCGATTGCACGTCGCGAGCGATATAGCTTCGAGGAGCTTCCCCGGCATCGCTTCCGCGAGGTTCCAGGTACTTCCAACGCAAGACGTCTTCGGCGGCGAACGGTGCGTCGGGCGAGGTGTGGAACCCTTTGGCGAGGAACTCGCGGAGTTCGGCCAGGTCGGACTCGCTCAGCGCGTGGATCTCTGGTTGGGCCATCGGATGCGCCGGGGGTCTTATCAGGCTTGCGGAGTCGCCCAGAGATGTTCATGCGACATCCATTCGCGAGCACTCACGCGATGGGCTTCCGTCACATGAGCCGAAACGGCGGTGAACGCGGCGGCAAGCACGCTGGCGTCGTCGCTGAAGCCGACCAGCGGCATGAGGTCGGGGATGGCGTCGAGCGGCAGGATGAAGTACGCGAGCGCCGCGGCGACGGTCGCCTTCACCCACATCGGCGTTTTCGGGTCGAGCATGCAGAAATACATGGCGACGGTGGATTCAGCCATCGGCAAGCGTTTGAGGTGGCGTTTGGCCTTGGCCACGAACCCTTCACGAGCGGCGCGCTCGTTCGCCTCATCATCATGGCCGACGAAGTCGCCGGGATCAACCGAGGCTTTCTTCCAATGCGCCAGAGGGTTTTTCATGGGTCGAACTAAACTCAAATGGCCAAGGATCGATGGCCGATTACCGATAGAACTTCAATTGGCCATCGGTCATCGTCCATTGGCCATCACGTCTTCACTTCACTTCTTTGCCAGTTCCGCGATCGCCTTCTCGGTGGCGTCGAGTGCGTCGTCAACCTGCGCGGTCGATTCGAACCCGATGATGCAGGCGTTCACGGTTCCCAGGCCGAGCACGTATTTCAACGACGCGGCGCGGCGTTCGGGCTCTTTCATCCGGCCTTCGCCGAAGATCTTCATGCCGATCACGCCTTTGCCGGCGTTGTGCATCTCTTCAAGCCGCGAGGCGACCTCGTCGGGCTTCTTGTCGTCCATGATCAGACCTTCGGGGTTGATCCGGGCCAGGTCGACCTCGACGAACGGGTTCTTCGCCGCGGTGCTCAGCGGGTCCATGCCGTGGCAGCTTGTGCCGTGGGCCCGGATCAAGCCTTCCGACTTCGCCTTCATCAGGTATTCCATTGAGCCCGCGTTCTCGGCGGGCCAGCCGGCCTTCTGCATGCAGTGAAGCAAAAGGATGTCGATATAATCAACGCCAAGCTCCATGCGATATCGTTCAATGTGGCTGCGGGCATCGGCCACTTTGGTCGCATGGGTCTTGGTCTGGATCACGTATTTATCGCGAGGCACGCCTTTCAAGGCTTCTCGCAGATACGTGTGGCTGCCGTACTGGTCGGCGACGTCGAACAGGCAAACGCCGCGGTCGACCGCGTGGCGAACGACCCTGGTGAACTCTTTCACGCCCAGGCGGGTCTGGTTGCTCGCCTGACCGCTGCCCACGCTGCCGGTTCCCATGCCGACGAGAGAAACCTGGATGCCGGTCTTGCCCAGGGCAACCTTATCGGTCGCGCTCTTGGGAAGGTTCGCCAGAGTATTGGCGGCGCGAGCCGACGAACCACCCACTGCCAATGCGGTGGTGGCCAAGCCTGCCTGAGCCAGGAAGTCGCGGCGGTTCAAACCATCGTTCCGAGGAGAGTTCATCGGCGTCGTTCTCCCTACAAAATTTGCCGGATTCGGCGCAAAGGGAAAGGACAAAACATCGCCAAGGATTGTACCCTGCCCAAAAGAATTCCACCACCGGGAACCCCAAATCACGACGAGGTCGGCAAGGTTTCCAAATCACCCGTGGCAATTTAACCGCCACAGACGACATTACATGGCGATAATCCCATCACTCATCGAGAAGCCGATCTCGCATCGGGTGGTCATGCAAATCCGATTGACCATCAGGGAACAAGTCGCTTTTACCCGAACCGAACAGCGACAACTTATGGTTCCAATCAAAGTCCCGCCAACCCCTAACGGTGTCAATCGCCTGGTCCCATGTACATGCGGACAAATCGCGGTAGCGACGAGTCGCCTTCGCCTGGTTTCCAGCTCGCATCAACGCGTCGATCTCAGTGACTCCACGTACCGCCGCTTCCACCTCGGGCTTGGCCGATGGATCGTGACTCGACACAGTACCGAGTGGCTGTATATCCTGCCTCAAAAGTGCGTCACCGTAGGCCTCAATAAAATCTCGTAATTCTTTCACATTCAGGCTCGCCCAGACGTGACCGCACTCCGGGCAGCAACGAAAATTGGCACCTTCGAGCTGCACGCCATCCTTCATGCGAAGGAGGCGAACATGATGAGGTACGAATACATAAGCCGGGCCAGAGCCACCACTCGCTGCGACATATCCTGCAACAATGGCAAATCCATTGCACTTCGGACATCGATCGACTTCCATTACTACAGTCTCCATCAGGCCGAGCCAGCCAGGTCCGGCCGGCGTTACGAGCCGATTCACCTCAGACGAAGAATTCGGGCGGCACGTCTATTCACGCGTTTCAGACTTTATCCGATGTTTGGATAGCCGTTTGGCCACATCTCAAGCGTCGAATCGTAGATTTGACGGTACGAGAAGATGCAAGTCAGAGTCGTTAGGACGGTCCAGAGCAGGAGCCAGGAGAAAAATATCAACTCAGTGCGGCGACTCCCCAGGAAGAGGCCCAACAAGACACCGACGAACCCACCCACTCCGATCCCGATGGTCATCATCACGACGAACAAATAAGTCGTCATCGCAAAGGACCAAACTCGGTGGATTGTGAGTCCACCCGGCCAGCCGTTCGCCCAACCAGGGGCGAAAAAGAACGGGAACCCGAAGAACAGCTCACACGCTAAAGCGGCAAATGCCACAAGGGCGACTAACCCATAGTCCGGTCCCTTCAAACCTAAGATCGACGAGCTTTTCGCCCCTCCGAGTGGGGATCGAGGTGCGTCGTAAGGGTTCGCGCAATCCATCACCACCTCCTCGGTCGTTTTTTAGAGTGGGCATTACCCATCAGCCACCCGGAAAATCATCGTGGGCGATGCCCACCTTACAAGCCTATCATTCATCGGACGCATACGGCCGACGATATTTTCGCTCTGGAGCATCAAGGTCAAGAAGAGGACCGTTCAACCGAATTAACATCGCCTTATAGTGATCTCTCGATAGCTTTGGAGGCAAAGGAGGGTCCTCCACAACGGGAAGCCAAGGCCGATTGGCGGCACGTTCATACTTATCTCTCATTTGACTATGGTACTCGTGAAACCGGATCAAAGGACGAGTCACCCTCAATCTCTCTTCCGAACGCTCGTCACTTTCGTGCTGCGCGACCGTCGCGACCAGATATAACTCCAGATCGCCGGCGACTTTGTTTTTCTCAAGCTCATGCCAGATCGAGATCGCCTTGAACCTTTCACGCCGCTCCAAGACCCACAAGAGGGCCGCCGCGACCGCCACCAAGATAATCATCGTCCTCAAGGTCAAACGCGTACATGGCGCCTTCATAAGATGCGGCCTCCTGCCTCGTATGGCCTCTACTCTGCCCTCTCCACTTTCGGTCCAAACCAAATGCCCTCGCATCGTAACACAAACCGACCATCCACACCCCGCGCTGACATCGCCCCGCTCCGCCGTTATACTGAAGATTTGAACCCCGACACCATGACGAGCGACTTCCAACACGATGCCGACGATCCTTGAAACTCCCAGGCTGACGCTTCGTACGATGTCGCTTGACGACCTCGACTTTATCGCCTCCATGCTTGAACATCCCGAGGTGATGCGGTTCTGGCCTCGACCGATGTCTCGGGATGAGGCCGTGCAGTGGATCGAGCGTCAGGTCGGTCGATATGAATCGAAGGGTTATGGATACTGGCTCGCTCTCGACCGGGTTTCAGGCTTTCCCGTCGGCCAGGTCGGGCTGATCCCGAGAGAGTTCGACGGCCTTGATGAGGTTGACATCGGCTACATGATCCACCGGCCTTTCTGGAGGAACGGGTACGCAGCGGAAGCCGCCATCGGCTGTCGCGAGTATGCCTTTACCACACTGAACCGACCTCGCGTCCTCTGCTTGATTCGACCTGAAAATGAACCTTCCGTGGGCGTCGCCCGCAAGATCGGACTCAAGACCGATGGTCGAATCATCGAACATTTCGGCTTTGATCACATCGTCTATACCGGAGAACGTTCGCACTGATGTTTACAGGACTCGTTGAAACACTTGGTCGGGTCGCAAAGGTGTCGGAAGAGAATTCCGGGCGACGGCTCACGCTTATCTGGCCGGATCTTGGAAGCTCGGCCGACCCGCTCGCACTAGGTGAAAGCGTGGCGGTGAACGGCTGCTGTCTGACGGTGATCGAGGCGGAAAATCACGGCGATTTGTTCGTCGTGCAGGCGGGTCCGGAAACTCTCGCTCGCACGAATCTCGGCGACAAATCGGCGGGCGACGTGGTGAACCTGGAACGCGCGCTCCGCGTGGGAGACCGCCTCGGCGGACACTTCGTGCAAGGGCACGTCGACGCCACGGCGGTCCTTCGTGAACGCAGACCCGACGGCGAATGGGAATTCCTCGCATTCAACCTTGATAAGCAGTGGGACGCGCTGATGGTTCCCAAAGGCTCGATCGCCGTTGATGGCGTGAGCCTGACACTGGTCAATGTGGCCCCAGGAGAATTCTCGGTGATGCTCATCCCGCACACTCTGGCCGTAACCACCCTGGGAACCCTGAAACCTGGCGATCGCGTGAACATTGAACTGGATATGCTGGCAAAACACGTGCAGAAACTGATCGGAATGGAATTGATCCGCAGATGACGCAGATGAACACCGATTAGGTAAGAGGAAAACGAAAAAACGAGCGTAAGCATCTGGAAACTATCTTTCATCGTAATTTTATCTGTGTTTATCTGCGTCATCTGCGGATCGATTGAATTTTTCCCCGAAAGCCGCCCATGCCCCGTCAGACGCAGTCGTATCTTCGGATGTTGTTTGCCCAGCGAGGCGTCGCTCCTCAGCATCGTTACGGGCAAAATTTCCTGATCGATCTCAACATTCACGACCTGATCGTGGAGGCCGCGGAGATCGGTCCCGACGACGTCGTGCTGGAGATCGGACCTGGAGCCGGCGCGATGACCGCGCTCATGGCCACGAAGGCCTCGGCGGTGATCGCCGTCGACATCGATCCCGCCATGGCCGCGCTCACCACCGAGGCCACCGCCGCGTTGCCCAACGTCCGGGTCCTGCTTACCGACGCCCTTTCCGGCAAACATGCGATCGACCCATCGGTTCTCGATCATGTGAGAGCCGCCCTCGCGGTCTCGCCTGAAAAACGCTTCAAGCTTGTCGCAAATCTCCCATATAATGTCGCCACACCGTTGATCATGAACCTCTTGGTACATCCCGAGCTTTGCCCTTCCAAGATCGTCGTGACGATCCAACTTGAACTCGCCGACCGCATGCGAGCCGCCCCCGGAACTGACGCTTACGGAGCCCTCTCCGTCTTGATCCAGGCCATCGCTGATTGCGAACTGGTGCGGGCGTTGCCCCCCACCGTCTTCTGGCCGCGCCCGAAGGTTGAATCGGCGGTCGTGGCCATCACACCTGTTGATTCTAAACGTGCCCATGTGAAAGATTTACCCTGGTTTCAGTCGGTCGTCCGGCAGGTCTTTCTCCACCGTCGCAAAAACCTTCGAGGCGCCTTGCATTCCGTCTACGGTGATTCGATCAGTAAACCCGAAATTGACACGCTTCTCGAATCGATCGGTCTCAACAGCCAGATTCGCGCGGAAGCGATGAACGTCGAAGAATTTCGATCCCTCGCCGAGGTGCTTCGAGAACGACTTGGACCTTCCGCCAAAGTCATCATGCCAGAATCTCCGGAATAGCCTGCGTCTCGGATTTTTCGGGTGCCATGGGGCGTACCCGACCGTTCGTGTTTTGCGTAATTGATGGACGTATTTGCCGTGTTTCTTAGAGTTCGCAGTGCGGACCTCTTCGATTCGCCGTCAAAATACGGAAGGTACGCACAGAGCCTGAGAATATTTTGGATATCCAGCCTGATCCATGCGAAAACCTCGTTCCCACGCTCTGCGTGGGAATGCCGTCCTGGACGCTCTGCGTCCTCTTTTCCGCGGAGGCCAGGCGACGCGGAGCGTCGAAGACGGCATTCCCACGCAGAGCGTGGGAACGAGCGTGGAGGCGAAGCCAAAAAGTTCTCCGGCTCACAGCGGACCCTACGAAACACGGGCGCCACGACGCTAAACACGGACACCCGACCAGTGATTGCGACGTCGAAAACACACCGGTCGAGTACGACCAGTGGCACCCGAGAGAAGTCTTCGCAGAGACCAACTTCGACTTTGCTTTCCTCCTGAACTGCGTCCCTGTTTCATGTCCATTGCCAACGATTTTGTGTCGGATTTTCAGAAGAACAAAACGGGATTTTGGGTTCGTTTCGTAGAATTCACACTCTCCTACGTCGTGTGAGATTTCCATTTTTCCAGATTCTCGCGCCATCCAATCGCCTCCCTCGGGGACCACGTTTCCTGACACCGATCCGATCCTCGGCGGAAATCGGGTTCGTTCGGGGAGGGACCTGAGACAGCGAATCCTCCGGCAAACTCCGCGTAGATGCGACAAACCGTCAAAAACGGCTTCGTTTGGTGACTTCGCCCCTCGAAAAAGGGGGCGATGGGAGCATGTCGGCATCGCAAACGGGTTCGTTCGGTGAAGGAACCCACGTGCCCGGCTTGATGTCGCCGATCGTTTGGCGTTGTGGAGAATGTCTCATCCGAACCATGTAAGGATTTCATAATAAAGAGTCTGGCAAATCGGCGCAAACATTCCGGTGACGTCGTGTTCTGTTCACATCAAGGGGCAAGCCTGTGCTCGCACTCTGACTGAGGTGAACGACGAGGCCCTTCCCCACGATACTATCGAAGGGGCGCTCTGCTTCGACTTGGAAATCGCCCCGGGAAACGGATCAGGGTCCGCGATGGATGCTTTTTGAGAACGACGACCCCATCGGCCGGGCACATCGCTGAGTTGACCCATCCAACCGACTCGGCAAGGCGGTTCACGAGTTAGCAGGCCGGGAACTCGGTTTCGTCGGTGGCTGTGACGCGAAGGAGACTTCCCCACGGCCTTGTCCGTCGCGGGCGGCCGGTTGAGTCCACGCGACTCGCCGAATGGGGGTTCCTGATTCAGAATTACCCATGACCCCAAGTTTGCCTCAAGCAATAAGGATGTCCCCTTCGGGTTCCCGTGTCCCCTTCGGGTTCCCGGAAATAATTGAAACGAAGAGCCTGGCCATGCATGAAATTTAGTCAAAATCAGAGGCACTGGAAGACATACGACTATCCCTAATGTTTCCTACATACCCTAGCCTACTTAAATTTGTGCGTGACCAGTTGCGTCAGTTCCAAGAATCCGTGGGCACACCCCCTTGACAACAGTGTCGCCATTTTTGGTCAATAGATCCCCGGCGAGGAAACTACCGCCGGGTCACGTCGGCTCAGACGGGGTTTTCGCCCCAAACTTTCGAGGTTTGACCATGAGCATCTTGCAGTGGACGCGGACCAACTACTTCACCTATTTCACGGACGGCGGCTCGGGCAATACGCACCGCACGACCAAGCAGGTCTGGACTTTTCAGTACCCGGGAGACGGTCTTACGTACAACATCTGGGTCTCGGGTCCCAACCCCCAACCCGGTCAGCAAGGCCGGCACAACGCCTTTGCAAAGAAGCACCTCCTGACCTGGCACGGCGGCAAGGCGCAAAAGGATGGTGACGACCTTGCGGGCAAGCTGGGTCGCCTCCACGAGAAGCGCCGGGTTGAGAACTTCGACGAGTACGTGGCCCACCGAAAGGAGGTCCACAGCCAGCTGAAGGAGCAGGACAAATACCCCATCGACGCACTCGGAGGCCAGTCGATGAACGGTATGAAGATCACAGACGAATCCACGCTCAGTGTGGTGATCTGCGACTGGATCTCGCCCGAGAAGCTGAAATACTCCTTCGCCAAGGCGATCGGCGCCCAGAATCCCGTCACCAACACGACGTACCAACACGTCGTCGTCACGTTCGGCGACAACAATTGCGTCCTGAGGCATAACTTCAAGACGAACCAGACCGAGAAGGTCAATCAGATCACGATCACCTTCTACTGCGAGACCCGATACCACTCCGAGATCAAGGCCCACGTCGTCCACTGCGAGGCCTGAGCCACCATGAGTCCTATCACCGGCGGGGGTCCCAGACCGGTCGACGACCCCGCCGGCCTCGGGCCCGATAACTGTTATCAGTTCTGAATGGCACTCTGATTAGCTGTTAACGACCGGCCAGCAAGTGTTTACGTGTCTGGCCGGGGAACCCGAAGGGTACATTCCCATTGTTCGTCGCAAGCTGGGGCCTTTGGGTAAATACGTTCCAAGATTGTCCTGGTCAGAATTACCCATGTTTTCTGGTTCGCGTCAACCAAGATAAGACTGTCCCCTTCAGCCCTCTTCAACACGGAGCCGCTTCACCGTGCGGATACCGGTAGTCGGCTCCGGCATTTGTTGACACCTTCCTGGTCGAACCATCCTCCAATCGGTACACGTAGAGTTGGCCCTTGCCGGTGCTCATATGATATACGACCTGGGACTCGCCATCGATCCAGCGCGGATACGCAAACCAGTACGGTTTCCCTTCCTTGTTGGCAATCGGCTTGAGGTTCGTGATCGATCGTTTCTCCGCGTTAAAATCCGCGATGTAGAGCGTGCGCCCGGGATCTTTGTACTCAAATCCCTTCTGGAACTCGAAGCAGACCTGCTTTTCGCTGGGTGAGACGCTGACTCGGTCGAGGAGTCCCTGGGGCGTCAGTTCGCATGCGATCGGTTCGTAGCTGGGCTTGCCGCCCTCGCCTCGGGTCATCAGATAATAGCCCCAGCCCTGCTTCGGGTGCTTGCAGGAGACGAGCAATCGGCCGTCGTTGAGACTTGAGAAGGCCCAGGTGTGATAGGCCCGATCGGTGAGAGCGACCTCTTCGCCGGGCTGACCGCCGATCTTGCCTTGCATCACGTAGAAGCTGCCCGTCTCGGGATTCTTCCGGCTCCAGATCGGCGTGTTCTGGCCGTCCCTCGTCCAGGTCGGATTAAAGTTCGCGACCGTGGCGTCGGTCAATTGATGAAAGCCCGTGCCGTCGACGTTGATGATACAGATGGCGCTCAGCCAGTTGACGGTGACGGGATCGTCCTTGTAGCGACGGAAAAATACGAGCTTGTCACCGGTCTTGGACCAGGACGGTTTGAAGTCCATGTGGCCCGTCGTCAGCGGCGTCGTCTCCGCGCTGCCGACCACGTTCACATGGATCTCGCCGTTGCGGAAGTAGGAAATCCTTGGGCCAGCCTTGGGCTTCACTTCATCGGCGAGAACCGGCCGGGACGCTGCCAACGAGGCAAGGCCGGCAGTCACCCCCAGCCCCGCCGTGGCCTGCGAGGCCCTTGCCAGAAACTCGCGACGGCCCAGGTGATCGTGACGGGGATTGGTGGCGTCCAGAGTTCGTCGCATCGTGAAGTCGCCTTGAAATCGGTATGTCGATGAGGGTTACATGTCCGCCGAGCGGGAACTCTCGTAGGCCCTTGCGCGGCAAGCCGCCGGCATCGCTCGATTACCAGTATATCGATGCGGCCGTTCTTGAAACACATAGTGAATCGCCGCGACGGGAAATTTCTTCCAGATGGGGCGCGGCAGAGCCCCCCTTTTGTGGATGGTTGCGGCGAGGGGTTGGAGAAAGCCAATTGGTGTCAGTTCGATTGAGAAAGCCAATTGGTGTCAGTTCGATTTGAAAGCCAATTGGTGTCAGAAAGCCAATTGGTGTCAGTTCTATTTTATTCTGATTGGTCCTAAAATAGAACCGACACTAATTAGCTTTTACCGTTGGTGTAAGGCGCTTGCTACCTCGCGCCGAGCGCTCTGACAACCGCCTCCCCGATCTTGTCGCCAGTCAGGTCGCGGGCCACCACCTTGCCGTCGGGCCCGATCAAGACGGCGCCAGTCTGGGGGTAATCCTGCACCAGCGGGTCGTCGAGGGCGTCGCGGAGCACGGCTTGGGGCCAGGTCGTCCGTTGCGCCGTGATCACCCGCGCCGCACCCTCGGGGTTATGTGCCAGGCAGAAACCAAGCATCACAAGGCGGTCGTCCTTGCCGAACCGCTCGTGGACCGCACGGAAGGGCTCGATCACGTTGAGCGCCGGGTAGCCCAGCGGGGACCAGAAGTGGACCAGCACGAACTTACCCCGGAGGTCGCCGAGCGAAAGCGATCGGCCGTCGGTCAGCTTGACTGAGAACGGCGGCGCCGGTGCGCCAACGTTGGGCGGCGGCGCGGTCTTCCGCATCACGAGTGTCAACTCGGCCAGGTTCCCCTCGCGCACGCTCCGGTGCTCGATGCGCAGTGGAACGTACCCCGTGGCGCGCGCGAAAAAGGCGTATTCGTGATCGGGGTACAACCCCTCCGCCCGGAATTCGCCCTCGGCTCCCTTCTGGAAAAACGCCAGGTCGAGGCCGACGCTCTCCTCCGGTTTCAGGTAGGGGGACGCGTCGAACCCGTCGATGAAGCGCTCCTGGAGGGCGTCCACCTGAGCTTGGGCGTCGGCCGGGGGCGGCTCGCCCCCCTCTGTGTGGATCGTGGCCACGACGGTCGCGGCGCGGTAACCGCGGACGGTGATCGCCCGGCGATCGGACTCGAGCGTGCCGAGCCAGCCTAACGACGTGTCACGCCACGGGCTGCCGGAGCCGAGACGCATCTTGTAGGCCACCCGCCCGGGGCCCTGATGATGCACCAAGAGCCTTGCGTGCCGCAGGCCCTTGATCGCCTTCAGAGCGACGCGACCCGCGGCGTCGGCGCGCCCTGAGACACCCCAGGAGAGGCCGTAACGGGTGTCGGGTGGGGCCTCGTTAGTGACCGTCTTGGCGCTCGGTCCTGAGAAGTCCACCATGCCCGGGCCGTGATCGGGCCGGTCGACTCCCGCGGAGTTCGGCAGAGTCCCGTAGACTCTAACCCGTTCACGAAACGGGTCGCCCAGGGCGGATTTCGCAAAAACGCCCTGCGGCAATTGCTCGCGGACGCCCTCGATCTGGACCTGGATCAGCACCGTCTCCGCCTCGTGCAGCTCGACTGGCCCGGGCTCCACGCCCTCCTTCAGGTAAACGTCGACCGGCCGGATCACCCGGTTCAGGCCGAGGCTGTGCCGCGTCACGGGACATCCGAGGAAATGCTCGTCCGGTCCCTCGCCCTTGATCTCGTAGCTGCCGGGCCGGAGCAGGGTGAAGCGGAAGCGGCCGTCGGCGTCGGTGACGACGACGCGCGGGCTGTGGTTGTAGCGGTTGGTCAGCAACAGGGGCTGCCCCGCGATCGGCTTGCCGTCGAGGTCGAGAGCCCGTCCCGCGAGCGTCAGGCCGGGGCCGAGGCGGATCACGCCCAGGTCGTCGGGGGCATAGTCCTCGGGACGCGCCGGCTTGTGGTCGACGCCCCAAAACCTCTCAAACGGCGCCGTATCCTCGCCCCGTGGGATGTAAACGGCCAGAGACGAGGCTTTCGGCATCCGCAGGCGGATGCGGCCCTCAGTGTCGGTACGGCCCTTGAGGTCGGCATTGCCCTCAATGACCCAGTTCGAGAACTGATAAGACACACCGACCGCCGGCTTTCCGTCGGCCCGGACTACTCGGGCGCGATACTCGACGCCGCGTTCGAGCGTTATCGTGTCAGGGACCGCCCCGCCGCCCGACTTCCCGCCATTCCGCAGGTTGTACAGACCGCCGACGTCCCACCTCCTTGGGACGAAGTCGGGATGCGCGACCCGGACGACCATGTTCCCGATGAGGCGGCCAGCGACTTGCTCGGGAGGGACGATGAGCCTGTAGCGGCCATCTCCGTCCGTGCGGGCCGTGTTCTCTCCCAGGACGGGCGGGGGGATCTCGCCGTTGGGGCCCGTCCATCCCGCCATCGCGTCGGACCAGGCAATCACGACTGCCGCTCCCGCGACCGGAGTGCCCCCATCCTTCTCGATCACCCGGCCGGACAGCACGAGTGGAGAGTCTGCCTTTCGCTCGTCGATAGTCTGGGGTTCATCAGTCCTCGCCGCCGCCCCGGCCATCAGTACGACGGCCACGCCAAACGCCAGTGCCTTCATGGTCTGCCTCCTATCGGCAGTTGGGAACTTCGTGCGGTCCTCCGCGCGTCGTGGCACTGTAACCGGCCCGTTGTCGCTAGTCCATCCAAAGCACCTCCTGCCCAATGTAACGCCGAGACTGCTGGGGCGAGTCCTTCGCTACGACCGGGCGCACGCGGAGTGTCAAGCCTAGAAGCCAATTGGAGAAGCCAATTGGGATGCCAATTGGTGTCAGTTCTATTTAATTAGCGATTAAATCGAACTGACACCAATTAGTTCGGCCTAAATCGAACTGACACCAATTAGTTCCGGCCAACTGACACCAATTAGTTCGGCCTTAGCGGCCCCAATTAGTTCGGCCGTCCTTGAAACACAGAGCGAATCGCCGCGACGGGAATTTCCTCCAGATTGGGGCGCGGCGTAGCTCCCCCCTTTTTGTGGATGGTTGCGGCGAGGGGTTGGGTGGGGGTACTCTGGAATCTGTTGAGGGTGATCCACTTTCAGAGGGAGGTTTCCCATGGCCGCCACTCAGCCAAGGATACCACGGGTCGGCGATATCGTGATCTACCACGATGTCGTCAAGCAGGATCTTTTCGACTCCTCGGCTCACATCGACTTGCCGGCGATCGTCACGGAGGTGCTTGGGCCTTTGGAGGGGCAGAACGGATACAGGGTTCGCTTGACCGCCTTCCGACCCTTTGATAAGCCCTCGTGGGACATCACCGCGGCGTTCGCTCCCAAACCCCAAGGCCACCACTGGACCTGGCGCGACGAGTGACACCAAATCGGGGTGAGACCCACCCCGACTTCGCGGAAGACCTCACACAGATCGAGCCCTTCACGTTTCCCGACGTCTGGACTTGATCCACGAACCGCGTGCCCTGAGATGAGATGAGGCGAAACCAGATCAACCTTTGAAGGAAACTGCGATGAGATTTCCTCGCGTGCGGTTGACGGTGTGGGTCTTGATGGCGATGATTGCGGTGCTGTCGCTGGTGTTTTCCTACTCGGTTCAGGCGTGGGGCAAGAGCAAGAGTGCTCGCGATTATCGATCGAAAGTGATGGCGTTCGCGTACATGGAGAGAAAGAGCCTTGAGAGCCAAAAAGAGAAGTTATCCGCGTTGGAACAGGTCCACACCTTCAAACCCGAAATCAAAACGTTCATTCAAAACTCGATTGCCATAAAGATACCGGACGAAAAAATTCTCGACGCCGCGGAGAAAGACAAGATCGCCAGAGAAATTTGTATTGTCAATGATATGATTTCCCCTGACGAGCTTTCCTATACAAAATATCTGATTGAAATCGGCGAACTCACCAAAAAGGCCGCGTTTTACGGTCGATTGAAGCTAAAATACGAACGAGCCCTCAAACGTCCCTGGGAATCAATCTCGCCCGATCCGCCCTGGCCACTGGATTGATGTGATTGACCGCGACCTGTCGATGAGTTCGATAATCATCGAGAAATCCTCGGGCGCGCCAGCAGCATGCATTTCCAGATATTGTCGCTTGCGTAATATTCAGAGTAAACAATTCGATAGATGTAATCGGCCAGCGCGGCGAGAATCTCTTCACGGTGGCCAAGGTTGGAGACGGTTACGCAGACCTCGCCGTCGGCGGTTAAATGTTGGCGGGCTTCGCGCATGAATCTTGAGAAGAGCCTCCCGCCAGGGTCGCACGCCATCACTTCCAGATTGCTCTCGACAGGCTTATCGAGCAGCGGAACATTGAACAGGATCAGGTCAAAGGTTTGCCCTGAGACGGCCTCGAAGAGGTCGGATTGCAGCACATTGACGTTGATTCGATTGAGGCTCGCATTCGTTGATGTGCACTCCACTGCTTGTGGATCGACGTCCACAAGAGTGACCTCGCGTCCGGCCGCGGCCAGGCAGATTCCTAGTGCTCCGCAGCCCGCGCCGATTTCCAGAACGCGTTGCCCGATCTTGGGGAGGTCGTTGAACAGCCCTCGATAGAGGAACCGCGTGCTGCTGAACTCGGTGGGGTGATAGATCCCAGGAGGACAGATGAACTTCAGGCCGCCGACCTCGTAGGCGTCGAGCGTCCGGTGAGCGGAGAGAAAAACATAATCGGGGTCAAGCGCAAGTGCTTCGGGGTCGTAAACCCAGGGGTAATCTTCCAGGCGATCAAGGTTCATCGTCCATTCACTCCGGCGCGTAGATCGTACGGCCGCCGTCCACGGTCAGGCACGCTCCGTAGATGTAATCGTTATCCACAAGCATTAACACTGCTTGCGCGATATTGTTGGGGCTTCCTTCTCGCTTCGCGAGCGTGGCGTTGATCACTTCTCGACGTTCTTCCGCGGACATCTCCGGAGGCAGTTGCACAGGGCCAGGCAAGATGCAATTGACGCGAACTCGAGGGTTACGGCGCGCCAGCTCGACTGCCAGGCAACGCGTCAACGAATGAACGGCCCCTTTCGACATGAAATAGGCGACATAATTTTGGTAAGGTCGCACGTCGGCCCAATCACCGATGTTAACGATACACCCTCCCTCAGCCTGCTTCACCATCGCCAAGCCAGCCTGTTGACCGCATAAAAACGAGCTGAGTGCGTTCGCATCGAAATGGCGGCGGACATCGCTCGCCGTTGTTTCTTCCAGCGTCCGACTTTCCCAGACACCCGCGCAGTTAACGAGCACATCCAGCCGACCGAAACGCTCCAGAACGTTCGCCACCAGCGAATGGACTTCCTGCTCGTTGGTCAAGTCGGCCTGATAGGCGAACGCGTGCACTCCTTTTTGCGCAAACATCGCAACCGTGTCATTCGCATCTGACGCCGAGTGATAGTAATGAATCGCCAGCGCATAGCCACGCTCCGCCAAGGCATTGGCCACATGCCAACCGATGCGCTTTTTACCGCTCGCCGTGACCAGAGCCACCTTGTCTGACTTCATCATGCACATTCCTTGCGAAGTAGGCTCTGTCATCGAAACACGCACTGAACCTCCGTCGCACTTAAAAAGGGATGGCTTTACTTCTTGCGATCCGGATATTCCAGAATCACAAGCTCATGTTTATTTTCGTCATAGCCATATTCCTGATAATATGGCAATTTTCGCAAAGCGATGTTGTTGGCTTCGATGATCTCTTTCTTGAACTCTTCGTAGTTGGCGGGATATTTGTCATTCGTGGCCTTATAAAGATCCAGCGCATGCTTAATGTTCAAGATCGAAGTCTGTCCAATCGCGGTCACATAAGCATTTCCAGACAGAGTGATCGGATCTTTGGCCGTGATTTTGGGGGTGGTGACGACTCCCCCTTTCTTCTCTTCCTCGGCCACGTTGCGGATGTCTTTGGTTCTCTTGCCGACGATGAAGGTATCTTCTTCCTTCTTGGCGGGGGCCGGGGGCTTTTCTCCGGCGACGTGGCGGGGTTCCTCGCAGCCGGAGCCGGCCGTCAGCGCGATCAGAACCACGGGGACGAAGCGAAGTCGCGATCCCATTGACGGTCTCCTTGATGCTGATTCGGTAAGACGTCTAGCGGAGTGACCTTCGTCAGGCAAAGTGGTCCGTCAAAAGGGGGACAGGCACCGAAACCTCCGCTGCGCAAAGCCTTCGTTACGGTTTGCGGAGCCAGTCCCCTTTTCACAGACCAAGGTGATCCACATGCTCGCTGGCAAAATGGTCCA
>Ga0209698_10003024_pt1 | contig 18827 bp, 20 predicted proteins | sample LitLauG_LLR_2012_FD_187203 | JGI IMG/M metagenome (GOLD analysis project Ga0209698, IMG submission 187203) | Freshwater sediment microbial communities from Pennsylvania, USA - Little Laurel Run_MetaG_LLR_2012 (SPAdes) (version 2) | ecosystem: Environmental > Aquatic > Freshwater > Creek >...
GTCCACAGCCGGTGGGCGCACCGGAGCCCGGCCAGCCCGGCGCCGACGATGACCACGCGCGGCTCCACGCCTCCGCCCGGGCGGAGCACCGGCGGCACGGCGGCGGCTGCGCCCAGCGCCGCGGCCGACTTGAGCAGGGTGCGCCGGTCGATCCGGGTGTCGGCCCCCCGGTCGTCCTGCACCCGGGCCGAGGCCTCGTCGAGTGGCATGCCGGTGGTGCGGGCCAGCGTGGACGCGGTCATCGCCCGTCGGAGTCCCGTTCGGATCGGACTGTGCCACGAGCTGCCCACCACCCGGTTGTACCAGTGCCCCCCGGTCGACGCAACGCCCGTCGCTCCGGCGGTGCAACGCCCGGAACCCGCGCCGCACCGGCTTGGTGGGGCCCATCCGGTGCCCGGTAGGTTTGGCCCATGGACCGCACCGCCGCGTTCGCCGACGCCCGACCCCTGTCGTACTGGCTGGACGATCCCACCGCACCGGAGCCGGCGCTCCCGCTGGTCGGGCCGGTCCGGGCCGACCTGGTGGTGGTGGGCGGTGGCTACACCGGACTGTGGGCGGCGCTGCTGGCCAAGCAGGACGACCCGTCGCTCGACGTCGTGCTCCTCGAGGGCGACCGCTGCGGGTGGGCGGCGTCGGGCCGCAACGGCGGGTTCTGCGCGGCCAGCCTCACCCACGGACTCGGCAACGGTCTCGAGCGGTTCCCGCGGGAGATCGGCACGCTCGAACGCCTGGGCGCGGCCAACCTGGACGCCATCGAGGCGGCGGTGACCGACCTCGGGATCGACTGCGACTTCGAGCGGACCGGCGAGCTCGACGTCGCCACCGAGCCCCATCAGGTGGCCTGGCTGCGCGAGGCGGAGGCCCAGGCCCGGGACCACGGCGCCTCACCCGTCTTCCTCGACCGGGACCAACTGCAGGCCGACATCCACTCCCCTACGTTCCTCGCCGGTCTGTGGGACGAGGACTCGTGCGCGCTGGTCAACCCGGCCCGGCTGGCCTGGGGCCTGCGGGCGGCGTGCGAGGCCGCCGGCGTGCGCGTGCACGAGCACAGCCGCGTCGAAGGGATGGGGCCGGACGGCCCGGGAGCCACCGCGCCGGTGCAGGTGCGCACCGCCCACGGCCGGGTGACCGCCGACAAGGTGGTGCTGGCCACCAACGCGGCACCCTCACCGGTGCGGCGTCTCCGCAAGTACGTCGTCCCCGTCTACGACTACGTGCTGATGACCGAGCCGCTCGACGCCGCACAGCGGGACGCCATCGGCTGGGGTCGGCGCCAGGGAATCGGCAGCACCGGCAACCAGTTCCTCTACTTCCGCCAGACGGCCGACCACCGGATCCTCTTCGGCGGGCACGACGCCGTGTACCACTACGGCAACGCCATGGGCCCGGACCTCGAGCAGCGTCCCGAGACGTTCGAGCTCCTGTCGACCCTGTTCGCCCGGACCTTCCCGCAGCTGGAGGACGTCCGGTTCACCCACAGCTGGTCGGGCGCCATCGACACGTGCTCGCGCTTCTGCGCCTTCTTCGACCGCTCCCACGACGGCCGGGTGTCGTCGGTGGCCGGCTACACCGGGCTCGGGGTAGGCGCGTCGCGCTTCGGGGCCCGGGTGGCGCTCGACCTGGTGTCCGGCGCCGACACCGAGCTCACCCGCATGCAGTTCGTGCGGTCCAAGCCGATCCCGTTCCCGCCCGAGCCGGTGCGGTCCATCGGGATCAACCTGACCCGGTGGTCCATGGCCCGGGCCGACGCCCACCAGGGCCGGCGGAACCTGTGGCTGCGGGCCCTCGACTCGGTCGGACTCGGCTTCGACTCGTGAGCCGAACCGCCGACCCGGGCACCCGGGCCGGCGGTGGCGTCGATCCGGTCAGGCGGGCACGTGGTGGATCGCCTTCCAATGGGTCTCCTCGTCGGTGACCGGGCAACCGCAGACGATGCACGTCGACGGCCGCTCGCCGTCGAGCAGGCTGACCGACCGCACGTCGGGGCGCCCGACGCGGTCCGGGCGACGGCCGACGCCCAGGCGGTGTCCCGGAGCGAGTGTCACTGCGGGCACGATGCCCACGGCGATCACCAGCACGGCGAGCAGGATGCTGAAGTAGGTCCAGTTCATAGTGCGTGCGGCCACACCTTCCGACCGCACCCCCCTTTCTGAGTGGGACAGCCCCCCACGGAGGCGGCAGACGACCGGTTCGGCAGCTGACGCCTCGGGGAAACGCTACGTCCACGGGGACGCTGATTGGTGCATGGTGCACGTCGCACGTGACGACATGATGAAACAGGGCTGAGAGTTTCCTCATCGAGCGGGACCCCGGGGGCCCGGTCCGCCCCCCCGCTCAGCGCAGCGTGGCCCGGTGGGCCCGCTCGACGGCGTCGATGCACGTCGACCGCAGCCCACCGATCTCCTCGTCGGTGAGCGTCCGGTCGGGCGCACAGAAGCGCAGCCGGTAGGCGAGGCTCCGCGACCCGTCGCCGAGTGACGCACCCCGGTAGACGTCGAACAGCCGGACCGACTCGAGCAGGTCGCCGCCCGCCGCCCCCAGGGTGGCCTCGACCACGCCGGCCGGCACCTCCTCGGGCACCACGAACGCCAGGTCGATGTCGGACGACGGGAACCGGCTGACCGTCACCGACTCGAGCGGCCTGCGGGCGGCCCGGTCGTGGTCGAGCAGCACGTCGAGGTCGAGGTCGAGCCATCCCACCCGTCGGGGGCGCCCGTCAGCGCCGACCAGTCCGTGCGTCTCGACCAGGGCGGGGTCGAGTTCGCCCACCACGCCGAGCACTGCCCGGCGCCCGTCGTCGGCCTCGCCCGAGACTCCGCCCGACAGCAGGGAGCCGGAACGGTACTCGTGCAGCACCCGTGTCGCCGGGTCGTGGTGAGGACCCTGTTCCAGGACCCAGTCGGCCAGACCCATGGCGTCGGCCACCGTGCGCCAGGCGGCCACCGCCGACCAGGCGTCGTCGCCGTCGTCGCAGAACACGGCGCACAGCCGCTCGACCTGCGTCGCGTCGGGACCGTCCCCGCTCGGGACCTCCGGCCGGTGGAAGACCGAGCCGACCTCGAACAGGCGGACGTCGCCCTGGCGACGCTCGGCGTTGTAGCGGACCGCGCCGAGCAGGCCCGGGGCCATGGACGAGCGCAGGAACCGCTCCGCATCGACCAGCGGGTTGGTGATCTCGACGTAGGGCGGGGTGAATCCCGCCGCCAGCTGGTCGGCACCGGTCACGAACGCGGTGGTCCACGCCTCGCTGGCCCCCAGGCCGCACAGGACGTCCTTCAGGCGCCGGCGCTCGCGCTGGCGCCCGGTCAGGCGGCCCGGCTGCGACCAGGCCGGGGCCCGTCGGGGCAGTCGGGCGTAGCCGAAGGTGCGGGCCACCTCCTCGGCGAGGTCGGCCTCGCCCATGGGCAGCGGTCGGATGTCCGGTCGGAAGGTGGGGACGACCACCGTCACCGGGTCGTCGTCACCCCCTGTGGGGGTGGCGTCCATGCCGAGCGGTGCCAGCAGCTCGGCGATGGCCGACGCCGACAGCCCGGTGCCGAGCAGGCCGTTGACCCGGGCGGGCCGCACGGAGACCTCGAGCGGCACGGGCACGTCGCCGGTGACGTCGAGCACGCCCTCGGCCAGGGTGAGATCGCCGCCCGCGGTCAGGGCCAGTAGCTCGCAGAACCGCCGGGCGGCGCGGTCGATCCCGGCCGGGTCGCAGCCCCGCTCGAACCGGGCCGACGCCTCGGTGCGCAGGGTCAGCCGCTTGGACGTGCGGGCGATGGCCATGGGGACGAAGTAGGCGGCCTCGAGGAGCACGCGGGTGGTGGCGGGGCCGATGTCGGACGAGGCGCCGCCCATGATCCCGCCGATGCCGACGGGCGACCCGGCGGCGTCGCAGATGAGGCAGTCCTGACCGGTGTCGCCCAGTCCCGGGCCCGGTCGGCCGAGGGTCCGGACCACGCCGTCGAGGGTGGTGACCTGCTCCCCCGCCTCCGCACGACGCACCAGCAGTCCGCCACCTCCGAGGCGGTCGAGGTCGTAGGGGTGGGTGGGCTGACCGAGCTCCAGCATGACGTAGTTCGACGCGTCCACGACGTTGTTGATGGGCCGCATGCCGGCGGCCAGGAGCCGCTCGGCCACCCAGGTCGGCGAGTCGGTCACACGCACACCGGTGAGGACCCGTGCGGTGAACCGTGGACACAGCTCGAGGTCGTCGACGGCGACCGTGGCGAGCGAACCGACAGCTGGTCCCGTGGCCGGCGTCGGCGCTGCCCCGCGCCGATCCGGGTCGGCGTCGGCCACCAGGTCGTCGGTCGTCGGGACCTCGAAGGGGAGCCCCATCCGGGCGGCCAGGTCTCGGGCCACGCCCGCCATGCACCAGGCGTCGGGGCGGTTGGCCTCGACCGCCACGTCGAACACCACGTCGGGCTCGATGCCCAGGGCCTCGATGAGCGGTCGGCCCGGCACGGCGCCGTCCACGTCGTTCAGGACGAGCAGCCCGGCGTGGTCCTCGGACAGCTTGAGCTCCCGACCCGAGCAGAGCATCCCGTTGGACACCATCCCCCGCATCTTCCGGCGCCCGATGGTGAAGCCCCCGGGCAGCACCGCGCCCACCGGGGCCAGCGGCACCAGGTCGCCCACCGCGAAGTTCGTGGCCCCGCACGCCACCTCGACCAGGTCGCTCCCGTCGGTCACCACCACCCGGCGGATCTTGTCGGCCCCCTCGATGGCGGTGACTTCCTCGATCCGGGCCACGACCACGTCGCCCAGTCCCTCCCCCACCAGTTCCACGCCCTCGACCACCAGGCCGAGGTCGTCCAGGGTGGCCGCCACGAGCGCGGCGTCATCCGGGAAGGGGGCGAAGTCTCGGAGCCAGGAAAGGGGAACGCGCAACTGCTGTCCTCTCGGGGGATACGCCTCAGAACTGGCGCAGGAAACGGATGTCGTTCTCGATGAGGGCCCGCATGTCGGCGATCTGGTGGCGCATCTGCGCGCACCGGTCGATGCCGAACCCGAAGGCGAACCCGGTCCACACGTCGGCGTCGATCCCCACCGACGCGAACACCGCCGGGTCGACCATTCCGCACCCGCCCAGCTCGATCCACCCCGTCTGCGAGCAGGTCCGACACCCCTCGCCGCGGCAGATGGCGCAGGTGACCTCGAACTCGGCCGACGGCTCGGTGAAGGGGAAGTAGGCCGGACGCAGGCGGGAGTGGATGTCCGGGCCGAAGTAGGCGGCGGTGAAGGTCTCGATGGTGCCCGCCAGATCGGCGAAGGTGATGCCCCGGTCGACCACCAGGCCCTCGATCTGGTGGAACACGGCCAGGTGCCGGGCGTCGGGCGTGTCGCGCCGGTAGCAGCGGCCCGGCATCACCGAGTGGATCGGCAGGGTGCCGTCCAGCACCGCCTGTTCCATCAGGTGGATCTGGACCGGCGACGTGTGCGTGCGCAGCAACGTCGACTCGGGCTGGCCCAGGTCCAGGTAGAAGGTGTCCCACATGCCCCGGGCCGGGTGGGCCGGCGGGATGTTGAGCGCGCCGAAGTTGTACCAGTCGGTCTCGATCTCGGGGCCCTCGGCCACGTCGAACCCCATGCCGACGAACACGTCCTCGAGCGCGTCCCGGGTCTGGGAGACCAGGTGGAGGTGACCCCGGGTCGCCGGGCCGGGCACCGCACCGGGCACGTACTCGGTGAGGTCGAGCCGCGAGGCGGCCAGCTCGGCCGACCGCTCGGCGAAGCGGAGCTCGCCCCGCTTGGCGTCGAGCAGTGCCTCGACCTCGGTGCGGGCCTCGTGCAGCTGGCGGCCGAGTTCCTTGCGGGCGGCGGCGTCCATCGAGCCGAGGGCCCGCGACGCTTCGGCCAGCGCCGACCTCTTGCCGGTGACCGAGGCCGCCACGGCCCGGATCTCCTCGGTGGTGGCCGCAGCGTCGATGGCGGACCGCGCCTCGCCCACCAGGCCGGCGATGTCCGGCCCCGCGCTCACGACGGCACCCCGGCTCCGCCCGCGGGCGCCGGCGGCAGTTGGGTGGCCGACTCGTCCATGGCCGACATCGTAGAGCGGGCGGCGACCGCTTCCGGCGAGGTTCCGGCGCGGCGTTGGCGCAACGCCTCGAAGCACAGCACGGCGGCGGACACCCCCACATTGAGCGACTCGGCGCGTCCCGCCATCGGGACGGTGACGCCGACGTCGAGCGACGCCGCCAGGGCGTCGTCCAGACCGGCGGCTTCGTTGCCCAGGACGAGGGCCACCGGCCGGGTCCAGTCGAACGCCACGTAGTCGGTACCGCCGCGCACCACCGTGGCCACGGTGCTGAGTCCCCGGGACGCCAGCTGGGCCAGCGCCTCGTCGATGGTGCCGCCCTGGACCACGGGCAGGTGGAAGAGCGAGCCGGCGGTCGACCGCACCACCTTGGGATTGGTCGGGTCGACGGTTCCCGCGCAGCACACCACGGCGTCCACCCCGGCGGCGTCCGCCGTGCGGATCACCGTCCCGAGGTTGCCCGGGTCGCGCACGTCCACGCACACCACCACCAGGGTGGCCCGGTCGACGCTGGCCCAGGTGGCCGCGGCGTACGACACCACCGCCAGCAGGGGCTGGGGGGTCACCGTGGAGGCGATCCGCTCCATCACCCCCGGGGCCAGATCGAAGACCCGGCCGCCGCCGGCCAGCACGGCCGAGGTCACCTCGACCACCGCCGGCACGTCGGCCCCCTCGGGGGCGACGTAGACGGCTTCGACGTCGGCGCCGGCGGCGAGGGCCACCGACAGCAGCTCCGCACCCTCGACCACCACCACCTGCTCGGCGGCACGGGCGCCGCCCTTGCGCAGGAGCTGGCGCAGCCTCCGGACCCGCTGGTGGGTGAAGACCAGGCCCGACTGGGTCAGGAACCGGCCTCGGTGCTCGGGGCGGCAGTGGCCAGGGCGTCGCAGGCCACCTGCACCAGCGAGGCGAACGCCTCGGGCGCGGTGACGGCCAGGTCGGCCAGGACCTTTCGGTCCACCTCGACCTCGGCCTTGTGCAGGCCGGCGATGAACCTGCTGTAGCTCATGCCGTTCAGGCGGGCGGCTGCGTTGATCCGCTGGATCCACAGCTGGCGGAAGTCGCCCTTGCGCGCCCTGCGGTCCCGGTAGGCGTACTGCCCCGAGTGCATGACCTGCTCGTTGGCGGCACGGAACGAACGGCTCTTGTTGCCGTAGTAGCCCTGTGCCTGCTCGAGAATGGCGCGGTGGTGCTTCTTCGCGTGGACGGCGCCTTTGACTCGGGCCATGGGTGAACTCCTTCGTGTGCGGGGCCGCTGGTGGTCGGCCGGTCGTGGATGGTGGGTGCGGGACCTGCCCCCGCAAGGGAACTCCGGTCTCGCCCGGCGCCGCGGGGACCGACTCGGTCCCGGCAGTCGCCGGTGGAGGTGACGGGTGGGGCGGTCGCACCGCCCCGGACTACATCCCGAGCATCCTCTTGATCTGCTTCTCGTCACCGGGGGCGAAGTCCGTCTCCCGCCCGAGGCGGCGCTTGCGCTCCGCCGACTTGTGCTCGAGCAGGTGGGACTTGAAGGCCTTGCGACGGCGGAGCCGCCCCGACCCCGTCACCTTGACGCGCTTCTTGGCGCCTGAGTCCGTCTTCATCTTGGGCATCGTTGCTATCCCTCTCCTTCACTCGACTGTGCGGCCGGGGTCGTGACCCCTGCCGTGGCGGCTGGTGCCGCCTCCGGCGCCGGGGCGACGGCGGCCGGCTCGGCCGCTGCTGCCCCGTCGACCGGTGCGGGCTGGTCGCCCGCCGGTGCTGATGCTTGTTCCGGTGCTTGTTCCGGTGCTGCCGTTCCCGACCCACCGCCCGCCTTGGCCGCCTCGGCCTGCTCGACCTGGGCCCGGGCCAGCTCCTCGGCGGGCGAGATGGCGCTCTTGGCGCCTCCCGACTTGGCCGAGCCGGCCGGCTTGGCCCGCTTCTCGGGCGCGAGGACCATCACCATGTTCCGGCCGTCGAGCCGGGGGACCGACTCGGACTTGCCGAGGCCGTCCATCTGGTCGGCGATGCGGTCGAGGATCTTCTTGCCCAGCTCGGGGTGGAAGACCTCGCGACCGCGGAACATGATCGTGATCTTGACCTTGTGGCCCTCCTCGAGGAACTTGGCCACCTGTCTGGTCTTGGTGTCGAAGTCGCCGGGCCCGATCTTGGGCCGGTACTTCATCTCCTTGATCCCTACGTGGACGGCCTTGCGCTTCGACTCCTTGGCCCGCTGCGCCTCGTCGAACTTGTGCTTGCCGAAGTCCATGATGCGGCAGACCGGGGGGTTGGCCCCGGGGGCCACCTCGACCAGGTCGAGGTCGAGGTCACGGGCGATGGCCAGCGCCTCGGGCAGGAGCTTGATGCCGAGCTGTTCCCCGTCGGGATCGACCAGCCGCACCTCACGGGCGCGGATTCGGTCATTGATGCGAGGATCGGTGGTGGTGGGTGTCGCTATTCGACTGCACTCCCTGTCTCATGGCCACGGCGGACCGTGGCCGACGATGAAGGAGCGGAGCCAGCACCGGGACGACCGACAGCAGTCGGTCTCCGGTCCCATGGACCCGTCGCACGCGCCTCCCACCGGGGTGGGACGGGGTGGCCGGGTGGGAGATTCGCATCGCGAAGCCCCGCTTCCTCGTCTATCAGTTGCTTTAGGCTACCAGTCGTGAGCTCCTTGTGGACACCTGACGGCGAACGACCCGTGGGACGGCCTTCCGGCCCGTCCGGCGCCGGCCCCGCCGGACCGCCCCCCGACGCCTTCGACGGACCGGTGGAGGACGTCGACGACGACGTCCTCGCCGCCCAGGTCGAGGCCATGCGGGCCGAACTGGCCAACGCCCCGGTCGAGGTGGTGGTGGCCAACCACTGCTACGCCCTGTTCGAGCTGGCCGCCCTCCACCTGAGCCAGCAGCCGCCCCACCTGATCGAGTCCCGCCTGGCCATCGACGCCCTCGGGTGCCTGGTGGACGGGCTGGCGGGGCGCCTGGGCGAGAGCGAGTCGGTGCTCCAGGAGGGCCGGGCCAGCCTCCAGCTGGCCTGGGTGCAGATCGACGGGGCGCAGCGGGCGGGCGCCCAGGTCGACGCCGTGGTCGGAGTGGATGCGGACGCCCCCGACGACGACTCCGACGGCGGAGGGTGAGCGACCCGGTCGACACGACGGCCTCGCCCGAGCCGGCCGGTGCAGGCGGCGTGGACGCCTCCCGGGTCCGGAGCTTCATCGGGCTGTCGGTGGGCCTGGTCGGCCCCCGGGCCAACCTGGCCGTGTCCGGGGTGCTCATCACCCTGTTCGTGCAGCAGCGGGCGTCGGGCGCGCTGGCCGTCACCTTCGCCCTGACCGCCAACCGGCTGCTCAGCTGGATCACCTACCCGGTGGCCGGGCGCCTGAGCGACCGCACCCAGTCGCGGGTGGGCCGCCGCACGCCGTACATGGCGTTCAGCCTCATCGTCATGGGTGCGGCGACGTGGATGTTCACCGTGGTGAGTGGCTACTGGGCCCTGGTCGTGTTCATCGTCATCGCCCGTCAGGCGGCTGCCGTGTTCACCCTGACCAACGTGGCCGTGGTGCCCGAGGTGTTCGGACGGAGCCGCTGGCTGAAGGCGCTCCTGCTCACCACCGTGCTCGGCACGCTGGCCAGCTTCGCCATCAAGGGGACGGTGATCGCCACCTGGAAGCAGAACGACCCGGCCACGTGGAACCTGCCGTTCCAGCTGGCGGCGGTCATCATGGCGCTCACCGGACTGGCCGTGCTGGCCCTGGTGCGCGAGGCGCCCTCGGCCGCGGTGGCCGCGGAGGCCGACCGCACCAAGCGTGCCCGCCCGGCCCGCCAGGAGCTGGCGGAGATCCTGGCCGGGCCCAACGCCAAGGTGCTGCTCACCGGCTCGCTGCTGTTCTGGGCGGGCACCGCCTCGACGGCGTACGTGGCCATCCTCTTCTTCCAGCGGGTGCTGCACGCCGGGGCGAGCGCCCAGACCGTGGCCGGCATCGCCACCGGTCTGCCCGTCTTCTTCATCGGGATCGCCCTCGGGGTGCCGCTCAGCCGGTTCCTGACACCGATGCAGCTGGCGGTGGGCGCCCCCCTGCTCGGTGCCGTGCTCGCCGGGGTCCAGTACTTCGACACCCACCTCTGGCAGGCCGTGGTGCTCAGCTACATCGGCGCGCCCTTCGTGGGCGCCTACCTGATCGTGATGGCCCCCCTGCTGCTGCGCCTGCTCCCCCGCGCCGGCGGGCTGGGCGAACGGCTCGGGTCGCTGCTGTCGCCGTTCAATCTGGTCGGCGTGCTCCTCGCCTACGTGGCCGCCGTCACCGTGGACGCCACCCACAACTACCGGCTCATCTGGCTGTTCCCCGCGGCCACCGGCCTGGCCCATGCCGCCGTCAACACCCGGCTGAAGTACCCGGCCAAGCGGAGCACCAGTCCGGACATGGTCAAGCGCCTGTGGGAGTGGGCCGTGGTCCAGGCCGAGTCGATGGCCGAAACCGGGATCGTGACCGGCCTGCTGGCCGCCCCCCTGCTCGGCGTGGTCACCGAGGAGGACGCCGACAGCGCCGTCGTGGTCGACATGGCCCGCAACATCCTGGGCAATCCGTACGGCGACGACGATGACGACGTGCGTGACGCGCTGCCCGGCGGCGATCCGCCCGACCCCGGTGCGGCGGACCCGGACCCGTCCGGTCAGGACGGGTCGGTCGGGGGGACCCTCGGGGTGACCGGCGTGGACCAGGTGGGCGGGGGACCGGCAGGGGACCTCGGCAGTGGCGACCAGAAGTTGGGCCGGGGTGCCGACGTGTCCCCGTCGTCCACCCCGTCGATGCCCGTGCCCGTGCCCGACTCCGGAGCGGACGGGGCCACCGCGGGCGTACCGGACACAGGAGTCGCCGACGGGTCGGCCGGCGAGGGCGTCACCGGCTCCGCCACCGGTGCCGGCGGCGCCGGTGACCCGGGCACGGGACCGGGCGGCGCGACCCGGTCCGACGGCACGCCGGACTCCTCGACTCCGGACTCCTCCACTCCGGACACCGTGACCCCGGACGCCTCGACCGACGGCGGGTCACCGGGCCGGTAGTCCGCGTGGGCCCGCCGGCTGTGCGCACCCGGTCGGTCGTCGGCGGGGACCGGGGTGCCCCCGGCGCCGTCCCCGGCGGGCACCGGGCGGACCGACCCTGCCTCGAGCCGGCCGAGGCGGGCGGCTCGGACGCGCACCGCCACGACGGTGCCCACGTCGATGTGGCGCGAGCCGTCGCTGATGGCCGTGCAGTGGAACGGGACCGATCGGTCGCCGCAGCGGACCGTCCCGATGCCGCGCGGGTCGTCGAATTCGACCACCGTGCCGAGCAGCGTGGGGTCCCCCACGGGGACCAGCTCGGGGATCGCTGGGGTCACCGGTGCCTCAATGGACGATCTTGGACAGCGCCAGCTCGATGATGTCGGTCGCCCCGCGGTCGCGCAGGGCCGGGATCAGCACGTTGATCTCCGACTTGGGGACCACGGTCTCGACGGCGAAGCCGCCGCCCCCGAACAGCTCCGACACCGTGGGTGACCGCAGCGACGGCAGCACCTCGATCACCCCGTCGAGCTGGTCGGCGGCCACGTTGAGCTTGACCAGCACCTTGCCCCGGGCCTCGAGCGAGCCCTGCAGGAGGGTGAGGAGCTGCTGCATGGCATGGCGTTTGGCCGGGTCGGCCGCCGCCGCCGGGTTGGCGATGAGCTCGGTGTGCGACACCAGCAGGGTCTCCACGATCTTCAGTCCGGCGGCCCGCAGGGCCCGTCCGGTCTCGGTGATCTCGACCACGCAGTCGGCGATGTCGGGCACCTTTGCCTCGGTGGCCCCGTAGGAGAGGCTGACGTCGGCGGCCACACCGTGGGACTCCAGGTACCGGCGGGTGAGTTCGGGGTACTCGGTCGACACCCGCAGGGCGCCGCCGGCGCCGGTGGCACTGGCGGCCAGGTCGGCCACCGAGGTGACCGGCGAGTCGGCCGGCACGGCCAGCACCACCCGGATCGGGTTGGACGTCGCCTTCGAGTACTGGAGCGTGCCGAGCGAGGCCACCTCGCTCCCCCGCTCCTCGATCCAGTCGCGCCCGGTGATCCCGATGTCGAACAGCCCGTCGGCCACGTACAGCGGGATCTCCTGGGGGCGCAGGATGCGCACGTCGTCGATCCGCGGGTCGTCGATCGAGGCCCGGTAGTCGACGCTGGACGAACGGCTGACGGTGAGGTCGGCGTCGGCGAACAGGTCGAAGGTGGCCTTCTCCAGGGAGCCCTTGGGCAGGACGAGCCGGAGCACGGTCAGCGACCCCCGACCGTGAACCCGACACGACCGCCGGTCGGCAGGTCGTCGAGGCCCCGGAGCACCGCCACGGTCTCGACGGCGGTGCGGGCCGCCTCGGCCCCCTTGTTCGTCTCGTCCGGCAGCGAGCGCACCAGCGCCTGCTCGACGGTGTCGGTGGTCAGCACCCCGAACACCACGGGCAGCCCGGCGTCGAGCTGGACCCGCTGGAGGCCGGCGGCGCACTCGCCGGCGACGAAGTCGTAGTGGCCGGTGTCCCCCCGGATGACCGCGCCGAGGGCGACGACGGCGTCGATCCGTCCCGAGGCGACCATGGCCCGGGCCACCAACGGGAGCTCGAAGGCGCCCGGCGCCCAGGCCACGACCGCGGTGGACGTGTCGCATCCCAGCCGCTCGAGCTCGTCGAGGGCCCCCGTCAGCATCCGGTCGGTGATCCCGCCGTTGAACTCGGCGCAGGCGAAGCCGATCCGGACCTTCGGCACCGATCCGGCGACCAGGTCCGCCGGATCGAGCGAGGCGCCCACCCGGGCCGCGGCGCGGGCCTTGGCGTCGGTCGGCAGTGTCGTCAGGTCAGAGGACGTCATCGAGACCCTCGAGCAGGTGGCCCATGCGCTCGCGCTTGGTCCGGAGGTACTCGATGTTCTCCGGCGTGGGGACCGGCTGGATGTTCACCCGCTCCACGATGTCGAGCCCGAAGCCCTCCAGTCCACCGTACTTGGTCGGGTTGTTGGTCATGAGCCGCATGCGGGTGACCCCCAGGTCCACCAGGATCTGCGCCCCGATGCCGTACTCGCGGGAGTCCGCCGGCAGGCCCAGTTCGAGGTTGGCGTCGACGGTGTCGAACCCCTCCTCCTGCAGGTTGTAGGCGCGCAGCTTGTGGGCCAGGCCGATACCCCGTCCCTCGTGGCCGCGCAGGTAGACCAGCACACCCGAGCCGTTGTCGTTGATGGCCGACATGGCGCCGTGCAGCTGCGGCCCGCAGTCACAGCGCAACGAGCCGAAGACGTCGCCGGTGAGGCACTCCGAGTGGACCCGCACCAGCGTGCCGGCCTCGTCGCGGATGTCCCCCTTGACCAGGGCGACATGGTGCTCGCCGTCGAGGACCGACTCGTAGGCGTAGACGGTGAACTCGCCGTAGTCCGTGGGGATCCGGGCGTCGGCGATCCGCCGCACCAACTTGTCCTTGTGCCGCCGGTAGCGGATCAGGTCGGCGATGGAGATCAGGTGCAGTCCGTGCTTCTTGGCGAAGACCTGGAGTTCGGGCAGCCGGGCCATGGTGGCCTTGTCCTCGCTCACCACCTCGCACAGGACGCCTGCCGGGGCCCGGCCGGCGGCGCGGGCGAGGTCGACGGCGGCCTCGGTGTGACCGGCCCGCTTCAGCACGCCGCCCGGGCGGTAGCGCAGCGGAAAGATGTGCCCCGGACGGTTGAGGTCGGTCGGCCGGGTGTGGGGGTCGACCAGGGCCTTGATCGTGGCCGACCGGTCGGCGGCGGAGATCCCGGTGGACGTGCCGTGCCGGTAGTCCACGCTCACCGTGAACGCGGTGCGCTGGACCTCGGTGTTGGCCGTGACCATCAGGGGGAGATCGAGCTGCTCGACCCGCTCGGGGGTCAGGGGCGCGCAGATCAGGCCCGACGTGTGGGCCAGGAAGAAGGCGATCTTCTCCGGCGTGACGGCGTCGGCGGCCATGATCAGGTCGCCCTCGTTCTCGCGGTCCTCGTCGTCGACCACGACGACGATCTCGCCCCGTCCGACTGCTTCGATCGCATCCTCGACTGCTGAGAAGGGCATCGCCCCTGGTCTCCCTCGTGTCATCCGGTGCGGCCGATGCCGTCCGGTACTCCATGTGTCGTCCCGTCCTGCGTGGATCTTGACGGAACGGCCCGGTGGCCGGTCCTGCGTCCACGTCGACGGCGGTCCGGTCGCGGGGTGGCCGGCTGCTGCGGCGGCCGGTCCCGTGGGCGTCAGCCCGGCGGGCCGACCGGTGCCAGTTCCACCCGCACGTCACCTCCCAGGCTAGTCACCGAGCGGACCTGCCCCCGCCACACCTGGTCGATGGTGGCTGCCCCGCTTCCGGCGAACAGCGGCCGGGCGTCGTCGCCACCGAACAGTGCCGGCGCCAGGTACAGGACGTAGCGGTCCACCAGGCCCGCCGCGTGGAAGTCGTGGGCCACGCCGGCCCCGCCCTCCACCAGCACCTGGACCATGCCCCGTGCCCCCAGGTCGTCGAGGACGGCCTCCAAGGAGCCCGACAGCTCGAGGGCGGGCAGCACGGCGGCACCTTCAGGGGCGCGGCCCAGCACCACCCGCACGGGCTGCTCGTCGGGGCCCCGGAACCCTGGGTCCCCTCGGGGCAGCCGGACGGTCAGCGACGGGTCGTCGGCCCGCACCGTGCCCGCGCCCACCAGCACGGCGTCCGACACGGCCCGCAGCCGGTGGGCGTCGGCCCGGGCCTCCTCGCCGGTGATCCACCGGCTGGACCCGTCGGGCGCGGCGATCCGCCCGTCGAGGGTGGACGCCAGCTTGAGGACGACCCAGGGCCGGCCGGTGCGCCGGTGGGTGACGTAGGGGGCGAGTTGATCGGCCACCCGCTCGGCCGCCACGCCCACCTCGACCTCGACGCCGGCGGCCCGCAGGGCGGCCACCCCGGCACCGTCGACCAGTGGGTCCGGGTCGGTGATCCCGACGACCACCCGGCGCACCCCCGCGGCCAGGATGGCGTCCACGCACGGTGGTGTGCGGCCGTGGTGCGCACACGGTTCGAGGGTCACGTACAGCGTGCCGCCTCGGGCCCGCCCGCCCGCCGCCGCCAGTGCGGTGACCTCGGCGTGCGGTCCCCCCGGCGGGGCCGTTGCCCCGGAGAACCAGGCGGACGGGACTCCTTCGGCGGGCGGCGGCACCAGGACGGCGCCCACCCACGGATTGGGCGAGGTGCGCCCGCGGACCCAGTCGGCCGCGTCGACGGCCCGCAGCATCCAGGCGCCGTCGGGGTCGCCGGCGGGGGCCGCTGCCGGCGGCACGGTCAGGACGGCACTCCGGCCCGTTCGCCCGCCGCCGCGGCGAGGATCCCCTCGACCGCCGCCCTCGGATCATCCCGGTTGAACACGGCCGAGCCGGCGACGAAGACGTTGGCCCCGGCCCGGACGACCTCGACCACCGTGCGGTCGTCGATCCCGCCGTCCACCTCGATGTCGAGCGCCAGGCCGGCGGCGTCCGCAGCCGCCCGGACACGGGCGATCTTGGGAAGCACGTCGGCGATGAACGACTGGCCGCCGAACCCGGGGAACACGGTCATGCACAGCACCAGGTCGACCTGGTCGAGGAAGGGCTCGAGCGCCTCGAACGGGGTGTCCGGGTTGGCGGCCAGTCCGACCCGCAGGCCCAGGGCCCGCATCTGGGCGATCAGGGCCGCGGTCTCCCCCACCTCCACGTGCACCGTGCAGCCGTCCGCCCCGGCGTCGCGGAACGGTTCGAGATAGGCGGCCGGGTCGGTGATCATCAGGTGGGTGTCGAAGAACAGGTCGCTGTGGGCCCGCAGCGACGAGACCACCGGGGGTCCGATGGTCAGGTTCGGCACGAAGTGGCCGTCCATGATGTCGACGTGGAGCCAGTCGATGACCGGGGTCACCCCAGCCACGGCGGTGCCCAGGGCGGTGAAGTCGGCCGACAGGATCGAGGGGGCGACACGCAGCTCGGGCGTCGGTGGTGCGGAGGCGCTCATCGGGGACGAGCCTACCGGCGGGTCCCGGACCCGGCGGTGGCCGGGCTCAGCTGACCAGCACGTCGGGGCGGGGCAGCCCCTCGGCCTCGCACAGGGCGTAGTAGGCCTCGAGCGCTCCGGGGCCGTCGAAGACGCTGTCGATGCTCCCGTCCTCGGCCAGGTTCAGGTTGACCCCGTACATCTGGAACCACACCTGGGTGTCGTCCTCGACGCATTCGAGCGTGTGCACCGACCCTGCGGGCTCGAACAGGAAGGAGCCCGCCCGGTTGACGTAGTCGTACTCCCGGTACCGCCAGGCCCCGGACATCGTGTAGGCGTAGACGGGTCCGGTGTGCCGGTGGGTCTGCACGGCGTACCCGGTCTGGAAGATGTTCTCGACGATCCAGAGGCCCTCGGCCACGTCGACCTGGATCACCTTGAGCTTGTTGCCCCCGCCAATCTCCACGAACGGGAGGTCGGCGGAGCCACGGTGCTGCGCCTCGGTCCGTACGTCGATGCTCATGCCTGCTCCTCGGGTCCGGCGGGCGGCTGCGCTGTCCAGGTCGCCCGGTCCTGTACGTCGGTCTTCCGTGACCCTACCGAGTCACGTCGACGGGCGGCGCCACCACGCCCTTCTCGGCGGTTCAGGCCGGACCGACCCCCTCGGCGCCGCGCCCGCGCCCGTCCGAGGTCGTGGGAGCCGGAGGCGGGGGCCAGGGGGGATCGTCGGCCGTCGGCCACCCGTAGCCGTTGCGGACCAGCTGGCGGTCCCGGTCCTTGCGGCTCCGGGAGAGGGAGCCCAGGACGGCACCGGCCACGACGGGCACTGCGAAGGCGACGTCGGAGGTCCCACCGACCGGATGCTGCACCCACTGGACGGTGGCGACGCCGACGACCACCCCGACGCAGGCGGCGACCACCCTGCTGGCCACCATCCGGCGGCGCCAGCCGGGAGACGTGAGGTCGTTCAGCATCCACCGGTGCCAGCGGGCCGGGAGGCGTCCACCCATCCGGTAGTGCACCCACCGCCACACGGGAGGTCGCATGCGCCACCGGGCCTGCAGTCCGCCGATGACCAGGTTCACCGCCAGCAGCACCGGGAGATGGGAGGTGCCGTCCGGCAACAGGTCCAGGGTGGTGCCCACGATCTCGTCCCCCCGTTCGGCACGGTCCGGCCTCGGCCATGCACGCAGCAGGGTACGGACCCGTCGCTCGGCACTCATGCCAATGCCCCTCGCGGGCCCACCCGCAGCCGCGCGGTGGCGGCCTGCAGTGTGGCCGCCCGCTCGTCGGCTTCGGCACGCACCGCCGTGATCCCCTCGACCGTGATGCCGTAGTAGCGCCGCAGTCGGCCGTCCACCACCTCGGTCCTCGTCGACCGGATCAGGCCCTGGTCCGTCAAGCGGTCGAGGCTGCCGTAGAGCGTGCCCGGACCGAGCGCGAGCCTCCCGCCGGACAACGCCCGCACCTCGCCGATGATGCCGTAGCCGTGGAGCTCGCGGTCGGACAAGGCGGTGAGGATCAGGAAGGTGGCGTCGCGCATCGGTTTGCCCACACATCCACTATGTATCAGCACCCGATATATATCAACCACGATTTCGCCCCGGTCCCGACCGGGTGGCACCGATCCGCACGGTTCCGGGGCCACCCCCGGTCGGGCGACGCTCGGACCTCGGGCGACGAGGGTCACCGGCGGCGCGCCGACCTCGTCGCCAGCGACGTCAGCTGCGACGCGAGCAGCAGGCCCATCCCGACGAGGAACCAGATCGACAGTCGGCCGTGGTCGCGGAAGACCACGACCGCGTTGTACGTCATGCCGGCCAGGGCTCCCAACATGGCGGCCACGATGAACCAGTGGACCGGCTTCCGGAAGTAGGCGCGGTGGAACACAGGGGCGATCCTCCCCCACGGCCGGGTCGAGTGCCAGCCTCCGCGGTCGCCGCCTGCTCAGCCGGCCGGGGGCGCGAGCTCACCGACGTCCACCGTGGAGGACAACGACACGAGCACGGCGTGCGTCCCCGACAGCACCACCTCGGTCGGGATCCCGTCGGGGGTGGTGCAGATGACGTGCCGGCCGACCGCGCCGGTCACCGTCAGGCAGGTGGACGACTGCCCGCCCAGGGTGCGATGGACGCGTGCCACGGTGGCCAGCGCGCCACCGGGGTTCCCCTCCTCGATCAGCTGTCCGTCGTGCTCGACCACTCCGAGCAGCACGGGCCGCGACACGACCACTCCGGCCAGCTCGGATGCGTGGGGGGAGTCCGCTGAGACCCGGACCGTGGTCCCGCCCTGCGCATAGGAGGCCTGTGGGGGGCGCTGGTTGACCACGAGCGTCCCGGTGGCGCCACCGGGCCCGGTCACCGTGTACACCGCCCGGTAGGTGGGGACCTGGCCCGCTCCCACCAGCGCAGCCATGGCCCGCACGTCGGTGGTGGCCGACAGGGAGAGCCCACTCGACGCAGACGACGAGCCACACCCGGCGGCGGCGAGCCCGGTCGCCAGCGCGGCGGCCAGCAGCACGACCGGTGCGCACCAGTCCCGTCCTCGTCGCTCCATGGCTCCCCTCCTCATCGCCGGACCCGGCGGTGGGCGCACATTAGCGGTGCGCCCCGCCCGGACGGTCCCGGGCCGGACCGCAGGCGGGCTGTCACCAAGAATTCGATCGACGTGGCCCAGGCGCGCCGGTAGGGTCGCACCATGGTCGATGCAGCGGAAAAACTGGCGGATGCAGAGGCGCGGCTCGCAAAGGCCCAGAAGGCCCTCGACGACGTCGGCAAGGTGCTGGCAGCGGCGGAGCGGGCCCAGGCCGCGGCCGACCGGGCCCGCGACGCTGCCGACCGGGCGCATCAG
>Ga0209698_10003025_pt1 | contig 18827 bp, 14 predicted proteins | sample LitLauG_LLR_2012_FD_187203 | JGI IMG/M metagenome (GOLD analysis project Ga0209698, IMG submission 187203) | Freshwater sediment microbial communities from Pennsylvania, USA - Little Laurel Run_MetaG_LLR_2012 (SPAdes) (version 2) | ecosystem: Environmental > Aquatic > Freshwater > Creek >...
TGCACCTCTCCGATGCGGTGCGTCCGTCCCGTATAAAACAGGATGCGCTCCGTCGTAGTGGTCTTGCCGGCATCGATGTGGGCCATGATGCCGATGTTTCTGCAGCGCTCTAATGGGACTGTTCTGGGCACGACTCTTGCTTCCTTCTGGGCTCCGAAAATTTCTCTTACGCTCTTGGCTTTTGGCTGTTGACTCTTGGCCAAACCAGCCCTGAAAAGCCAAGCGCTAATAGCCAAAAGCCAATAGCTTGTTTCACCACCTGTAATGCGCGAACGCCTTGTTCGCTTCCGCCATGCGGTGGACATCTTCTTTCTTCTTGATGGCCGCGCCGCGACTGTTAGCCGCGTCCAGCAACTCATTGCTCAACTTGTCGATCATCCCCTTTTCGCCGCGCGACCGCGCATAAGAAATGATCCAGCGGATCGCCAGCGAAGTGCGACGGTCGGCATTCACCTCGACCGGCACTTGGTAGTTCGCACCGCCCACGCGCCGCGTCTTCACTTCAAGCAGCGGCTTGGCGTTCTCGACTGCCTTCTTGAACAGCTTCAGGGCCTCGTCGCCGCCCTTCGACTCCAGGCGCGTCAAGGCTTCATAGAAGATGCCCTCGGCCGTCGAGCGCTTGCCCTGCCACATCATCGAGTTGATGAACTTCGTCACCAGGTCCGAGCCGTACACGGCATCGGACGGGACGGTCCGCTTTGCGATATGTCCTTTACGAGGCATTCAGCTTATAGCTCCTAGCTCATAGCTTCTAGTTTGAGCTTTGCCAACGACCAACAACCTGCCACCCACTACCCCTTCTTCGGCCGCTTGGCGCCATACTTCGAGCGCCCCTGCATGCGGTTGGCAACGCCCACCGCGTCCAGCGTTCCACGAATCACGTGATAGCGCACACCCGGCAGGTCCTTCACGCGGCCGCCGCGAATCAGCACAATCGAGTGCTCCTGCAGGTTATGCCCGACGCCGGGAATGTACGTCGTGACTTCAATGCCGTTCGTCAGGCGCACGCGCGCCACCTTGCGCAGCGCCGAGTTCGGCTTCTTGGGCGTCTGCGTGTACACGCGAGTGCAAACTCCGCGCTTCTGCGGACATCCCTGCAACGCCGGGCTCGCCGTCTTATAACGAGGCCGCTTCCGGCCCTGGGCCACCAATTGATTGAACGTAGGCACTCTTTGCCACTCCTTAGCCGCACACGGCCAAAACGAGGCCGCGCGGGCAGTCATTCCACTCCTACCAGCGCAATCCTGGAAGTGCATCCGCAGGCATGACCGGCTTACTGCCGACCATTACTTCTCACCGCGCACTTACGCCGGAGAGATTCTGGATTCCCTTTCAGACTATCGCTGCCGACGGTGGCACCCGGCCAAAACCCCGGGGGCGCTCCGTTTCGTCAGCCCTGTCCTGCATATCCTTCCACATAAGGGCGGAAGGCACCGCAGGCACGTTTCAGCGAGGAAAGTTTCCGAACCACTACTTCGATCCGGAAACGCCTTTCTCAAAAGCTCCACTGCCGCTTCGCGCACACAATCGCACGAAATCGCGCAGCACACTGCAAACCTGGATATACTCGCGGAACCGAACTACTATAGCAAGTCCGTGCAAACATCGTCAACCCGCTATTTTGCATCCCAGTGACGGGAAGTTGAGGAATCGAGTCCACAAGGGCCCCCAGACAGGTGATGCTGTCTTTGCTGGAGCCCGTGTCGATCTCTAGTCGGAGCATGAATCGCGAGCTTACGGGTGAACCGACCCTTGCTGATTCCTGCTCCAGCCTCTACACTACGAGTTTTCACTTCAGTTTCATGTCATGGAAGGGTTGTCCTGCACTCCCCCGCGCTGCTGCGCCGAGTGTAAGGAAGGCACGTTCCATATAAAGCTGAGAGGGAGTGCATGGGTAGGTTGCGTTCTGGCGTTCTGTGGCTGACGGCGGCAATCATTTCTATATGGGGTATCGGATGTGGCGGCCATTCAACCGGCGGCGTGTCGCCTTACGCGGCGACGGTCACCATTAGCCCCGCGACCAGCACCTCGGTTCAGCTTGGCGCCATCTTCGGCTTCACCGCATCTGCTCGCAACTCCGCTGGCAGTGCCTCTGGAGTCACCTTCACCTTCGCGTCCAGTGACACGTCGATCTTGAATCTTGCTCCTGGCGGAGCCGCCTGCGCCGGCCACTGGGACGCGGCTTACACCACCTGCACGCCAGGCGCAACCGGCGTGGCTCTGGTGACTGCCGCCGCCCTCGGAGCCACCAGCCCGCCCACCTACGTCTTTGTGCATCCGCCGATTGACAACATCAAGGTCAGTGGAGTCCTGCTGAACGGCGCTCCAATCCAGGAGCCTTGCCTTTCCCAGGGCCAGAGCATGACCGTCGAGGCCCATGCTTATAGCCAAGGTGCCGATATCACGGCGTCGGTGGGACCGTTCACTTGGTCCGCAAATAACTCAGCCGTCGTCAAACTCACCCCGCTGGTCAACAACCAGGGCCACCCGGTAATGCCTTTTGCCACGAACCAGGCGACCGCAACCGCCTCTATACCGGGAATCACCCAGATCTTCGCCACAGCCGGTGGCGGCGTCACCAGCAACACCTTTTACCAGCCGCAGTACACGAATGGCCAAGGCGTCACTTCACCACTCCTTGACTTCTTCGAAACCTGCCCCATCCAGAACATCACGCTGGAGCTCGGTCCTGCCGGATCGCTGCAGACGGGTCAAACCAGTTTCGTCACTGCCAAAGGCACAGCACAGACTGCGAATGCGGTCCTAACCGACGTAATGGGAAACAATTCCTTACCCGACTCGCAGACCCCCGTCACCCTCAGCAAGATTCCGTTGACCTGGACTGCGTCCCACCCCGCGGTAGTGGCGCCGGCCACGAACTGCATGGAAACGTGTTCCCTCAGCACTCCGTCCCCTGGCTCCGGATCGGTGACCGCCTCCTGCTTACCGCCGACTTGCAACATCGGATTTCCCGACATTCCCGTCGCGCTGTCTTCATCCACTGCCCTGGCCGCCTGCGCACAGTTCTTTCAGCTCCCCAGTTGCCAGCAGTTCATCCCTGTGCCGGTCTATGCCTCTCCTCTGCTGCCACCCACCACCACCACAATCCTCCCCGCAACCATTTCCGGCGTAGTGACCGGATCGACGTCGGCTTCTTCCGTGCTGGCCACTAGCCTGGGATGCGAGAGCGTACATCCCCTCGACTGCACCACGTACCTCTACAATGCTTCGACCGCGAAGTCGGTTGCCGGTAACGCGACCCCGCTCCCGTTCTCGCCGAACTCCATGCTCTTCGACCTCGCCGGTGACAAGGCGTTCGTCGGAAGTCAGTTCGGTGCGGTCTCGCTCAACCCGTCCAGTATCGGCACTACCACCAGTCCGTTCGCCTCGTTAGGCAACGTGACCGGTAATGTTCTGGCTACCTCCAGCAACGGCGGCATCGGCATCTTCTCCAACTCAAATCAGGTATTCATCGCCAATACCGCCGTTTCGGGGCCATCGTCCGTTACCGCGCTGAATATCTCGAACGCGTCGGCGGCTGCATTTTCGCCCGACGGGTTGAAGGCCTTCATCTTCGGTTTCGACGGTAACGGCAGCCCGAATCTCTACCTCTACTCGACCCTGCAGGCACTGCAAACGATTCCTCTGCCCGCGGGCACAACCGTGAACGCAATCACATTTTCAAACAACGGGGCTTTCGCCTACGTGGTCGAGCCCTCTTTGAACGGGGGCCCGGCTTTCACCGTATACAACAACTGCGTCCACGACGTGAGCAGCCCTCAACTGATCGCGGATACGGTTCCACTCACTACGACGCCGGTCGCCTTCAAAGCCCTCCCCGACGGAATTCACTTCATCGCACTCGAGAGCAACGGGACTTTCGACTACATCACTGCCGCCATAACCGGCATTCCTGCTGCTACTCCTACGCAACCGGCGTCGACCCTCTGCCCCATGACAGTTGTGCACACCAAAACCAACATAAGCTTGAACCAGGGCGCGCTCCACCCGCTCGACCTTTTCGCCTCCGCCGACGGTACTCTGGTCTATGTTTTGGCCAGCGACCGCTCCAGCGTCCTGGTTTATAACTTCGCCACAGGAGCGACAACCGGTATCGAACTGACGGGAAACGCGACTCCGCTGAGCGGTGCCATGGCGCCCGACGCCGGCACGATCGTGATCGACGGCAGCGACGGCATGGTCCACGAGGTCAGTACCGCGCTGGGCGGTAGCGACATGGTTCCTCCGCTCTCCTTCCCCAACCTGCCCAACTACCTGAACCCCTTCTGCACCTACGCTCCAGCACAGTGCACCCTGAACCTAATGGCCAGCAAGCCATAGCGGAAATTTTGGCGGATATCTCGGCGGATGGGGCAATGGGATGCCTGCAGGATAGTTGCAGCAAAGTCCGATTTGAGTCCGCGTTGTAAGGATTGCTGGGAAGAATGGGTACCAGGTACTGGCAGCTGGGTGCTGACGTTACACTTTCTCCAGTTCCTTGCCCACGCTGTCGAGGACGCCGTTCACGAAGTGCACCGATTCGGGAGAGGAAAATTTCCGCGCAATTTCCAGCGCCTCGTTGATCACCACCGCCCGCGGCGTCTCTGGATAAGCCAGCAACTCCGCCACCGCCGCCCGCAGCAGGTTCCGATCCACCGCCGCCATCCGCTCCATCCGCCAATGCTCGGCGTGGCGCTCGATCAAGCCATCAATCTCGGTGCCCCGATCGGTCGCTACGCGAAACAGATCGTCAGCAAACCCGCGCACCTCCGCGCTCGCCGCCCCGTGCTCCGCCCAAAACGTCCGCCGCACATGGTCGGCATCCTGCTTCCCCATGTCCGACTGAAACAGCATCTGCAAAACCATTTCCCGGGATTTGCGCCGAGTACCCATAAGAGCAGCTTTCAGCTTTCAGCCTTCAGCCTTCAGCCCACTGCAAGTTTACCTTGTGGAATGGAACTATTTGGATTTCTTCTTCGCGACGTTCCGTCGCTTCGTGGCTGGACCGTTCAGCCCTTCCCCTCGCTTGTCATTCCGACCCTGAGCCATGTGAAGGGGAGGAACCTGCTTTTCGCTGATAGCTGAAAGCTGAGTGCCAACAGCTGCTTTCAGCGACGCCATTTCCACCGCCGCCAGCGCCGCCTCAAATCCCTTATTCCCCATCTTCAGCCCGGCCCGATCAATGGCCTGCTCCAGCGTTTCGCAAGTCAGCACGCCGAACGCATGAGGCACGCCTGTCTCCTGCGCCGACTGCCCAATCCCCCGCGTGACTTCGTTGACGATCACGTCGTAGTGAGCAGTATCCCCGCGCAGAAGACAGCCAAGGCAAATGATCGCGTCATGTTCTCCGGTCAGAGCCAGCATCCGCGCAGTCAAAGGAATCTCAAACGCCCCGGGCACGCGCACAATGTCCAAATCCTTCTTAGACGCCCCAGACCGCAGCAATCCATCACAAGCGCTCAACAACAGCCGCTCCGTGATGAACGCATTAAATCGCGAAACGACGATCGCGAAGCGCATCCCGGAAGCATCAAGCTTCCCCTCAAGAGCCGAAATTGCGGGCTCCGGCGGAAGCTCTATTTTCAAGTTGAGTTTCTTCTCCGTGACGTCCTCTGTGTTTCCCCGTGCCCTCTGTGTTAGAGACTTTGACCTATTTCCCCTTGAATACCGCCGCACGCTTTTCCAGAAACGCCGTAGTCCCTTCCTTCTTATCTTCGGTAGCGCAGCACACGCCAAACAAAGTCGCCTCTAAATAGAGCCCCTCGGCCAAAGTCATCTCCATGCCTTTGTTGACGGCCTCCATCGCGTACTGCACGGCCAGCGGGGCGTTGGCGATGATCTTCGCCGCGATCGCCTCCGCCCGCGGAATCAACTCCGCCGCCGCGACCACTTCATTCACCAGCCCGATGCGATGCGCCTCCTGCGCCGTGATCATCTCGCCCGCCAACACCATTTGCATGGCCAGCCCCTTGCCCACCAGTCGCGGCAACCGCTGCGTCCCGCCGTATCCCGGAATGATCCCCAGCTTCACCTCGGGCTGCCCCAACTTCGCGTTCTCGCTCGCCAGCCGCATGGTGCAGGCCATCGCAATCTCGCATCCGCCGCCGAGCGCGAATCCATTGATGCACGCAATCATCGGCTTGCCCAGGTTCTCGATCAGGTTCAACACCGACTGCCCGCGATGCGTATATTCCTTACCCGAAACCGCATCATGCTTGGCCAGTTCGCCGATGTCGGCCCCGGCAATGAACGCCTTCTCTCCCGCTCCGGTGAAAATGACGACGCGTATGCTCTTGTCGTTCTTGATGTCATGAAACGCCGCCCGCAACTCCTCCATAGTGGCCGTGTTGAGCGCATTGAGCACCTTCGGCCGGTTGACGGTGACGTAAGCAATCGAATTTTTCTTTTCCAGAAGTATGTTTTCGAAGTTCATAAATTCAACCTTGCCACGGATTCACGCGGATAAACACAGATGAAACAAAAATTGCTTTGTCATCCTGAGCGAGGATTTTGCTTCGCGAATGCGAAGCAAAACCGCAGTCGAAGGATCCCTTTCACCTCGATGGAGGCGACGTCCTCAAGAGGAGTTTCCACTCATCCGCATCCTCTTCGTCCGGCGTCGGACTCAGGTTCCAGGCTCTTCCGCAGCGTCTTCTCATTCGACGCCAACACATGAAGTCGCCTTTTATCCGTGTTGATCCGTGCCATCCGTGGCTAAAGCGTGTTTGGCCGCGGCCTCTCCGGATCCGAATAATCATAAAACCCGCGCCCCGACTTCCTTCCATACCACCCCGCCATCACCAGCCGCTTCAGCAGTGGAGGCGAAGCAAATCGTCGCTCCTTGAATTCGTCAAACATCACATGCGTAATGTAGTAAGTCGTGTCCAGCCCCACAAAATCCAGCAGCGCGAACGGCCCCATCGGATACCCGCACCCCAGCTTCATCGCGCTGTCGATATCTTCAATCGACCCCACGCCTTCTTCATACGCGCGAATAGCATCAAGCAAATATGGCACCAGCAGCCGGTTCACGATGAACCCGGTCTTGTCCGAAGTCCGCACCGGAACCTTGCCCAGCTTCTTCGCGAAGTCGTAAGCCGTCTCGTAAACGTCGTCGGCCGTGGCGATCGTCCGCACCACCTCGACCAGCTTCATCAGCGGCACAGGATTAAAAAAGTGCAGCCCGATGAACCGCTCCGGCCGCTTCACCGAAGTCAAAAGCTCCGTCACCGAAATTGAAGACGTATTCGAAGCAAAGATCGCGTCTTTCTTCACGACCCCATCAAGCGATGAATACATCTTCTTCTTCTCTTCCACATTCTCGATGATGGCCTCAATCACAATGTCGCAATCGGCCAGGTTGGACTTGGAAGTCGTCCCCCTAAGCCGCGCCCGAATCGCGTCCTTCTGCTGCGCCGTGATCCCGCCCTTCTCCACCGGCCGCTCGGCAAACTTCGCCAGCGACTTTTCAATACCTGCAAACCCCTTGTCGAGGAACGTCTGCTCAACCTCAAGCACCGTGACCTCAAATCCAGCCATCGCGCAAACCTGTGCAATCCCCGAACCCATCAGCCCGCAACCGAGAACTCCAACTGTTTTTATTTCCATAATTGCTTCCTTCGTCCCAAATAGTGCCTTGTCATCCTGAAGCGCAGCGAAGGACCTATGCATTCTGCCTTCGCCAGCAAACTGCATAGATCCTTCGCGGCAAAGAGCGCCGCTCAGGATGACAGGCGCGTAATCAACTAATTACTGCGTAATATCCTGTCCGATTTCTGATCGCCGGACTATCTTCCGGTAAACAAGCTCCCATGCCACGAAGATCAAGCCAGTATCTGCTACAACGCTAATCAGCAGGACGAGAAGAGCGGGACCCAGAATCTGGCTCAGCGACGAAAGATTTGTCTTTTCGAACATCCCCCTCATTAGAGACCAACCTGGAGCGAGAGGTATTCCGAGCAGATCAAGAAGGAGGCCCGACGTTCCGGAACTCAGGCCGTTCGGCTGATTTTCAAACAACCCCACAATAAGAAACGCTGCCGCGCTCGCGATGACCGCGACCACTGCACAGAAACAGGAACGCTTGAGTCGACCCGTCGAAGTCATCAGTTCATGCTTTCCACCACCATCGCAATCCCCTGCCCGCCGCCGATGCACGCCGTCGCCAGCCCATACTTCTTCTTCCGCCGATGCAGTTCGTACAACAGCGTGATCACCAGCCGCGTCCCAGTCGCGCCCAGCGGATGCCCCAGCGCAATCGCCCCGCCATTCACGTTCACTTTCTCGCGATCGAGCCCGAGTTCCTTCTCGACAGCCAGATACTGCGCCGCGAACGCCTCATTCACTTCAATCAGATCGATGTAATCGAGCGACAGCCCCGCCTTTTGCAGCGCGATCTTCGACGCCGGCACCGGACCGCACCCCATCACCTTCGGCTCCACTCCCGCAATGCCCCACCCGCAAATTCGTCCCAGCGGCTTCAAACTTCGCTTCAGCGCATTCTCCAGCGACATCACCACCACCGCCGCCCCGCCATCCACGATGCCGCTAGCATTCCCCGCCGTGACGGTCCCATTCTTCCCAAACGCCGGGCGAAGCTTGGCCAGCCCTTCCATCGTGGTTTGCGGACGCCGGTGATCATCCTCGGTCAGCGACTCTCCCGTCGGCTCGCCTTTAGAATTCCGCAGCGGTACCGGCACGAGTTCTTCCTGCAGACGCCCTTCTTTATAAGCCGCGTCCGCCCGCTGTTGCGACCGCAGCGCCAACTCGTCCTGCGCCTGCCGCGTAATCCCCTGCTGCTCGCCGTAAAGCTCTGCGGTATTTGCCATGTACAAACCACAGTAAGTGTCGAGCAACGCCACCATCAGCGAATCTTCCAGCTTCCCGCCCGGAGCCAGCGTGAACCCGTCGCGCCCGCGAATCACAAACGGAGCCTGCGACATCGCCTCCATGCCTCCCGCCAGCACGATCTTCGCCTCGTCGGTCTGGATCATCTGCGCCGCACTCACAATCGACTGCATGCCCGACCCGCACAGCCGGTTTACCGTGAGCGCCGGAGTCTCGATCGGAATCCCCGCCCGCAACCCCACATGCCGCGCGCCATACAACGCGTCGCCGGTCGTCTGCTGCGCGTTGCCAAACACGACGTGATCGAACTCCTTGGCATCGATTCCCGAGCGCTCGATCGCTCCCTTGGCCGCAACGGCGCCCAACTCCTGCGCGGTGAAGTCTCTCAACTTGCCGCAATAGCGGCCAAAGGGCGTCCGCGCCCCGCTGACAATGGCGATGTCCCCTGGTTTCAGCATGATTTCCGAGACCTCCGATCTGTGCCGATCAGAGTCGATTAGCCAAACGTGTCAGTGTAGCAGCGGACAAGGAGATTTGACCAACCCAGGAGGATTGAATCCTTGAGTGATTGTCTCAATGAATAAATGATTGAATTGCTACGCCACCGCGCCCGCAGCCAGCGCCGGACCCAGCGCCACAATCTTCCCCGGTCCCTGCGCCATGGCCTGCGCCAGCGCTTGTTCGGCACGATTGATCACTTCGGTGACCACGTCGATCGGATCGTAGTCCGTATGAATGACGGCCTCAGCCAGACCCGCCGAGAAAAGCGCCGGAGGCCCCTGCTCCGCCCCGTCTTTCGCCGGAAAACGCACGTCAGCGATAATCTTTTTCAGCTTCTCGACCGCCAGCATCCCTTCTTTTTCCGCCGTCTCGCCCAGCAGGATCGCGATCGTCGTCGTGTCATAACGAAATGCCAAATCGTTCGACCGGATGTTGGCCGCGAACATCTGCCCCACTCGCTCCATTACGGACTGTACCTCGGCTTCGCCATACTCCTTGATCATGGAGGCGCTCTTGCCAAACTGCATCAGGAGCACCGAAAGTGCCGCCGCATTCTGAATCGCGCGCTTGCTCTCGGCCAGCAGCAGATCAAGGTAGGAAGCCCGCTTCAACAGCCCCGACTTCTCATCCGTGACCGAAAGGTTCTTCACCAGTCGCCGCAACCCGGCGTTATTCAATGCAATCACCATCTGATCTGAGACCGTCTTGAGCACCACCATGTCCGCCTGCTGCCACACACGCGGCCGGTTATGGATCAGGATCAGAATGCCCACTGTTTCTTCGCCGTCGCTAAGCGGAATCGCCAAGATCGACGCCGGGTTCAGTTCGGACATCGCCTTCTTCGCCGACTCCAGTGCAGGGGCCTTCGTGACGTCGTTGATGGCCAGCGGTTCGTGCCCCTCCACCGCTCGTTGGAGGCATGCGACTAACTCGGCAATCGCCGCGACGCTCGTCTTCTTGTATCCCTCCGCGCAAAACTCGTCGACCGCAGTCGGCGGCAGACCCTTCTTGCCCATGGCCGCCAAGCAGCGCGTCGCCTCCCAATGTGTCCCAATTTCCTTCACCGCGGTGCTCAAAACGGCGGGAGCCGTGCCCTGGTGATATAGCTTTCGGGTAATCTCCGCCACACGTGTGAAGCTGCGAACGTCAGCCGCCGGATCCGGAGCAGGAGCAGGTACAGGAGTAGGCGCCGGGACTGGCGGAGCTGCCGGGGGCAAAGGCGCCGATCCCGCATATCTCGGCGTCACGCCCGCGGCCAGATACAGCCGCTGCAAATCTTCGTTGCGCTCTTCCTCACGCGGAAACAGCTCCTGAATCCTCTGTAGCCGCTCTACCGCTTTGCTCCGCATCCCGTACTGCACCAGGATCTCGGCCTGCAGCATCAAGTCCTGCAGTGTGGAGGCTCCCAGCGTCGGTCCATCCACGTGCGCGGGTTCCTCGGCCGGCTTGCTTACCGAGCTGAAACGCGACGAGATCGCCCGGAAGCGTACATCGTCGACCTTCCCCTTAAGCTGTCCCAGCCGCTTCAGATGACCGGGCTCATAGGGATCCACTTCGGCCGCGCGGTCCAGGCATTCAGCAGCCTTGGCAAACTCGCCCGTGCTGCAGTACAGATCAAACAGCTTGAGCAGTGTCTGGCAGTAATCATTTTCCCGGTTGGACGCGTTATACAGCTCGCTGAGGAACTCCAGCATCTCCGAACACGGGCGGTGCGCCGCGGTGATGTCCTCCATGATGGCGATAAACTGCCGGCGCTCGCCCCGCCGCCGCTGGAACTGCTCCAGTTTCCTCGCCAGTGCAACCGCGTTATCGTCCTGCTCGCTGTCGAGAAAGCTCCCGATCAGCGTTATCACCTGCTGCACGCGCGATGGATTCTGCTCGAACAACTGCCACACCGACGGTTCGGCTTCCGCGTAACGTCCCGCCGCCATCATCGAGGTGGCGTATGCTTCGCGCAACTCCGGCGTCACCTGCCCGGAGTTCATCTGCGCTTCCAGGATGAAAATCGCCGCCCCGGCTTGCCCTTGCGCCAGCAGGCTCCTTCCGTAAGCCAGTGCAATGCTCGGGTCAGAGGAATCTTCCTGGTAGGCACGCTCGTACCACTGCGCCGCGTCGCCCCCATCGGCCGCGCTCAACTGCGCCACGCGCTGATACGCCGCCGCAGCGCCCTTGCGATTTCCCGCCTCTGAAGCCAGTTCCGCCACGCGAAGATAGTTCGCCTGGATCGGTTCCAGCGCCACCACGCGGGCCAGAACCTCCGCCGCTTCCGGCTTCTTGCCCAGCTTGATCAGATCCGACAAAGCCGCTTCGTACGTGCCCACCGCGAGTTTCTTGTTCGATCCCTCCAGCAGTTGCCCGAAGCGGACCTTCTGCTGCCACGTCGGGCTACCATGCCGCGCCAATTTCTTGTAGGTGAGGCTGGCGCGCGTCGCGTCCCCAGCCGCCACCTGCCTTTCAAACAGATCCCCCAGAAGCCGAACGGCGTCGGCATTGCGACTCAATGACAGGCACAAATCCGCCGCAAGTTGCCGTACTACATCATTTTCCGGATCGTCCCGCAGGACCAGCAGGTATTCTTCGAGGGCCTCCGCGGTCTTGCCTTTCTGCAGCAGTTTCTCCGCGCGCTCAACGCGCTTGGCTAGCTCGGCCCGGTCCAGTCGTTTTGTGATTTCAGGCATGCCGAAGTAACGCGCACGTAACCCTGCTCCGATTCTAGGGATGGCCCCCAGCGGCAGCAATGCGGCAACCCCCGGTTACGATTACGAAGGTCACCGCTTCTGTTTCGACCGCATATCAAAGGAACGACTCGGGAGGGACGAACTGGGACGCTCGTCCCTTTCCTTTCAAAGCCTGAACACCCTCTGTCTTCTACGGCCTGGCAGCGGTGGCTTGTGTCGCGAGCGGGTTCGCGACAGGCCGCAATGGTTGCAGCGCCGTCGAACTCGGTTGCCTCTGCTGCATCGCCTTCTTCTGCTGCTCGCGCAGGACCGCCACGCGCCTCATTGCGGCAGGATGATGAGCCCAAGCCATTCCTTTCTCCGCCGCCGCCCCATACAGTTCAGGGTTCAGGTAGTAGCCGCGCTCGTGCTGCTTCTTTTCCTGCTCCACGACCAGGGGATGGGCTTTGGCAAAAGCATCCTGGCGCACTCCCGTGATCTGCCAGGAAACCTCCACGTCAGGCTTGTCGGTTTTAATTGCGAACCGGTGATTGGCAAGCTTGCTGCTCACAATGGCCTGCGCGAACTGGCCAATCACCGTAAGTTGATAGCGGAAATCAGTGTTGACCACTTCGAACCAGTCGGGAAGCTGGACCTGCGCTTCGCCCTGGCCGTCGGTGGTGACGTTGCCGGTATAGATGTTGATCATCTCCGACGATTCAACTGACGCGTGGTAGAAGTACTTGTTGGCGGGATCGAGCGGATGATCGATCTTGAAGTCCTTCGTGCCGGCGGAAATAGCACCGGTGACGGTAATGTCGCCGCTGAAGAATGCTGCTTGATCGCTGCCCGCAAAAGCCTCGATGCCAAAGCCGCCAAATCCTCCCGCCGTACCGCCCGTAAAAAAACCTCCGGTTCCATCGGCTTCCTGAAAACCGCCAGCTCCACCGGTACCGACGACACCGTTGCCCGAGGTCGAGGCAAAGTTGTTGCCCGTGCCACCGGCGCCACCGGTGGCGTCGATACCGTCACCACCAAACAGAAGGCTGGAATCGCCACCAGTGGCAACCACTCCGGCACCGCCACTTCCGACGTCGACGCCGTCGCCGGCGTTGCCAAAACCACCGGACGCAGAGAGCCCCACCCCGCCGTTGCCGTTCCCGGCGCCACCCCCGAAGGCGTTGATGGCGTTGCCGCCTTTACCGCTGACGTTAAGAGTACCGCCAGTGCCACCGAACACGGTCGCGCCAACGCCTCCAGCGGCCAAGCCGTTCGGATCGGCAGCAGAGCCGACAGCCTCAAGGGCAGGCGAACCCGCCAACCCGGAGCCACTGACCGCACTGGGTGGCGCAACCACCAAAGCGAATCCACTGCCCGTACCGGTAACGGTTTGGTTGTTGATGAAGTTATTGGCAGCGGCGAGCAGCGGCACCTTGGAGATGTCGAGATTCAGCGTCACAATGCCGGTGGTACCACCGCCGGTCAGATCAGCGCCCGCCTTCACGCCCGTGATCGTACCCCCGCTGTTGTTGTCTGCCGCACAGGCCCACGCTGTGCCGTTCCACTTTAGAAGTTGCCCGCTCGAACAGGTGGTCAACAGTCCGAGGCTGAGCGTGCCCGATGTGCCTCCGCCCTTCAACCCGCTGCCTGCCGCCGTCGTGATCCCTGTAATCGTGCCCGTGCCGGGAAAAGTCTGCCCCGCCGCAAAGGTAAACAGACCCTTGCTGCTGATCTTCAAACCCGTTTCCGCGGGAATAGCCGTGCCCGTCGCGTACAGCAGATTCAGCGTCCCCGAGGCCGTGGTCTTATCGTTGTTGAGCGGCTCGGCCTGCCATTGGAAAGTCTGCGGAACAGCGGTCGAGGTCCCACTATTGAAGACCGAAGCCACGAAATCCTGCGGCTGCGAATTGAATCCCTTGGCCGCAGTCGCGGTCCCGGTCGCGGGTAGGCTCAGCTTGCCACGCACGTTGATCGCCGTGGTGCCAGTCTGCGTCAGAAGCGAGTTCTGAATGTTGGTGGCGGTGGTGAACATCGGAATCGCGCTTGCCGTTCCGCCGGTCGTAGTCACGTTGGACGACGCCGGAGGCAGAGCCGAAGCCGAAGCAGCAACCGGGCCGCTCGTCGCACCCGCCGCAGTGCCACCATTGAGCGGAGCAGCCAGTACAAATGCCGACGCCGGCAACCCGCCCACGGTTTCCGCGTCCAGAGCCTTCATGGCGTAAGGCACCGCAACCAGGAGAACCCTCGCTTGCTCGGCCTCGTTCGCGATCTGCACCGCTAGCCAGCGCCCTTGTCCAGTCAGGAATAAATCTGCCGGCAGGCCCTTGGCGTTGTTTGCCCCAAGCTGCACCGTGTAGTGGCCCGTCTTGTCGGGAGCGACATTCTGTGTTTCCAGCCAGAGCGGAGCGCCACCCTGTTCGTCTTTGTACAGCAGGAAAGTCATGCCCGTGACGCCGATCAGAGTCCGGCCATTGGCATCTTTCAGCAAGCCGCTGTAATTGATCAGGTTCGGCACGGCGCTGGATGCGGCTCCCACGGCTGTGCCCGCATTTTGTTGGGCCGCGGTTGTCCTTGGTGTTAGACACACGCATACGAACAGAAGTACGCCAAAAAGCACTCTGCATTTCATGTGATGTCCTCAGAAAAGAAAGATTCGAGCGAACTTCGGACCGGGCGCCTGTCTGCCGATAGACATTGGGCGCGGTTTGGGCCGAGTTATCCCGCCGTCGGCGGCCGAAGTCAAGGCGCAGACACTTGGGTAGTGATTTGCGACCGCCAGCCGTTACAGAAACGGTAACGAGTCGGTGCCAGCTTCGGAAAATGGAAAACGGCGGTCGCGCGGAGAAGGATTCCGCACTGTGCCTGAACCAGTTCCAGTCTGCTGCTACTGATCGGTGCCCACGAGTTGCACTGCATCGATCTCATTCCACCCGGAGACCACGTTGGTCGCAAGCGTGATTTTTACGCGGTCCGTCTTGAAGGCGGTTTTGTCGAACTTCACCATCAGATAGTTCAAGTCTTTCGTCGGATCATTGCCCTGCCAGACCGCGTGCGCCTGCCCCTGTTCGTCGAAAACTTCAACCTTGACCACCGCCCCAGAGCCACAGCTCTCACGGACGCGCACTTCCGTAGCGTGCACGGGCTTGGGATACTTCAAGTCCAGCCACTCAATGCCGCTGTCCGGCGTCTTCGATGTCCACGCCTTCCCGTCATCTCCATACTTGTCGACGTTGGGAGCCCCAGTTGCCTGATTGGCCGACCAACCGTCGGTGCCCTGTGCGTCATTGTAAGTTGAGGACGCGGTGGCCTGGATCGCCCACTGGCCGTTAGGATCGCTCTTGATCTCCTCTTGCTTCATCGCCCAATCGGCAGCAGCCATCTTGGCGGCTGTTTCAGCAGCCGCTCCCGCACTGGCGCCGCTAGGCACTGAACCCGCTGGTGCCGTCACCGCGGGAGCTGCGTTCGTGCTGGCAGGCGCCTTGCCGGTAGATTCCTCCTGCGTGCTGCTGCTCTTCTTGCTGCACCCGCCTAGGACTACAAGTGAAAGAAAACAGCAAATTAGTTTGGCATGGATTTTCATAACCTGCCCCCTGTCGGAACGGCTGAATCTTACACGATCTCGGAGGTGGGGGCGAGAAGCTACTTAGTGAGGTAGTGCCTTCTTTTGAATCGTACTCAACTCTGTTTTGGGCGGCGCCATCCTGAGCGTAGCCGTTCTTCAGGCGGAGCGAAGAGCCTCTCCTGAGCGAAGTCGAAGGAATCTCCCGGGAGTCACTGCCAGGGGAGATTCATCGCCCCGCTGGTTAAAGCGCGGGGCTTCGAAATGACGCCTCACCGGAACCTGCGGATTCAAACTGAGTACTACGGTAGTGAGCGACGGACAAAATGCCGATCCCACGCTTTCACTGCCCCACTTTTGTCATTTCGAATGAAGTGAGAGCCTGGCCTGAGCATCCATTGGCCTTGCGGCCCACCAAAGCGAATGAGAATCGGGTGCCCCATTTCTCGCGCATTTTGTGCGCGAGAAGTGGGGATTTTCGACAGAGCGCAGTCGAAGGGACCCTTGCTGTCTCGTTCGCAGCATCCACTCCGAACCCGGCAGATGGCCAACGCAGGCCGGACGGCCGACACCCATCGGTCAGGACTGGAATCGCTCAGCTCCGCATCAACTCGCTCTCGGGCTCTACCTGCGTCCTGGCCGGAAGCCCGTACCCGTTCACCAAACTCCGGCGATGCTCCAGAATCTGCTGCATTTCCTCGGGCGTGCCTCGCGCCGGTGGAACATGCGAGATGGCATCGTTGAGCATGGCCCAGCTCACTTCCGATGCGATTACGGCATCGCGGGCCTGCGGGAACCCCAGATTCTTTCCTGCCACGATGGATCGCGCGAAAACATCGACCATCACGTCGAGTTTCTTATCGTTGAACGCCGCCATTTTGCGAACCGTTTTGTGCACGCCATACAATTCGACGGTCGCTTCCGCAAAGTCATGCCTCATGCGCGCGACCCCCTTCGTGCCAATGGCGTCGACGTAGCAATTGTGAGGTTGTTCCTCCGCCAGGTGCCCGTAGATAAATCCCTGGGTAATGTCAAACACCACTCCGTTGGCAAATGTGCCGTGTGCCTGCACCCACCACGGATCTTTGTAACCCCACGCGCGGATCCCTTGCGCATGCCAACTTTGATATTCGCTCTGGGCGTACCACCGTGCGACGTCCACATAGTGCATCCCGCAGTCGTGGAACGGCGGCCCTTCCGGATCGTGTCCTTCCAGCGGCATGTGGCCCGGCGTCATGTGGCAGATCCGGATCACCGCCAAATCGCCGATTTCGCCCGCCTCAATGAACCGCTGAATCTCCTTGTGATACCAGGCGTTCCGGTTGAACAAATTCACCGCCACCAGGCGGTCACTGGCTTCAATCTCGCGTACCAGTTGCCATTCCGTAGCAACGTCGGCGCCGATCGGCTTTTCAGCCAGCACATGCTTGCGGTTCGCCAGCGCCTGCCGAATCTGCTGGGGCCGCGCATCCGCCAAAGTAAACAATCCTACTGCATCGATCGAGGTGTCGCCAAAAATGGCATCGGGAGCATCGTAGATCGCCGCATTCGGCAGTTGCTGCCGGGCTAGTTCGCGTGCCGCACCACAGATGTCGTACACGGCAGCGACATCCCAAAGCTCGCTTTCCCGCATCGCGGCACCAAATCCGCGCCCCATCCGCCCGTACCCCAGGATCCCCGCCCTTAGCCTCTTTGGCATATCCCTAGTGGACGAATGCCCGCTTTCCCTCGTGCCGCAGGTTTCGAACCGCAGGTGGCTCTATCTCATCCCTGCGCCTCTTCACTCATGCTAGCCGGAATTGCTCCGGCCCACTGTGATTGTCATCACAAGCTGGGCCCTGCGCGGTGCACCTCAGACGGACGACTGAGGAACTTGCACCCGAACAGCAAGTTCAGTTGGCGTGGATTTTGCCGTTGGTGGTCAGGCCGTCCAGCCAGCGGCGCGCAGTGGCAGCTTCGGCGCGATCGGCGTGATCGCGCACAAATTCGCGGAGCGCTCGCGCCGCGTCTTCGTAACGGCCCACGGCCGTGAGCGATTGAGCCACAAGCAATTGAATTTCCGGAGCCTTCCCATTGCAGGACGACAACGCGACTTGGGACATTTGCAATGCCTGCTCGTACCGCGCCTGCTGGTAATAGACTTTGGCCAGCGCCCAGCGTGTGTCCCAGGAGCGGGGACCGGAGTTGAGCTGCAGGGCTTTTTCCAGCGGCGCGACTGCCGCCTCGTATTTCCCCTGATCGTATAGAGCCATGCCGAGCGCCGCAAAGGCATTCGCGTGCGAGGGATCAACCTGTGTGGACTTTTCCAGGACTTCCTGCGCTCTTTGCCAGTCGCGTTGCTTCAAAAAGACTACGCCTTGCAGATACAGAACATCCGGATGCCCCGGCGCGAGGCGCATGGCTTCGTTGGCGTGCTTCTGCGCTCCCGCCAGGTTCTCGGCGCCGAGGGCCTGCAAGCCTTGATCGACCGCCTTTTTCGCCTTTGGCGCGAGCAGAGGACGACCAGGAACGCCAGTCGGGTTCGCGGACAAAGCGCGCAAGTAAACATCCACCTCGGCTCTCCCAGCTGCATTGATCGAAACGTCTTGTTGTGCGTTCGCATATCCCGCAGCCTGGACGACCACCGTGAAGTCGCCGAGAGCGTAGACCACCAGTTCGGCGTGGCCGCGCGTAGTCTCGACTTGCCCGCTGGGAATGGTGCCGCGGAACAGCTTAACCATGGCCAGCGAGGAAATGGGTTCGCCCGAGGGGTCGTGGACGACTACGCTGACGGTTACGCCTTTGCCACGCAACTCGGTTTCAGCGGTGCCGGTATCCTGCGCACGGCAGGGAAAGACCAACAGCAAGCCGAGCAGGAGTGAGAGCAGAAATCCACAATTTGACGGCAAGCAGTTATCTGCCGGTACTGGAGGTAGAAGCTGTGGACGGCAAGAATTGTCTGCCTGCCTACGCATAACCACGCTCGACGATTGGGGCGAGACTATGCCAACTGGGAGCGGTCGTCAAGGAATACATTGGCCTTGCGAAGCGGCTAGCCTGGGCGCGACGCGCATCGATAGCTATCGATGCAATGGGCACGCAACAACAAGAAGCCCCGCATTTCCTGCGGGGCTGGTTAGAGGGCAGACTCGCTTTACTGTCCTGTGCCCGTGAGGCTTACCATTTGCGGACTGCCGCTGGCATTGTCGGTGATGCTCACTGCCGCGCTCCGCGTTCCAGTGGCCGTGGGCTTGAAGGTTACGCTGATCGTGCAGCTCGCCGAC
>Ga0209698_10003026_pt1 | contig 18824 bp, 16 predicted proteins | sample LitLauG_LLR_2012_FD_187203 | JGI IMG/M metagenome (GOLD analysis project Ga0209698, IMG submission 187203) | Freshwater sediment microbial communities from Pennsylvania, USA - Little Laurel Run_MetaG_LLR_2012 (SPAdes) (version 2) | ecosystem: Environmental > Aquatic > Freshwater > Creek >...
CACCCCGAGGCTGATGGCGTCGGCCAGCGAGTCAGGTGCGGAGCTGTTCAAGGTCGAGTACTTCGACCGCGCCGCCTACCTCGCCCAGTCGCCGCAGTTCTACAAGCAGATGGCGATGGCCGCAGGCTTCGAACGCGTCTGCGAGATCGGCCCCGTGTTCCGCGCCAACCCGTCGTTCACCTCGCGCCACGACACGGAGTTCACGAGCGTCGACACCGAGATCGCGTGGATCGACTCTCACGAGGACGTGATGGCCTTCGAGGAGGCCTGGCTCGCGCACGTGCTGGCCGCCGTGAAGGAGACGCACGGCGCTGCGATCCAGGAGACCTTCGGCACGGAGGTGATCGTCCCGTCGCTCCCGTTCCCGCGCGTCACGCTGGCTCAGGCCAAGGAGATGCTCCGCGAGCACGGCCACGAGGCGCCGGGTGCCGAGCATGACCTCGACCCGCCGAGCGAGCGCGCCCTGTCGCAGATAATCGCCGAGGAGCATGGCCACGAGTTCGCGTTCGTGACCGACTACCCGACGACGGTGCGGCCCTTCTACCACATGCGCCATGAGGACAATCCGACGCTGACGAAGAGCTTCGACCTGCTCTGGCGCGGCATCGAGCTCACCACCGGCGCCCAGCGTGAGCACCGCTACGAGCGGCTCCTCGCGAACGCCGAGGAAAAGCGCGTTGACATCGCGCCGATCCAGTACTACCTCGACTTCTTCCGCTACGGCGCGCCGCCGCACGGCGGCTACGGCTTCGGCCTCACGAGGCTGCTGATGCAGCTGCTCGCACAGGACAACGTGCGCGAGGTCACCTTCCTGTACCGCGGCCCGCACCGGCTCGAGCCCTAGCCCGCGCGCCTGACGCGGGCGTGTGAGCATGGCCAGGATCCTCGTCTCGACACCGATGCTGCCGCAGTGCCTGCAGGCGCTGCATGGCCACGAGCTGATCGAGGGGCCACCGGGATCGGATGCCGGCGCCGATGCGCTGATCTGCGGGCCGACGCAGCGCGTCGATCGCGAGGCGCTCGCGCGCATGCCACGGCTGCGCGTGATCTCGGTCGCCGGAGCAGGCTCGGACGCCGTGGACCACGCCGCCGCCCGCGAGCGGGACATTCCGGTCCTGACCTCCGGGGAGGCGCTCGTGGAGACGACGGCCGACCTCGCATTCGGCCTGATCATCGCCGCCAGCCGCCTGATGGGAGATGCGCAGGCCTGCCTGCGCGCAGGCCGCTGGGCGGGCTGGCAGTTCATCGAGCAGCGTTTCGGACGCGACGTGCACGGGGCCAGGCTCGGCCTCGTCGGATACGGCTCGATCGGCCGCGCCGTCGCGCGCCGCGCGAGCGCGTTCAGCATGAGGGTCAGCCACCACACGCGTCACCCCACCGGCGTCACCGGCTGGACCGGGAACCTCGATCAGCTGCTCGCCGGGAGCGACATCGTCAGCGTGCACGTGCCGCTCACCGACGAGACCCGCGGCCTGATCGACCGCCGCCGCATCGCGCTGCTGCCGCAGGACGCGGTGCTCGTCAACACGGCGCGCGGAGCCGTCGTGGACGCCACGGCACTCGCGGACGCGCTGAGCGAGGGCAGGCTGCTCGGTGCGGGAATCGACGTCTACGACGGGGAGCCCGACGTGCCGCCCAGCCTGCTGCAGGCCCCCCGCGCGGTGCTGCTCCCGCACATCGGGAGCGCGACGCGCGCGACGCGCGAGAGGATGCTCACCGATGCCGCCGGGAAGGTCGCGTCGGTGCTCGGGCCGGCGGCCGCACAGGACCCCACCGCGTAGCGCCGGCGGTCGCCCCGAGGGCCCCCGTCGCGTCCGCATCGCTCTCTAACTTGAAGGAATGCTCCTGAACGAGCTCACAGACGGCTCGGACATCGACCAGGTCCTGCTGGTGCGCTCCTCCGAGCGCCGGCGCCGGCGCGACGGCGGGGAATACCTGCGCCTGCAGCTCGGCGACCGCACCGGTGCCGTCGCGTGCATGGTCTGGGAGGAGCCCGCCGAGGTCGAGCGCATCGCGCCGGCGGGCTCACCGGTGCGGGTTCGCGGGCGCTACACCGTGCACCCGCGCTTCGGCCCGCAGATCAACCTGCAGTCGCTGGAGCCCGCCGAGAGCGGCACCTACGACGAGAGCGAGCTGAGGGACGGACCCGCCCGCGACGTCGCGCAGATGGAAGGCGAGGTCCGCGAGCTGATCGCAACCGTGCAGGAGCCGCACCTGCGGATGCTGCTCGAGCGCGTGTTCGGCGAGGGCTCGGAGATGTGGGCCGGCTACCGTGTCGCTCCCGCGGCGAAGTACTACCACCAGGCATACGAGCACGGGCTGCTCGAGCACTCGCTCGGGGTCGCGCAGGCCGTCAGCGCGATCAGCGCGACCTTCCCCGGGATCAACCGCGACGTCGCGGTCACCGGCGCGCTGCTGCATGACATCGGCAAGCTCGAGGCCTACACCGACGACCCGAGCAACATCGACCTCACGGACGCCGGCAGGCTGCAGGGCGAGATCGCACTCGGCTACTACCGGATCCGCAGGGCGATCGAGGAGATCGACGGCTTCCCGCCCGAGCTCGCCCAGGCCGTCGGCCACATCATCCTCTCCCACCATGGTTCGCTGGAGCACGGGAGCCCGGTCGTGCCTTGCACGCGCGAGGCGACGCTCGTGCACATGATCGACAACCTCGGCGGCCGCCTCGGCAGCTTCGACAGGCTCGAGAAGGAGCTCGCGCCGGGGAGCAGGTGGTCCTCATTTGACCGCGCGATCGGCGGCGGGGCGTTCTTCGCCGACCGTGCCGCCGAGAACCCCGCGGGCGGCCGGGTGGCCGAGCCCGAGCGCGAAGCGGCCTGAAAGTCCGCAAATAGCGCGGGGCCATGCGCCCCGGCGACAACCGCCGCGCCGCCGGGTTCTATGGTTCGGGGCGATGGCAAAGGACACAGAGAAGCTGATCCGTCAGCTGTCGCTGATCTCGTACCTGATGGCCGAGCGCCGGCCCGTCACGGCGCTTGAGATCAGACGCGACGTCGAGGGCTACAGCGGCATGAACGAGGACGCGTTCGCGCGGCGCTTCTACGCGGACCGCTCCGAGCTCGAGTCGCTGCGCATACAGCTCACCGTCGAGCGGCCTGCCGACGGAGCCGCCGAGCAGGAGAACTACTCGCTGCGCCCCGAGAACTTCCATCTCCCTGCAATCGAGTTCACCGACAAGGAGCTCGCCGCACTGCAGACCGCGCTCAGCCTGCTCGACGGGGAATTCGCCTACGCCGAGCCGCTGCGCCTGGCCCTCCAGCAGATCACGTGGGGACGGCCCAGCCCGCTGCGGGCGCCCGAGCAGCGGACGGTCGCGCTGGGTATCACCGCCTCCGCCGGAGGGCATGAGCTTTCCGCGCGGCTGGCGAAGGTGGAGACCGCGATCTTCCGCAACAAGACGATCCTCTTCGAGTACTACACGATCGAGCGGGGCGAGGTCGGCTCCCGCCGTGTGGACCCCTACCACCTGCTCTTCCAGGGCGGGCAGTTCTACCTGCTGGGCTACTCGCACGAGCGTGACGCCGTGCGCGTGTTCCGGCTCTCGCGGATACGCGGCAAGGTCTCCTATGCCACGAAGGCCGAGCACGACTTCCGCCGGCCCGCCGACTTCGACCCCCGCGCCTACGCCGGCCGTGCCGACTGGCAGCTCGGTGACGAGCGCGGCGTCGCCGAGGTGCAGCTGTCCGAGCGGATCGCCTGGCAGGTGGAACGGCACTTTGGCCGGTACGGCCAGGTCCGCTCCGGCGAGGGCTCGGAGCACGTCTTCCTCACCGGCTACTCCAGCCCGCGCGGGCTGATCTCATGGGTGCTCGGGCTGGGCGTCAACGCGCGGCTGCTCGGCCCCGAGGACCTCACGGGCGAGCTGGCGCGAAGGCTCGAGCTGCTCGACGAGCACCACGGCGACTCTCCCCCCAAGCCGCCGCGGGGCCGCGGCTCCCGCGAGCCGGCGGCGCCCGCGCGGATCACCGGCTCCTCGCGCTCGCGTGGCGGCCGCCGCGGCGAGGGCGCCGGCGACGCCGACAACTCCGGGCGCCCGGACACCGCGATCCGCCCCGAGCGATTCGCGCGCCTGGTGACGCTCGCGAGCATCCTGATCAAGGCCGGGCGCGAAGGCGAGCCCGTCAACATGGCCGCCCTCTGCGAGCGCCTCCAGATCAGCGATGAGGAGCTGCGCGAGGACGTCAACGTGCTGAACGTAGTGAACTTCGGCGGAGGCTCCTATGTGCTGTACGCCGAGATCAACGAGGAGAACGCCGAGATCGAGGTCGACCCGGAGCCCTACAGCGACAACTTCGACCGGCCCGCGCGGCTGCTGCCGGTCGAGGCGAAGGCGCTCGTGGCGGCGATCGACCTGATCGGCGAGCACATCCCCGAGGGCTCGCTCACGTCGGCGCGCAAGAAGATCGTCGCCGCGCTCGGCGAGGACCCGATGGAGCAGGGGCTGCAGGTCGCGCCTACCTCCGGGGACGACTCGGATGTCGCGCGGACGATCTCCAAGGCGATCGTGCAGCGGCGCCTCATCGAGCTCGAGTACTACAAGGAGAACGAGGACGAGATCTCCCACCGCCGCGTCGAGCCATACGCGCTCACGAACGGCCGTGAGGGCTGGTATGTCGCGTCCTTCGACCCAGACCGCGACGGCGTGCGCCACTTCCGCCTCGACCGCATCAAGGCCGTCACCGTCACCGACGAGAAGTTCGAGCCGCGGCCCGAGGTCGATCCCGCCGCCGAGGTCGACGGGTGGCTTCGCACCGGCGAGGTGCCCGCATCGCGCACGGCAAGGGTGTGGGTGTCCCCCGAGCGGGCGCGCTGGGCGCGCGAGGCGCGCCGCGTGGTGGAGGAGTGGCCCGACGGCTCCGTCGTCGTGGAGCTCAGCTTCGCCGGGGTCGACTGGCTCGTGAGGGAGATCTTCAAGGAAGCCGGTGACGCGGCGGTGCTCGAGCCCGAGGACGCCCGCGAGGCGGTGCGGACCGCCCTTGGCCGCCTCCGCGACGCGCATCTCGCCGCAACCCCCGCGTGAGCCGCCGCGAGCAGATACGCATGGACGAGGCGGAGGCCGCCGCGTTCCTCGGCGAGGAGCGCACTGTGACCTGCGCGACGGCCGGGCCGCGAGGGTGGCCGCACCTGATGCCGCTCTGGTATGTGCTGCGGCCCGCCCCGGGCGGCCCGCGGCTGTGGGCGTGGACATACGCCGTCAGCCAGAAGGTGCGCAACCTCGAGCGCGATCCCCGCGCGACGCTCCAGGTGGAGGCCGGCGAGGAGTACCAGGAGCTGCGCGGGGTCATGCTCGAGTGCGACGTGGTGATCCACCGCGAGCTGCAGGACGTCGCGGCGCTCGGGCATGAGATCTTCACCCGCTACGCCTCCCCCCGCGGCGCGCCGCCCGTCACCGAGCTGCCGGCCGAGGTCGGTGCGATGGTCGACCAGCAGGCGGCCAAGCGGGTCGCGCTCGAGTTCGTGGAGCGCCGCCGCGCCACCTGGGACCACCGCAAGCTCGGCGGCGTCTACTGAGCTCCGCCGCCGCGGCGCCCTGCCGCGGGGCCATGCCGGGAAGGGTAGGGTGATCGCGCGATGGAGCAACTGAAGGGACTGATCCTCTCCGGGGGCAAGGGCACGCGCCTGCGCCCGATCACGCACACGAGCGCCAAGCAGCTCGTGCCGGTCGCCAACAAGCCCGTTCTCTTCTACGGGATCGAAGCGATGGCGGAGGCGGGCATCGAGGAGGTCGGCATCATCATCGCCCCCGAGACCGGCCAGGAGATACGCGACGCGGCCGGCGACGGCTCCCGCTTCGGGATCCGCATCACCTACATCGTCCAGGACGAGCCGCTCGGCCTCGCGCACGCCGTCCTTACCGCTGAGGCGTTCCTCGCGGGCAGCCCGTTCGTCATGTACCTGGGGGACAACCTGCTGCAGGGCGGGATCGCCGACCTCGTCGCGGCCTTCCGCGAGCACGAGCCAGATGCGCTGATCCTCCTCACCCAGGTTCCGGACCCGGAGAACTACGGGGTCGCGGAGCTCGGGCCCGCCGGCGCGGGGGAGATCGGCCCGATCGTGCGCCTGGTCGAGAAGCCCAGCGAGCCGCTCAGCGACCTCGCTCTCGTCGGCGTCTACATGTTCACCGCGACCGTTCACGACGCGGCGCGCGCGATCCAGCCGTCGTCGCGCGGCGAGCTCGAGATCACCGACGCGATCCAGCATCTCGTCGACGGCGGCCTGCGCGTCGAGCCGCATATCGTGCGCGGATGGTGGAAGGACACCGGGCGCCTTGAGGACATGCTCGAGGCGAACAGGCTGATCCTGGACAACATCGCCGAGCGCATCGAGGGCGAGCTGATCGACAGCCAGGTCGACGGGCGGGTCGTGATCGAGCCCGGCGCGCGCCTGGAGCGGACGGTCGTCCGCGGGCCCGCGGTTATCGGCGAGGGGGCGCAGCTGACCGACTGCTACATCGGCCCCTACACGGCGATCGGCGAGCACTGCACGATCAGCGGCGCCGAGGTCGAGCACTCGATACTGCTCGCGGGCTGCACCGTGCGGGACCTCGACGGGCGCCTGGAGTCGTCGCTGCTCGGGCGCAACGTGACCGTGAACCGCGGGACGCGCCAGCCGCGCGCCTACCGCCTGATGGTCGGCGACAACTCGAACATCTCGATCATTTGAGGCTGCTCCTCACAGGCGCGGCCGGGATGCTCGGACTCGACGTGCTCCGCGCCGGGGCGAGGGCGGGGATCGAGATAGTGCCGCTCGCACGGCAGGAGCTCGATGTCAGCGACGCCGGCCGCGTCGGCGAAGCATTCGAGCGCGCCGAGCCCGAAGCCGCCCTGAACTGTGCGGCCTGGACCGACGTCGACGGGGCGCAGACCCACGTCCGCGAGGCGCATGCCGTCAACGAGCAGGGCGCGGGGAACATGGCGGCGGCGGCAGCCGCGGCCGGGGTTCCGCTGCTGCACCTCTCCACCGACTACGTCTTCGACGGCAACGCCCCGCTGGACGCGAACGGGCTGCCGCGCGCATATCTCGAGTCCGATCCGACCGGGCCGCGGTCGGTCTACGGCGAGAGCAAGCTGGCCGGCGAGCGCCTCGTGCTCGCGGCCTCGACGCGCCACACCGTTGTGCGCACGGCGTGGCTGTTCGGCACGGGGGGGCGGAACTTCGCCGACACGATGCTCTCGCTCGCCGCCGAGCGCGACGCCGTGCAGGTCGTGACCGATCAGGTCGGATGCCCGACGTGGACGGGCCATCTCGCGCCCGCGCTGCTCGGGCTGCTCGAGCGCGGGGTCACCGGGCTCGTGCACCTCGCCGGGTCCGGGCGGGTGTCGTGGAACGGCTACGCAGCCGAGATCTTCCGCCAGGCGGAGGTCCCGTGCGAGGTGCAGGGCGCCAGCAGCGAGCAGATGGCGCGCCCGGCCCCCCGGCCGCCCTGGTCGGCGCTGGAGTCAGCGCGCGATGATGTCCTGCCGCTGCCGCCGTGGCAGGACGGCGTGGCCGGGTATCTCGCGGCGCGGGCTGGGATGATGCGCACATGAGGCTCCTCGTCTGCGGCGGCGCAGGTTTCATCGGCTCGACATTCGCGCGCCGGCGAATCCGCGAGCACGGCGACTTCGTCACGGTGCTCGACAAGCTCACCTACGCCGGGCGCATGGAGAACCTCCACGACATCGCGCAGGACCCCGCGTTCAGCTTCGTGAAGGGCGCGATCGAGGACCCCGAGGCGGTCGCGGGCGCGATCGCCTCCGGCGCCCCCGAGGCGATCGTCAACTTCGCCGCCGAGACGCACGTGGACCGCTCGATCGCCGAGCCGGACGCGTTCGTCTCCACCCACGCGCTCGGGACATACGTGCTGCTCGACGCGGCTCGCGAGCGCGGCCTGCGCTACGTGCAGGTGTCCACGGACGAGGTGTACGGCTCGATCGAGCAGGGCACATTCACCGAGCAGAGCCCGCTCGCGCCGTCCTCCCCTTACTCAGCGACCAAGGCGGGCGCCGACCTGCTCGTGCAGAGCTACTTCCACACCTATGGGCTGCCCGCCGTGATCTGCCGCGGCTCGAACAACTTCGGCCCCTACCAGTACCCGGAGAAGCTGATCCCGCTGATGATCCTGAACGCCCTCCACGGCGACTCCCTGCCCGTCTACGGCGACGGGATGCAGGTGCGCAACTGGATCCACTCCACGGACTTCGCCGACGCGATCGGCCATGTGCTCGAGCACGGCCTCGCGGGCGAGGTCTACAACGCCGGCGGCCCGGATGAGGAGAACAACATGACGGTGGTGCGGCGCATCATCGAGCTGACGGGCGCCTCGGAGTCTCAGATCGAGCACGTCGCAGACCGTCCCGGCCACGACCGCCGCTACTCGCTCTCCTCCGAGAAGGTGAGGGCGCTCGGCTGGGAGCCGCGCGTGCGCTTCGGCGAGGGCCTCGAGCAGACCGTCGCCTGGTACCGCGAGAACAGCTGGTGGTGGGAGCCGATCCGCTCCGGGGACTACCGCGCCTACTACGAGCGCCAGTACGGCCGCTCACTGCAGGCCTGAGATCCTCCACCCGCCGCTCTCCTTGACGAGGGTGACGGTGCTCAGGTGCTTCTTGCCTTCGGTGATCGCGATCACGGTCGCCGTCGCCGTCGAGCCCGTGAGCTTGACGCTGTGGACCGTGGCTTCGAGGTTGTCGATCTCCTTCAGCTGCGTTTTCAGGGCCGCTTCGCAGCCCGTCTGGCCGCCGAGGTGGGCGACGACGGCCGAGGAGAGGACTTCCGAGCAGACCTTCTTCTGTTCCTGCGCCTGCGCGGCGGTCTGCAGCTTCGCGATCGTCTGCGCGATTTCCTTGTCGGGGCCGCTGTAGCCGGACGTGGACACGGTGCTCGCGCAGCCCGCGATCGCGAGCGCGCAGAACGCCGCTCCGAGCAGGATCAGCAGCTTTGACGGGACGGGTCGCATACCGGCGCCAGAGAGTACGCGACGCCCGGGGCGCCCGCGCCGCCGTCTCAACCGAGGGAGCGTGGCCGGCCGGTGAAGTGCTTGCTCAGCATGGTCTGCTGGCCCTGATAGTTGGAGCCGATCTGGGTGCCGTAGAGGACATCCGGCTCCTGGGCCATCCGCTCGAACGCGAGCTTGCAGACGGGCTGGTGGTGCTCGACCATGAACGAGACGTCGCGCGCGCGCACCTCGAGCGCCGCTCGGCTGCCGCCCCGCCCGCCGGCCGCCGAATAGCCGAACCCCGGGTCGAAGAAGCCCGCGTAGTGGGTGCGCAGCTCGCCGGCGGTGGGGTCGTACGCGAGCATCTCCGCGGCGTACATCGGCGGGATCGAGACGCCCTCCGCCGACAGCAGCAGGTAGAAGACCTCCGGCTCGAGGACGATCCGTCCGCCGCTCTCGGGGTGCACGGGCTCCCAGAAGTCCTGCCACCGCAGCGCGCCCACCTTCGTGAGGTCGATCGGCAGGCTGTTCTTCTTGGCGCGGTATCCGACGATGCTGTCCGCGGGACCCGACACGTCAAGGCTCACGAACAGGCCGTCCCCGAGCGAGAGCTCGGCGTCCGGCACCGGGGCGCCGTCGCGGTAGAGCAGCGGGGAGCGCGAGTGCAGCGCGGCGAGCTCCGTGTCGCTGAGGCGCGCGTCAGCTGACATCAGGCGGACCTGGTTCAGCGCGAGGCCCGTCTTGACCCGGATCGCGAACGTGCGCGGCACGACCTCCAGGTACATGCCTCCGCTGTAGCCCGCCGCGATCTCGTCGAAGCGGTGGTTGCGGTCGGTGAGCACCCGTGTGAACACGTCCAGCCGGCCCGTCGAGCTCTTCGGGTTCGCCTTCGCGCGGACGTCGGCCGGGAGCCGCAGGCCCTCGATCAGCGGCACGAGGTAGGGGCGGTCGCGCTCGAGCGTCACGCCGTCACGCAGGTCGATCCGCTCGAACGCCAGATCCTGGACCTTCTCCTCGACCGTGGAGTCGCTGTCCGGCAGGAAGCTGCACCGCAGCGCCCACGCGTGGTCGCCGAGTCTCAGGTCGATGCTGGCGGGCTGCACCGACTCGTCGGGTATCCGCCATTCCCCGGCCACGATCCAGTCGCTCGCGATCGCCTCGCGGAGCATCTGCGACGGGAATACGCCGGCTCCGGGCGTGCCGCCGCCGGTGCCGGTCCGCTCTGCGGCTCCCGCGACGGGCGTGGTGCTCAAGGCAGGGCTCGCTCGTGCATTCACCGGAAGTGTATGAGTCGCGCGCGATAGCCTCGGGTGATGCCCCTCTCGAGCTTCAGCCCGGGCGTGCGCGAATGGTTCGCGCGGGCCTTCGCCGAGCCCACGCCGGCGCAGGCCCAGGCGTGGCCCGCGATCGCCGCCGGGGAGCATGTGCTGCTGTCGGCCCCGACCGGCTCGGGCAAGACGCTCGCCGCGTTCCTGTGGGCGCTGGACCGCCTCCAGAGCGAGGGCCCTGCGCCGCGCGGGGCCGGCACTCGCGTGCTGTATGTCAGCCCGCTGAAGGCGCTCGCATACGACATCGAGCGGAACCTGAGGGCACCCCTGCGCGGGATCGGCGCGGACGCCGTCAGCGTCGGCATACGGACCGGGGACACGCCGCAGCGCGAGCGAGCGGCGATGGCCCGCAACCCGCCGGACATCCTGATCACTACGCCCGAGTCGCTGTACCTGATCCTCACCTCCCAGGCCCGCTCGATGCTGACCTCGGTGCAGGCCGTGATCGTCGACGAGATCCACGCCGTCGCGCACTCCAAGCGCGGCTCGCACCTCGCGCTCACGCTCGAGCGCCTGCAGGAGCAGGTGACGCGCTCCAGCGGAGCCGAGATCCAGCGGATCGGGCTCAGCGCGACGCAGAGCCCGCTCGAGGAGATCGGCCGCTACCTGGTGGGGCCCGGCCGCCGCGCGCACATCATCGACGCCGGCGTGCGCAAGAAGCTTGACCTGCGCATCGAGGTGCCCGTCGAGTCGATGGCCGAGCCCGCCCAGAGCTCCGGCCCCGACGCCGATCCGCTCGAGCCGCTCGCCGGCGGTGAGAGCACCCGCGGCTCGATCTGGCCTGCGATCTACCCGCAGCTGCTCGAACTCGTGCGCGAGCACCGCTCGACGATCATCTTCGTCAACAACCGGCGTTCGGCCGAGCGCGTGGCGCTGCGCCTGAACGAGCTCGCAGAGCAGGAGATCGCACGCGCTCATCACGGCTCGCTCGCCAGGGAGGAGCGCACGATCGTCGAGGAGCTCCTGAAGGAGGGCCGGCTGCCGTGCCTGGTCGCGACCAGCTCGCTGGAGCTCGGGATCGACATGGGCGCCGTCGACCTGGTCCTGCAGATCGAGTCCCCCGGTTCGGTCGCGCGCGGCCTGCAGCGCATCGGGCGCGCCGGCCACGGCGTCGGCGAGGTCAGCCGCGGGCGGATCTTCCCGAAGTTCAGGGGCGACCTGCTCGAGTGCGCGGTGGTCGTGCGCCGGATGCACGAAGGCCTGATCGAGCCGACCGTGGTGCCGCGAAACGCGCTCGACGTGCTCGCGCAGCAGATCGTCGCGATCGCCGTCTCGGCCGAGCCCGAGCCGGGGTCACCCGATGACCGGGAGGCCTCCTTCCCGGTCGATGAGCTCCACGCCCTCGTCCGGCGCACCCACTCATACTCCGAGCTCTCCCGTGAGCTGCTCGAGAACGTGCTCGACATGCTCGACGGGCGCTACCCCTCGAAGGAGTTCGGCGACCTGCGCGCGAGGATCGTGTGGGACCGCATCGGCGGCACCATCAGCCCCCGCAAGGGGTCGCGCCAGCTGGCCGTCTCCAACGCCGGGACGATCCCCGACCGCGGGCTGTTCGCGGTCACGCTCCCGGACGGTCGCCGCGTCGGCGAGCTCGACGAGGAGATGGTCTACGAGGCCCGGCCCGGCCAGGTCTTCCTGCTCGGCGCGTCGAGCTGGCGGATCGAGGAGATCGGACGCGACCGCGTGATCGTCACCCCGGCACCCGGCGCGCCCGGTGCGGTGCCGTTCTGGAAGGGCGACGCGATCGGGCGCCCGAAGGAGCTCGGCGAGGCGATCGGGGCGTTCAGCCGCTGGGCGGTGGAGCAGGACGCCGAGACGCTGGAGCGCGAGTATGACCTCGACGAGCGCGCTGCGCGCAACCTGCTCGCCTACCTGCGCGAGCAGCTCGCGGCGACACGTGTGCTGCCGAGCGACCGGACGATCGTCGTCGAGCGCTTCCGCGACGAGATAGGCGACTGGCGGATGTGCGTGCTCTCGCCGTTCGGCGGGCGCGTCCATGCCGCCTGGGGACTCGCGCTGTCGGCCCGCATCCGCGAGCGGCTCGGCGTCCAGGCGGACGCGATCTGGTCCGACGACGGGATCGTCCTGCACCTCCCCGACCTCGACGCCGACGACGTGGAGTCGCTGCCCTCCGCCGCCGAGCTCGTGCTGCTCGAGCCCGACGAGGTCGAGGCCGACATCACCGCAGAGCTCGGCTCCTCCGCGCTGTTCGGCGCGCGCTTCCGCGAGAACGCCTCGCGGGCGCTGCTGATCCCGCGCGCCTACCCGGGGCGCCGCACCCCGCTGTGGCAGCAGCGCCTGAAGGCGCAGAGCCTGCTCGAGGTGGCCCGCCGCTACGCGGACTTCCCGATCATCCTGGAGACCTACCGCGAGTGCCTGCGGGATGTCCTGGACGTGGCCGGCCTCCAGCAGATCCTGCGCTCCCTCCACTCGCGCGAGATGTCGCTCGTGGAGGTCGAGACGCGCACGGCGTCCCCGTTCGCCTCATCGCTGCTGTTCGACTACGTGGCGACCTACATGTATGAGGGCGACACGCCGAGCGCAGAGCGCCGCGCCGCCGCGCTCTCGCTCGATCGCGACCTGCTGCGCGAGCTGCTCGGCCAGGAGGAGCTGCGGGAGCTGATCGACCCGGCGGCGCTCGACCGCGTCGAGCACGACCTGCAGCACCGCTCTCCGATGACCCAGGCGACGGGCCGCGACGCGCTGCACGAAGTCCTGCGCCGTGTCGGGGACCTGACCACGCAGGAGGTCGCCGAACGGGTGTTCGAGGGAATCGACCATCAGGGGCTCCTGTCCGAGCTCGAGCGCGAACGGCGCGCGATCCGGCTGCGGCTCGGCGGCGAGGAGCGATGGGTCGCCGCGGACGAGGCCGGCATGTATCGCGACGCGCTCGGGGCGGTCCCCCCGGGCGGGCTCCCCGAGGCGTTCCTGCAGAACGTCCCCGACGCGCTCGGCGAGCTCGTCGCGCGCTACGCACGCACGCACGGGCCGTTCGGCGCCGCCGAGCTGCGCGGGCGCTACGGCGTTGACGCCGGGGCGGTGCTGCGCGAGCTCGAGCGCGCCGGCGACGTCGTGCTCGGCGAGCTGCGACCCGGCGGAAGCGAGCGCGACTGGTGCGACGTCGAGGTCCTGCGCCGTCTGCGGCGCGCCTCGCTCGCCGCCCTGCGCAAGGAGATCGAGCCGGCAGACCAGCGCCGCCTGGCGGCGTTCCTGCCCTCGTGGCAGGGCGTCGACCGTCACGCCGCGGCGGGTGCGGGCATCGATCGCCTGCGGGAGGTCCTCGTGCCCCTGCAGGGACTCGCGCTGCCCGTCGAGGCGTGGGAGCGCGACGTGCTGCCGAGGCGCACGGGCGCCTACTCGCAGACATGGCTGGATGCGCTCTGCGCCGCCGGTGAGCTCGTCTGGGTCGGCGCGGGAGCACTCGGGCGCTCCGGGCGCGTCGCCCTCTACCTGCGCGAGGATGCCGCGGCGATAGGGCCGCCGCCGCTGCCGGGCTCCGCGAGCCGGCCGCAGGGCGCCGAGCATGAGCTGCTGCGCGCACGCCTGCAGGCCGCTCCGGCTTTCTTCACCGACCTGCTCGCCGAGATCGACGCCCCCGCCGAGGCGCTGCGCGAGGCGCTGTGGGACCTCGCGTGGGCGGGCGAGGCGACGAACGACGCGTGGGCGCCGCTGCGGGCGCCGCGCCTGTCGCTGGCGCGGGCCGAGCGCTCCGCGCAGCCCGCTGGCCCGGGGCGCGCGCGCTCGCGCTTCGCCGGGCGAAGGCGCTCGGGCGCGCAGTCGCAGGTGCAGGGGCGCTGGTCGCTGACCGCTCCCGTGTTCGCCGCGGGGGCGCCCGGGCCGCAGGAGCACCGGCGCGCGCTCGCCGAGCTGCTGCTCGAGCGCTACGGGATCGTCACGCGCGAGCAGGTCCTCGCCGAGGGGGTGCGCGGCGGCTTCGCGCTGCTGTATGACACTTTCTGCAACCTCGAGACGCTGGGCCTGTGCCGCCGCGGCTACTTCATCGAGGGCATGGGCGGCGCGCAGTTCGCGCTGCCCGGAGCCGTAGAGCGGCTGCGGGCCTCCCCCGCCGAGCGCGAGCATGGCGCGGCTCGCACGATCGTGCTGTCGGCCGTCGACCCTGCGCAGCCGTATGGCGCGGCGCTGCCGTGGCCGCGCCGCGAGGGAGGGCAGGGCCGCCCGTCGCGCGTCGCGGGCGCCCACGTCGCGCTCGTGGATGACGAGCCCGCCGTCTACCTCGAGCGGGGTGGCCGGGGCCTGGTCACGCTCGAGGCCGGCGGGAGAGGGCAGGAGGCCGTGCGCGAGGGGCTGCAGGCGATCGCCGCCGCCGTCAGGGCCGGCCGGATCCCGAAGCTCGCGCTCGAGCGCATCGACGGCGCCCCCGCGATCGGCTCCAGCCTCGAGGCACTGCTCCTCGAGCTCGGCTTCGCGTCGGGCCCGCGGCGGCTGACGCTGAGCGCCTGAGCGCTCGCCGGGAGACTCTGCAATCGTGGCGGCGATGAGCAGAGGTCCACAGGCTCGCCCACGCCGGGTGGGTCACAAGGGCGCAGCCCACATCGAGGTCGGCAACACACTCGCGAGCTTTGACGCGGCGCTGGCGCACGCGATGGACATGATCGAGCTGGACGTCCTCTCCGAGCACCGCGACGGCAGCGGCCGGCTGCTCGTGGGACACGACTACGGCGACCTCGCGGAGCGTCCGCCGCTCACGTTCGAGGACGCCCTCGACCACCTCTGCAGCGAGGCGTTCGCGGGGATGGAACTCGACGTCGACATCAAGCTGCCCGGATACGAGCTCGCCGTGCTGCGGGCATTGCGCGATCGCGAACTCGTCCCCAGGACCCTGATCAGCGGCATGTTCCCGAAGGGGCTGGACAGGATCCGGCAGGCAGAGCCCTCGCTGCGGCTCGGCTGGTCGGTGCCGCGCGTCAGACGCGACTACACGACCGATGTGCTGACGGCGATACCGGCGCTGGCGATCCTGACGGGATACCGCGCGGCGCTGCCCGCGCGCGCCGGGCGCGCAATCAGGGAGGGGCGCTTCGACGCGATCATGGCCCACTGGCGCGTTGTCACCGGCGCGCTCGTGCGGGCGGTCGCCTCGGCCGGAGGCGAGCTCTACGTCTGGACCGTCGACGACGCTGCGCTGATCGAGAAGCTGACGGCGATGGGCGTCGACGGCATCATCACCAACGACCCGAGGCTGTTCAGCCGATGAGGCAGGTCGCGGCGCTGTAGCCGGCGGGGTCCGCTCCGGCGAGGCTGCGGTGCCCGGCCGTGGTCGTGCGCTCCGCGGTCTGCAGCACGACGCGGCCGCGCCGCCACTGGTAGTCCACGATGCCGCGCATCGTCACGGCGGGCCTGCCGGCCACGGGCACCAGCTGGAAGCTGCGGCCGCCCTGGCGGGCGGCGGCCGAGGGGCCGACCGCCACGTAGCTCGGGCTCGCGCCCTTTACGAGGTTCAGCCAGGTGCCGGTTGCCGCGTTGAGGTACTGAAGGCGGAAGCTCATGAACATCCGGTCTCCGCTGTGGCCGTCGCCGGGCATCGCGCCCCGCACCCCGACCGTGTTCGTCTGGTCGGCCGGGCTGCAGACATCGATCGTCGCCCACAGTTCACGCGAGGAGAGCACACCGGCCAGGCTGCTCGACTTCGCCCGCGCGGCGGCGGGAGCCATGACGGCGATCAGCACGCACAGCAGGGCACCGAGCAGCGGGAGACGCGAGCGCGAGAGCACGATCTGACGATAGCGCCGCCGTCGGCCCGCAGGCGCCGGTCGCGCCGCCCGCGGCGCCCGGTTGTGGTATCTCGTGGGCGAATGGCGTCGGCACGCTCATCCGAGGTTGTGGAGCTGCTCGGGCGTGTGCCCGTGTTCTCGACACTCGAGATGGATGACCTCGAGCGAATCGCCGAGGTCGCGGTTCCGCGCGCATTCGACCCCGGTCAGGTCGTCTTTCGGGAGGGTGACGCGAGCGACACGTGCTACATCGTGAGGCTCGGCCAGGCGCGCGCGATAAGCACACACGCCGACGGGCGCACGATCACGCTCGCGAACTTCGGCCCCGGCGACATCTTCGGCGAGCTCGCGATGTTCGAGGACGAGCTTCGCTCGGCAACGGTGGAAGCGATCGAGACGACCAGCGTCGTCGGCGTTCTCGGCCCGGACATGCGCCGCCTGATGAGCGAACACCACGAGATCGCGATGCGGCTGGTGATCGCGCTCGGCCGCCGGCTGCGGGAAACCAATGACCGTCTCTCCAGGCAGTCCTTCCAGACCGTCCAGAGCCGCGTGGCGGTCGTCCTCAGCGAGCTGGTCGCGCAACAGGTGGCCGCCGGCAACGGCACCACCGATGTGCTCGTCACGGCCACACAGTCCGATCTCGCGCAGCTCGCCGGCTCATCGCGCGAGTCCGCGAGCCGCTTCCTGGCGGTGCTGGAGCGCGCAGGGGTGATCTCGCAGGGCCGGGGGCGCCTGGTCGTGCACGACCCGGGGGCCCTCGAGCACTATGTCTTCTAAGCCGGCGCGGCCGGGCCGGCGGCCGCGTCCCTCGCAGGCACGCGAGTTCTCCGCCGGCGGCGTGGTCGTGCGCGGCGAGGAGGTCGTCACGATCGTCCCGACCCGCCGCGCGGCGGACGGATCGAAGGTGCTGGCGCTCCCCAAGGGCCACGTCGACCCCGGCGAGACACCGATCGAGGCGGCGCTTCGTGAGGTGCGCGAGGAGACCGGGATCGTCGCCGAGCCCGTCACCGAGCTCGGAGAGAGCCGCTACTGGTACCGCCGCGACGGGCGCACGATCGGCAAGGCGGTCTCGTTCTTCCTGTTCAGGTACGTCAGCGGCGACACGGCCGACCACGACGACGAGGTCGAGGAGGTCCGCTGGATCCCGCTGCGGGAGGCCGGCAGCGAGCTCAGCCACGACGCCGAGCGCGAGATGGTCGCCCTGGCGGTGGCCTACCTGGACAAAGACCGATAGCCTGCGTGCGGGCCGCAGCGGCCCCGCCCGTCAACCCCGAACTTGCAAGGACTCCCGCGATGCAGGTGCTGAACTTCTACTCCACGATCTTCGCCGACGAGCTCAAGCGCGGACGCAAGACAGCCACCATCCGCCTGGGCGACAAGTCCGGCAAGTACCGCAAGAACCAGCTCGTGCTGGTCACCATCGGCTACCAGTACTCGCCGAGGGAACGCATCTTCGACGCGGTGATAGACCAGGTCGAGGTGCTCAAGCTCGCCGACCTCTCCCCGCGGGACATCAAGCACGACAACCCCGAGTTCCGGCGCCACGAGGAGCTGATCAAGTTCCTCGAGCAGATCTACGGGCGCCCGGTGTCCGGCGAGGACACGGTCACGGTGGTGCGCTTCTCGCAGATCCTCGAGAACCCGACGGGTATGACCGAGGCCATCAAGGGCTTCGGCGGCGCGCAGAACTGACGCGCCGCACCCGCCGCGTGCCCCGGGACGCCCCGGGGGCTGGCAGTCGGGCAGGAAGAGTGCCGAATACGGTTGGGTTTCGCCCGGATCTCCTATATATTGGGCGACAAGTTGGCACTCTCCCTATGAGAGTGCCAAAAAGGGCGGCTCACGCTTGCAGTATCGGATGAAGAGCCGCCGGTCGCATTCTCTAGACGGAGGTTCTTAGAACATGAAGCTCAAGCCCCTGGGCGATCGGCTCATCGTGCGGGCGATCGAGGAGGAGGAGACCACAGCGAGTGGCCTCGTCCTGCCCGACACCGCCAAGGAGAAGCCACAGAAGGGCAAGGTCCTCGCTGTCGGTGACGGCAAGTTCGAGGACGGCAAGCGCATCCCGCTGGATGTCAAGGAGGGCGACGAGGTCCTCTACAGCAAGTACGGCGGGACCGAGATCAAGGTCGACGGGGAGGATCTGCTCGTGCTTCGCGAGTCCGACGTCCTCGCCCGCGTCGAGTCCTAAGGAGATCTGAGGAACACATGGCTCACAAGCAACTGAAGTACGGCTCAGAGGCCCGTGACGCGCTGCAGGGTGGCGTGGATGCGGTCGCAAACGCTGTCAAGGTCACGCTCGGCCCGAAGGGTCGCTACGTGGTGCTCGACAAGAAGTTCGGCGCGCCGACGATCACGAACGACGGCGTCACCATCGCCCGTGAGATCGAGGTCGAGGACGTCTTCGAGAACCAGGGCGCTCAGCTCGTCCGCGAGGTGGCCACCGCCACCAACGACGTTGCCGGTGACGGCACGACGACGGCGACGGTCCTCGCCCAGGCGATCGTTCGCCAGGGACTGAAGAACGTCGCTGCCGGCGCCAACCCGCTCGCACTCAAGCGCGGCATCGAGAAAGCGGTCGACGACGTCGTCAAGAACATCGCATCGCAGTCCAAGGAGGTCTCCGGCAAGGACCAGATCGCCCGTGTGGCGACGATCTCCGCCGGTGATGAAGAGATCGGCGACGTCATCGCCGACGCGATCGAGAAGGTCGGCAAGGACGGCGTCGTCAACGTCGAGGAGGGCCAGACGTTCGGCATGGACCTCGAGTTCACCGAGGGCATGCAGTTCGACAAGGGCTACATCTCGCCCTACATGGTCACCGAC
>Ga0209698_10003027_pt1 | contig 18812 bp, 16 predicted proteins | sample LitLauG_LLR_2012_FD_187203 | JGI IMG/M metagenome (GOLD analysis project Ga0209698, IMG submission 187203) | Freshwater sediment microbial communities from Pennsylvania, USA - Little Laurel Run_MetaG_LLR_2012 (SPAdes) (version 2) | ecosystem: Environmental > Aquatic > Freshwater > Creek >...
GTGCTGGACATAGCCTTTTTCTTCCAGGCGCAGGAGGACGGTGCGGATAGTGGAGTCTTTGAGGGGGGCGGTCAGGGGCGAGGTGTTGTTGGATATCGGCGGCAGTGGCTTTGCCGTATCGCCAGATGACGGACATAAGGGTGCGTTCGAGATCGGAGATGGGAGGGCGGGTGGCCATATATGTTACATGATGTAGCACTACGAGATGTAGCATTAAACGGAAACTTTGTCAAGAGCGAGTGTCGTCCTCTTAAGCTGAGGAAGGGCTGCCGGGCGCGGAACGAACCGGGTCTTTTACGTTTTGGGACGGGGGGGCGATGAGCAGCCCGAAGCCCCGGTGTCCACAATTCGCTCGTTGTTGGTTGGAGGTTTGGCGTCACTCGGCTTTGGCGATTAGGACGCCATAGGCTGCGACTTTAACACTCGGCGATGCCGGGGCGATGGCTCCTGGACTTGCCATCAACACGGCCTTGAATCGCGGCCAAGTTCCGGGCATGCCCTTGATGTGGATTACTTGCGGAGTGCCGCTCGTGTTTAATAACACCAGTGCGAGTTCTCCGGTTGCTGCTCTGCGCGCGAAGGCGAAGACGTTGGGGTTACCAGAGTCGAGCGGGACGTAGAGGCCGTCACGGAATACCGGGTCTTCGTGACGCAATTTTAGGAGGCGCACGTACCAGGAGTAAACAGAATTCGGGTCACGTTTTTCGGCGTCGACGTTGCGCGAACGGTAGGTCGATTCGACGGGTAGCCACGGCTCGCCTCTGGAAAAGCCCGCGTTGGTAGTGGCGTTCCATTGCATCGGCGTTCGCTCTCCATCGCGGTCGTCGGCGCGGGGGCGCTTCGGTCCGGTTGGAAAAGATTTCAATTCATTCGCCGTCATGGTCGCCATGCCGAGCTCTTCGCCGTAATAAAGCAAAGTAGTGCCGCGCTGTGTCAGCGTGAGAGCGGCCGTCAGTTTTGCGATCTGGTCGTTATGTTTTCCGTCGCCGAACACACTCCATTGGCGTGGATGATCATGGCTGCTGAAGAAGAAAACGGGAGTCTGACCGCCGAGTTTCAGTTGTGCATCGTCTACTTGTTTCTTAAAGACAGCCGCGTCCAACTTAGTCAGATTGCCGAAAAGGAAATCCATCGGAAGCTGAATTTCATCGCGATTCTTGCCATACACCTTGTTCAAGTCTTCGATGGTGGCAGTGGAAGATTCGCCGAGTAAGACGGGGTCGCCGGGATAGGTGTCGAGAATGTGACGCATTTCTCGCAACACTTGGTGGTTTTCGGGGCGGCCTGAGTTATACGGTTCCAAGGCCGCGGGTGCACCTGGCTCGGGGGGATTGAGGTCGTCGGGAAAGGCTGGATCTTCAAATAAATAAGGTGTGGCGTCGAGCCGGAAGCCGCTGGCTCCGTGGTCGAGCCAGAAGCGCACCACGTCGAACATAGCCTTGCGGAGTTCAGGATTGCCCCAGTTCACATCCGGTTGTTGCGGCAGAAAAATGTGGTAGTACCACTGCTCGGTCGTCTCATCCCACGTCCAGGTGTAACCGCCGAAGATCGAGGTCCAGTGAGTGGGAGGGTTCTTCGGACCGTCGCCGCTTTTCCAGATGTACCAATCGCGCTTCAGGTTGTCGCGCGATGAACGCGATTCTTTGAACCAGGGATGCTGGTCGGAGGTGTGATTCACGACAAAGTCAACCAAGATGCGAATGTCGCGCTTTCTGGCTTCGGTGACGAGCTTGTCCCAATCGGCTAGCGTGCCGTATTCGGGCGCTACGTTCGTATAGTCGGAGACGTCGTAACCGAAATCAAAATTGGGGGAAGGGAAGAAGGGGGTCACCCAGATGGCATCAACTCCCAGATCTTTCAAGTAATCGAGTCTAGCTGTGATGCCGTTTAGATCGCCGATGCCGTCGCCGTTGGAGTCTTGGAAACTGCGTGGGTAGATCTCATAAATAACGGCGTGATCGTACCAATGGCTGGGAATCGCCTGGCCCAAAGCGGACCAGTTCAGGGCGAACATGGCGACAACGAAGGTGATCGTCTTCATGTGTAGTTCAATCTAGTTTTATCATTCGCTCAGTGACTGCTGGCGCGTTTCATGAACCATGCGCCGGAGAGGCATACCAAGCCTCCGAGTACGGATAAGAGAGCCACTTGTTCGTGCCGAACAATTACGCCGAGTGCCAGCGCCACCACGGGGATCAAGAAGGTCGTGCTCGAGGCACGTGCTGCGCCGAAACGTCCGGCCGCTGTGGCGAGTAGGACATTTGCAATAGCAGTACCACCCGCGCCGAGAGCCAGAAGCGAAAGCAATGGTACTAAAGACCAATGAGCGGCGAGCAAATCCGGTATTCCGAGCGGCGCGGTGAGAATCAACCCGACGGCCTGCGCGCGCCATATCACGGGTATGCCGCCGTACTTCATCTGCAAAGATCGAGCCAAGCTGAGGGCAAATCCATAAGAGACGAGTGCGATCACGATCATGGCAATTCCGAGGCTGCTGCTTCGCCCCGCGTCCATGGCAGGTAGTGCCATGATTACGGTTCCACTCAGTCCGACGGCTAGGCCGGTAGCAACTCCGCGCGACGGCGCACGCTTGTGGAGAAACGCTGCCACCAGCGTCGCGAACAAAGGATTCGCTCCATTCAACATGCCGGTGAGTGCGGATGAAACCCTTTGTTCCGCGAACGGAAACATGCTTAACGGAAATGCAAACCACAGAACTCCCAGTAACGCTACTTTGCCCCAATCGGCGCGCTCAATCGGCTTACGCGCCGCGGGGAAGAGGGCGAGTGTGGCGAACCCAACGCAAATCCGCGCGAATGTTATCCCGTTGGGATCAACCGCACGCAGCCCTTCAGCAATAAAAAGGAAGGAGGCGCCCCAAATCAGGCCAGGAATGATGAGCAGGAACCAGCCAGTATTCAAGCTTCCCTATCTTGTCATGGGAAGAGAAAAGTTTTTCCGAAGATACGATTTGGTACTCGTATCTCCAGTACCGTTTATGTTGCCGAGTCCTTGCGGAGAACTCGATTGAACATAGATACTCGGAGTGAACCTCAAAAAAATGCTTGCCAGACCTTTTAGCTCCTCGTGGGCTTCACTCCTGCTTTGCTCATTTGCGTGCGCCACTTCGTTCGCACAGACCAGCGTCACCACTCAACATAACGATATTGGACGCACTGGGCAAAATCTCACCGAGTCGATCCTGACTCCGGCGAATGTAACCACCGCGAATTTTGGCAAGCTCTTCACGCTTGCGGTGGATGGCCAAGTTTATGCGCAGCCTTTGTATTTGCCCAGTGTGACGATTGGCGGCAATGCGCACCGGGTGGTTTTTACCGCGACGGAGCACGATAGCGTTTATGCCTTTGATGCCTCGACCGGCGCTCAATTGTGGAAGGCGAGCCTGCTCGATTCGGCGCACGGGGCGGCTTCTGGCGCAACCACCGATCCTGAATCCGACACCGGCTGTGGCGATATCAGCGCGTTGAACGGCGGTTCGGAATATGGCATAACCGGTACGCCAGTGATCGATCCCAACACCGGAACCTTATATGTCGTCTCTAAAACGCTCGAGGGCAGTCCGGCGTATCCGGTCGAGCGGCTGCATGCCCTCGACGTGAGCACGGGCGCAGAGAAATTGGGTGGCCCGGTTCTGATTCAAGCCTCGGTTGCGGGCTCGGGGAATGGCAGCTCAGGCGGCGTGATGAAGTTTGACGCCAAGTGGGAGAATCAACGCCCCGGTCTACTACTGCTCAACGGTACTGTCTATTTGGGGTTCGCTTCCCATTGCGATTATTCTGCCTGGCACGGTTGGCTTCTGGGTTACAACGCCACTACGCTCGCTCAGAACGCAGTGTTCGTATCAACTCCCAACGGTTCAGCTTCGGGTATCTGGATGGGTGGATCCGGTATTGCCGCTGATGTCCAAAACTCGATTGGCCGACTGTTCCCGGCCACAGGCAACGGTACGTATGACGCGAAGACCCCGTATGGTACAAACACCATGGATTATGGCGACGACATTCTGCGTCTCACACAAAGCACCACTGGCGCCCTTACAGTTGCGGACGCCTTTACACCCGACAATCAAGCGGCTCTGAATTCCGCCGACGCAGACGTTGCTTCGGGTGGCGTGTTGCTTTTGCCGGACCAAACGGGCGCGAATCCGCACCTTCTAGTGCAGCTCGGAAAATCCGGTTCGATGTACGTCGTAAATCGCGACAGCATGGGCGGCTACAGCACCTCGGCAAACAACATTGTGCAAACCGTCACCACCACCGGCGGCTTGTGGGGCATGCCCGCCTACTGGAATGGCAACGTTTACGTTTGGCCTGCAAGTGGCAAACTGAGTCAGTATTCGGTTACCAACGGCACTCTTTCCGCCTCCCCGGTCAACGTTTCGGCGCAGAGCCAGAGCGCTTGGTATGGTTCGACGCCATCGATTTCGGCAAACGGCGCGACAAACGGTATTGTTTGGTCTCTGGATTGGTCACAAACTCCAGGCGTGCTCTACGCACATAACGCCACGAACGTTTCTCAACTGTTGTGGAGCAGTTCCCAAAACACCGCTCGAGACTCGGCCGGTACTCCGGTGAAGTTTGTTGTGCCGACAATCGCTGATGGCAACGTCTTTGTGGGCGCCGATAACCAAGTTGATATTTACGGACTCTTGGTAGCGCCGGTTCCTGACTTCTCGCTGTCCGACTTCCCGGGCGCCCTAAGGATTCAGCCGGGTACGTCTACTACCGTGCAAATTACTCTGTCCCCCATCAATGGTTTCACCGGCACGCCGACTTTTTCAGCGGCGGGTTTGCCATCGGGCGTGACAGCGTCCTTCTCTTCGGGCGTTCTGAATCTTTACACTATAACGCTGACAGCCGCTGCGAATGCGCCCCTGACAAGCACGGATGCCGTTGCCACGCTGACCGGGACGTCCGGTAGCCTGACACACTCTGTGCCGCTAACTATTAGCGTTTCCAATGCGACGCCTTCCACCTCCGTGAACATGACGTCTGCCTTCAACGTTTACGGCATCTTTAATACTGGTTCGGCAGTAACCAACGGCGGTATCGATACGGCCAGCACTGCCTATTCAGCCAACCTGCTTGGTCCGTCTCTGGCCGCGCTGAATGCCTACTTCACTTTCGGCACGCCAGGCACTCCGAACGCAGCTTCCAACACCACGATTCCGCTCGCCAGCGGAAATTTCGGCACCTTGAATATCTTAGGCACCGGCCTGAACGGAAACCAGGCCAATCAATCGTTTGTTGTCAAATACACCGACGGTACGAGTACCACTTTCACGCAAAGCTTGAGTGATTGGTTCACTCCGCAATCGTATACGGGTGAAACCACAGTTTCAGCGATGGCGTACAGGCTGACCGCTACCGGCGCAACTGATAATCGTACCTTCAATCTGTACGGTTATTCGTTGGCATTGAACAGTGCGAAAACTGTACAGAGCCTCATTCTGCCGGCGAATCGGAACGTGGTGATTTTGGCGACGACGCTTTCGGCGCCCGCAGCCTCTTCGTTTACGCTCTCTGCCAATCCCGGCAGCCTCGCAGTAACGCAAGGCAATTCTGTCACGAGCAGCATCACCGTAAATCCTCTAAACGGCTTCACTGGTAGCGTCTCGTTGACGGCTACGGGCCTGCCGAGTGGAGTTACTGCAGCATTCGGCACTAATCCCACGACCGGAAGCAGTGTTCTGACATTGACAGCCGGCAGCGCTGCGGCCACGGGTGCTGCAACGATAACCATCACTGGCATGTCTGGGACAGTTGCTGCCTCTACAACGATCGGGCTCACTGTGAATGCACCAGCTCAGCCTAGCTTCACGCTCTCTAGTTCTCCGAGTGCTGTGAGCACCAGCCAGGGGAGTAGCACGACGAGTACTATTTCTGTTGTGCCGGCAAACGGATTTACTGGCGGTGTCACTTTGGCTGCCTCTGGATTGCCCGCTGGCGTCACTGCTTCCTTTGGCACGAATCCTGTAACGGGAAGCGGCGTATTGACACTGACGGCGAGTACAACTGCCACCAGCGGAACGGCGACTGTCACTGTTAAGGGTACTTCTGGCACGCTTGCCGCCAGCACGACGATCAGCCTCACTATCACCACAAAGAATGTTCCCGTCAGTCTAGCGAGTGCCTTCAATATCAGTTCCGCCATTGTGACCAATGGAAGGACGTTCACTACGGGTGGTTTAGACCGACAAGGTTATTCGTACTCGGCAAGTTTGCTGGGTGCGTCGCTGACCTTCAACGGCGTTCCGTTTACTCTCGGCGCGGCCAATGCGGCGGATGCAACCGACAACACCACTATTACGTTGCCCGCTGGGCAGTATTCCGGTCTTGCGTTCCTGGGGACGGGCGTCAATGGCAACCAGGCTTCGCAGAGATTCGTTGTTACCTATACTGACGGCTCCACCACGTCGTTCACGCAAAGCGTGAGCGACTGGTACACGCCGCAGAACTACGGTGGAGAATCGAAAGCGGTGACGATGTCGTACCGTGATCGGTCCAACGGAACTACCGATAACCGCACGTTCTATCTCTACGGCTACACGTTCAGCCTGAATAGCGCCAAGACGGTCAGGAGCATCAGACTGCCTGCCAATCGCAATGCAGTTGTACTTGCCATCACCATGATCGGCAAGTAACGCCGCCCCATGCTATAACGAGGGTTCCTATGCAACTGCACCCCTCGGTGACGGAAGAAAAAATGCGCCGCTATGCGGCCGGAATCAAAGTCCTGCTGATGGACGTAGATGGAGTGCTCACAGATGGGCATCTCTATCTCGTCCCGGGTCCGGACGGCAAGCTTGTCGAGACCAAGGGCTTTGATTCGCAAGATGGCATCGCCCTGCGCTGGTTGAGTTGGTTCAATATCCGCACCGGCGTAATAAGTGGCCGTGAATCGCCGGCTACGGCGGAACGGGCTAGCCAAGTTGGCATGACTTGGGTCTTCCAGGGACACATCGAAAAAATACCGTTATTCGAGCAGGTGTGCGCGGAAGCGAAGGTGGATCCGCGCGAGATCGCCTATGTCGGCGATGATTTGACCGATGTCGTCGTTATGCGTCGTGCCGGTCTTTCCTTTGCCACTGCCAATGCTAGACCTGAAGTGAAGCGCTGTGCTTCGGCAGTAACCTCAGCCGCCGGCGGTGCTGGGGCGGTGCGGGAAGTGATTGAGTTGATCTTGAAAGCGCAGGGTCAGTGGGACGGCATCCTGAAGAAGTATGAGGTTACGTTATGAGTGATACGCTGCCGGCGGCGGACAAAGTGGGGTTAGTCATCTCGACCAAAGCCGCGCCGGGCGTTCTGCATCAGTTGACCGGCGTGATCGCTCGCCACCAGGGTGATATCCGGTCGGTCTCAATTATTGAGGATCTGCCCACTGATACGCGCATCTATTTCGAACTTGATCTTCCGGGTGCAGTGGACGCCTTGGTGGGCGATATGCGCGCGCTCGAAGTGGTGCGTACCATAACACTCGTCCAGTCACTGCAAAAGATCTATGGCAAGCGAATCATTATTATGGGCGGTGGCGCGCAGGTGGGCCAAGTGGCGCTGGGCGCCATTTCTGAAGCTGATCGGCACAATATTCGCGGCGAACATATATCGGTGGATACAATTCCGCTGGTCGGGGAGCAGGCTTTGGCCGCTGCCGTTCGAGCGTGTCGCCGGTTGCCTCGCGTACGCGCGCTTGTGTTGGCCGGATCACTTATGGGTGGTGATATTGAACTGGCGGTTCGGGAAGTTCGCGCAGAAGGCTTGCTGGTGATCAGTTTGAACATGGCGGGCAGCGTACCGGAAGCGTCAGATCTAGTTGTGACCGACCCGGTTCAGGCAGGCGTGATGGCTGTTATGGCGGTTGCCGATACGGCGAAATTCACCGTTGAACGGCTTAATCGAAGAGTTTTCTAGGAGCCGTCTAAAAAAGCGGCATATCGAGGCCGCGCTAATGCCTGCCTGCTTCGCAGCTCAGAACGTACTAAAGGCAAACCCGGTATCCAGTGTTGGGGACTGGATACCGGGTTTGGTCATTTTTATGAAAGCGACTAGAATCTCCACTGAGCGTTCAAAGCAAATTCGTGCACAAGAACGCCGTCGGTAGCGTCTGACGGCGCTGCATACAAACGCAAATAATGCGAACCGGATTCGGTGATTCGCGGAAGTGTAACATCCACCGTGTCATGCCGAACAACTGAGGTGCCTTTCCAAATAACTGAACCGCGCTTATCGGCCAGCTCAAGTGCAACGGCAGCCCCCGAGTTTAAGCCAGCGGCGTTCAGATGCAGGTGAAGCGGCATGCCTTCGGAAACAATTGTCGTCTCGCTGCCGCGATACGCCGCCAAGTTGACGTCGCGCGGAATCGAAAACAAGATGGCCCCCGCCGCAGCGGCAAACCCTGTTGCGGCGAAAGACAACCTTGGAATAGTAAACCAGCGCGTCCAAGAACGGGTATTCTCAACGGATCTTTCGGACAGCCGCTGAAATTCCAGCCTTCTCAGTACCATGCGGGTAGCGGCGATCTGAACCTCTAAGGCCTCCAGGTGATCGACGCATTGGCCACAAGCAAGAACGTGCATTTCGAGACCTTCGAGTTCGTCTTCCGGCGACGCATTAAGAAGGAAACGTTCGAGGGCCTCTTCGCTCGGATGCTCGCGAAAAGATTCGGTCATAAGTTAGTGCGGATTTGACTCCGTTTCTCCATGTAAGAAAAGTCCCGTCAGCCGGCTTGTGCTCTCACAAAAACTGAGAAAATTCCGCTTGCTGCAAGCTTTTTCTTTCCGATTTCCCCGAACTTGGCCTTCGCCCGAGACTTGAGGAGCCTAAATTGCGTTTCCGTCAGATCCATTTCCCGGCAAATCTGTTCCTGTGGTTGCTCCTTCAGGTAGAACCGGACCAGAATTTCCCGATCCCGGTCGGACAAGGCTGAAAGAGCGCTCTCCATCAGTTCGGCCTTCTGGCGCACCATCGCTTCCTGCTCCGGATTCTGCTTCCGGTCGGCGACCGTAATGCCGGTTTCCAAATCGGCCTGTTCGCGACGATTATGAACAGCTTGTTCTATATAGGCGGCCACCTGACGGCGGACGACCGTGCGAACAAAGCCCATCAAGCGTTCTGGTTCGCGCAAATCTCCGCGGCGAATGGCATTCACAACAATGAGAAAGGTATCGTGAACTTTATCTTCCAGTTCCTGTGGCCCCAGTTGGCGGCACAAATAATAGCGAATACCGCGGCTGAATAGTTTGTAAAGTTGCTCCATGCCGCTCTCTTCGCCGGCTTTGATTTGAGCTACCAGAATTCCCCATTCTACGGGTGAATATCCGGTGCCGGGCTTAGGTGAGGGTCTAGTCTCCTCCACCTCAGTCGTCTGTTGTTGCGGCTGACTGCCGTCCTGGACGGGGGTTGGGCACAGTTTTGGTTGCGTTGCCACGATGATTTTCGACTACTCCTTCGAAATAACTGAATAGGCTGCCCAATACGATGGGGAGCTGGTATAACCTGTGCCATGCTGCAATTCCGTTTGAGTTTGAGCTAGGGCGAGAGACGCTCGCTGACTGAGCGAACCCGCCGCTGTTGCATGCAAGTGGCTATAGAACAATGAAAAAAAGCGGCCTGAATCGTCAGGTGTTGGCCAGGAACTGGCGACTACCGCCTCAGCTCCCGCAAGCAGCCAAGCTCGGCTTAACCCTAGCAAGCCGGCGCTGGGCACCGCCTTACCCTGATTGGAAGAACACCCGCTAAGCACAACAAGGGTACCGGGCAAGCGGAAGGTTGCTACGGCTTCCGGGGTAAGCAGCTCGGGCACTCCTTCGTTGTTGAGACTGAGGGCGAGTGCCGCTTCCTGCGGGCGGTCCGGTGGGCTAACCACGTGCACGGCGAAATGCAGAAGTTCGGGTACAGTGGTCACGGCTTTCCGAATCATCTCTTCTGTGGCTTGCGGCCCGTCCAAAATTTGTGTGTTCGGTAGCCCGCTCTTCTGGGCCGAGATGCGCGCTTCCTGTCCGCTGCCCGGCAAACGAGCCAGCGTAACCGAACTTGCTTCCACAGGCGGCGCATCCCAACCTTGTTTATGTTTGAGGCGAGTGTCCGCCAGGTTATAAATAGGATCAGCGACGCCCACAAAACGAAGGGCAGGTGCCTTGCTTTTGGCGGAAAGGAGCAGCAGTTCGCTCGGCAGGAATCGTATGCTGTGTCCTTCCATAAGATATGCGCCATCGCCGCCGGCAACGGAGTTGGGCATAGCGGCGAAAGGGACACCGTTGAGCAAGGCGCCGTCGGCCACGATCAACCATTCGGGCTTGCGCGTGAGACGGTCCGGCAACTTGCCGAACATCGATTGACTCAAGGCTTTGCCGGCCTCTTTGAACTTTGTGCCTTCGCGCACGTTCCGAGCTAATTGTGCCGCTTTAGTTTCCAATTGACTCCGAGCGTCTATTTGATAAAGATTGACTTGGTCCCTTGTGATTGCCCACAGGTAAGAACTGAATTCACCAAGGGATAAGCTGAGCAACAACTGTTCTCTCTGTAACCTGCTCTGAATATCTCTAAGTGAATTCCTGCGTAAAATTTTCTCGCTGGAAAAGTAATTCTTTCCATTTTGAACCGCGAGCTTATCTTCTAATTCGCTCATTTCCGTGCGTAATCGATTGAGCTCTGATTGATCCGCCCTGCTATTGCGTCCGAGAGTCACTTTCGCTTGTGCCCTTTGCAGGGCCGAGAGCTTTTCAAAGTAGCTGTCGGGCAGTTTAGCGCTGCTTGCCAAGCTGCGTGTTAATTGTTCGCGCAAGCTGGCGGCACGGTTAGCCGCAAGCACTTCGAGGGCTTCGTTTCGCAACGCGGCGTCTTTTGTATCGAGCGAAATCTGCGCTGCTAATTGCGCGAAATCCTGATAAACCTCGTGCAGTAGTACTACAGTTTGGGTGTTTGTCGCATCGCCGGGTAGCGCACCTAGCCGCCAGATGTCCGCGACCGATACTGCGCGGCGGAACTCGCTCAACGCTTTTTGTTTTTGTCCCAAATGCAAAAGAATTTGGGCACGAGTGTGAATTGGATAGTACTGGGGCGACGCCTTAAACGAGATGCTGTGCGAGGCGAGAGCTTCATCAACGAGCTTCAGAGCGTTCGCATAGTTAGGAGAGCTGCGTTTCAACTCCAGCTCGGCGAGATGTTCCTTGCTGTAGGGGAGGGCATCGTCATCTTGCATCGATTGGCGGAGCGATAGGGCTGCATTGAGAGATTGCTCGGCGAGGTTGAACTGGTTTTCGTGGAGAAGCCAGAAGCCGCGTACGTCCCACAGCGTGGCTTCGAGTGCTTTTTCTCGCGATTTTTGCGCCAAGGCGATCGCTTGTTTGAAGAATGCTTCCGCTTCGACGGTTCTTCCTTGCGCAGCGCACAATATCGCTAATAAATGCATGGCCTTTACCGTAAACTGCTTGGTGAGCGGATCGTCCTGGGGAGCCTGATGCAGCAGATCGATGGCTCGCCTGCCTTCGACCTCGGCAGTTCTGAAATCGCCCAAAAAGAAATAGATGTTGGAGACCGCGCCGCTGGCCCCGCCGGCCAACTGATAGTTGCCCGCTTTTCTCGCTAGTTCAAACGCTTCTTTTGTGGAGACCAAAGCGCTTGGATAACGAAAGCACATCACCTCGGTCGCAGCAAGAACCATGAGGCTGCGAATCGTCTGTAACGCGTTTTGGCTCTGGCGAGATAGGTACACTGCGCGATTGGCTTCACGCAAAGCCTCTAAAAAGTTGCCGGCTTTGCGCAACTCTTTCGCCTTCGCCATCGAAACTTCGATGGCGTCGGACGTCGGTGATGAGTCACGTTGAGTTTGGTCCGCCGCAAGCAAACCAGAGTGCAAAAAACTAAGCACACTCAACGCAGAAGTTACCGCATACAGCCACTCTACGAGTGCCTGGACGGCTCGCCTGGGGGGTGGCAGAGTATGGTCCTATTAAAGCTCTCGGAAAACATTACTCTACCACCATTTGGGATATATCGCCAGACTATTTTAAAAATAATCAGCCACTAATCGCGCAAGATTAGAACCCTAGGATTAGCCGAATGACCGCCATAAACGGTTCGAAGATAACTGGTGGCATCATGTGGTATTTCTCCCTTCCGGGTCCAATGTCGCAACGCCCACGTTCGGGCGCGATAAAAAAAGATCGACAAGATATTGAAAAGACTGAAGAAAAAAAATATAGGACTTCTGTGATCGGAAAAATAAGAAAATCACTTGTGAGGAAGGGAGCACTCTGAGCGAGCGCTTTTGCGCGTTTAATTTGCTCTCTGGTAGAGCGACTATTCGCTGGATTTTATTTGTAGTCGAATTAAACTGGCGTCGGATAAATTGCAGATTTTGGTTCTGCTTTTTCTATGCGGGCCGCGCGCGACTCGTTGCACTACTACTTGTCATTACGAAACGATTGAATGAGAACGGTCCGTCGACAAATCTTATCGTGCGAAGATGGCGACGGTTCATTCTGACCGCCTGGTTTGAAATGGATGGGTAACCCCACGCGGATGAAATCGCATTACCCTTTTAGTTTTCCTCTAATTTGCCGCGCGAGCTTCTCGATTTCTTCCGTTTTCCGAACCGACGCAAGCGCCACCACATATTCGCCGGAATGCCTAAGCTCGTCACGTAGCGCTTCGGCAACCCGAATGAGCGATTCCACTTCTTTCAATGCGTCTTCGTGCGCTTGCTTGGAAATTGCATCTTTCTGCGATTTTCCGTTCGGTAGCTTGACGTCTTCATCTGGATCACGCTCGGGTAGGGTGCGGCGGGGCTCGGGTTCCTGCTGTTGCGCGAATGTGGCCGCGGGAGCGGCGGACATAACCAGCAAAGCCGTGCGGCGAGTGAGGGTCATTCTGGTTGCTATCATAAGCCACTTATGAGGCTTATTGAAAAGTCAGGGGGCGCAGCCGGGTGGAAGTAACAGTGGGCATCATCGGCTTGGGCAATGTCGGTTCTGGCGCGTTGCAGATTCTGACGGAAAATGCCAGCGGCATCCAAGAGAAACTCGGGTTTCCATTGCGGGTAAAGGCGGTTTGTAGTCGGAGCGTGCAGCAAAAGAAGCTGCCCGCCTACGCAAGCAATATTTTGCGAGTCACCGACTGGCGCGAAGTGGTGTCCGACCCGGAGATCGACATCGTTGTTGAATTGATTGGCGGAACGGCCACCGCCGGGCAGATTCTGGAAGAATCGTTGCGCCGCCACAAATCTGTGGTGACCGCGAATAAAGAGTTGATGGCACTGCGTGGCGCGGAACTGTGGGCCACTGCGAGCCAGAACGGCGTCAACTTGGCCATGGAAGCCAGTGTGGCCGGTGGTATTCCGATTCACACGATTTTGCGCGAGGGAATTTCGGGCGATCGCGTGGTGGAACTGTATGGCATCTTGAACGGCACCAGCAACTTCATTCTGACCGAAATTGAAAAGAGTAATGCCAAGTTCGAATCCGTCTTAGCGGAAGCGCAGCAACTCGGATACGCGGAAGCTGACCCTTCGGCGGATGTGGACGGGCTGGATGCGCGTTCGAAGCTGGCGATTTTGGCCGCGCTGGCGTTTGGCGAGAAACTGACGCCGGCGGATATCTACACCGAAGGCATTCGCCGCATTTTGCCGGTGGATTTTGAATACGCGCATCAACTGAAGCACACGATCCGGCTCGTCTGCCTGGCGCGGCAGAATGAAAAAGGACTTTTGCTGTCGGTGCGGCCGACGCTCGTGCCGCAATCGGCCATTCTTTCCCAGGTGCAGGGCGCCTACAACGCAATTTGGATTCGCGGCGCCTATGGCGAAGATACGTTCTACTATGGCCGCGGTGCTGGCCCTAAACCAACGGGTGTGGCTGTTGTGAGCGATCTCATGCGCGTGGCACGCGAAATCCGTTACGGCAGTCCGGAACGCGTAAGCCCGTTTGCGCATGAACGACTGGGCGAATACAAGCCGCTGAATGTCAACACGCAAGAGCTGCCGTTTTTTCTGCGGTTTCGGGTCGAGGATAAAGCGGGAATCATTGCTACCCTGGCAACGATTCTGGCGAAACACAAAATTGGCATTGATGCAGTATTGCAACTGCCGCGTGAAGACTGGCGCGACTTGCCGTTTGTGATTACGACCGAACCCGCGCTTGAGCAATCGCTGAGAGAGGCGCTTGTGGAAATCCGTGAGGCTGATTTCTTAGTGGAACCGCCCTTCGCTATGCCGATGGAACGCGGATTTTAGGATTAGATGGGCTTGGCATGTTCACGCCAGAATCGCCCGGCGTTCTCACTTCCTTTCACTGCGGTTGTCGTCCTGCTGGCGATCATCCATGCCTTGTTCTTATTTCGCTCAGCAACGCAGGAAACTCAGACGATTGATGAATCTGCTCACATCGCGGCCGGTTACAGCTACTGGCTGAAGCATGACTTTCGCTTGAACGCGGAACATCCTCCATTGAGCAAGCTTCTTTGTACCGCTCCATTGCTCATCCTTCGTCCGGCATTCCCGCCGGCTGCAGAGGCCGCTTGGAAGAAAGGTGACGAATTCGAAACGGGGCGATTGCTTCTTTACAGTACGCCTGTTCAAGTACAACGAATTTTGATTGCCTGCCGCGCGGTTACGATCTTCTTTACCGCCTGTTTTGGGCTTTTTCTGGCGTTTTGGACGCGTCACAATTTATCTACGGGCGCAGCAGTCTGGGGCTATCTGCTATTTCTGACCGATCCGAACCTGGCCGCGCATGGGCGCTACGTCACATCGGACATCTTCGTCATGGCCTTTTTCTTTATGGCCTGCATTTGTTGGAATGCCTGGTTGCGCGACCACCGGAATCGCGATCTCTGGACGACAGGGCTCACCGTCGGTCTTGCTCTCGCGTCGAAATTCAACGCTGTTCTATTGCTTCCCATTTTCGTTTTGATGTGGCTTTGGTATCGGCGGTGCAATCCAATACAGCCGTCGGATCGTCGGCAACGCGTGGTCGCCTGCGCCGCGCTGATCTTAATCCCCGCGGCGGTCGTTCTAACGGTTTACGGAGGCGATACCCGTTCCGTATCGGCGGATCCCATCATGGAAGCTCGCCTGGAAGCAAAAGGCGCTCAGCCGAATGTCTGGGAGCGCATCCCTCTGCCGGCGTACTACTGGTTTCGCGGAATCCACTTGCTGTACCGCCACCAACACACCGGCCATCTTGCGTACTTGATGGGTAAATTTTCGACCACAGGGTTTGTGTGGTACTTCCCGCTGGCGATCCTAGTGAAAACTCCGACTGGGACGTTATTAATGGCGCTATGCGCATTGGCATTCGTGACGGTGAAACGACTGGCCACCTCGTATTGGGTTTCTGCCGTCGCCATTGCCATTCCCCCATCCCTTTATTTGGTTGCGGGAATGCTGTCTCACATCGATATCGGCATTCGTCACGTTATCCTCCTTTATCCGTTCGCATATTTGCTCCTGGCTCAATTGGCTGAATCGCTGTTTGCCAGTCGATTGACGGTCGCGCTGATATCCGGCTTGATGGCAGTCAATGTCATGGAGTTCATTCATGTGTTTCCAAACCCGCTGGCCTTCTTCAATACGCTTTCAGGTGGACCGGCGAAGGGCCCACAGTATTTGCTTGACTCGAACATTGATTGGGGTCAAGGATTAATCCACTTACGCGATGCCGTTGCTCACGAAAAGCACTCGTGTTTGACTCTGAGCTATTTTGGACTTGCCAATCCCGATTACTACCTTCCCAACCTTCACGTTGTTCCAGCTTCTCTGGAAGAAGCAAAGAGACAGCCGTGCCTAATCGCGGTGAGCGTCCAAAATCTTTACGGCGATTCGTCGCACCATTTCGGATACCTGTTGGCCTATCCGCCTATTGCTCGTCCCAGTTACTCCATTTATCTTTACGATCCAGCCCGCTTTTGACGAACGGGTGCCAACAGCCATCCCGGTTTTCGGCTAAGATAACCGATAGGAGCACGGATCAAGATGAGAACCATTGCCCTAGTTGTTTTTGCTGGGAGTCTTGTGGCGGCTGAGCCGAAGGATTCCTACGCGTTCAGGATGCGGTCTTCCCTACTTGCCGCAGATCAGACCAGAGATACTAATGTGTTTACGGTGAGATCGTTTAACTCGTGCAGTTCACCATGCATAAGTCCATCGCTCCATTTCAACGAGGTTAATGCTACTCGCCGGCATGACAGGACGTTCTATTTCAAGCCGGAAAGCGTAGATAGCAACAATTCTCCTGGCCTCGGTGTTGTGCCTCCGCCGATCCGCAATCACAACAAGGTATTCTTCTTCAAGTCCGATGATGCTTTGCCTGCTGCCCCCGCTAGGGACCGTTAATCGAAGATTAAGAAAGTTCGTTCCTGGCGTGCGATTTAGGGTACTTGCTGGCCCCGCTTACGCTGTCTCCCTGTATGATCCGGCTTGCTCCTGATTCTAAATTGTGAATCGAGTACAGTAGGGGAGCGGATGCCGAAGCCGACCAAGATTCTGAATATTCCCGGTTCAGCGCTTGTCGTCTTGATCGGCGTTGCTGGATCCGGAAAATCTACGTTCGCGAATGCCCGGTTCCGCGCTACCGAGGTTCTTTCCTCCGACCGTTTTCGTGGATTGGTGAGCGACGATGAGGGCGATCAAGAAGCAAGCGACGATGCGTTCTCGCTTTTGCACGTGGTCTTAGAAACGCGTTTGCGGCGCGGCAAATTGTGCGTAATCGATGCGACCAATGTGCGAGCGGAATACCGCGCTCAGTTGCTGACCGCCGCACGCAAGTTCGGCAGGCCGGCGGTAGCGATTGTTTTCGACACACCGAAAGAAATATGCATTGCCCGAGCTGCCGCACGTGCCGACCGGGCGGTGAGCGCACGAGTAATCCGCGACCAATTCAAGGCAATGGGGTCGCAGACTGATGAAGAGCTACTGCGCGAAGGTTTTCGTAAGGTGTACCGGCTTGAGTTGGAGGATCGGGTGGAAATGCGACGAACGGCGGCAGTTGCTGCACGTGCAAGATGATGGCCAATAAAGCTTTTACGGTCTGGTTCACCGGCTTGTCGGGCTCTGGAAAATCGACTCTCGCGCGCGCGTTAAGTGCGCACCTCTCCGATCTTTTCATCAAGCATGAAGTTCTCGACGGTGATGAAATGCGGCGGACGCTCTGCCGCGATTTAGGCTACAGCAGGCAAGATCGCGATGAAAACGTCAGGCGCATAGCGCGCGTGGCTGCAGACTTGAATGGGAAAAATGTCGCGGCTATTGTGGCTGCCATTTCTCCCTACCGCGCGGCGCGGCACGACGCGCGGGTTCAGTGTGAGCGTTTTGTGGAAGTATTCGTTGACTGTTCCCTGGATACCCTGCGGAGTCGCGACCCTAAGGGACTATACCGGCGCGCTCTGGCTGGCGAAATTCAAAACTTCTCCGGTGTTTCCGACCCCTACGAGAGTCCCGAACATCCGGACATTTACCTCAATTCCGGTACGCAAACAGAACAGCAGAGCCTGGGACAACTGTTTTCTGGGCTAGCCGCACTCGGTCACCTCCCCAAGCGGAGCTAGAGACGGCCATCTCGTTGCTAAACTAAGAGTTTAAGCCCCCAAAGGACCTGGAGATTCAATGCCCGCACTCGCCCGCCGTAAGTCTGTTGCTGTCAATATCGGAGGAGTGAAGGTCGGCGGCTCGAACCCAATTGTGGTTCAGTCCATGACCAACACCGATACCGCCGATACCGCTTCCACTGTCAACCAAGTCATGAAATTGGCTAAGGCAGGGTCGGAACTGGTGCGCGTGACGGTGAACACCGAAGAGGCGGCGCGCGCAGTGCCGACTATCGTCAAGACCTTGCGCGATTTTGGCGTGACAGTTCCGATCATCGGCGATTTTCACTACAACGGGCACATCCTGCTGAAAAAGTATCCGGATTGCGCGCGCGCGTTGGACAAGTACCGCATCAATCCTGGCAACGTGAACATCGGGAAGAAGCAGGACGATAATTTCAAAATCATGATCGAGGCGGCAATCGAGTACGACCGCCCGGTGCGTATCGGTGTGAATTGGGGTTCGTTGGATGCGTCGTTGTTGACTCAGATGATGGACGACAACGCGAAATCTCCTGAGCCGTTGGACGCAATGGAAGTGACGCGTCGCGCCATTGTCGAGAGTGCGTTACGCAGTGCGGAAAACGCTGAACGCTACGGCTTAGGCCGCGACAAAATCATTCTCAGCGCGAAAGTCAGCAACGTGCAGGATCTGGTTTCCGTGTATGAAATGATGGCCGCGCGTTGCGATTACGCGCTCCATTTAGGTTTGACCGAAGCGGGTATTGGGTCGAAAGGAATTGTCGCTACAAGTGCCGCGCTGGCGGTTCTTTTGCAGCAGGGCATTGGCGACACCATTCGCGCTTCTCTGACTCCGCTTCCGAACGGTGATCGGTCTGAAGAAGTCATTGTGAGCCAGCAAATTCTGCAGGCGCTAAACTTGCGTAGCTTTACACCGCAGGTGGCCGCCTGCCCTGGCTGTGGCCGAACCACCAGCACGTTCTTCCAAGACATGGCTGACCAGATTCAAACCTACCTGCGCGAACAAATGCCGATTTGGCGCGAAAAGTACACGGGCGTGGAAGAGATGAAGGTCGCGGTGATGGGTTGCGTAGTGAATGGCCCCGGCGAATCGAAACATGCCAATATCGGCATTTCGCTGCCAGGTACGTTTGAAACGCCGGTCGCGCCGGTTTATGTGGACGGCAAACTCTCCACCACGCTCCGCGGCGATCACATTGTGGAAGAATTTCGGGCAATATTGGATGATTA
>Ga0209698_10003028_pt1 | contig 18807 bp, 26 predicted proteins | sample LitLauG_LLR_2012_FD_187203 | JGI IMG/M metagenome (GOLD analysis project Ga0209698, IMG submission 187203) | Freshwater sediment microbial communities from Pennsylvania, USA - Little Laurel Run_MetaG_LLR_2012 (SPAdes) (version 2) | ecosystem: Environmental > Aquatic > Freshwater > Creek >...
TAAGAAGGGTAAAGAACTTTCGGCAAAATATGGATTGGAATGGGATAAAATCCCGTGTTACTACAAGAAAACCAAATGATATGAGTAAACCACCCGGCAGTTTTAATGGGACGGAGAATCTGATACAAAACTATTGTGTGACGTTCTCGCATAGTTTGAAAGTTGGAGGGAATCACTCTTTCAGGAATTCGTTTGTAATAAAAGGAGCACCTGTTACCAAGGAGAATGCCTTGAAAGTTGCTGAGATTTTGTTTCCGAAATACACCGAGATACAAATCGAATCCATTGAAAATGATGAGAATACGCTCACGCCATCGGAGTATGATTTCATTCAGGGAGTATTGAAAAATCGTCTTAGTTCACGAGCGGACGCATCTGCGGAACGCCGAAAAGAAAATCCAGATATTGCCAAAAGTTGGGATGAGAATAAGAATGAGAAAGAATATGACGAATATCTTTTTATGCTTATCAAAAAGATGCAGGCAAGAATGAGCCAGTTTCCAGTATATCACACATAAAGTTATGAACACCGAGTTACAAGAATACATCAAGAATGCAAAACGTATCATCGCCTTCACTGGTGCTGGCATTTCAACTGAGAGTGGTATCCCAGACTTCCGTTCAACGGGAGGGCTATACACGTCAGGACAGTATAGTGGGTTTAGTCCCGAAACTATCCTGACCCGCAAGATGATGCGAACCAATCCCGAACTTGTCTTGGCATTCTATAAAGAACGAATGTTGAAGATTGTGGAGAAGGAACCCAATCGTGCCCATTTGGCATTGAAGAAGCTTGAGGATATGGGGAAGCTCGAAGGTATTGTTACGCAGAACATTGACAATCTTCATAACAAGGCAGGCAGCAAGAATGTGATGGAACTCCACGGCAATGGAACTCGGTGGCTGTGCAGCATTCATTGTGGAAATGAATATACCTATGAGGAAGCCTGTAAGATGATAGATGAGAGTCCCAAACCATTGTGCCATTGCGGATTCGCTATCATTCGTCCTGACGTGGTTATGTTTGATGAATGGTTGGATGATAAAACCTATATGAAGGCGTTTTATTCATGTAAGCACGCCGACCTATTGATTGCTATTGGGTCATCTCTGGTGGTTCAACCTGCTTGCAGATTGGTGGAAGAGATTCCTGATGGAGCGAAACTGGTCATCATAAACAAAGACACCACGCCATATGACAATCGAGCGGATTTAGTTATCCGTGAGTCGTGCGGTGAAGTGTTGGAAGAAGTTGTGAATGGATTATGAAAACAAAAGCATTTGTAAAAGTCAGAAAAGGAAACTTCCCCGATGTGAATTACTACATGGCGTGGAAGGGGTTTGACGAAACTGGCTATGAAGTAATCAAGTTCGAAGAAGACCAAGAAGGCACCATTGATGTATCACCCGAGACTCCTGTGTTTGCAGGGGTTGGGTCTTGCCGCAAACTTATCAAGCGGGTGTTTGGATGGGACTATGTTGGCATCAATCCATATCCTGACGAACTGATGCCTTATATGCACCGCAAGGTAGAGCGTAAGACGTGGGAAGAAGCACGTTCAATTGCTTTGGAAGGGCATATGTTTATCAAACCCGTCATTCAGAAGCAGTTTACGGGCACCGTGTTGAATACTTTACTCGACACCATTCGGACAGCCAATGTTGACCCTGACCACGAGGTTTATGTATGTGAACCAGTCAATTTCGTATCTGAATGGCGGGTCTATGTCCACGAACATGAAGTTGTAGGGGTCAAACAATACTTCAAGAGTGACCCCGCCAATTACCAACTATCTCCGCCTTGGACACAAGTCCTTGAAATGATTGATGCCTATAAGCCGTCCGCACCTATCGCATATGGAATGGATTTGGGAATCATTTCTACTCCCGGAGAAGTCGGCCCGGATTTTAAAACTGCTTTGGTTGAAATCAACGATGGAATTTGCTTAGGAAACTATGGGCTTGACCCGATTCATTATGCCGAGATGATTTCTTCTCGGTGGATGGAATTAACAACGAAAGGACATGTATAATTATGTATTATGACTATTACACCGACACTGAATCCGTTGATATTGGCTGGATGAAACAAAGTCCCCAATTTTATGGAATGACCGACGATGAAATCAAGGCATTCATCCATAAAATCAATCGGATTGAAGAGAAGCAATGGACCCAAGAAAATCGGGAACGATTACAAGCCGAGCGAGATAAGACGAGGGCGTATATTGAAGAGAAGAAATTTGTGCCGCCACTTCCACCCGAAGATGTGGAGATTCAGTTCGGATGGAAAATTGCTCCGAGTTGGGTTGATGACCACGGATTTATCAGGGAGGATTTCGCAAAAGGATTGCGAAAGACGATTCGGCTATCATTGGACAATAAAAAGAAAATCTATATTCACTAATATGACAGAACCCCTATCACAATATGCGGAGGAACAATTGGTAAAGTTCCTACAAAACAAACAACTCCAACATTCTATCAATGATATGGTGGTCTATATGAACATGTCGAATCTTGATGAGATTGTTGAAGTTTGTATGACGATGTTTTTGGCAAACATAGACATCAGCAAGCTACACCCCGATGATTTGGATGGGTTGAAATTGGAAATTCGTAAGATTCGTAAGGTAAAACCAAAATATCCTCCTATTGCCGACGATATTTATCCGGACCCAACCGACGACTTTATAAAATCAAAGTTTAAAGAGCGAGTTTATGCTGGATATTCCTCGGGGTTTAAAAAAGTTATAGACCAAGAAACAGGAACCGTTAGAATACCACTATAAATTATGGAAAAAACAAGTAGAATCGCAGTCCTCGGAGCAAATGGAATGGTCGGTCGTGCTCTTGTCCGACGCTTGAAGGTCAATGGGTTTTTTGATGAGAATATTATCTCGATAACCCGAAAAGACGTTGATTTGACCAAACAAGATGAAGTTGAAATAATGTTCGGGAACGTCCAACCCGAATATGTCTTTCTCGCCGCCGCCAAAGTCGGAGGGATTCACGCCAATAATGTAATGCCAGCAGAGTTTATCTATAACAACTTGGCAATTCAAACCAATGTCATCGAAGCGTGCCGAAAGTATGATGTTAAAAAACTATGCTTTCTTGGAAGTGTTTGCATCTATCCCAAGTATGCGGAAGTTCCTGTCAAAGAAGATTCCTTATTGACAGGTGAACTTGAACCAACAAACCAATGGTATGCGACTGCCAAGATAGCTGGTATTAAAATGTGCCAAGCATATCGTAAGCAATATGGTTGTGATTTCATTTCGGTGATGCCATGTAATTTGTATGGTGAATATGATAACTTTCACCCGACGTTTTCACACGTCATCCCCGCATTGATTCGACGCTTCGTTGAAGCTACTGATGCCAATATTCCAACAGTGACGGTATGGGGCACAGGCAATGCTCGCCGTGAATTCCTATTCGCAGATGATATGGCGGATGCGTGTATATTTTTGATGGAGCGTTATAGTGATGAGCGCATTATCAATATTGGATACAATTCTGACTGCACCATCAAAGAATTGGTTCAGAGTATTGCCGAGACTGTTGGATACAAAGGTGAAATTATTTGGGACACCAGTAAGCCAGATGGAACCCCGAAACGAATTCTCGATTCTTCTCGGTTGTTTGAGTTGGGATGGAAGCCACAAGTTTCCTTGAAAGAAGGATTGACAAGAGCGGTTGAATGGTATAAACTACATCGCAATGAAATTAAGTGACCAAACATTGGAGCATTGGATTATTTTAGCAAAGAGAATTGCGGAAGAAATTCATTCGTCTCAGACCCGTAGCGATGGGAGTCCATATATCGCACATCCTTCTCGGGTTGCAGCCGCAGTCGCCGACCGTCTTAAACCGATTGCGTGGCTTCACGATACTCTTGAAGACCATCCCGACAAAATAAACATTCAAGCACTTCGAGATTTGGGATTTCCGTCTTATGTTGTTGATGCCGTGGATGTTCTTACGCATCGAAACAAAGAACCAAACCTTCAATATTGGGCAAAAATTAAACGAAATCCCGATGCTCTTGCCGTTAAATTGGCTGACATTAACGATAATGTAAATGGCAAACCATCTGAACGAGCCAGAGCCAAGTATGATTTGGCGTTAAAGTTCTTTTCGGAGCCGTGATAATGCTTTGGCGGAAACGCCAAATGGTGGAGGGTTAACGCCCCCGAGGAGCAGCTTCGGCTGCTCTTCTTTTTTATTGACAGAACTTACAAATTATACTACAATTCATTTATGCTAAAACGAACAGCCAAACATCAAATTTACGAAGTGTGGTCCGAGGATGCGGCAGAGTCCGTATTCGTTGACCGTAAGCCTACGTTGAGAGAAATTACTGCCTTATGGCACGAGAACTGGCCAAACACTAAACGTGGACCTGTCTTATTCAAGCTCAAACCATTTTACACTACTTCACCGAAACAATATCGTGAAGAACGGGGAGAAGATTAACTATGAAAATTGACCACGTTTTGTTTGAAGTGTTGGCCGATGAACTCCATGCCCGTAAATGGGTATGTCAAATCACCGACGAAGAGAAGATGCGGGTTTGGCGTTCCGAGAGAGTAGTTGGAGAATCAAGTGTAAATGATGAAGCGGCAAAATCTGCGGTAATGGATGAGGCGTTTGAAATGTTTCATCGTGACGTTGCGTCTGAACTGGCATCATGAGTTTCTATTTCTATGTGTATATGCTTCGATGTTCGGATGGCACATTTTACACGGGCTACACGAACGACATTCATAAACGGATAGCTGCACACAACGCAGGCAAAGGTGCAAGATATACTCGTTCTCGTCGCCCATGCAAACTTATTTGGGCCGAAGCGGCTGAAACAAAGTCTTTGGCGATGAAACGGGAACATCAAATCAAACAGTTGACTCGGGAACAAAAACAAGCTATGCTTGATTCTCAACCAAAAAATTGGCCGACGCTGGCAGGAAGACTGAGCCAGCCACTTACATCTCGTGGTGAAGCGTTGAAACAAATGAAAGCCAACGGGATTGTGTTGAGTCCACTGGCTGAAAAATATTTAAAAAAATATGAAAAACCAATTTGATTTAACTTCCCTCTCAAAAGAGGACCGTGAAATCGTGAACCGATTCGCAAAAATTTTTACCAAGTATCGAGATTTGGGAACAATTCGTCTTGTGGAATTGGTAAGCATTGCGTGGGAAAAAGAACATGGATATAATCATTCTGTGCAACAAAAGAAAGTCAACCCAAAAGAAAAATGATATGAAACACGAATTCAAGAAAATGCATCCAGAAACAGCAAAAATGCTCGAAGAGCAAACTAAGTTGTTGACTTCCCCCGAACTGACAAAGTTGCAGGAACGAATTGAAGAATTGCTTGCAGAACGAGACCGTGTATTTATGGCACAAAAGATGACCAAAGAACAACTCATTGGTCTCTATAATAGTCGTGGCTTTTATCCCAAAACTGGTGACAAGTTTTGGAAAATCCGAAGCCCAACCAAAGGCCGTGGATTTTATGGTTGGCAGGTCGGTCAATATGAACATTCATGTCACATTGATACAACTGATATAATTGTATTACTTGTTATTGAACCGAGAGATTCGAATGGAAATTGTGGAAGCACATATGTAATGGATTATTCCGATATGTGGTTGGATGGTCCAATTGTTGTATGATTACATTAACTGACGACCAATGGACTATATTATTTGATGAAGTGGATGACACTATCATCAAGGCACAGGATGACCTTCCCGATTCTATTCGTGACAAGGCGTGCGAATATCAGGTCATAGTGGATAAGTATCAATTTCCATTAGACCAATGGAAAGACAGGAAGATACTTGGTTGCTACATGGCGTGGACAAATGGTCCAATCGTCATTTTTGCAGGTCAGATTTATGAAGATTGTAACCAAGACTTAGATGCCGCAATGGCCTCGGTGAGACAAGTTTATTATCACGAACTCGCCCACGCCATTGGCGATTTATCAGAAGCCGAAGTGAAAGAACGAGGGCTGTGATTGATATTTAACTCTATGACCACTATATTCAAAGAACTACCAAATGGTGCCGTATTTAAAGTAAAAAATGCGGATGAAATAATTCGCAATCGTGGAGACCGTGGGGTTTCGGCGAAATATTATGGTGATAGATACGGGGATACCCCTCTCACGTTCACAAAACGAGATGAATCGGGGGGACATATCATTAACATTTCTGCCTATGGATTATACGGCAACGAAAGCGTTTACTATCGTATCGAACCTGACAACGTGGTGGAAACCATATAAACAAATATATTTATACACATGAATCAAAAAGCTCAAATTCTCCTGTTACAGTTAATTAAAGCCCTCAAGGCCAATAATTGGTCGAGCGACAATCAATGGGAACTGTCGTTGAAGGCGGATGGAAATGTTCCGCTCATGCGTTCGGTTTCAGTGGAAGGGAATTTAGATGGGGAAAAATGGCAAGACCAAGTTCATACAATCATTCGAGTATCAGTAACAACTGACGACGACATCACGTTTTTTCCCGAGTTTTCTTTGTATGCTCAAATCGCCATTGCGTCTGTTCCTGCGAAAGACATTGAATACAAAACCGCAGGTAATGTCGCATTCACAGACAAAGACCTTAAAAACGAAAAGAAATTTCAATCTGCCGCCGAGGAAATAAGCCGTATGGTGGACAACTATATCGGGGAGATATATCAAGATTACGTGGATGCCAATGAAGAACTCGTAAAGTTCTATAAACAAGGTAGTTCCGAAACAACTCCACAATAATTTGATGGGGACTTGACAAACGGTGAGCTTGTGGTATAATATTCGCATAATGAAGTTCGGGCGACAATTAAAAAAAGTCGCAAGAAAATGTGATTTTTGTTGACAGGACGATATTTATGGTGTAGAGTATCGGTATCAATGCCAGATTGATGTAACGGAAGCCTGTTGGTCTCATAAGCCGAACGAAGTGGTTCGATTCCACTATCTGGCACCAGATTTGTTTGTTGGAATGCTGACGCAGTAATGCAGGCAGGCAGAATGAAAAATGAGAAAGCAGAATGCTCATTGCCTCCATCGTCCAACAAATTTGACATACGCAGGTGTAGCACAATGGCAGTGCAGGACGTTGCCAACGTTCATACGAGGGTTCGATTCCCTTCACCTGCTCCAATTTTGCATCGTTGGCATAGTGGCCGTGCTCCAGCCTTCCAAGCTGGCTACGTGGGTTCAATTCCCACACGATGCTCCAATTTTTGAATCGCAAGGTAGTGAAGTGGCAAAACACGATGCTCATAACGTCGAGTCTCAGGTTCGATTCCTGACCCTGCAACCAATTTGCTGACGAATACGGGGAAACCTGACAAGTAGAAGGCAAAAATATCCTACAACGGAGTTTATATTACCGTTGTTCAGTTCAAGGGATAGTGAGATACTCGTGAATCTCGCAAACGCAAGTGTGATGTAACGGTAGCCTGTGACACTTCCAATGTCACTGAGAGGGTTCGATTCCCTTCACTTGCTCCAATTTTAGTTATGCCTCCTTAGTGCTAGTGGTAACACGCTACATTGGTAATGTAGAGTCGAGGGTTCGATTCCCTCACGAGGCTCCAAGTTTGATGGTCCATACTCAAAGTGAGCCGGGAGCTTTATATCCTCCATCGCACTAGATGAGTGCCGGGTGTCGGGGCAGAACCGACGTGGACTACCAATTTAATATGCAAGCGGTCTCGTGTCAGCATCTAAAAGATTTCATGAAGACCCAACTTGAGGTTATCGCAAGACATTTGGACGAACACAAATATCTTCGAAACATTCAAGGACGAGAAGAAGCGGTCGCATCATTCATACAAGATTATGGATGGTTAATGCGAGAAATGTATTGCACAAAAATTTGTAAGTTGCAGGATGGTTGTCAGATTGCGTCGGAGTTGAAGACAACTGGTGATTTGTTAAAAAATCACGTGAAGCCCGTATAGACCAACCGGAAGCAGTCAACAGACTTAAAATCTGTGTAGTGTGGGTTCGAATCCCTCTACGGGCACCAAGTTTGCCAGTGATGAGTATTCGGTGTACGCCGTGAGCCTCATCTCCGAACACGTAAAAGGCATCGGCTGGCATTAAATTTTAGTTGACAGCAGAATGATGGTATGATATGTTATGGCACGATATGAATGTAGAAAGTGTGGTCGTTCGTTCGAGGAACTCCAATTGTGGGGTCGAATAAAAAATTGTGGCGACCATTGGAAATGCACAAGCTGTAATGAGGACATCACTAAAAATTTAGATGACTGGTTCAAAGAAGTAAACGAGTCATTCAAAGACAATTTAATAGCACTGTAGCCCAACCGGAAGGAGGCACTTGATTCAAAACCAAGGCAGTATGGGTTCAAATCCCTTCAGTGCTACCAATTTATTGCGGGATAGAGTAACGGAAACTCATTTGTCTCATAAGCAAAAGCTCCGGTGTTCAATTCCCGGTCCCGCAACCATTTTCGCCTTGTTAGTATAGTGGCATTACTCGGCCCTTGTAACGCTGAGACGACAGTTCGATTCTGTCACAAGGCTCCATTTCCGCCGGTTTAGTATAGTGGCATTATTACGGTTTCGTAAACCGAAGACAAGGGTTCGATTCCCTTAACTGGCTCCAATTTCCTCAAAAAATAGTTTGACTCTTTTCTTAAATCTGTTATACTTCCTTCCGCATGAAAATTCGCACAGGTTTTGTATCCAACTCAAGCAGCAGTTCCTTCATTGTCATTGACAATAGCGGGAAATACTGCTCTCTCCCTCACTCGCTCGAAAATGGCGTGTTGGTGGTTGGTGAAGATGGATGCACAGAGTTTGGGTGGGAAGAAACAAAATACACATCCATTTTCGACCGCATCAACTTTGCCTATCTTCAAACCGATTATGGTCGAGATTTCAATCGTCTTAAAATGTTGGAAGAAGTTCTGAAAGAAAAAATCAGCGGATTGACCAAAATCATTTGGAACATCACCCACGAATATTCTCCGAAAGACGGAAAGGTGTGGGGATATATTGACCACCAGTCTTCTCGCAGCGAAGGTCAAAATATGGAAATGTTTGAGACAAAAGAAACTCTGCGAGACTTCATCTTTGGCATTGGTTCTTATATTCAAGGCGACAACGACAACCATTAATAATATGAAAATTCGAACAGGTTTTGTATCAAATTCAAGCAGCAGTTCATTCATCGTGGCGTTTTCAAACAAACCTACCACTCAAGATGAATTGATGAAGGAAATGTTTCCGAAAGACACCAATGGTGTTATTGAAAATCCGTGGGCATCCTTCGATGAACATTTCGAAGGACTATCTTATTTGCAAATCGTCGAACAAGTATTTTCCGACCTCCAATCACAATCCAAGGACGTATCCAAGAAAGACCTCGTGGAAGAATTGTCCGGTCGGTATTTTGTAAACGATGGACGACTATATTATGAGGGAAGCCCTTATTATGCGTTAGACAAAACACTCGCACAGAAATATATTGATTCTCATGAGCAATATGAATCTGACCGAAAAGAGTTTGATAAATTCGAACGGGAAATGATTCGGAAGCATGTTGGACCAGACGTTCCGTATGCTTATAAAGGTGGAACTAATTGGACCACCAAGCAACCATGCACTGACGAAGACATCAAAGCATACGAAGAATATCGAAAAAAGGTGGAAAACTTTGAAAAAACAAATGAGGAATATATTGCCGCCAAGAAAAAACAGGATGCAAATTTTCGCAAATATTGCGATGCACAACGGAAGTTAGCCAATAAACTGGCCGAAGCTGATTTGAAAAAATTTCTTGAAGATAATAAAGGCAAATATATTGCTCGGTTCACTTATTCTGATAATGATGGAAGTGTTCCGAGTATGATGGAACATGGTAATATTTTTCGAAATCTCAATCACATTACAATTTCTCACCATTAACGTATGAAAATCAGAACAGGTTTCGTAAGCAACAGCAGCAGTAGCAGTTTCGTGGTTAGCCTTGACAAATTGTCGGCAAAAGAACGAACACGCCTACTCAAATATCAAGATGTGGATGGGCAACCTACCGATGAATATCGTGACCATTGGACAATCATCGTGGATGAAGACAAAGGTGTAATTCGAGGATGGACTAACATGGACAACGGGGATTTGGACGAGTATATGGAAGCTCAACACATTGACGACCGCTCGTTCGTTTACGGCAATTATTAATATATGAAAATAAGAAACGGATTCGTATCAAACAGTTCCAGCAGTTCCTTCGTGGTTATTGGATGCTCGCTGCCAAAGAAACTGCAAAAGTCTCTCGCCGAAGAATTGGGTGTGGAGGATAACGAGGATAATGATTGGATGTATGATGGCAGAACCGAAGCCAAGTTTGGAATGCGAATCATTTCCACAGAAGACTCTACGGATGGCGGATATATTTTCGGAGAAGTTCTGGCCGATATATCGTCTGACGGCGGAGACTATATGGAACGGACTACAATCCCATTCGAAAAATTGAAAAGAGTGGAAACTAAAATTCACAAACTTCTAGGCGAAGATGTTCCCGTCGCCATACACATGGGAACCAGACCCTCATAAAACTATATGAAAATACGCAATGGATTTGTATCAAACAGCAGTTCTTCAAGCTTTGTTTGCTGTGTATGTGCTCGGAGTGAAGTCGTCTATGATGGCTCATTGGGTGATGTAGGAATGGCCCAATGCGTCAATGGGCATACAATATGCCAAGAAGAATTATTGGAAGGTCATGATGACAGTGGCTCATATGAGTCATACTATGAAGTTAGTTCCGATTACTGCCCCGTCTGCCAATTCAAAGAATCAAGTAGTGTTGATATGGCAAAATATCTCTTGAAGGAAACGAAGATTCCTCGGGATGAAGCGTTTGCCGAAGTGAAAAAGGTCAACAAACGCCGAAAGAAACTGTATGACCACGAATACATCCTTTACACTTGCCAGAAGGCCAATATTGACGGGACCAAATTACTTCCGACCATACGTGAGAAATTCAAAACGTATGATGACTTTTTAACATACATCAATCAAAAATAACATATGAAAATACGCAACGGGTTTGTATCAAACAGCAGTTCCTCAAGCTTCACCTGTGACGTTTGCGGAGAAACTGAATCAGGAATGGACATGTGCCGTTCCGATGCGGGGATGGTGGAATGCGAAAATGGGCACACGTTCTGTGAGTCCCACGAAGTTTCTGGCCCCGAAATTCCGGTTGAAGAGAAACGGAAGAAGCTAATCGCTGATGTCGAGGACAACTCTTATTATAAAACTCGCCCCCGTGAGAAGGCGGTTGAACTCGATGAAATTAGCAATTACACCGAGGATGAAGTCAATGAAAGTTACGAGGAAAAGTGTGGTGATGACGGGAAATCGGCAGAATCATGCCCCATTTGTATGTTCAAGGATTTGGACGAACCCCGGGCATTGCGGTATCTTATCCAAAAGAATGGCATGACGGTGAAGACGCTCCTCGAAGAACTGAAAACAAAGTTCACTACCTACGTGGAATTCAAAAAATTCGTTGACGGCAAATAAGCCCTTGACAGTTTTTATAAACCGTGCTATATTGTCACCAATGAAACTTACTATTTCTGGCGACGTTAAATCATTCCGCAGTGCGGATTACAATTATGACTTCAATCTTTCCACCGGATTTTTTCGCCGTTGGGGAAAAACGATTGAAGATGACCCCGAGACAAGTGTATATGGGCCTGAAATTGCCGACATCGAGATTTCGGCAGGCGAATCTTGCCCAGTATCTTGTCCCTTTTGTTACAAAGGCAATCGAAAAGGGGATGCGGCTAAATCAACCCACATGTCACTGGAGACATTTTCCAATGTGTTGGCGAAGTTTCCGCAGTATGACGGGCATTTTTTCACGACCCAGATTGCGTTTGGGATTACGTCCATCGGGGCACATCCCGAATTGTTTGACATCTTTCGGCATTGTCGGAAGAACAACATTATCCCCAATGTAACCATCAATGGGGCCGACCCGCTGACTGACGAACAAATCAAGACCTTGGTTGAACTGACAGGTGCGATGGCGATTTCCATCAATTCCTCAATCAAGGATAAGGGTTACGAGCTAATCAGCAAGCTTATTGCGGCAGGAGCACGGCAGTTGAACATTCATTATGTCGTGTCTCGGCAGAGCATTAAGTTTGCATATCAGTTGTGTGACGACCTCAAAAACAACCCCCTGTTGAAGGGAATCAATGCGGTGGTGTTTCTTGGTCTCAAACCGAAGAATCGTGGGCAGGCATTTGATGTATTGCCTACGGATGAATTCATCAATCTGGTCAATTATTCTTTGACCAATGGTATTCGGTTCGGGTTTGACAGTTGTTCGGCACCACGGTTCGAGCAAGCGGTTTCTTTGTCCACCACCATCGAAGCAGAGACAAAGAAGATGTTGAAGAGTTGCTCCGAGCGGTGCGAGTCTGGGAATTTCTCGTCCTATTTGGATGCAGATGGCAATTATTGGCATTGTTCTTTCGGTGAAGGAATGGAAATTGCCAATGGGATTGATGTCACCAAGGTCAATAGTTTCTTGACCGACGTTTGGCACTCGGATAAGCTGACGACATGGCGGAATCGGCTGAAAGAGTTGAATCGTGAATGCCCGCTGTATGCTGAGATTCATATTGACCCGTCCAAGGCCACGGGAACATTCCCAAACAAAGTGTAAAAAATATTTGACATTTTTCTCAGGTGTGTTATAGTTATGGGTAGTTAGAGTTTGATTGGACAGCTTAGAGCGGGGCAACTCGCAGCCAGAAATGGCTCTGACGCTCGTGGGAAGTTGCCAGTCCAATCATTTGGTAGCTCAATGGTAGAGCGGACGATTGATAAACGTCAGATGTCGGCGTAATCCGACCCAAACAATGCCGTGGTGGTAGAGTGGTTCATGCGTCAGTCTGCAAAACTGAAGACTTAGGGTTCGATTCCCTTGCACGGCTCCAAAAAAAGATTTTTTCAAAAAGATGTTGACAGGATTGCCCGAGTGTGGTAATATGTCAGCAGTAAGATGAAAATCGGTTAAGAAAAATTGACGGAAAACAAAAACGACGACTATTTATTAGTATGACAGCAATGAAACATCAAGTTTGGTTTAGCATTAAAGGACGTTCAGTCCTGATGCTCCAACCTGATTATAATCGTCCAGAAGGAGCAGGCTGTTAATGTAGGAGAAAACCATATACCTACCTAACAGCCGAACAAAAGTTCGGCTTTTTTGTTTTAGAATTTGATAGTATAGGCTTAGAACTCAAACAGTGAGCCTCCAATTGAAAAATTGGTGCTATAGTTAAAAAATCACTTATCGGTCATAGGGTGTTATGCGTGAATGCAGAACCCGCACTCTGATATTAGCACAGAGGTAATATGGCGTCCGTGCGAACGGAATTATCTTGCTATTGAAAGTAAAATAGCATAGAATGGTTTCTATGTTTACTGCATCAACCATGATTTCTAGGGCAATGACTTATTATATTCCCCGTGGGCATCACCACAAACGCACTAAGATTTTTGTTCGGGGGAGAAAAAAGAAAACTCATTTTTATTATGGCGACCGAAAAAGTTATCGAGATGAGTATTTGAATTCTGAACATTGGAATGAACTACGAGAGAGGAAATTAAAGGAAACTCCGTTATGCGAAACGTGTGGTAGCAAATTTCGAGTCGAGCCGCATCATATTAACTATAGAAATTTATATGATGTTCAATTATCCGATTTAAAAACACTATGTAGAAGCTGTCATACGAAAATTCATTCGGATATGCGGGCAGCTAAGATTTTGTTAGCGAAAAAAATGGAAACAAGAAGTAAGAAAATACAGTTAAGAAGATGGCGTAGAAGAATGGATAAATGCGTTCGTAGCTCAGTTGGTAGAGCAGTGCCCTTTTAAGGCATTTGTCGGGAGTTCGACCCTCCCCGGACGCACCAATTTTATACATAAGCAGGCGGTCATGAATGTTAGCCCGAACCACAAGCAGGGTGGGGTAAAACGAGGAACCCCCTCCACTTGACCCTTACCGCCTATAAACCAAAATATGCTTATGTTTATCTTCTCGGAGAAGTCCGATTAGGGTCATCTGAAATATGGTTGCTCTATGTCTTAGACATTGCGTTTTAAGACTTTCAGAAAACTAATCCCACTGCGGAGTAATTAACCGTGTGGGTAAATAGGAGTATGGTATAGTGGCCGTGCAGCAGTCTCCAAAACTGCCTTACGTGGGTTCGATTCCTACTGCTCCTGCCAATTTGGGGCTAGTGTAATATTCACAGCACCGCATCCCGTTAGGATGCAAGATGGGTATGAAATCCCAACCCTGAGCCAATGTATGGTGTCTATAGAATAGTGGTAATTCCGTCGCCTGTGAAGCGACCCATGTCGGGTTCGATTCCCACTAGACACCCCAATTTCTTAATGAAAATGCTTATTCTTACTGAGTAGTAAGAAATGAGATTTTCAGTATGCGTCGAAAGCTACAGTGGACCGGCACCCGGCTCTTACCCGGATATGGTTGGGTTTCAACTACCCATCGGCGCACCAATTTTATTCCCTCTTGGTTTGTAGTGGTAGCAACCTAGCCTTTGAAGCTGGAAGCGCATGTTCGATTCGTGCAGAGGGAACCAATTTATTTCGGAAAGTTCTTAATGGTGCAATGTTTCCTGCCTCGGCACGGAAGTTTGGTTATTCGGCAGAGAAAGCATTCATTATAACACGGAAGACTGTCTTGCAATTCTTTAATCTGAGTCTTCAGGCGGGAAATCTCATGGCGTTTGCGAATAACACAATGATGTTCAATCACAAGGAAAAGAACGGCGACGACCAATGAAATTAATATAAAAGCATTCATTTATAATAAGTATAATTTCTCGGGGTCAACATAGTAATTTTTCGGAGTGTAGGGAAAAAGTGAACCCACCTGTTCTGGAAACAGGCTATTAAGCAGGAGCGTTACCTGTCACTCCGACCATTTTATCGAGCGATAGTTTCAAAATCTAAAACGTTATCCGTTGGGGATAAAGATGCCAAGGTGAAGTCTGGCAAACTCGACCAATTTCAACAGGGTGTAGTATAGTCTGGTTAATACGCTAGTCTGGGGGACTAGAGAGCGGGAGTTCGAATCTCCCCATCCTGACCAATTTCACGCTAGGACTGACGGAAAAGTTCGGAAGAGCACCCGTGGTGGTAAACCATCGCTCAGACTTCCACTTGAAATGGAAGGCGGCTCAGTTCGGTATGACTATTTGAGATGTGTAACTGCAATAAAAAACACTGATTGGTTCAAATCCAAAAATGCCTTCGGGCATTTGACTTGTCGTCGAGACAAGGCGGGCCTTGAAATCCCGTTCAACAAACCACATCTCGTCAATTTGAGATACATCCAGCAATCAAAAAATTCCACGTTTAGGAAAAAAACTGTATCTCGTTTCGGGCATATAAAGTAATGGCAACCTATTGGATTGTCAATCCAGAGTCGGAGGGTTCGATTCCCCCTATGCCCGCCAATTTGGTTTCCTTAGCGGGAGACCTTGACCGAAGACGGCAAAGTAAAGCATGAGGGTCTGGTCGTAGAGTAGTGCTTGAAAAGCTAAGTTGGTGACACGACCTAATATAACCACGGTCCTCCATTAAGGGGATAGTCATAAGGTCTAAATTTTGGGGTTGAAGAGGAACAGCAGACTCGGTTCCCTGTCACGGAACAGATAGCGGGGGCAGCACCCGTCAATCCCGCCATAGGCAATTAGCTCAATAGTAGAGCCAACGACTGATAATCGTTAGACCACGGGGCGGAACCGTGATTGCCTACCAATTTCCATAGTAAGTAGAGCCACGGTTTCGGGTTGGAATCACATTCCAACTGCCTTTAATGGTAAGCACGAAACACCAGCATAAAGGAACGTAGTGCATTCCATCGCTTTCTGTGGAGAATGCATTTATAGCTCAATTGGATTTAGAGCGACTGGCTACGGACCAGTAGGTTAGAGGTTCGAGTCCTCTTAGATGCACCACTTTACAATACAAATCGTATATTTATCCTTATGAACATACGAGAAGGAGCACTGGTTGCACCGCCAAAACAAGACAAGCTGGTCCGAGATTTCTTGGATAGCATTCATAATACAATTCAAGGTGTATTTGTTCGCAATGATAGTGTCAGTGTTCCCGTATTCAAAAAATTGCTTGAACCATTCCAAAATAAAAATCTTTCAGTTACCCGAGGAATAAGACTAACCACCAAGTTTGGATTTTACAATAAAAGAGATGAGGAAAATCCGGGGTGGATAGAGGAAATAGTCCCAACAAAACACTATGTCATAATTATGGACATGAGTTGGTTCGTCAACAAAATAAAAACTTCTGACGAATATGAACCAGTCATCATAAATGTTGATTGGACTGAATTTTACAGCGTGTTTATTCATGAGTATAAGCATTTCATTCAAGTTTTGAAATCGGGGGGGAAAGTTTTTAGTGATGCGAACAGAAATTATTTCGAACAGCCAGATGAACAGCAAGCAAATGCCGAGCAATATTTAGAAAAATTGAAGCATCAATTGCAAACGACAAACTATGATGTCATTTTGAATTTTTTGAAAAAGAAAGAGTTGAGTAATAGTCCGTCACTGTGGCATCTAAAAAAACAAAATCCAGCCGCTTGGAAGCGAGTGATGAAACAAGTTGTATTGGCGGCAATTCGGGATGCGAATCAAAAGCAGTAAATGCTCTATTAGTGAAACTGGATATAACAAAATCTTGCGAAGGTTTAGTTCCGAGTTCGAATCTCGGGTAGAGCACCAATTTTAGTATGGCGTATTCGTCTATCGGCAGGACGTTTGGTTCTCAACCAAAGAAGAGGGGTTCGACTCCCCTATGCGCTACCAATTTACGGGCGGCGTCTGAGATGGCCTTGAAAACCACAATAATGACGAGGTATCCCGCCCACCAATTTATGCTCCCATAACACAGTGGCAGTGCGCTCGCCCGATTAGCGAGTTACAGAGGTTCGATTCCTCTTGGGAGTACCAATTTATGTGGTGGAAAATCAAGTGATTATACTTCCTCTCCAACGGGAACCTAGTCAGCCACAAAATGCGTCGTTATACCGTAGGGGTAGCGGGACTGGCTGTAACCCAGTTATCTAACGATTCGGGTGGTTCGACTCCATCACGACGCACCAATGTCCCCGCCAAGGATAGCATCCTCGGCCCGACGCCTGACCCGAACAGGCGTCTCTAATTTACAGCCCAGAGGCAATTCTTCCTTTCTTTACTGAAATAGAATCTCTGGTCCGATTTATGCCACTCGAATCTTGCAAGTTACTCGGCTTCATGGGCTGAGTCAGGTGGCACCATTTAGAAAAAAACAGTGCATAAGGCATAATATGATATATTTATATCTATGCCAATAACAAATCCATCATCAGTCGTAACCCCCGTGGTTCAAGAAGTAAAACCCGTGGTTGCCCCAGAGGTAAAACCCGTGGTTCAAGAAGTAAAACCCGTGGTTGCCCCAGAGGTAAAACCCGTGGTTCAAGAAGTAAAAGCTGTAGTTGCACCCGTGGTTCAAGAAGTAAAAGCTGTAGTTGCACCCGAAGTGAAACTATCCGCACCCTTAAAGTCGGCAAGACCATCGGGAAAAAGTGGCAATCCGATTGCACCAACGCCAGCACATCGCACTGTGAATGCGGTGCCACAAACAAAATTGCCATCTCCGCCGCAAGATTCTTATTTGTGTAATGCTATTCGATAAACATCGTTTTGTTCGGTATAATGATATTTATATCTGAACAATTCAAGTCCATTGGACTTGGGAAAGGAATAACAGTATGAATGCAACACAAGCCCTAAATCAGGTCGGTGGACCAACGGAAGCACAAGTTCTGGCTGCACGCAAGTCGCCACAAGCTATTCTTCCAACAAACGACAGTCTTCTCGAAGTATCTGCGTCCTACGGCGTTAAGTGGGAAGTGAACGGAGTGCCTCAAACGATTCTGCCACACATGCCACAAGACTACGTTTGGCACTAAAAGGAATAACAAATGAATCCTGTCCAAAGCTACATGTTGAAAACACTTGGTATCGGAACACCCGAAGCCTCACAATCCCTCGCATTGAAGCCACTGCCGATGGATGTAGTTAACATAGTGAATGGCGTGATTCAAACGGACCTTCCTCACCAACCAAATGGATATTCGACTGGTTCTTACTTTGACCCCCAATAAGTAAGCACAAGTCATCAAAAGTTTTACCAAGCTGCCTGCACCTTTGCGGGCAGTTTCATTTATGGAGGTCCAAGTTGTCAAATACTGACAGGCATTTACAAACTAATTGTGCCGAACTAGCTCGTGCTTGTAACACGAAGTATCCCGTGGGGATTAGAGCATAGTGCAAACCCGTGCGGCCTCCACCAATTTCGTAGAGTAAGAATGTGTAACCGTTGCAACGGTGGGCGGAAAGGAATCGCTTAATCACAATGGGTATTCAATCCTTTTCATGTGGTGCAATTCCACGTCGGACTCTACAATATATTTCTACAAGTAATGAACCGATAAATAAAAAACGGCATTGTTACGGTCGTAATGGGTTAGAATCCCAACCGAATGGCGTAAGCCTCACGTGTAAGCCAGACATTGCGAAGTAGAAAAATTCTCAGGTAGCATAATTGGTAATGCCGCTGGTTGTTACCCAGAAGACGTGAACAACGCTTGTGAGGGTTCGAATCCTTCCCTGAGA
>Ga0209698_10003029_pt1 | contig 18799 bp, 9 predicted proteins | sample LitLauG_LLR_2012_FD_187203 | JGI IMG/M metagenome (GOLD analysis project Ga0209698, IMG submission 187203) | Freshwater sediment microbial communities from Pennsylvania, USA - Little Laurel Run_MetaG_LLR_2012 (SPAdes) (version 2) | ecosystem: Environmental > Aquatic > Freshwater > Creek >...
CGCCCCAGCCGTCCGCCCCCCAGCCGCCGGTTCGCCAGGCGCGCGACGCGGCGCCGACAATGCTCATCGACGAGGCACAGCTGGCCGATCTGCTTTCGCTCCCCCGCTTTGTTCTCGAGTTCAAGAACGTGCGCGGGGAGAAATCGACGGTGAACCTGAAGGAAGGGGAAAACACCGTCGGCAGGCTCTCGACGAGCGACGTTGCGGTCGACGATGCCTCTATCTCGCGCAACCACGCGATCATCACGGTCCGTGCCGGCAAAGTCGCGCTCCGCGATCTCGGCAGCAAGAACGGGACCTATATCGCGGACAAAAAAATCTCCGTGGACACGGAGGTGGCTCCTGATGCGCCGATCCGGTTCGGGCTCGTGAAGGCGACGATACTGAAAAAAGCAGGAGGCGCGGCGTGACGTCGGCATCGGTGACCAGGAGATAACCCGGCTGTGAGAAAAATCTCGTTCGGCAACGCAAGCCACGTCGGTTCGGTCCGGTCCGAAAACCAGGATTCGTTCGGGAAGTTTCCTGAAGGAAACCTCGACCTGAATTGTCCCGGCGGTCAGCTCTTTATCATCGCCGACGGCATGGGGGGACAGAATGCCGGGCGGGAGGCGAGCACGATCGCCGTCAGAGAGATCGGCACGGCGTATTATGCCGGCGCCGACCCCTCGGTGATCAACAACCTGCGGCGGGCATATTCCGCCGCCAACGAGGCGATCTACAAGAAGAGCGGGACGGGACCGCAGTACCGCGGCATGGGGACGACGTGCGTCGTTCTCGTTCTGCGCGACGGGCACGCGTTCATCGGGAACATCGGCGACAGCCGCGTCTATAAGATTAACCAGCGGGGCATAACGCAGCTCACGCAGGATCACTCCAAGGTCGCCGAGATGGTGCGGCGGGGGATTATCACGCACGAGGAGGCGCGGAACCATCCCGAACGATCGCACCTGTACCGCGCCATGGGACCGCGCCCGTCCGCCGACGTGGATTTCTTCGACGATATGCCTCTCACATCAAGCCGATCGTACCTGATGTGCACGGACGGCCTCTTCAATCACGTCGAGGACGAGGAGATGCGCCAGATCGTCACCTCCCATGCCCCGGAGCGCGCTTGCAGGGCGCTCATCGAGCTTGCGAACGAGCGCGGGGGAAGCGACAACATCACCGTGCAGGTTGTGCGCGTCGACGTGAGCGCGCCGGCGGTGAGCCCCCTGTCCCGCGGCAGGGAACGGCTGAAAACTATCTGGAAAACCGGGAAGAAGTGACGGCGCCATGGACCCAATGATCGGCAAGATGATCGATTCGTACAAGATCCTCGAAGTCCTCGGGCGCGGGGGGATGGGGGTCGTGTACAGGGCGACCGACACGACGCTGGACAGGGACGTCGCGCTCAAGATGATGGACGTCCTCATCGCGAGCGACCCGAATTTCCTCAAGCGCTTCCAGTCGGAAGCGAAGGCGCTGGCGAAGCTCCAGAATCCCAATATCGTCGGGATCTTCGCGCTCCGGCAGACGGAATTCGGCGTCTGCATCATCATGGAATTTGTCAGGGGGAAGACCCTCGCCGACCTCCTGAAGCAGTCCGTGCTGCTCCCCGTGCCCCGCGTGGTCCGCATATTCAAGCAGCTCCTGACCGCCCTCGACCACGCGCACAAGGGAGGGGTGATCCACAGGGACATCAAGCCGGGGAACGTAATGCTCGCCGAGGGTGACGTGGTGAAGGTCACCGACTTCGGCCTCGCGAAGATCCAGAAGACGAACGTCTCCACCGTGACGATGGGAACCGCGGGGACCCTCTACTATATGTCGCCGGAGCAGATACGGGGACTCGGACAGGTCGATGCGCGCGGCGACATCTACTCGGCCGGCATGGCGCTGTACGAATGTCTCACCGGGCGCGTCCCGTTCAAAGCAGAGGACTCGGACTTCGCGGTGGCGCAGATGATCGTCGAGGGGCGCATCCCCCCGCCGGAGAAACTGAACGCCTCGATCCCGAAGGACCTGGCGAAGATCGTCGTCAAGGCGATCGACAAGGATCCGGCAAAACGGTACCAGACCGCGGCGGAGATGGTGACCGCGCTTGAGAGGTTCGAGCAGACGATAAAGGGGGGGGAGTACAGGCTGACGGATGCTCCCACGATGATCGGGCCGGCTGTCGGACCCCTGGTGAAGCCCAGATCGCCGGCAGCGCCGGCAAATGTGAAGCTGTACGGCGGTATCGCCGCGGCCGTTGTCGTGCTCATCGTCACCTACTTTGTTGCGCGGCCGTATGTATTTCCCGAAGAAGGGAAGCTCACCGTCGAGCTCGCTCCCGAGAACGGGAGCGTGTACATCGACGAAGCGCCCGTGAAAACCCCCGTCCGTGAGTTTGCCGTCGCGGCCGGGAGTCGCAAGGTGATCGCGATATGGGGGAGGAACCGCGTCGATACCTCCGTGACGGTGACGGGGGGGCAGGCGTTCATCCTCTCCCTGAGGGAGCCGAGGGGGAGCGTGCGGCAGGCGGCCGCACCGGAAACTGCCGAAAAGTCGAACCCTCCCCCCGTTGTGACGGAGGCGAAAAAGGATGATGAGAAGCCGCCGGTCTCCGCGGCCACGCACATGGCGGATGTCGAACTAACGCTCGAGGCGGTCCCGGACGGGGAGGTGAGCGTCGACGACGGCCCGTTCAGGAACGCGAAAGGGGGCGTCGGGGTCATGGTTCACCCGGGGACGAGAAGGGTGGTATTCCGAAACGGGGGGATGACGAAATCGGACGTCCTCGATGTGAAGGCGGGAAATGTGGACGGGCGGAAGTGCTGGTTCCGGGCACCGGTGAACGTCGCGTGCAGGCCCGGATGGGCGTACGTCGTGATTGACGGCGTGACGACAGAGCTTACCACACCCAACGCGGTTCAGCTGACCGCGGGAAAACACACAATCAGCGTTGAGAAGAAGGGATTCGCACCGAGTCCCCCCCGGTATGATGTGAACATCGACGTTCCGACGCTTACAAAGCCTCCAGCCATCCCGGCTCCGTTCGAGATGATAAAGAAGTAAGGACAGTCACTTCAGAGGAGAGACACAATGAGGACGATATGGAAGAGCATGCTGCGGCGCACGCTCCTTGTGAGCTCCTGCGCGGTGCTTGTTTCGGCCCTTCTCGTTTCGGCCGGGTCCCTCCGGGCCCAGGGGAAGGGGGACGACAAGCTCAAGACGGGGACCGATTATTTTGATAAAGGCGATTTCGACAACGCGATCAAAGTCTACACGGATATCGTGGCCGAAAAATCATTCGACCGGCCGGTCCGGCGTGAGGCATTCCTTGGACTCGGGCGTGCCTACTTTGCGAAGGACAACAAGGACAAGGCGAAGACCGCACTGAGCGATATGCTCGACCTCGAGCCGCCCCTCGTGGAGCTCAATCCGGACGAAGAGGCGCCGCCGCTCTTGAAATTGTACTACAAGGTGCGCCAGGAAAAGGCCGGGAACTTGCAGGTGGAGAGGGCGGACCCGGGGATTAAGACGATCGCCGTTCTTGACTTCAAAAATTCATCGGTCGACGACAGGGACAAATTCAACCCGATGGAGATGGGGTTTTCGGAGCTGATGATAAACCAGCTCCGGGGCTCCGTCCAGCTCAAGGTCGTGGAACGTGAACGGATCGCCTGGCTCATGGGCGAGATCGGGCTGGAGAACACTCCGGGGAAGTTTGACGTGAACTCCGCGGTGCGCGTCGGAAAACAGCTCGGCGTGAACGCGGTCGTCATGGGGAGCTTCATCAAGTTCAAGGGGGACATGTGGCTCGGGGCCCGTCTCGTCAAGGTGGAGACGGGAGAGATCCTCGCCACGGACGACGTGAAAGGGGATGCGGACGACTTCTTCGGGCTCTGCGAGAAGCTGAGCGCGAAAATCGCGAAGGCGGTGAACGTCAACATCACCGAAGCGCAGCTCGAAAAGGGAACAGAGACCAAGTCGCTTGACGCGATGATGGCCTATTCCGAAGGGCTCGTCCTTGTCGAGCGCGGTGACTACGACGGGGCGTACAAGAAGTTCAACGAGGCGCTGGAGAAGGATCCTTCGTACGAGAAGGCGCACCTGAAGGCGGAAAGCATAAAGCCACTACTCCGGAGCTGACACATGAACGCGCCTCGCGGTCTGTCCTGTCTCCTCGTGGTGCTCCCGCTCGTCCTGTCCGCGTGCGGGACCACGGGAACGGTGGAGGGCCCGCAGGAATATGCGCAGACGATCCGGAAACTGCAGGAACGTCTCGTGACGAACCCGGCCGACCCGGAGGCCCTTCGCGACCTCGGCGTCATTTATTTTGAGACGCACCAGTACCCGCAGGCGCGGGACTATCTCAAAAAAGCGTCGATGGCAAACGAACACGACGGGAAGACGCTGTTCTATCTGGGCATGACCCGGGAGTACGACAACGACAGGAAGGGCGCGCTTGCCGCGTACATCAACTACACGGACATCGCCCCGTCGTCGCCGTACCACAAGCTCATGGAGGCGCGGTACTACGTCGTGACGAAGGAGCTCATCGCCGACCAGTTCCGCGAGCTGGCGGCGAACGAGGATTCTCTGGGGAGGCAGAACACGCCGTCGAACGCTGTGGCCGTGTTCCCCCTCGTCTACCAGGGGAGCGAAGCGAAGTTTTCCGCGCTCGGCATGGGGCTGAGCGAAATGATGACGATCGATCTCGGCCATGTGAAGAAGTTGAGGCTCGTGGAGAGGATGCGCGTCGATGAGCTGATCGGCGAGCTGAAATTCAGCGCTTCCAGCGCGGTCGATCCTTCCACGGCTCCGCGGCTGGGGAAGTTCCTGGCCGCGGGACGGATCGTGGGGGGACGGTACAACGTCTCGGCGGACAACACGCTCAGGCTTGACGTTGCTTCGCTCGACGTCGGGAAGGCGAAGACGCCGTCGGCCCAGACGCAATCCGACGCGCTCGAAAACCTCTTCCGCCTGCAGAAGGAGGTCGTCTTCACGGTGGTGAAGGATATGGGGATCACGCTGACGCGGGAAGAGACCGAAGCGATACAGCGCATCCCTACGAAGAATCTCCAGGCCTTCTTCGCGTATTCCGTGGGACTGGAGAAGGAGGGAGAAGGTGACTTCGAATCCGCCGGCGTCTATTTCAAACAGGCGAGCGCCCTCGATCCCTCATTCGCGCCCGCCAAGGCGAAGGCGGACCTCTCCGATGCGATGACCCTGTCCGGGGGGACAAAGGAGTCGGCCCTCTCGGCCTCGCACAAAGTGAGTCCGCCTCCCGGCGCCGACGACGCGCAGCGGGGGAGAGGGACTCGCGCGCTTATGGCAAGACGGTTTAACAACCTGAACAGGATGATCAAGCTCGTCTTTCTTCCCGGGATGGACAACCAGTCACCGAGTTCCGTCGCCTTCGACCATGGCGTCTCGATCGATCTGCTCCCGTCGCCCCCTCCTCCGCCCGCGCGCTGATTGCCGCAGTACGGCAGCCAGGAAACACCCGGGGGGAGATCTGAGTGTGCACACACGTAGGCCGGAATATCGCTTCCAGGAGGCATAGGTATGAAGAGAAGGCTGATGCGAACGTTTCTTGGTATCGCGGGGCTCAGTCTTTTGATGTCGCACGCGTCGCTGACGCAGACACGGCATTCTCCCCGGCGGCCCCGCACGCAGGTGCAACACGCTCTCCTCCCCCTCGCGCCGCATGTGCGGGAATCGATCGCGCGTGTACAGACCGTCAATGTCCCGTGGATCGATTCTCTCGAATCGGGCGCGGGGTTGTGGACGACCACCGGATTCTGGCACCTCTCCGTCCAGCCGCAGCGTATCGAGGTCCTCAATCCGGCGATCAACCCGACGCTCGTTCAGCTCCCCGACTCCGGGTTTCTCCCGTCGGCGCATTCCGGCAGCAACGTGCTCTGGTACGGCCAGGATTCGACGGGCACATACATCGGCACCGACTTTACACAGGAAGCCCAGTCCCCCCTTGACGGGGGGACCTCGCTCGAGGCGAACACCGGATCCGCGATCACCCCTCCGATCAACCTCGTGGGTCAGACGACTCCGCTTCTCAGTTTCTGGACCTGGTGGGAGATCGAGGGGATTGCCACCTCCGCTTTTGACCTGATGCATGTCGAAGCTTCCGCCGATTCGGGCGTGACGTGGAATTCCCTCGGGCGCGGCCTCATCAATCCGCTCGACGATGACGCCAACGGGGACGATTGGAAAGAATACTCGTCGGGGGGGCTCGGCAAGCAGGGGAAGTGGATTCACGAGTACTTCGATCTCACCTCCTACGTCGGCCAGGTGATATGGATCCGCTTCCGGTTTGACACGGGCGACAATCTGTATAACGGGTTCAGGGGATGGCTTATTGACGACATCGGCGTTGGCGCCGCGCCGGCCCCGGCCCCGGTGATCACACAGGTCTCTCCCTCCGCGGTGAACACCTCCCAGCTGCTGGGATTCAGCGGCACGAGTTTTGTGAACGGCGCGACAGTCCAGGTGGATACCACGGCGGTTGATCCGGCCAGCGTCGGCGTGGTAAGCACGACGTTCACGCAGTTTTACATCCCGTCGACGATCGGTACCGGAATTCACAGCCTGAGGATAACGAACCCCGACGGAAAAACCTTTCTCCTGCCGGCCGCATTCACGGTCACGTCGGACGCACCACCGGTTCTCACGAGCGTGACGCCGGACTCGGTTCCCCAGGGGATTTCCGCGCCGATCATGCTCACGGGGAGTAATTTTCTCGCGGGTGCGACGGTGGATATCGGGGGGCTCGCCGCGTCCGGTGTTCAGGTTGCGGGGACGGGCCTGATACAGGCGGTCTCACCGAATAAACTCCCGGTCGGGACGTACAACGTCACCGTGGTGAATCCCGACGGTCTCTCCGATGTGAGCATACTGGGATTTAAAGTGTATACGCCGAACATGTCTGTCGCCGCGACGGGGGATTCGCTTGTCGGGAATGCCCAGCCCGTGACGATCACTCCTGCCGCGGGAAAGGCGGTGAGCGGGGGATGGATGTATTTCAGGACCGGCGGGTCCAGCGCATACGATTCGCTCGCGTTGACCGGGGCGGGGCCGTATACGGTCAATCTTCCCGCGAAGGCGATTACGATCAGGGGCGTGGAGTACTATGTCGCGCTCAGCACGGCGACGGGAGCGCCGGTGACGTACCCTCCCGTCAATCCTGCGGCCAGTCCCGCGGTGCTGCCGATCCGTCTCGCAAAGCTGACCACCCCGCTGGCACTCAGTCCGCTCAAGTACATGATGTTCTCCGCCCCGATGCTTCTCGACAATCCGGACGTCCTGTCTCAGCTCGGGGACGATTACGGCGCGTACAACACGGCGGTCTGGCGTGTATTCCACTGGGAGGGTTCGGCGTACAGGGAGGCGGTCCTCTCGGCTGCGGCGGCGGGCCCGATGGCGATGATTCCCGGTGAAGCCTTCTGGCTGGTGACGGCTGCGGGCGCCCCCTTCACCTTCAAGCACGGGACTTCAGTGCCGAGCGTGCAGACCTATGTCGTCCCGCTCGATACCGGCTGGAATCAGATCGGAGATCCGTTCGCATTCGCGGTGTCGTGGAGTAACGTCGGGGGAAGTTCCGTGCTCACCGGCCCGTATCACTACGACGGTACCCAGTATCAGATCATCACGGACGTCCTGCGGCCGTACGAAGGGTACTTCGTGTACAACCCCACACTGGAGATTACCCAGCTGACGTTCACGCCCGTCGAGACTATCGTTGCGACGGTTCCCAGGGCCGGATTCGCGCCGGCCGCGCTCGCTCCCGGAGAATGCGTTATGCAGATCTCCGCATCGATGCCCGGGACGGATTTCAGGGATACGTACAACTACATCGGTCTCCGGAACGGTGCCTCCAGGGGGAGGAACAGCCTCAACGCGCCGAAGCCTCCCCCGATAGGGGATGCGCTCGAAGTCGAGATCAACGACGGTGGAACCACATACCTGCAGAATTTCAAGCCACCGGCCGGTGAAGGACAGTCCTGGGTCTTCGATCTGCGATCGCTCGGAACGAAAGGGAACGCCGTCCTGACGCTCGCGACATCCGGCACTCTGCCGGGGGGATTCAGCGTCCATGTGCTTGACCTGACAGAGGGGAATGCGCTCCCTTCTCCACAGGGGAGTTTCCAGGTCACTCTCGGCGCGCCGAACGCTCCCCACTACTTCAAAGTGATCATGGGGACCGAGGCGTACGCGGCGAAGGAGAGCAAGGGAATACCCCTCCAGCCTGTTTCCTACGCCCTGGAACAGAACTATCCCAACCCCTTCAACCCGGCGACGACGATCCGGTATTCCCTGGCGAAAAAGAGCGATGTCACGCTCGAGCTCTTCTCCGTCCTGGGGCAGAGGGTCCGGACGCTCTTCAGCGGGACCCAGGCGACGGGGGAGTACGAGCTGCAGTGGGACGGCACCGCCGACGACGGAACGCACGTTGCGAGCGGGGTGTATTTCTACAGGCTGCGGACCGGAGAGTTCAATGCCGTACGCAAGCTTGTCATGATCAGGTAACATCGAGGACACTATGAGGCGATCCCCCGCTCTACTTGTGCTTCTTTTGCTTTCCGTGGCGGCGCGGTCACAGACCGATCAGAATATCGTAGGCCGGCAGGGTTCGGTCAGCCTTACGCCGGTCTTTCAAAGCTGGAGCGGAAACGCGGGACTGAGTTTTTCGGAGTTCAGCACGGAGATCGCGGCCTATGTCCCGATGGGACGGAATGCGAGCCTGAGCCTCGGGGGCGGCGGGGCAGCTGCCGGTGGGGACGTCGCGAAACTGAGCGGTCTGACCGACGTGCAGCTCGGGATGAATTACTATCTGGAACCGGCCAATACGGTATTCAGCCTGGGAATCAACGCGCCGACGGGAAAGAAAGAACTCCCCCACGATCAGTTTACGACATCGATCCTCTTCAGTCACCCGCTCTTCAACATGCAGGTCCCGGTCTGGGGGCAGGGTTTGAACCTGAACCCGGGCGTCTCCTGGGTCTTTCCCGCGAACGACAATCTCGTGCTCGGCCTGGCGGCGGCGTATCAGTACAGGGGGAAGTACAAGCCTATCGACGGCGGGGGCTTTTATGCGCCGGGGGGAGAGATCACCGGGAGCCTTGGCGCCGACTACAGGCTGACGGACGTCGCCTCAATGTCAGCGGATTTTATGCTCACCTCCTACGGGACCGACAAGTACAACGACGTGCAGGTGTTCGCGTCGGGGAATTCGTACTGGATCAATCTCCAGTACAGACAGTACTTCCATGAAAACGAGCTCCAGGTGTCCGCCGGGTACCGCTCGACGTCCAAGGGGAAAGTCGCGGGGGTGGGGGGACTTGTGAGCGAGGCGGAGAGACTGGAGCCGGGGCGGTTCGAAACGTACGGGGAGTTCAAACAGGTCTTCAATGCCCGCTTTGCATTATCGTATCTCGCTGAAATCCGGATCTACGAAAACACCCCCGAGGCGTATTCGGGTTCGAAAGTCTTCGGAGTAGGGGCGGCGCCCACGCTCTCTCTCCCGTCGGGGCTGTATTTCCCCGCAATGCTGAAGGTTGATTTCGGGAACCTGAAAGGCGGGGGTTCGATAACGGGCCTGGACGCGAGGATCGGGGTAGGTCACACCTTCTGACATTTCCTCCCTCCCGCCCGGGAAGGGGACACGTACGGTTTACAGCAGCCCCCCTGCACCCAGAAGTGAAAACGTCACGCACAGCTCAGGCTGGAGCGTCGTCGATTTCCCCAGGCTGATCTTCCCTTCGCGCTGGAGCACAAGCTCGTCCCTCCGCAGCACAACTTCTTTTTCACCGACGATGGAGACGTACGTTCCGTTGATGCTCTGGTCGATGAGCACGAACCGCTCCCGCCTGAACTCGATTCTGGCGTGCGAGCGCGAGGCGAGCGGCTCGGGGATGACGAAGTCGTTTTCGATACCGCGTCCCATGTGAAGCGCGGGGCGTTCATGGCTCAATTCCACCGTGGTCTCGCCGAACGACACTGAGAGCTTCGCTTCGTGCGGCTTGTCCTCGAAAATGTTCTGCACGATCGTGAGGTTCTCGAATTCCCAGAGAACCTCGAAAAGCTCGAGCTCCTCTTTCTTCCCCTTGAGCGCGGCCTTGTCGATGAACCGGGTCCCCGACTTCATTTCTTCGGGCAATTCGTCGACGGTGAATTTTGTCGTCAGGATCTGTCCCTTCTTCGCCTGGGCGACGACCCTGGCCGCGACGTTTACGGCGTCGCCGAACACGTCTCCCGCCTGCGGAATCACCTGCCCGAAGTGGAACCCGGTCCGGATGCTCAGCGTCTCGTAGGGAATTGTGCCGACCGCGATCGCCGTCTTCAGGGAACGCTGCATGTCCTTCGCGGCTTCCGTGGCGAGGGGGGCGGAGGGAAACGTGCACATCAGCTCGTCGCCGATGTTCTTGACGATCGTCCCCTGATGTCTCCCGGCCGCCTGGGAAAGGACGTCCAGCGCTTTGGAGATGATCGTCTGGGCGCGCGTATTGCCAAGGGTTTCGTACAGCTTCGTGCTGCCGCTGACGTCGGCGAAGAGAATCGCCAGCTGCACGCTCGGGTGGTGGTCTGTGTTACTCAAGTGTCGAAATAGGTAGTGTCAGGGATCACACCAAAATACGCATCTGGATCATGCAAATCAAGCTCCCGCGTTGCTTCTCTCCGGCGCGAGCGCTATCTTGGCAAAAGCAGAGTTGTGTGAACCGTATCCCCCCGGTGAACGCACAAAAATCCAGGATCATTCAGGAGAGAGCCGCAATGTCCCCGGGGAAGGCGTTTCTTTGGGTGCAAACATGCGTCGCGTTGATGATGCTCCCCTTCCTTGCGCCGGCGGCGCTCGGACAGGACGGCGACGAATCACCCGAAGAGATCATCGCGCGTCAGGAATACATGATGAACCTGCGCGCGGGCGGTCCGGGCCGGACCGTCCCGCCCGACGCGTACGCCGCCTCTGTGGCGCGCCATCTCCTGATGACGCGCGACGACCGGATGTTCGGAAGCGCCACGGGCTCGATAACATGGAAGAGCGTGAACCCGTCGGGACTTTTTTACCAGTTCACGGGCGGCAACTATATTTCCGGAAGGACAAACTGCATCGCGTTTCACCCCACCGATCCCCTCACGATGTACGTTGCGTCGGCGGGGGGAGGGGTCTGGAAGACCACCGACGGGGGGAGCACGTTCCAACCCCTCACCGACAACCTGACGACTCTTTCCTGCGGTTCCGTCGCCGTCGACCCGGTCAATCCTTCGGTCGTCTACGTCGGGACGGGTGAGCTGAACTACTCCCTCGACAGTTATTACGGCGACGGCGTGTTCAAGTCCACGGACGCAGGCGCGTCGTGGACGAAGGTCGCTGCCACGGGGACTGTGGGTTCGTACATCTCGCAGATCGTCATCGATCCCCTCAACACGAACGTCCTCTATCTCTCGGGATCCTCCGGCGTCTTCCGCTCGACCGACGCAGGGCTCTCGTGGAAATCCACCTCGAGCGGCGGGAACGCCAATTGCATCGTGATGAACCCGCTCAACCCGCTCGTGCTGTATACGACGACCGGGGGCGGGTTCAATGACCTCGTGAAGAAATCGACGGACGGGGGCGTTTCCTGGACGACGCTCACCGGGGGACTTCCGTCCCCCGTGGGGAGGACGCAGCTGGTCCTTGCCCCGTCGGACACCGGGATGCTCTACGCGAGCATTGCGCGGGGGAGCTCGCCGTACAAATTGCTCGGTCTGTACGCTTCGACGGACGGGGGGGCGACCTGGAGCCTGAAGGATTCCTCGAAGAACTACCTCGGGGGCCAGGGATGGTATGACAATGCGATCACTGTCAGGCCCTCCAGTTCCGCGACGGTCGTCGCCGGGGGGCTGGACGTGTACGTCTCCACCTCCTCCGGTGCCGCGCTGACCCAGAGGTCCAACTGGGCGACGTCGTCCCCGTCGAAATTCTGCCACGCCGACGTGCATTTTCTCGGCTACAACGGTACGGTGCTCTACTGCGGTTCCGACGGCGGGGTCTTCCGTTCCACGAACGACGGGCTGACATGGTCTGACATGAATGCGACGCTCTCCACGCTGCAGTACATGAGCGCGGATTACGATCCCACGTCCCTGCTCCGGCTCTACGGAGGGACGCAGGACAACGACAAGGAAACCTCGACGAACGGCGGGGTGGGGTGGAACGAGGTTGCCACGGGCGACGGCGGGTTCACCGTCGTCGATCCCGTCAACACGAATTACGTCTACGGCCAGTACGTCGAAGGATCGCTGCAGCGTTCGTCGAACTACGGTGGCTCGTACGCGGAGATCCGTCCTTCCGGTTCATCGGGGGGCCTTTTTTACAATCCGTATGCCATGGCGCCGGGAGATCATAACACGATCGTGTACGGACAGTCCGACCTCTGGAGGACGACGTCCGCGCAGACCGCATCGAGCGCGGCCGGCTGGACGCAGATCGCCGCCGCGTCGGTTGTCGGCGGGAGCGTCTCCTCGATCGGCATCAGCGCGGCGAATACGGGGAAGATCTACGCCGGGACGACAAACGGCAGGCTGCTCTCCACGGCGGATACGGGGAAGACGTGGAGGACCACCACGGGATACCCGTATGTGTCGGGGCTGGCGGTGGACGTCACAAACGACAGCATCTGTTACGCGGGTCTCAGCAGTTTTTCGACGGGCGTCCATGTTCTCAAGACGACCGACGGCGGCGGCACATGGCACAACCTGACGGGCAATTTTCCGAACATACCGGTCCTCTGCATCGCGCTCCGGACGCTGTCGCCGCGGACGCTTTTTCTGGGGACGGATCACGGGGTGTACAAGTCCGTCGATGACGGAACGACGTGGGTGTCGTTCAACAACGGGATGCCGGCGCTGCCGGTCTTTGACCTGAAATACAAGGAGGGACCGCAGACGCTTCTCGCGGCGACGCACGGCAGGGGATGCTGGACGTTTGACTACGGATCACTCCCCTCCGTCGAGCTTTCCTCGTTCGCCGCAGCGGCAGGACCCGGGTCCCTCGTGCGGCTCACGTGGACGACGCTCTCCGAGGTCAATAACTCCGGCTTTGAAGTCCAGAGGTCCTCCTCGGCGGCCACCGGGTTCGCCGACCTTTCCGGCGGGTTCGTCGCGGGGCACGGGACGACGGTGATTCCCTGGTCGTATGCGTACAACGATTCCTCCGCGCCCTCCGGGGTGTGGTATTACCGTCTCCGGCAGATCGACGTGAGCGGGACCTCGCATTACTTTGACCCGGTCAGCGTGAACGTCGTCTCCGGCGCCTTCCCGGGCCCCCCGGTCCCCGCTGCGTTTGCGCTCTTCCAGAACAGTCCCAACCCGTTCAACCCGTCGACGACGATCCGGTTCGATCTGGCATCGGACCAGGACGTCTCCCTTGTGGTCTACACCATGCTCGGTCAGCCAGTGTCGCGGCTCGTGAGCGGACGCCGGGCTGCCGGAAGCTACACCGTGGTATGGGATGCGGCGGGCGTGGCGAGCGGGGTCTATTTCTACAGGATCGAGGCGGGAAATTTCGTGCAGACGAAAAAACTGATCGTGCTCAGGTAAGGCCTACCCGTTTTCCCCGGTGATCCGGGCGATCTGCAGAAGGAAAAAGCGGAGCCGGTCCTGCTCTTCGCCGGAGAGCGCCTGCTCTTCGATTGCGGCGATCCGCTCCACTTCCTTCATCGCGCGGATGATGTTCGCGGGGACCTCCATAAGTCCTTCCGACGCTATCGTGAGATATTCCATCGCCGCGGCCAGGAACTGCCGCATCTCGTCGTCCGCCCGGGACATCCGGAAGAAGCTGTCGAGCTTCGACGGCATTTTCGCCGGACGGCCGGAAAGCGGGACGTCCGTACTGAGCTTTCTCCCCGAAAGCGAGTAGAGCGCGACGGCGAGTTCGACGAACGACTCCACCCGCTGGAACACGGGGTTCTCCAGGAGTGCCCAGGCGCCGGCGCGCCACCTGCGGATATCCGCCGGCGCCGCAAGGAGCCGGGCGACCGCTCCGCGCCACGCCGCGTCGACGGGGAGCCCGATAAGTTTCCCGAGCTTCTCGGGATCCGTGTTGAAGATATCCGGCTGCAGGAGGACAGCGATATCCGGCCTGAGCGTGGGGAGGAGGTCCGGGATGAACCGGATCCCCTCGAAGAAATCGCTCACATCGATTCCGTGTCTCCGGAGGAGCTCCTGCTGCAGGAGCGGGATGTACCTCCCCATCGCGTCGATGTCCTCGCGGAGGGCGACGAACGCCGAGTTTCCCGCCGGGAACGCGCGCTCGACGGCGCGGAGATAGGTTTCATCGGGGTCGTGGTACAGCCGGAGGCTCCGGAGTATCTCGTACACCGGCAAATGAGGGAGTATCCGGTCCGCGATATACGTTTCCGGATTTCCCTCCACCGCCTCCATCCGTGAGAACGTGTCAAGAGCCCGGAACAGGCCGGTCGTGAGCTGATTCACGCCGAGGACCGTCGTCTGGGCCTGGTTGTGCGCGATGGCGCGCAGGAGGCTCCCGTACCGGGAGAACGGGATCGTCTCGGCGATCCGCTCGAGGATTCTGCTCCCCCGTCCCTTCCCCGCCGGGCCCGGGCGCACCGTCGGCCTGTCGCGCAGCGGAGGGGTCGAGCGCGCGATGAAATACGAGATGATGTGGATCCCCACCACGTCCTCGTCCCTGCCGTAGAGTATCTGCCGGAAATTCTCGGTGAGGACCTTCAGGAACGCTTCGAACGCCGGCTCCCGGTCCCCCACCGTCAGCCGCTCGAGCGCCCGTTCGCTCCTTGCGGTGCTCGTGAGCCTGCTCTCGGCGAATTCCTCGCTCGCGCGTCTCAGGTCGCCACGGTGCGTCCCCTGCAGCATAGCCAGGTGGTGCAGAAGCTGGGCGAACTCCTCCACGCCGAGGTGGCGTACCCGTTCGGCGATCGCGCTCTGAAACGTCCGGAGGTCCCCCCCCGCGAAGACGCCGAGCATCGGGGTCGTCGCATACACCGTGCTCCGCCGCGTCGATTCCCTCAGGTGCGCAGTGAACCGCCGCGTCGACTCCTCCGACTGGACGAACGCCGCCTTTCCGCTCACCTCGTTGTAGTATCCCCCCTGCCGCTGCATCGGCTCGCCGCTCCCGAGTTTGAGCCGGACCCGCTCGGCGAGTCCCTGCCGCGCGAGCCAGTGCAGAAGCTCGAATTTCGCCTGCCTGTACATCTGCGCCCCCGCGGCCTGGCTGACCTGCTGGGAGAGGTCCGACCCGGCGATGAAGAGCTCCCCGACGATCTCTGCAAACCGGTCCCGCGTTTCCTGGTTCAGCCTGCGGCTCTGCAGCGAATACTCCCACAGCTTGTTCAGGTACCCCGTCAGACCCAGGACGGCGTCGGGCTCTTCGAAAAGCGGGATGAGCCGGAGAACGGGGATTGCGATCCCCGGATGGTCTCTCAGGATGTGCTCGCGCCGCGCCCGCAGTTTACGGTCGAGCTCGATCAGCGCCTCGGGCCGGGTCGACATGCTCACCTGGAGCGAGAGGACCATGCCCGGGTTGCCGTACCGTGCTCCGATCTCGTTGATCTCGCTTATGTTGAATACCGTGGTGTCCACCGCAAAGGGATCCTGCGCCGTGACCATGCTCTGGTGGATCCTCGGCGTGATCACGAACCGCTGGAGGAGATCGCGGTAGAGAACCACTTCCCTCAGGAGCGGAGGGACGGCGGTGTTCCTGACGATGGCCGGGATCAGCGCATGGAGCTCTTTGCGCAGTCGCTTGTTCAGCGAGAAGTAATACTCGAGCCCTTCCCGCCTCTTCCTGCGGAGCTCCATCATGTGGCGCTCCAGCCTGTCGTTGTGATACCAGAGGGACGTTACCGGATCCCGTGCGACGTGGAGCACCATGCCGATCCGCCGCAGCCGGCCGGGACTGGACTGGAAGGGAAGTATCCCCCGGTAGCGCTTCTCGAGCTGGTGCGTCAGCGACGTGATATCTTTCAGGAGTACGACAAAACGGTGCGTCTTTCCCGGCAGCCGTTCGATCTCTGCGAGAAGCTCGGGTCGTATGCGTGCGGTTCTGTCGCACCCCGCAAGCGTGAGAAGTATGTGCGAGAGGCGTTCGACGTTTTTCAGAAGTACCGACGCCGCAAGCTGGTGCCCCTGTCCGGAGGGCCTGTTCGATCCGTCCCAGTCCCCCCAGAACGAGAGGAACGTCTTCTGGAGCCCCGCGTCCTGCACCTGGCCGAAGAGTTCCGCGCTTACATGCGCGTCCAGATCGAGAACCACCTCGCGGGATTCATCGCCGGAGCTTATGGCGACGTTGAGCCCGAGGAATTCGCTGACGAGTTCGCGTCCCGCCTCCGCGAGGAGGTCAGCCTGCGGAGCGGACCCCTGCGCGAGGACGCCGATAATGGCCTCGAACGCCTCCTCAGCCCGGAGAGAATACATCTGCGTTGGATGGACGGTCCTGTCGTACAGCCGCGTCCTGAACGCCTCCTCGCGCCGGCCGATGTCGTCGCGGTAGAATTCCACGCCGAGCTGGTCCCCGAGCGCCCTGCCGTTGTCGGCGCGTGCCCGCGCCATGAGCTCGCGTGCGATGAGCATCCTGTCGAAGTATCTCCTCCGGTACACCGAGAGCCGTTCGGGGATATATTCCTGTGTCAGGAACCGTCTCGCGCCGCCGTTGTGCGATTCGTCTCTCAGCGAGCGGACGGACGGGATGACCTTTGTCTCGATCAACGTCCGCAACTGCTGTTCCGCCGCCTCCCACGGGCCCCTCACGGAGTCGGGCGCCGGGGCGAGCGTGCGCACCGGGAAGAGCCTCCGGCTGTACCCGGCGGCTTCCTCCGCGATGACCCTGTTCAGATCGATGAGCACCCTGCGCGTCTTGTTCAGGAGCACGGACGCACCGTCCGTCCCTCCGAGCGTGAGCCGGAAGGCCTTTCGCCCCGCGTCGAATCCCTTCTCCGTCCGGGCGAACGTCGACAGGGGAACGAGGCCGATACCCTGCCGCGCGAGTCCCGCTGCGACCCAGTCCAGCGAGAGCCCCGCGGGGAGCTTCCCGATGACCATCAGCGGGTACATGCTTCCTGTCGGCCCCAGGATCTCGATCGCAAAGGGATTCCGGTCCGCGGGGAGATTGCGCTGCGCGGTGTCCAGCGCCTGCATCCGCTCGAAGAATATCGTGTTCCGGAGTCGCCAGTACGCGCGCGCTACGTCGACGGCGTTTCTGTAGAAGAGATACGCGAGCAGAATGGCCCCCGTATTCGGCTTGACCGTCCCGACGACCCTCCGGAACCCCTCGAGAAGGGCGGCCTCCCGTAGTTCGATGACGGAGAGCCTCGCTCCCGCAAGGCAGTCCGTCTTCGACAGCGAGTGGACGGTGATGAGGTGTCGCGCCTCGGCCGATGTGATTCTCCCCGCGGCGATGAGACCGTCGGCGATCTGGCGCAGCGTCGGGATGTCCGGAAGGTCCTCGACGGGCGCCACGTTTTGATAGGAGAGATCATCGATGACGGTGATTCCCCGCGTGAGGAGTTCGGCGAGCAGAGTCCGGACGACGCCGATGTCGAACACCCGTCCGGTGGCGTTGTGCGGATTGTTCAGGACCACGGCGCCGTGTGCCGCCCAGCGCGGGTTCTGGCGTAGCTTTTCGAGGACCGCGCCGAGCATCGCTTCCCCGTCCAGCCCGAACTCCGGCGTGAGGGGGACCGTATGGACGGACGGAAAGCAGTGCTCGTACGTCCAGCTCAGGTCCGGGATGACCGCCTCCAGGATTCCGCAGTGGAAACCGAGGAGGCTGAGCGCGGTGCGCGCCGAGCCGCTGACGACGGTGCATCGCTCGACGTCATATTCCGGGTGATGGTGGAGAAACGAGCGGAGGAAGCTTCCTTTGAGGTCCGCAAGCCATTCCGCTTCATGCAGATGGGCGCCGAGATCGTGGATCAGGGAAACCGCATCGACCTCCGAAAACCTGTCCACCGCCTGCAGTGATGCGCGCCGCCTGCTCCGCTCGATGAGCGACGATGTGTGTTTCTCCAGGGTTCCGGCGACCGCGTCGAGAAGGGCGATATGCGGCGCATGGACTTCGTCGAGCGTTGCCTCGATCCGTGAAGCGAATCTGGCCAGGGCCGCACCCGCCCCCGGTCCCGACGGGGGTGTTTCAAGCGGGGGTTCCATCCTGACTCTCCCGTGCGGGGGGGCGGCCTGCTCCCCCGTCCGCCGCGTCAGGAGGAAGGTGAGGAGTTCGACCTCCGATGCCGATGGGGTACCCTTGAGCTGGAAATGGAGCGTTTCCAGGAGCGAAAGGTAATCGGCGTTCCCCGCGACGAAGACGATGGAGAGATTGACGAACCGGGGGGAGAATATCTCCGGGCCGAGAAACCGGATGACCCGGTCGACAAGCCTCGATTCCCGCGCAAGCGAGTGGCGGTTCGGAGCGTTGTTGATTTCCAGGTAGAAGAGGGGGGCGGTGAGCGCAAGTCCCCTGAGCGTCCGCCGCGTCTCCTCGGTGGTGATCTCCCCGAGAACGACAAAGACAGGCGCCTCTGACTCGTCCGCGGCGATCTGCCGGATCCGTCCCAGGGCCGCATGTTCATCGTCCGGGAGCGATTCGAACCGGAGTCCCTCGAACGACGTGACATGGGGGGGGAGATGCGCCCGGAACAGAAGTACCCTGGCCGGAAGATGGACGAGATAGAGTGACAGCGCGTGGAAGAAAACGCGCATGCATTCGGCGGTTCCACCGGAAGCGAATTGCTTCCTGCGGCACGAAGAGATGTACGTTCGCTTTGGCCAACTCCGCGTTCAACTGGCGAAGCGGCGTCACGTC
>Ga0209698_10003030_pt1 | contig 18796 bp, 10 predicted proteins | sample LitLauG_LLR_2012_FD_187203 | JGI IMG/M metagenome (GOLD analysis project Ga0209698, IMG submission 187203) | Freshwater sediment microbial communities from Pennsylvania, USA - Little Laurel Run_MetaG_LLR_2012 (SPAdes) (version 2) | ecosystem: Environmental > Aquatic > Freshwater > Creek >...
CAAGCTTGCGGTCTGCTGCTGGAACGATGCCGGCCGGGCGACGTTGTTGTGCGCCCCGAAGAAGCGTTGCGATCCGCTGTTGCGGATCGTCGAGGGCGATGCCGCGCGTCCGCTCGCCGACAAACTGGAGCGAGTCGGAACCACAGGCAGGTTCCCCGCCATCATGCGCGCGCCGCTCAACTGCTGGCGCGTCACCGCCACCGGCCGCATTCTGCCCGCGCCGAAGTGCTGCGCATTCACCGTCGACATGCCACGGAAGATGTGGTCGTTATGAATATTGTTGATGTTGGAGAAGCGGTTTCCGCCATGCAGCGGCGCGATTCCGCCGTAATGATTGATGTTGGTGACGTGGATATTATTCACGTTCACCACGCCAAACCGCCCGCGATATCCACCCCACCACGGATGGAACCAATCACACGGGCCGATCGGCAACCAGCCGAATCCGCCCCAACCGCCGTAGCCAAAGCCGAAGCCCCAGCCGCCGCCCCATCCCCAGAACGAGACATAAGCCGGCGCCCAGAACGGCCGGTAGAAGGCACCGCCGTATACCGGACCAGGCCACCAGGCCCATGAGTCGCCATACGGGAACCAGCGTCCGTAGTGATACGGCGCCCAGCCCCAGGGCTCGTAGCCGACCCACGTCCAACCGTAGTAAGGCTCATACACCCAGTTGCCGTCGCGATACGGCGCCCAAGTATCGGGCTCGTTCGGAACCCACACATCGCCGTAGTCGGGCACGTTGCGCCAGCTGCCGTATTGGTCAAGGTCCTGCGCACCAGTGTAGTAGCGATTGGTGTGACGGTAAGAGTTGGCGTTCTGGATCAGATGATCACGCTCGCCGTTCCAGCGATCCCAGTCGTCACGATCGGGCGCGTCAGAAATCTTGTATTGCGCGGAATCAGACGTACCGCGCACCGTCGCCATTTCGCCCTCGCGCACTTCGCTGCTGCCCTGCGGAGTAGCGATCTGCGCCTCACCTTTGCGGACGATCACGACTGTGTCGCCATCGGGCCGAACTTCGATGCGGAACACTCCATCATGATGCGCTGGATGCACCGACACGTTCGGCGTGTCGATCTCGGGCTCAGCCTCGCTGTCCTTCGAGACGTCGTAGTTGAGGAGGCCCTGGCTCAATTGAATTTGGATGTTCTTGTGCGTCAGATTCGCAATATTGGCCTGCGTATTCGGTCCGAGCCGAAGAGTGTTGGCGAAATCGAGTTGCAACTCGGTGCGGGCGTCGTTGGATGTCGAGACCTTGTCGCCGCTCATGACTGGCTGGTTCAAAGTGGCAGCGGACCAGTCACCGGAGTCACCACGCTGCGTGGAAACATCGCCATGAATCATGCTGACGCGTGCCACACCCTGATCGGTCGCTGCCGGAGTCTCACCGGTAGGTCCGCCGGGCTGCGCCTCGGTAGGCTGTGCGTCCGAAGGCTGCGCATCAGAAGGCTGCGAGTACGGGCCTTGATCGGACGGCTGCCCCTGCTGCTGGTCTTGCCCGATCTCCATGGGAGCGCTCGGCTGCTCGGACGGTCCCGGACCATCGTCAGCCGTCTGCGCAAACGCGCTCAACGAGAGAATGCCCGCGAACGCGAGCGGCAAAATGACCGAACTTGCTATGAATCTGTTTTTCATAAACCACCTCGAACCACCGAACCTGTTCGTATAAAGCGTCATAGAAGAAATCTACCTGTCCTGAGCGTGGCAACTGCCATGCCAAACCCCAGGCTGCCATCCACCTTAAGTCCTTTGTAATCAATGTGGAAAACAAGTTGCCAGAGGGCCGAGAACAGCCCATTTTCAAAATTGGCCACCCTTGGCCAACAGTGGTGGTTTTCAGCCACCTAGTTGGACTAGTATGCCGTTGTTTCATTCCACGATTAAATCGGTTGAAGAGCACGCGGAGGGAGATCCATGGAGAGACAGATCCACTCTCAGCTACGTTCAAGACAAGGCGTTTCGCGGCGTGACTTCCTTGCGCAAAGCGCAACCGCGGCACTAGGGTTCACGATTGTGCCCCGCAGCGTTCTGGGCGGAGTTGGCTTTGTTCCTCCGAGTGATCGAGTCACCATTGCCTTCATTGGAGTCGGCGCGCAGGGCCTGCGCGTCATGCTTCACTTCCTGAAAGAAGCGGACGTGCAGGGCGTGGCGGTCTGCGACGTGAATAAGGGCGGGCCTGGATATCCGCAGTGGTCCTCGCACGAGTTTTGCAATTCAGTTCGCAAGTTGCTGGGCGTGGACAGCGGCTGGGACTGGCTGAGTCCGGAACAGCCGATCCAGTTGACGCACTCGATGCAAGTCACGAGCGGCGTGGCCGGACGTGAGCCTGCGCAAAAGATTGTGGAAGCCTACTACGCGTCACAGCAGCGCTCTGCCCGCTATCACGGATGTGCGGCCTACAACGATTTCCGCGAACTGCTCGATCGAGAGAAAGATCTGGATGCGGTGGTCGTGTGCACGGCGGATCACGCACACGCGGCCGTTTCCGCCGCGGCCATGAAGAAAGGCAAACACGTTTTCTGCCAGAAACCGCTGACGCAGACGATCTACGAAGCTCGGCAAATTGCGGACATTGCGAAGCAAACCGGCGTGGCGACGCAAATTGCGGTGGGCAATCAGGCGTCGGAAGACACGCGTCTTTTGTGCGAGTGGATTTGGGCTGGGGCGATCGGGTCGGTGCGCGAAGTGCACAACTGGTCGAGCCGTCCATTCTGGCCCCAGGGGATTGAACGTCCCAAAGATGCAGATCCCGTGCCCGAGGGCTTGGATTGGGATATGTGGCTTGGCCCGGCGCACGAGCGTCCGTTCAATCATGCTTATCTGCCGTTCGTCTGGCGAGGCTGGACGGATTTTGGATGCGGCGCTCTTGGCGACATGGGCTGTTACAGCTACGACACGATTTTCCGAGTGTTGAAGCTGGAAGCCCCGTTGAGCGTGGAGGCCAGTTCGACCGATCGCTATGACGAGACGTATCCCATGGCGTCGATCATTCGCTACGATTTTCCCGCGCGCGGGGAGATGCCTCCTGTGAAGTTCACCTGGTACGACGGTGGACTCAAACCGCCGCGCCCGGACGAACTGGAGCCGGATCGTCCGTTCAAAGGAGAAGCCGACGAAGACGAAGGACTGCTTTTCGTCGGAGACCGGGGAAAGATTCTCTGCGGGTTTAACGGTAAGAACCCTCGCCTGATTCCGCAGAGCAAGATGGATGCTTACCAGCAACCGCCAAAAACGCTGCCCCGCTCTCCGGGGAACGAGCGCGAGTGGCTCGATGCCTGCAAAGGCAGCAAAACAAAACCGGGCGGAAATTTCGAATTCGAGGGCACAGTCACGGAAGCCCTGCTGCTGGGGTGCGTGGCCTGCCGTCTGGGAGAGAGGTTCACTTGGGACCGCGCGAATCTGCGCGCGAACAACTCTGATGCCTTGCACAAATACATCCGCCCAGAACGCCGAAGCGGATGGGACCTGTAGAAGATCCCATCAGGAAATGGATTCGTGTAAGGAAAGATTCGTATCAGGGCACGCCTTCAGGCGTGCCGCATCAGCGTGCGCCACGGAACCGGCTTTAGCCGCTGCGGACAGCCCCAGGGACTAAAGCCGGCCAGTCTTCCGATTCGATGATGGCATCGCTGAAGCGATGCCCTGGTACGAACGTTTCAATTATCGAAAAGAGTATTCATGTCAGTATTGAAAGGAGCATTCATGTCAGTGATTTCGAGAAGAGAATTCTGCAAAGTGACCGCGGCGCAAGCGGCGGCTGTGGGCCTGTTCGCGACGAGCGCAATGAAGCTCCACGCGAGTCCCCTCGGACTGCCCATCGGATGCCAGACATGGCCGGTACGGGACATGATCGCCAAAGACTTTCCAGCCACGATCAAAACGCTCGCGGACGCCGGATTCACTAGCATCGAACTGTGTTCGCCCATGGGCTACGCGGAGTATGGATTCGGAGGCGTCGCGAAATACAAGGGCGCGGAACTGAAAAAGATTTTGAGTGACGCGGGCGTGACTTGCGTCAGCTCTCACTTCGGCATTGAAGAATTGAGAAAAAATCAGGACGAGAGCATTGCATGGGCAAAAGATGTCGGACTCACGCAGATGCTCGTGGCCAGCCTGGGCGGCCCGAAAAACCCCACGATGGATGACGTGAAGCGGGCAGCCGACGAATACGACAAGATCGGTGAAAAGGCCGCCGCAGCGGGTCTTCAGCAAGGTCTCCACAACGAAGATTTCGAACTTTCCACCGTCGATGGTAAGCGCACTTACGATGTGCTGTTCGGGTTGCTCGACCCGAAGCTAGTCAAATTCCAGTTCCAGGTTTCCACGATCAGCCAGGGCTATGACGCGGCGGAGTACTTCATGAAATACCCCGGACGATTCATTTCCATGCACGTACAAGGCTGGTCCGCGAAGGACAAGAAGATCATGCCGGTGGGGCAAGACACGCTGGACTGGAAAAAGATCTTCACCGCCGCGAAGACCGGCGGAGTGAAGAACTACTACGTCGAAATGAAGCTGGAGATGATGAAGGCCAGCGTGCCATATTTAAAAGCGCTGCAGGTATAACCAAAAACGAACGCCCCGATAGTCAGTCGGGGCTGGTAGTACCGGACGATGTCTTTCAAGCACTCTTAGAATAACGCTGGCAGTTATAGTCTCAAGTAACTTCACGATTCGGTGATGTATCAGTTTGAATTTTGACCCCGTAGAATCGCGGCGCGGGTTGTGCGGCAAGCGCGGGCCTTACAAAGGGGAATGCAGCATGACACAATCCGCAAAGCTAGGGGTCAGTAGCGCCGTTCTGCTTGCAAGTGTTTTCGTTCCGCCGTTCTCGAATTGGCGGGAACCAATTAGTTTCGCATCTGCTGGACTATCCTTCGTTCTGGGCCTAATCGCCGCACTACAGGGTAGTAAATGGTGGCTTGCTATACCCTGTAGCATAATTGCTGGTTGTGCGGCATTTTGGTACCTAGCGGCTCACTCGTTCTAAAATTCGTTACTGGATCTTGCGAAGCCGATGATCCCAGTCGTCGAGTTCGTAGACGGCTCCCTTCGAATCAACCGCTACATCCACGACGCTGTCCATGCCGGTATAGAGTGGCCACAGGCCATCCCCGTTATAGCCAAAGCCGGCACCGGCGAAAGCCATGATTGTGCCTTTCCTGATTTCGCGGATCCGGGTGAAGTTGTCGGCAACGAAAAGGTCGCCCGCACTGTCCACAGCGACTCCATTCGGGCACAGTTCCGCCGAGGTTGCGGAACCTCCATCGCCGGTGTACCCGCAAGTGCCTGTGCCGGCGATCGTGCTGATCGTGCCCGCAGTATTCACTTCCCTCACACGGTTGTTGCCGTAGTCGGCGATGTAGAGATTTCCGCTCGCGTCCACAGCAACGCCATAGGGGGAATTCAAATCGGCCGTGGTTGCAGCGATGCCGTCGCCGTTGTAGCCGCACGTGTTCAGAACACCGGCTGCGATGCTCACGACCGCTGCAGGTGTGATTTTCCAAACCACACAGGCTAAGTCATCATCAACGTACAGGTTGTTAGAAGAGTCGATGGCGATCTTGTACACGTCGATAAAACTGGCATTGGTGGCGAAGGTCGAGATGTTCCCGGCTGCATTCACCTCGCGGATAACGCCATTTCCAGAATCAGAGATAAAAACATCTCCCGCCGAGTCCACGGCTACCCCTTGGGGCGCGTAGAGCATCGCGGTTTTGCCAGGGCCACCGTCGCCGGAATATCCGCTGATGCCATTCCCGGCGATGGTGCTGATGAGCCCGGCGCTGACCTTTCGAACCCGGTTGCCGGTGTAATCGGCTACGTAGAGATTACCCGCCTTGTCGACGGTAACGGCTTCCGGGAGGACCCAGGCTGCTGCCGTGGCCTTGGCGCCGTCGGCGCCAATATAGCCGCCGGCAATCGTGTTCACGATCCCTCCGGTAGCTTTACGCACCCTGCTGTTGGCTCCATCCGAGAACACGGGATTGCCCGCCGCATCAAACGTAAGAGAGCCGCCTCCGGCAAATTGGCTGGTTAGAAGCGTGTGGCCGTCGCCGTCGTATCCGAACGTGGACCCCGCGAAAGTGTTGATGACATTGCTGGTCAGATCGACCGAGCGATAACGGGAGCTGCCGGCGTTGGAAATATAGAGCGCGTTCCCCTGAACCACGACCGCGCGCGGGCTGCCGATTTTCGCGCTCGTGGCGGGGCCGCCATCGCCGCTGAATCCGCCTTTGCCCGTTCCGGCAAACGTTGTAATCGTGCCCGATGGATTGACTTTGCGGACTCGATGGTTTCCCCAGTCTGCAATGTACAGATTACCGGCGCTATCGAAGGCGAGGCCGCGGGGGCCATTCAGCATGGCTGCGGTTGCCTTTCCGCCGTCGCCGCTGTATCCGCATGTGCCGTTTCCGGCAACTGTGGAGATGGTCCCGGTAGTATCCACTTTACGCACAACACAAAAGGTCACCAGCGAGATATAGAGATTGCCCGCGGAATCGTACGCAACCCAGAACGGATCACCAATCTGGGCACTCGTTGCCGGTCCCCCATCGCCGCTGTTACCGTACGCACCGTTGCCCACGATGGTGCTGACCTTGCCGGTTTTGCTGATGCTACGTACACGGTTGGTCCCCTGTTCTGTGAATACCAGACTTCCCGAATGGTCCAGCGTGATTCCCGTCGGAGCGCAGATCATCGCTTTGGCGGAGGCCAATCCATCTCCGTTGTATCCGCAAATGCCATTCCCTGCGTAGGTCGAAATCGTGCCCGTCGTACTCACCTTGCGAATACGATTCCCGGTGACATCGGCGATGTAGAGATTGCCGGCGCTGTCGATGGCCGTGGCGCTGGGGGTCATGATCGCAGCGCTCGTGGCCGGGCCGCCATCGCCTACAAATCCACCTGCGACGGTTGAAACGTGAACCGTACCCATCACACCGCCCCCGGTCGGCGCCGTTCCCACAGTAATGGTGGTGCTCACCGTGCGCGTGGCAGTGTTGATGACAGAAACGTTGTTTGATCCTTTGTTGACGACTCCTACGTGAGAACTGTCTTCAACGAACCCAAATCCGGTCGGGCCCGTTCCCACGACGATTGTTCCCGCTATGGTTTGCGTGCTGGTGTCAATCACAGTTACGAAATTGCCCGATCCTCCGTTGTAGTTCGCCACGTACACCCAGTGGCCGTCGGGACTGAAGGCATCGTAATAGGGCCCGGACGAAACGTTGATCGTGTTGACAACAACATTGTTGGACGTCTGAATGACGGAAACCGTATTTGCCGTGGAGTTCGTCACGTAGGCGGTGGACCCGTCGGGGGAGATGGCGATTCCGATTGGCGTTCCCGTCCCCAATGAAATCGTCGTAAAGACGGTATTCGTCAGAGTGGAAATAACGATCACCTTCCCTGCGCTCGAACTGACGACGTACAGAAACGCCCCGTCGGGTGTAACCGCCAATCCCACCGGATTCGTAACGGTGATGTTGGTTGTAATCGTTTTCTTGGCCGTGTTGATCACAGCTACCTGGTTCGCCGTGCCGCAACTCACGTAGGCGGTCGTTCCATTCGGACCAAGCGTAATGTCCATTGGTCCCGATGAAACGGGAATGGTCGCGGTCACCGCGTTTGTGCTCGTGCTGATGACCGACACGTTATTGGATCCGGTGTTGGTGACGTAGGCCAGCGTGCCCGCCTGGTTGATGACGATGCCATAAGGCGCAGTCCCCACCGGGATCGTTTTCACCACGGCATTCGTGGTGGCATTAATCACCGAAACCGTATTCGCGCCGTTGTTCGCGACATAGCCGTATGCAGTTTTTGCGTAGCTCGACCCCAGGCTCGTTCCCAGGAATACCAGGCCCCAAACCAGCATCCTGACAGATCGCATGATCCCCTCCGATTAGTGCTATGGAATGAAGTGTCGCGTCAACAATGAACCGCAGAAAGGAGCGCCCCAATTATCGGAGGGGAAGTTTGGGGCCGAAGGAAGAAAATGTCAATACAAATGATGTGCAGAAGAATGCACTTGGATCCCTCCGACTGGCGTAAAGACGGCACACAAAGCGCTATCCGGATGTTTCCCGTTCGCCTTCATCCGAGATTCCGATCTTAGATAGCCTGTAGCGCAGCGCATTTCGGGAGAGTCCTAGCAATCTCGCCGCCTGGCTCTTATTGCCATTGGCGCGGCGAAGCGCTTCTTGCACCATTTCATCTTCCCATTGCTCGAGCGTCATACCGTCGGGAAGGAATCCGGTGGGACCGTTGGCCGCCTTAGGGGCCCGGGTGTCCAGGCGAATGTCGGCGGCCTCGAGCAGACTGCCTTTGCACAAGGCGCAGGCGCGCTCGACGATGTTCTGCAGCTCACGCACATTCCCGGGCCAGTGGTAGTTGACCAGGATCTGCGTGGCCTCCGGCGTGATGCCCTCGATGGGCTTGCGCGATTCGGTATTGAAGCGCGCAATGAAAAGGTCGACAAGGTCGGGGACATCTTCCCTGCGCTCGCGCAGCGGCGCGATGTCGATGGGGACCACGTTCAAGCGATAGTAGAGATCTTCGCGGAACGTTCCCTGTTCCAAAGCTTCACGAAGGTCGCGATTCGTAGCGGCGACCAGACGCACATCCACTTTCACAGTCCGTGTGCCGCCCAGGCGCTCGAATTCGCGCTCCTGCAGAACGCGCAGCAGTTTCACTTGGGTTGCTGGAGGCACATCGCCGATTTCGTCGAGGAACAATGTTCCCTTGTCCGCCAGTTCAAATTTTCCCGGCTTGCTGGCGACCGCACCCGTGAACGCTCCTTTTTCGAAGCCGAATAATTCGCTTTCCAGCAAGTTCTCAGGAATAGCTGTGCTGTTGATTTTGACGAATGGCCCTTTCGCCCGCAACGACTTTTCATGAATCGCGCGCGCGATCAGATCTTTTCCCACACCGCTCTCCCCGCCCAGCAGCACGGTTGAGTTGGTAGGCGCAACACGCTCGACTGTGGCCAGGACTTCCTGCATCTTCGGACTCCGCGCCACGATATTGGGATGCGAGTATCTCTTGCCCAGCGCCTCGCGCAGCGAGCGGTTCTCTTCGCGCAGGTTGCGGACGTCCAATTCCTTGTGAATGACCATCCGCATTTCGGAGAGTGAGAAGGGTTTCAGGACGTAGTCGCTGGCCCCCGCCTTCATGGCCTCGACTGCGGTTTCGACGCTGCCGAATGCGGTCATGACTACCACGGGCAAGGCGGCATTTTGCCGCTTGATGGTTTGCAGGAATTCCAAACCATCCATGCCAGGCAGTTTCAAATCGGTGACGACAAGGTCGATGGGATTTTGTTGCAAGAGCTTGAGTCCGCTCTCGGCATCTTCTGCAGAGAACGTCGAGAAGCCGTCTTCTCCGAGATTCAACTCGAGCAGACGCCGCATCTTGGCTTCGTCCTCGACAATGAGAATTGCGGCTTTGCCAGATTCGTTGTTCTCTTTCACGAAATCACCAAATGCACTGGGTTGGACACCTGCGAGTCACTGGTGGCGGCCGGGAAAAACATCACGAACGCCGCGCCCGACGGCTGTGAGTTCACACTTGAGCCTTCGATGCGGATCGACCCATGATGGCCGTCAATAATCTTGGACACGATCGACAGGCCGAGTCCCACGCCGCTTTTTTTCGTCGTCACAAACGGATTGAAAATCTCCTCGCGCAATTCCACCGGAATTCCCGGGCCCGTATCTTCAATTCTCACTTCCACGCCGCTTCTGCCTTCCCGCCGCAACGTGTTCGCTTTCACGCGCAACACACCACCATTGTTGCCCATTGCGTCATAAGCATTCTGCACGATGTTCACGAATGCCTGCTCACACAACCCTCCATCGAGAGGAACCAGCGGAAGTCCCGGCTGATATTGCTTCTCAATTCGAACCGGCCCGCCCTTCCACGCCCGGGAGACGTCATCGAGGGCGCGGTCGAGTACAGTCGTTATGTCGGCCGGTTCGAGATCCGCATGAAGCGGCCGCGCAAAATTCAGGAACCGGGTGACCAGCGAACTCAACCGGTTTGTTTCCGTCGAGATGTAGCCGGCCAATTCCGTCGCCAACGGGTTGGACTCTCCGAGCTTCTGCGACAACATTTCTGCCGAACCTTTGATGACGCCCAGCGGGTTGCGGATTTCATGCGCCAATCCCGCGGAAAGCTGGCCCAACGCCGCGAGACGCTCGGAGCGGCGCGCCTCCTCCTGCGCTTGCGCGAGTTGTCGATTCGTTTCTGCCAGCGTCTCGGCCAATTCCTGAAGCCGCTGTGTCTGTCTTCGGCTCTCGACCACAAAACGGTTTACCACCATCGCCGCAAGAAAAAAGAACATGATGCGGATGGCCAGCAGAGCATAGTTCTCAGCCGAGATTTCGTACTCTTGCAGCGCGGGGTAAAGATACGAACAGTACGCCGCAGACGCAAGCGACGTCCAGAATAACGTGCCCCAGGGGCCAAAGTATTCCGCCGCCGAGAGAACGGGAAGGTAATAGATCGGGTAGTAATAGCTGTTGATTGCGAGTTCCCCGGTGTGATCGACCAACAAAGTGGCGAGCGCAATCTTGAGCAAGACAACGTAGATCGCACCGCGACGGGGCAACTGCCCGATCAGCCAGCCTTCTCCCAGTTGCAAGATCCCAAAGCCGAGAAGGATCGCTTGCTTATGCGGCTCTTTGACGGGTGGAAGCAGGGCCAGCGCCACCAGGAACGCGAGCGAGAGAATATCCATCCAGTTGATGGTGGAACGTCTGGTTTCCGCCATGCGATCGCTCACAGATCTTGCTCCGTAAAATTCGATGGCGCAGAAACACCACGCCGGGAGAGGTTACCCGCTCCCGGCGCCGTTTTGGATGGCTGATCGGTTCGCATGCGCACCTCATGCGAACCTATCACATTGCTGGCAATCGGTGCGCGTTAACGGCCCTTTGGCTTCTCGTTGTGTGGCTGAGGAGCCGGACGGGACTCGTTGCGCGGCGGAGGCGGCGCTTGACGCTGCTGAGGCGGCGGACTCGGCCGCTCCTGCTGCCACTGCCGGAACTTTTCCTGCTGCTGCTGTTCCTGTTGCGGCGATCGCTCCTGCACCGGAGCCGTCGGCCGCACCAGCGGATGCGACTCGTTCTGCGGCCGCATCTCGTTTTGAGGACGGAACTCGCGGTTTCCAGGCTGCGGATTTCGATTCTCCTGCGGCTGAACGTTTCGGTTTTCCGCCGGCGGATTGCCCTGTCCCTCGAACGTCCGCGGTTGTGTATTCGGCATCGTCTTCACCTGCGGATTGTTGTTGTTACTCGGCTGCCCGAAGGGTTTGAAGCCCTCGTTCCCCTGCTGCGGACGCCCACCTTGATTTGGCTGTGCCGGCTGCGCCGGACCCACTGGTCGCACCAGCGACTGCTGCAGATGTCCGCCAGCTTGCGCTTGCCGCTGCTCGATTGGGTGCGGCGGAGGCGGAGGCGTCCTTACGGCAACCACCTGCCGATTCACAATTGATACAGGCGGGCGTACCGGAGCCGGACGCCCCGCGCCAATCACGCTGGTGCGAATCGGTTCCGCAGCCACTACATGGCTCACCGGCGCAGCCGCGATCTCACGCGGTTCAACCCTCATCACGTTCTGCGCCACCGGGCGCGCGTTCACAAACGTGTCGTGCGAGACCACCGTGACGCCATTGGTGACGTGCTGGTTGACGTAGGTGATGTTGTTCACCGTCGTGTTTTTATTGATGATCACGGTGTTGTACACATTCGTGACCTTCGTGACATTCACCGTCGTATTGGTGATGTTGACCTGATTCACGTATCCACGGCTCACGCGATATCCAGGAACGTAAACTTCTCCCGGAGCCAGCGGGAACCAGCCCACACCGACGCCCGCTGAGAAGCGGAAGCCCGGTCCGCCGCCTACGAAAGCGACCAGTGCCGGAGCCCAAACCGGCCGGACAACGACCGGTCCCGGAACCCAGAACCATCCGCCCCCAACGGACGCCCAACGTCCATAGTGGAACGGCGCGAATCCCCACGGTTCATCTTCGACCCAGGTCCAGCCCCATGGGCCGACAAAGACCCAGTGTCCGTAATGGTACGGCGCCCATCCGACCACGACGGCGCGCGGACGCCAGCACGGACCGTAGCCTGCCACGTAGCTCCAGTCACCGTATTCGTCGAGATCTTCGTAGCCGGTCATTTCCCGCGAAACGTAATTGGCGGAGTCGGAGCGGTCTTCGCGTCCGTCTTGATCGAAGGCCCACTCGTCGAGGTCGTCGCGACCAGGCAACTGGCCAAGGTCATAATCGAGATGGTCCTGATTTCCGGTAAAGGTCGCGGACTGATCGGCCACCACGGTATAGGTGAAGCCGCCGCCGGTCACGCGCCCGCGGCCGTGAAACACATCCGTGACGGTCTGACTGCCGTCCTGGCTCACGTCAATGCGGTACTCGCCGGGTTGCAGCAAGGTGAAGGCAATGTTCGGCGTGTCAATCTCGTAGGAATCATCATCATCGAGATGACGGACGCGCACGATCAACGAACCCTGCGCGAGGCGGATCTGCGTCGCGCGGTCATCGAGCGCCAGGAACGTGATCCCCGTCTTCGACCCCAGGCGCAGGGCGGTTGAGCCAATGTGCACTTCCGCACGCGAATCTTCATCTGCCCAGAGGTCGTCGCCGGTCACCATCGGGCGGTTGGGGACAGCCGTCACCCAATCATCCTCGCCTGCGGGACGAAACGACACTGAACCGTGCGAATAGTCCAGGCGCCCCACGCGCGCGGGAGGATCTTGTCCCTGACCCTGACCCTGATCCTGACCCTGATCATCGTTTTGATCCTGCGCTCTTGCAGCGGTCGACAGTTGGAGAAGGATGGCTAAGCTTGAGAGAAGGATCCAAGTCCACAACCTTCGCGTTTTCATAATCTGCCTCGACAAAACCAAAGTTCGTACCCGTTGATCTTACTCACGCCGGTATAAACCCGATAGAGGTAGTTTAGTTTCCCAAACGTACGCAAGTGCTTGGTCCGAAGGTATTTGGCGCCCGCCCGGCGATGCGTGTTTCTTGGCGCTGTGGAAGAATTCACCAGACTGGGCAGATTTGCGCGCTGCTTTGGACTGGAGATTTTCAGCGATCGCGCCGATGGACGGTATAGCAACACTTTAGGCGGAGCCCTTATGGACTACGTAACTTCGGCAAAACTCTCCGTGCGCACGCTCATCTTTTGTGCGGACGTGCAGTTCCTGGATGCAACCTGCGAAGTGCTCCACTGCTTGCAGATCGCGCCACAGGCGGCAGCTCGGTGCGACACTGCCTTGGCCCTTCTGCGACAGCAGAAATTTGACGTCGCCGTGGTGGACTGGCAGGAAACGGAGAAGCTGACAGATTTTCTGTGTGCGCTGCGAAGTTCGAACCCCGATTGCGTTCTGATTGCCGTCGCGAGCGAACTCGCAGAATTGCGAGCGGCGTTCGCGGCAGGGGCCCAGTTCCTGATCCATAAGCCGGCATCGCCCACGCAGATTGAACGGTCCCTGCATGCGGCTTACCAGACGACCGTGTGCCGGCGGCGCAAACAACATCGCGAACCGGTACGAATCGCTGCAACGGTGAAGTCATCGAGTCACCCGAAACGGCCGGCCCTGATTGTCAACCTGAGTGAAACCGGAGCAGGCATGAGCATAAGCCCGGTTGGCGAAACAAGCGGGACGCGTCTCAGCGCGGGCGACGAAGTTGAAATCGAGTTCGTTCTACCCACCACCGATCGCAAGTTGCGCGCGTTAGCCTCGGTGATCTGGACGGGCACGACGCATTGTGGCGTGCGTTTCCGAGAAATGCCTAGCCTGGAGTTGCAGGTTCTGCAGCAGTGGCTGACGTCCTGCGTGGAGCGATCTCTGGCGGAGGCCGGAAGGATTGCTCCGGCGATGGAGTATGGCGGTTGTGAACTCGAGATCCTGCCGCTATTGGCTCCCGAACCCACCCAGGTTGCGTGCCCGGTGATTACTGATGGGTCGCTGGGCTCTCCACAGGCGTAGAGGTCAACGGCGGCGCAATCGGCTGCGACACGGCCTCCTCTTCCAGTTTAGGGAGTGGCGATTCCAGCGCAAACTGCAGGACCTGATCCATGGTGTCGACGAAGTGAAGCTTCATCGCACTCCGGAGATTTTCGGGCACTTCGGCCAGGTCTTTTTCGTTGTCCTTGGGCAGAATCACTTCGAAGAGTCCGGCGCGGTGCGCGGCGAGGAGCTTTTCTTTCAACCCGCCAATCGGAAGAACCTTACCCCGAAGAGTGATCTCGCCGGTCATGGCGATGTCGCGGCGCACCGGAATCTTGCTCAGTGCGCTCGAAATCGCGGTGGCGATGGTGATGCCCGCTGACGGACCGTCCTTCGGGATCGCGCCCTCCGGAACGTGTACGTGCAGATCCAAGTTGCGATAGAAATCACGCGTCAGGCCAAGCCGATGAGCGCGCGAACGCACGTAGGACATTGCGGCCTGCGCCGACTCCTGCATAACATCGCCGAGTTTGCCAGTGAGCGTGAGTTTGCCCTTGCCGTCGACCACCGTTGCTTCCGTGCTCAGGATCGAGCCACCCACTTCGGTCCAGGCGAGGCCGGTGACCAGTCCGACTTCTGATTTTTCGTGCGCCAGGGTGTCGCGGAACTTGATCACGCCGAGGAAATCGTTGACGTTCTCGCCAGTGATGGTGACGTTGTAGTTCTCGCCTTCCTTCACCACCTTGCGCGCGACTTTGCGGCAGACGTTGCCGATTTCGCGTTCGAGATTGCGCACGCCCGCTTCGCGCGTGTAGGAACGGATCAAGCCTGTGATGGCATCGTCGGTAAACTTGATGTTCTTTTCCGAGAGGCCGGCAGCAAGCATCTGCTTCTTCACCAGGAACTGCTTGGCAATCTCCACCTTTTCCTGCTCGGTGTAGCCGTGCAGGCGCAACACTTCCATGCGGTCCTGCAGGGCCGGAGGAATCGTGTGCATCACGTTTGCGGTCGCCACGAAGAAGACTTGCGAGAGGTCGTATTCGACGTCGAGGTAGTGATCGACAAACATGAAATTCTGCTCGGGATCGAGCACTTCAAGCAGCGCGGCTGACGGATCGCCGCGGAAGTCCATCGACATCTTGTCGACTTCATCGAGCATGAAAACCGGATTCTTGGTGCCGGCCTTCTTCATCATCTGGATGATCTGGCCAGGCAGGGCGCCGATGTAGGTGCGGCGGTGGCCGCGGATTTCAGCTTCATCTCGTACTCCGCCCAGCGACATGCGGACAAACTTTCGCCCTGTGGCTTTGGCGATCGACATGCCCAGCGAGGTCTTGCCCACGCCCGGAGGTCCAACGAAACAGAGAATCGATCCTTTGGGATTCTTCACTAACTGGCGAACTGCGAGAAATTCAAGAATGCGTTCCTTGATCTTCTCCAGCCCATAATGATCTTCGTTGAGAACTTTCTCCGCGCGCCCGATATTGCGGATTTCTTTCGAGCGCTTCTTCCACGGCACGGCCAGCAACCAATCGAGATAGTTGCGCGAGACGGTGGACTCGGCCGACATCGGCGGCATGGCTTCGAGTTTCTTCAGTTCCTGCAGGGCCTTGTCTTTGACTTCCTTGGGCATGCCCGCGGACTCGATTTTCTTCTTCAGTTCGTCGAACTCGCTCTTCTCGCCGCGCCCCAGCTCTTTCTGAATGGCCTTGATCTTTTCGTTGAGGTAATACTCTTTTTGCGCCTTTTCCATCTGGCGCTTCACGCGCGACTGGATGGTGCGGTCGACATTCAGCTTTTCAATTTCAATGTCGAGCACGTCGGCGATGCGGGTCAAGCGCTCGGCGGGATCGAAGATTTCCAGCAGTTCCTGCTTTTCTTCAATCGAAAGTTGCAGGTTCGCGGAGATGACGTCGGTCAGCTTGGCCGGATCTTCCATGCGCACGGCCGAAATCATGGTCTCGTAGTTCAGGGCCTGACAAAGCTTCACGTACTGCTCGAACAGCGAAGTGACCCGCTGCATGCTGCTTTCGAGCGCCGGAGTAGTTTCTGTGGCGAAGCGGGCGACGCGAACCGTCGCCTGCATGTATCCATCGGTGTCGGTAACCTGCAGAATCTTGCCGCGCTCAACCCCTTCCACCAGGACTTTGATGTTGCCGTCGGGTAACTTCAGGCTTTGAACAATGTTGACGATGGTGCCGACCTGGTAGATTTCGTTGGCCTTGGGTTCATCGATAGAAGCGTCGTGTTGCGTCGCCAGGAAAATCTTCTTGTCCGCCGCCAGTGCCTCTTCGAGGGCGCGCACGCTCGACTCGCGGCCCACGACAAACGGCGTCATCATGAAAGGAAAGATGACCACGTCCCGAATGGGCATCATGGGCAGCTTTCTGGATTCGTATTTTTCCTTGGATGTGGTCACTGAATCTCCTGGGATGAACCGGCCATGCAAAAACAAAAAGCTACCTAGATTCTACCTTGTCGACGGCTTCGATGAAACGTTCTTGTAGAGGTGTTTGTTTGCTCCAGTGCCTGCGTCGCCACGCAGCGGACCGGTGCTGGATGAACTAAGGGTCACTAGTAGTGCCGGCAGAACCGTTAACAGGTTGAGTCCCTACGAATTAGCCTGCCTTCTCCATTACAGGAGACAAGGTCGCACTGCGCTTTTCGACCATTTCCCGCGTAACTTCGAATTCCTTCAGTTTCTTTTGACTTGGCAGGTTGAACATCAGGTCAAGCATGAGTTCTTCCAGAATCATACGCAGGCCGCGGGCTCCTACTTTGCGAGCCATGGCCTGACGCGCGATGGCACGAAGCGCTTCATCTGCGAACTTCAACCGAACATTCTCAAACTCGAACAGGCGCTGGTATTGCTTGACGATGGCGTTTTTGGGCCGGGTCAGGATTTCGATCAGCGCAAACTCGTCGAGGTCTTCGAGCATGCCGACAACCGGCAGGCGGCCGACGAACTCGGGGATGAGCCCGAACTTGATCAGATCCTCGGGCTGCGCTTCCTGCAGCAGTTCCTGGCTCCGCTTCTTCAGAGTGGAGGAATCCTCTTTCTCCGCGTCTTCCGTACTGCGGAAACCAAGGGACTTCTTGCCCAGGCGGCGAGAGACGATCTTATCGAGGCCAACGAAAGCCCCACCGCAAATGAACAGAATGTTGGTCGTATCGACGGGCGTGAACTCCTGGTGCGGATGCTTGCGTCCACCCTGCGGAGGAACATTGGCAATCGTGCCTTCCAGGATCTTCAGCAAGGCCTGCTGCACGCCTTCACCCGAAACGTCGCGAGTGATCGAGGGATTCTCATCCTTACGGCCGATCTTGTCGACTTCATCGATGTAGATGATGCCCGTCTGCGTGCGGCTGACGTCGCCGTCAGCGGCCTGCAGCAGCTTCAGAATGATGTTCTCGACGTCCTCACCGACATAGCCCGCCTCGGTAAGTGTGGTCGCATCGACGATGGCAAACGGCACATCGAGCATGCGGGCCAGCGTCTGCGCCAGCAGAGTCTTGCCCGTGCCGGTCGGCCCGATCAACAGGATGTTCGACTTCGACAACTCGATGCCGTCGCCGGCCTTTTGCCGGTTCATGAAGATGCGCTTGTAGTGGTTGTAAACCGCGACGGCCAGCTTCTTCTTGGTCTGCTCCTGACCGATGACATATTCATCAAGGAAGGTTTTTACTTCCTGCGGTTTGGGTAACTGGTTGGGAGTCTGGCTAGGAGGTGTGGCCGAACGGTCGTCCTCAAGAATGGAGTTGCAGACCGCAACGCACTCGTCGCAAATATATGCGCGGGGGTAATCGCTGGGCGACGAGATCAGTTTGGCTACCGCGTCCTGTGACTTATGACAGAACGAACAACGTAGAATCTCTTCGGTACCCGACTTGTTTTTCACTCGGCTCTACTCCTTTAATCAGGGGCTAGGGATTAGGGGTCAAATAACCAGTGTCGATTCGCGACCTCTGGTCCCTATTTCCCTGACCTCGGACCCCTCAGACGCGAAGGCCGATCATACCGCTTTTCCCGTCTTATAGATGATATCGTCTATGATTCCGTATTCCTTAGCCTGCTGCGCGTTCATAATGAAATCGCGCTCAACATCCTTCTCTACTTTGTCCAGTTTCTGACCGCTGTGCTTGGACAGTAACTGGTTTGTGATCTCGCGCATACGCAGAATCTCTCGCGCGTGGATATCGATGTCGGTGGCTTGTCCCGACAACCCGCCCATAGACGGCTGATGTATTAGAATCCGCGAATTCGGAAGTGCCAATCTCTTTTTGGGCTCACCCGATGCCAAAAGTAACGCAGCCATAGATGCCGCCTGGCCGACACACAGCGTCATGACATCGTTCTTCACGTATTGCATGGTGTCGTAAATTGCCATACCCGCGGTAATCGAGCCGCCGGGAGAGTTGATGTAGAGCTGGATGTCTTTCTCCGGATCTTCCTGAGCCAGAAATAACATCTGTGCAATGACGAGGTTGGCAATATTGTCGTCAATCGGTGTGCCGATAAAGATAATGTTGTCGCGCAGCAACCGGGAGTAGATGTCGTAGGCGCGTTCGCCCCGCCCGGTCTGCTCGATGACCATTGGAACCAGCATCATTTTAGGATCATTCGTATTATTCACGTTCACCTGCCACACTCCGCCCCGACGCAACGGTTATGCTTGCTGGGGAGAGTCGAAAGGTCCGCGTTTCACTGGGACACTACGCGGACTGGTGATACAGAAATTCGAGGGTCTTTTCGCTGCGGATTCTGTTCCGGATTCTATCGAGGCCCCCATCCTGTGTCAAACGAGCGCGGACC
>Ga0209698_10003031_pt1 | contig 18793 bp, 13 predicted proteins | sample LitLauG_LLR_2012_FD_187203 | JGI IMG/M metagenome (GOLD analysis project Ga0209698, IMG submission 187203) | Freshwater sediment microbial communities from Pennsylvania, USA - Little Laurel Run_MetaG_LLR_2012 (SPAdes) (version 2) | ecosystem: Environmental > Aquatic > Freshwater > Creek >...
AGGGCGATCAGGGCGCCCGCCGGAACGTCTTCTGCGGTCAATGCGAGCGCGTACCGCTGACTCCCGGGCAGCCCGGCTTCACCCATCAACCTGATCGATCCCATTCCCACCGGAGCGCTGCACTGGATTTCGTGAAACATGCGATCGACGGAACTGTATTGCCCGTCACAGCGCGCCGCAAGCCGCAGCGCTTCACCACTGGTAATGTCGTAGCGGCGGAAATCCTGCACTGAAACCGTGCTGCTGACCGCCAACTTAGCCGGAGTGCCGGCCAGCGCCACCTCCAGTTGCACTCCGCCGCGCCAGCCCTGGTCACTGTGCGTGAAGAATTTCGTGAGCTGGCCCAGTTGCGCCCGGTCCCACTCCAGGCTGAACTGAACAGGGGTATCGCGCAGGATAGCCGCGCGTTGCCAAGTGCCGTTGACCCGCAATATTCCGGTATCGTTCAAGTTCAAGTCGGTGCGCACCGGCTGCGCCTTCAGCCGCACTCCCCACGTGTTCTCTGAGGCTTGCCACAGAGAGAAGTCCGCGTTTGTCAGTGAGTATGGCTTTTTCTCCGGTCCATACTTGAAATTGATCCGGGCGGAGGAACCCTCGATGTAGGGGAATCCCGGACGCGGCTCCGTCTTCGCCTTTGCCGTCGGTGCGAGCGGGATATGCGCCGTGCGTTCCAGCAGGGTTTCCAGATTCCAGCGCCCATCTTCCGCTCGCACCAGGTTGAGGCTGGGCTCCGTCAGGTCCAGACGCGCAATCTCGATCCGCCCGCGAACCAGCGATGTCAGACGAAGCACCGCCGTGACCTCGCTGGCCCGAAGCATCGGCTCAGCGCCGAACCGGGCATCGTCGTACACCACCAGGTTTTCCAGATCGAACCCAGGTCGCGGCAGCAGGCGGAAGTGTACCGAGCCGATATCCACGGAACGCCCGACGCCGGAACTGATGGACGTGATAATTCGCGACTTCAACCGGGACGCGCCGGGGCGGAGCAAAAATAACAGCAGCAGAAGTGTTGCTGCCGCAAACCAACGAAGCTTGGAACCAGAGACTTTCACCGCGCCCTCACCGCAGCTCCGAGGGGCTCATCGCACGACCTGTAAAGTCCGTCGCCAGCGTGTCTCGCCGAAGAAGTGCAGCACAACTTTCCCAACGAACAGGAGACGATCGCTCCAGGCCGTCTTGCGATATTGATCTTCCGGAGTCTCGAAAGACCAGTAAATGAACATGGGCCGCCCGATGATATTTTCTTTCGGAATGAATCCCCAGTAGCGGCTGTCCAGGCTGACGCCGCGGTGGTCGCCCATGGCGAAATAGTGCCCGGGCGGCACCACGATGTCGTCCCCTTGCACGTAGGACCGCATATCCACGATCCAGTTGGGATACACTCCATACTCATCCGACGGAGGCACCGCCGGGAAGTTGTTGCGATACGGGTCCATCGTATCCCGGTCGTGCAGTACGTAGGGCTCTTCCAGCGCCTCGCCATTCCGATACACAACCCCGTTGCGCAAATGGATGCGGTCGCCGGGGAGTCCGATAATCCGCTTCACCACGTACAGTCCGGGCTCGGCCGGAGACAAGAACACGACGATATCCCGGAAGCGCACATCGCGATAGGGAAGCAGCGGTCCCAGCCACGAAGTCTGCGGCGCAAACTGGATCCGGTTCACGAACACGTGGTCGCCGATCTCCAGCGTGTGCTCCATCGAACTGGAAGGAATTTCAAACGCCTGCACCACGAACGTGATGATGAACAGTCCGGTCACCAGCACTGCCGCCAGCGAGGCCAGAAACTCAACCGTCGTTTCTTTCGGCTTCTCGTCTTCCGGCTTCGTTTCCGCGCCGTTCTGTTCGATTACGTGATTTTCTTTTTTCGCCAATTGTGCTCTTCCGTGTGTTCAGTGTACCAGCCGCAAGGTGCGGTTCCAGCGCGTGATCTGGACGAAATGCGTCATCGCATACGCCACGTGATACAACCGGCCCAGCACCGTGAACGAAGGGTTCCGGTCCCAATCCCGCACCGACCAGTAGATTACCAGCGGCCGTCCAATGATATTCTCTCGCGGCACGAATCCCCAATAGCGGCTATCCTGGCTGTCGTCGCGGTTGTCACCCATCACGAAATAGTGTCCTTGGGGAACAATCAGTTCACCGTCATCCACCAGTTTCCGCATCTCCTGCCACCACTTGCCGTCCATGTTGATGGCGTAAACATCCAGCCGCGGGAAGTTGTCGCGGAACATGCTGTTTAGGTCGCGGTTGTTCGTCGGCTCAAGAAACCGCACGTAGGGTTCGTCGAGCCCCTTGCCGTTGATGAAGACCCTTTTGTTGATCAACCTCAGCCGGTCTCCCGGCACGCCGATGACGCGCTTCACGAAATGCTGCGTCGGGTCGACCGGATAGTGAAACACGACAATGTCACCCCGATCGATCTTCTGATAGGGCATCACGAAATTGCTCGGCCTGCCGCCCCCGTAGCATAGCTTGTTGACCAGCAGGTAATCCCCCACCAGCAGCGTGTTTTCCATGGACTGGGACGGAATCTGAAACGCCTGCACGACGAAGGTAATTACGAATACCGCAATGACGATGGTGCCCAGCAGCGACTGCAGCGAACTGATGAGGTCAGCCGCCACTGCTTTGAATACGGCGAGGTTCGAAGAATCCATGAAAGTTTACTTATCCGCAGTCGGCGACGCCGGGGGCACCGACCTGCTTTCAGTCTTGGACCGCGCCGCCAGAAACGTTAGCAGTTGCCGGGCGGCGTCTTGCTCCGCTGTTTTCTTGGTGGAGCCTTGCGCCCGCCCCACAAACTCCGGATCTTTCCCGTTCTTCATGTTCAGACGGGCTTCTACGGTAAAGGTCTTGCTGTGCTCCGGACCTGCTTCCTCCACCAGCACGTACGCCGGTTGCGGCAGACCCAGGCTCTGCACCGCTTCCTGCAGGGCCGACTTGAAATCGGTCACCGGCAGCGTTCCCCCCTGGCGCGCCATCCTCTCCAGTTCCGGCTCAACGATATTGCGGAGAACGAATTCGCGCGCCACTTCGAAGCCGCCATCCAGGTAAATAGCCGCCAGGATCGCTTCCAGCGCATCCACCAGCAGAGCAGTCTTGCTGCGCCCGCCGCTTTTTTCCTCGCCCCGCCCCAGCTTGAGATAATGGCCTAGCTCGAGCCGATGCGCCACCTGGATGAGATGCCGTTCGCTGACCAGGTGAGCCCGCAGTTTCGAAAGTTCTCCTTCACGAAACTGGGGAAAGCGCTGAAAAAGTTCTTCGCTGGTGACCAGCGACAGGACCGCGTCTCCCAGAAACTCCAATTGCTCGTTGTCGCTGACCTTGTACTTGCTTTCTCCGGGTTGCTGCGATTCCAGCTCTCGCGCTTGTGAACTGTGCGTGACCGCCTGCTCGATCATCGCCCGCCGCCGAAAGTGATAGCCCAGCCCCTGTTCCAGCGCCGAAATTTCCAGTTCCTTCATGTTAGGAGAGTTCAGGGAAGCCACGTGAGGACAGCCACCCCCGGCTTGCACCGAGCGAAGCCCAAGGGTTGTCCGGCGAGCCCCGCTTGCCGGGTTTCGGCTACGCTGAGCCGAATCGCAAACGCGGCTCTATTTCGGGGAGTTCTGTCCTGGGGCGGTGCCGCTGCTCAGTTTCGTCAGCCGATCCTGCTCCGCCCGCGCCGCTTTCCCTGCCGCCGAGTCGGCCCGATCCTTGGTGAGATCCACAGCCTGGTTGGCGTACTTCAAGGCCTCAGCGGTCTTGTTCTGTTTATCGAGAGCAATCGCCAGCCGCAGCACCGCCACCGGATCCACCTGTTCCGGAAACACGTCAATCGACTTGCGCAGGTTCGTTTCCGCCTCCGGCCATCTCTCCCCGTTTGAGGCCAGCGTACCAATCACGGCGTACGCCTCCGAGCGCATATAGCGCTTGAACTGGTCTAATTTGTCCGCCGGATAACCGGTCGTCGGCAGGTCCGTGTCCACCGTAGCCAGCGCGCGCTCGGCATCTTTCTTTGCTTCCGCTAAACGCTGGTCCTTGTCCAGATCCGTGTCGCGCGTTCGTTCTGTCAAAACCTGGGCCACGCCAACCAGCGCCTCCGGATCGTCCGGGTCGTAGGTCAAAGCCTTCTGTGCCATGTCCATCATCTTGTCGGCGTCATTGGCCTGCTGAAACTTCTGCATCGCCGACTTGTACAACACCACCCGCAACTCGCTATCGGGATACTTGGTCGCGAAATCGGCTGCTGCCTTCTCCGCCGAGGCCCCATCGTTTAAGACCATCGCCGCCTTGTAGGCCTCGAACTCCGGTTGCGTTTTCGCCTGCGGAGGCCGCTTGCCCGCCGGGACTGGCTGTGTTTGTCCTGCCGCGGGGGTGCTCTGCGCCGTCTTGTCCTGCCCGAAACTCCACGCACACATTCCCAGCACTGCGATCACGATCGCTGCTCGCTTCATGCCCTCTCCTCGTCGAACCTGCTGACTGAACTCGACTGTCACCAAAGTTCCGGCTCCGCAACCGTGCATTGTACCTCAGCAAATCCGCCCCGTAGGCGCGATCTCCAAAAGGTTCCAGGCTAAGAGCTGAACGCTGTCGTTACTGCGGCTTCGCCGGAGGCTCGTACGCCTGTTGCAATCCGTGTTCCGCAGCTGCCTTGATCTCCGGCAATCCTCCACCCGCCGTCAATGCCGCGCGATACTCGTTCATCGCTGCCTCGCGGTCCTCTTTCATGTCCAGAATTCTCCCCAGGTACACATGCGACCAGCCCACTACCTTCGGATCCTTGGTTGCCTGGATTGCCTTCTGGAAATTGTCCAGCGCCGCCTCCCGATTCTTGTTTGCCACCGCCACCTGCGCCAGGATGAACAACGCCCGCCCCTGATCCCCAATCTTCTTATCCAGAGCCTGCTGTGCCAGATCCTGCGCTCCCTTGGCATCTCCGGCAGCCAGCCGCTTTTCCGCCGTCACCAGCATCCGCCGGTCTTCCAGTCGCGACAGTTGCACCAGTTCCGGCGCCGTGGCGTTGGCGAACTGCACCTCCTGCGCCGCCTTCTGTTCCTGCTTAATGTCGATGCCGTCCAGAATGTCCCCGTACGCTGCCCGCAGCCCCGCCGGATCCTTTTCGAACTTCACGAGCGAGTTGTAAAAATACCGCGTCAGGATGTAGCCCTGCTTCACCGCGTCGTCCACGGCCTGCGCTCGCATCGCCTCCGCCGTCTGCTTGGTGCCCGTGGTTCGAATCTCGATCGCCCGCACCAGGCACTCAGTCACCAGCAGCGACATGTCGGTCTTGAAGGTTTCTTCGAGCGGAGCCCGCTTCACCGACTGCAGCAGCGGATCGATTCGCTTGATGGCGCTGAAATGCTTGTCAGCCAGGGGATCGAGCAGGTAGTGCAAATACGCGTGCCGGATCTCCTCCATCTTCAGCGGCGCTCGCGAACTGGCATCCGGCGAGGGAAACACCACCACGTAATAATCCGCGCCATAATTCCGCGCGTTGGCCTGGTTGGGATCGCCCAGGAAATCCAGGTAGATCGTAAACGTCCGCCCCAGATATCCGCCCGACTGCATGCGCAAATAGATGTCGTTGTCGAACACCATCTTGGCCAACGGAACGTGATAGCGCTCCACCAGCGCGGCGTAGTTGGCCCGGTGCCGCTCCCAGATCGCGTGCAGCCCCGCCTTGTCGTAAAACCGCTCCAGCAGCGCGCCGAAGCCCGCAATCGGCGCCGCATCCGGCGGCATCTCGTCCTCTTTCACCTTGGGCAGAAAGTGCGGAGGCCCCTGCAGATACAGCGCCAGCGAAACATACTGCGACAGATCATGTGCCACATCCTTGCCCCGGTGTGCCTGGTACCATTCGCACATCGCGGCCATGGTGGTCTGGGCCTCATCGGAGTCGCGCAGGTTTCTTTGAACTTCGGCCCGGATGTTGAGCCGCTGCGCGTCCGAAACGTTGAGGTCAACGTCATAGCCGCACGTGTTCATCGCCGTGAGCACGGTGAACAGGATTTCGCTCGTATCCAGCGTGATGGGACCACTGCCCTGCGCCAGGCAGGCTGACCCCGGCAGCCCGACAAGGGCGGTGATGAGAAATGCTCGAAGCCCAAAACCCAGGAAACGACTCAGGAAACCCTCCCGCAGATTTTCAAGGAGTGCGCCGGCCCGAGCAGGATGGCCGCGCACGTCCGATGAGCGGAGAACCCTCCCAGTTTAAGGGCTGGTGCCCGGAGGGTCAAACCCAGAGGGGGAGAAGGGAAAGAGATGGTCCCAGAGCCCCCCCTCCGAAAATCATGGTGGACCGGGAATGACACAACTCATCTCTGCCCAGCTGGAGATCAACTCATCACAATTCAGCTCATTGGCGTCTGGATCGGGCGTCCCTTTTGTTGTCGGGCGCGGGGCGCGCGCTGGGTGTGGAGTGGAGTTTTGCTTGGCTCGACCAGTTTCGCCGATTGCGAGTTCGCCATGAGAAGCGGGAAGACATCCATGATGCTTTTCTAGCCTTGGCTTGTGCTCTCCTCTGCTGGAAGACTCTGCCGAGGACATTGCAGCAGCAATCGTATGAGCGAACCATTTGTCATAGTGTGTTCCTCAGTTAGGCATGGAACTCCGCGGTGAACTCGTAGCCGAAGAGAATCTCCGAGCGCATAAAAGTAAAGAACCCAAGCAGGTCATTGGCCTTTTTTACGGCAGAGACCGCGCGGAGTAGCTTTGAGGGACATTCTTGGTGTTCGGCCAGCAGACGATGGAAATCGATTTCTAAAAAAAGCGTTGCGGTGTTTCAGGGAAAATCCTCCCGGCCAGTCGCCGTCAAGGGCGGCGCTGACTCTATGGGCACATCAGCGCGCTGCGAGAGTGCGAGGCAGCGGGGGCGCGCGCGAGCAAACGAATCGGTAAAATGCTCACGACGAATCGCGTTGGGTGTGAAAAATGCTTCAAGATCTCAATTACACTCTTCGGCTGTGGGCCGTCCGTCCTTGGCACACAGCTTTCGCGATCGCGGCCCTCGCGATCGGAATAGGTGCGAACACCGGTGTTTTTAGCGTAGTCAACGCGGTGCTTCTACGCTCTCTTCCGTTTCGCGAACCGGATCGATTGGCCCTGCTCCATGAGTTCCTTCCGCCACACGATAGCGCGAAGGAATTTCACGATTGGCGGCAGCAGAGCGCGTATCTGGCCGATGCCGCACTTTTCGAGGAAAACGATGTGAACCTCGGCGGGATGCGCGTCGGCGGTCGGGCTCACGTCGCTCAGACCACGTGGAACTTTTTCTCGTTGCTGGGGACGCAGCCGGTGCTTGGACCCGGCTTCGCGCCTGATGAGGAGGTGAACGGAACAGGATGGGGATTGCCCGGTCGAAATGCTGTGGTGGTGATCGGTTACGGACTTTGGCAACAGCTTTTCGCAGGCGACCCTAAGGTTCTGGGCGCGACGATCCGAATCGACGGAAAGGCGCTTACCGTTGTTGGCGTCGCGCCACCCGGGTTTGACTATCCCGGCAAGGCAGTTCTTTGGAAGCCGGCAGCCTTTAGCCCCGGCAACAATGGCTGGGAAACCATTGCGCGGTTGAAACCGGGCATCACGTGGCCGCTAGCCCGTGCCGCGCTCGCCGTGGAGGTGGAGCACTCGTCACTGGAATCGGGAGGAATCGACTATTCGAATCTACACCCGAGCGTGATGTCGCTTCGCGATGGACTTGCCGGCCCTGTGAAGAACGCCTCTCTTATGTTCATGGGTGCAGGGGTGTTGGTCTTGCTGATTGCCTGCAAGAATGTGGCGAATCTCCTGATAGCAAGAACCACAGATCGAGCTGCGGAGTTGTCCATACGCTCCGCCCTAGGGGCAAGTCACTCCCGGTTAGTGCGGCAGTTACTCACCGAGTGCCTGTTCCTTTCGTTCGTTGCCACCCTGGCCGGATTGGCGATCGCATATTGGACGACCGTGTTCACGGAGCAGGTTGTGGCCCCGCCACTCGGTGCACAATCCTATTCAATCTTTGACGGACGCGTGCTGGCCTTCACCCTGATAGTATCGGTAATTACGACGTTGGCCGTGGGCATCTTACCCTCGCTCTATGTAGGCCGCATCCCCCATTTTGGTTCACGGAGCTCCACTAGGACCCGCGGCTCGCGGCTGCTTCGCCAAAGCTTGGTGGGAGCGCAGGTGATGCTCACCATGATTCTTCTCGCGGCATCTGTGTGCCTGGGACGCGCGCTCGTCCACTTGATGAGAATCGACCGTGGCTACGACGTGAAAGGAGTGGCGACCGCGAGTGTTTCCTTGGACGGTACGACTCACCAACAGGATAAGCGGCAGCTCCCTTATTTCGAGGAAGTTCTCGATCGCGTCCGGAGCCTGCCTGGGGTGCGCGCCGCGAGTGCCACCGACTTTCTTCCGCTCTACGCTTCATCGTTTGTCGGAGGACCATTCGGATTAGATGGACGGCCAGCTCGACTCAATTCGACGATGCTCCCGGTTTTGTCGGGGTACTTCGCGACCATGGGCGCGCGGATTCTCTGCGGTCGGGAATTTACAGAAGCTGAGATCCGTTCGGGCGCTCGGGTTGCTGTCGTGAATGAGCGATTCGCGGCGGGATTTGGAGCGCCTCGGGATGCCCTTAATCATCAGCTCACGATTGACGGTGACACTCCCTGGAAAATTGTTGGCGTGGTCAGGGGAATGGAGTATGAGACCGATCCGACAACTGCAAACGGAAATCAGGTCTTTATTCCGTCAGAGACTCCTGGCAGCTTCTTCTCGACGTTCGTGGTACGCGTGGACGGCAGGGCGGAAGACCATCTGGCCGCAATTCGCGACACCATCCAATCGGTGGACCCGCAAGTTCCTGTATTCGGCGTGAAAACCATGGGGCAGCGGCTGGATGAGGTTTTCGCCAATGCGCAGTTTTACCGCACTGCAGTTTGGATCTTTGCAGCAATCGCTCTGCTGCTGGCAGTGATCGGCATTTACGGCGTAGTTTCTTACGCTGTCGTTCAGAGAACCCAAGAAATGGGTGTGCGCATGGCTCTCGGGACCACATCTGTCCGGCTTCGAAGCCTGCTGTTGAGGCAGGGCTTACTGATGGTGGCGGCCGGGGCCGTTCCTGGAATCATTGGGGCGCAGTTCGTCGGGCGCTTTCTCGCAAGCCTGATCGACGGGGCGAAGCCCCTTGGGCTGGCAACGTCCGCTGGCTTAGTCTTGTTTTTCGCTTTGGTAGCGTCGGCGAGCATCTGGTCTGCCACACGCCGCATCGGCAGGCTAGACATCGCTACCATCCTACGCGGCGAATAACGCCTTCCATTTGAGTCGTCTTCAGGTTGAGTCGTATTCAGGCCCGAACTCGCTTTAGGATCTTGGCTGGACTGTTACGGCGAACAGATTCGCCTCGCAAAATCCTCTTGAGTGTGTGGTGGCTGACAGGGGCGGCCGAGGTGCCCGTCAACATCAACTCGGTCCCAAACGCCTAGACCCGGAAGGACAAGTGGCGCGCCAAAAGGTGAGTTGGCCTTTCTCGGCAAAGGGGCGTGTCCCCAGGCCCGGCTGGATAGCGAGCGCATTGCCGCCAGGGGAGCGCAAGATTGGACAGCAGACCATGGAGATCGACTTCTCAAAAAACGTCTATCGGCGTTTCAAGGAGCATCCTCGGGAGTTGTCGCCAAAGGCACCGCATCTACAAGCAAATCCAGGAAGCGCGCGAAGCGGACACAGGCCTGAATCGACTCTGCCAGATCGTGTTAACAACCGTTCGCCGGAAGTGACTTTGCCATGGCATCTGGTGCACAATCGCCATCGGACAGATCGTTGACGAGGACACAATGACCGAGGACCTCCTTGAACTGATCGGGGGACGGAGCACGATCAAGGTTGCTACCGACCTCTTCTACAGCAAACTCTTGGAGGACGACCATCTGCGCCATTTCTTTAAGCGAGGAGACATGGCGCACCTCCGGTCCCGCCAGACTATGTTCATTTCCATGCTCCTCGGTGGACGGGTGTACACCGGAAAAGACATTCACGAAGCCCACTCCTGGTCCAGAGATCATGGCCTGAACGATGCGCACTTTGACCTCTTCCTGAAGTATTTTCGCGAGGCCCTGGAACAGGCCGGAGTGAAACCGGATAATGCCGAGAAGGTCATCCAGCGCCTGGAGAGCAAGCGATCGACCGTGCTGGACCGATGAAATTGCCTTGCGGAAGCCACCATCTGGATTCCAGAGATTTCCGAGGTATGGTTGCAGGGGGTCCGTCCGTGACACGATGTTCAGGTTGCGCACACCCGCGCATCGTGCAGCGACTTTACGACAGATGCTACTCAAACCCGGCTAAGTGGCACATTCGGTCGCTGACTATTTGTTATCCAGGGGAAAGGCCCCTCCCCGACATAGGGGATTTCCTGATGACCTAGGGTGCCAGCAAGAACAAGTTCACACACATATGTTTTAATCTTCATAATGCAGTAACGCGCGGGGTGTACTAAGGTCCTGGTACCGCTTTGAGGCGCCGCCCTGCTTTGGTCCAGTCACTCCCGCGATTCGCCTTCCTGCCCGCCGGCTTGATGGTGTTCTTGCGTCATGGCGAGGACACCCGAAACTGGTTTTGGATCCTCTGACCTTATGACAAAATCCATCCAACCCCACAATCCCGCTATTCGATTCACCTCGCAGCACTTAGCATCAAAACCGTTGCATGCCCCAGGGGCCTCTGGTAACCTGAATCGAAGCTTGATTTTCGACGCGCCGCCGCTCCGTTGCGGCCGCCAAAGTTCCGCTGTTCCCGCGAGAGTCACCAAGCTTCCCGCTCCGGATATACTTTGAAAAACGTGCGACGAACTCATTAAGGAGATACACCGTTGGCAGCAAAGAACCGTTATCTGTTCACCTCCGAGTCTGTGACCGAAGGCCATCCTGATAAGATCGCCGACCAGATTTCCGATGCCATTCTCGACGCTTGCCTGACCGACGATGCGTCCAGCCGCGTCGCCTGCGAAACCCTCACCGCGACAGGCCTGGTCGTCATCGCCGGAGAGATCACCACCAAGGCCTATGTTGATTTTCAGACCGTGGTCCGCGGCACCGTCGCTTCCATCGGCTACGACAATGCCCTTTATGGTTTTGATGCCAACACCTGCGCCGTCATTTCCAGCATCAACAAGCAGTCCGGCGACATCGCCATGGGCGTTGACACTGGCGGTGCGGGCGACCAGGGCATGATGTTCGGCTACGCGGTGAATGAGAACGACGACCTGATGCCAACGCCGATCTCGCTGGCGCACAAGCTGACTCAGCGGCTCTCGGTCGTACGCAAGAACGGAACTCTTCCTTTCCTTCGGCCCGACGGCAAATCCCAAGTCACCGTGGAATACGACTCCAACGGGAAAGTCCTGCGCGTCGATGCGGTGGTAATTTCTACCCAGCATTCCGAAACGGTCGCCAATGACGAACTCCGCGCTGGCATTCTCAAGCACGTGATTCAGGCCGTGATCCCAGCCCAGCTGCTCGACGAAGATACGAAATACCACATCAATCCCACGGGACGTTTCGTCATCGGCGGCCCCATGGGCGATACCGGACTCACCGGCCGCAAGATCATCGTCGACACCTACGGCGGCATGGGACGCCACGGCGGCGGCGCTTTCAGCGGGAAGGATCCGACCAAGGTCGACCGCTCCGCCGCTTACATGGCGCGTCACATCGCGAAAAACGTAGTCGCTGCCGGACTCGCCGAGCGTTGCGAAGTGCAGCTCGCCTACGCTATCGGCGTGGCCGATCCCGTCAGCGTGTTGGTCGAGACCTTCGGCACCGAGAAAGTGGATCCGGGCATCATCCCGGATCTGATTCGCGCGCATTTCAAGCTGACGCCGCGCGGCATTATCGAATCGCTGAACCTGCGCCGCCCGATTTACCGGAAGACCGCCGCCTACGGCCACTTCGGCCGCAGCGACGCCGACTTCACCTGGGAGGCAACCGGCAAAGCCGCCAAGTTGGCCAGCGATGCAGGGTTGCGGGAGCCGGTAGCAGTTCGTAATTAACCTCGCCGCACCCGGCAGCAGTTCTATCGAAAGGGCTACTCCGTCGTAGTCCGAAAGGCGTATTCCCACAAGTGTGGGGTAATCCTGACCGAGTCCTCAAGTTCGTGTATTCTGCGAAAATGATTGCAAGCTCGCGTCGTTTGTAGGTCATCGAATTTTATTTACCGCCGCTTCACAGCGCAGCCACAAAGCAGCAGCAAAAAGAGGAGATGTAATGTCAACAGCAGCAATCTCTGGCGATATCAAGAACGTCGAACTGGCCGATCTGGGGAAGAAGCGCATCGAGTGGGCGAACCAGTCCATGAAGGTGCTGCAGATTATCCGCAAAGAGTTCATCAAGAACCAGCCGCTCGAGGGCATCCGCATCTCGGCCTGCCTGCACGTCACCGCCGAGACCGCCAATCTGGCGATCTGCCTGCGGGACGGCGGCGCCGATGTTGTCCTCTGCGCTTCCAATCCGCTGTCGACCCAGGACGATGTGGCCGCTTCTCTGGTGCGCGACCACAACATCTCCGTGTTCGCAATCAAAGGCGAGGACAACGATACCTACTACAACCATATCCTGGCCGCCATCGATCACAAGCCGCAGATCACCATGGACGACGGCGCCGACCTGGTCACCATCCTGCATACCAAGCGCACCGACGCGCTCGAAGGCGTCATCGGCGGCACGGAGGAGACCACCACCGGCGTCATCCGCCTGCGCGCTATGGCCAAAGAAGGTGTGCTGAAATTCCCCATCGTCGCCGTCAACGACGCCGATACCAAGCACCTGTTCGACAATCGCTACGGTACCGGGCAATCGACCATCGACGGCATTATCCGCGCCACCAACTTCCTGCTGGCTGGATCGAAGTTCGTCGTGGCCGGGTACGGATGGTGCGGCCGCGGACTGGCCAGCCGTGCTCGCGGCGCCGGCGCCGAAGTTATCGTCACCGAAGTTGATCCCACCAAGGCCCTCGAGGCCGTTATGGACGGCTTCCGCGTCATGTCAATGGCCGAAGCCGCCAAGCTCGGCGACGTTTTCTGCACCGTCACCGGCAACAAGAGCGTGCTGACCAAGGATCATTTCGCCCTGATGAAAGACGGAGCCATCATCTCCAACTCGGGCCACTTCAACGTTGAGATCGACATCCCTGCTCTTGAAAACATGTCTTCGTCGAAGCGCACGACTCGCAACTTTGTCGAAGAGTACTCTCTCAAAGACGGCCGCAAGATCAACCTGCTCGGCGAAGGCCGTCTGATCAACCTGGCGTCCGCCGAAGGCCACCCGGCGTCGGTGATGGACATGAGCTTCGCCGACCAGGCGCTCTCGGTCGAATACATGGTGAAGAATCACAAGAAGCTGGAGAAAACGGTCTACCGCGTGCCCGACGAACTGGACAAGCGTGTAGCAAGGTTGAAGCTGGAATCGATGGGAATCAAGATCGACCGCTTAACCCTGGAGCAGGAAGAGTATCTGGCGGGCTGGAGCGAAGGTACGTAAGGCAGGCCGTCAGCTTTCAGCAAGACTCACGTAGGGACAGCCGCCTCGGCTGTCAGCGGCCCGGAAGCTTCGGGCCGCTCGCTTTTGCTTTCCCCTTGTTATCCTGAGCGAAGCTTGGTCTTGGCGCGGCTAGCGCAAAGAAAACGCGGCCCGGAAACGCTCGGGCCGCGTTAAGGCGCGTGTCAGCACTTGCATCACCCTGCGTCAGCGTTCCCTCCCGTCGAGCGACCGTGAACCGAGTTGTCGTATTCCGGTTGCGCAGTGTGGAGCTTCGACCCCACCCGGAAAATCGACGGGTCGAACCCCAGCAAGTGACCATTACTCGGATAGGCGAGGAATATGCACTCGTCCCCGATCTCGCTGCCTAAAGAGTACATCGTTGAGGCTGTTCCACCAGGCGGGCACATCCGGGTCGCCGGGCCCCAACGGAGTGGCTCTTTGCACATGCGATCGAGACTGGCCCCAGCGGCGGTTATCCATGCCCGCCCCGCTCCGCGATCAGCCGCATGGCCGGCTGGCTGACCCAGTCATGAAACCGCTGCCCGTGGAACTGCTCGCCCCAGGCCAGTGGGCTAACTTCGCGATATTCGTGCATCGAATCGTCCGGCACAAAGCGCAGCTGTTTGCGCAGCGAGGCTCGGGCGTTCGGGTCGGCTCCGTGATCGAGCAGCAGGCGGGTGAGGGCGACATCCCGCTGGCGCCCGCACAAATACGATTGCGACACGACGCACCCGAACAACGGCGTGTGGCCGCCGAAGCCGTCGGCATCGACTTCGGCGCGAGCATTGGCGTCGGTGCCATGGTCGAGGAGCCAGCGCGCAATCTCGATCTCGTCGAAGTCGACACAGATATGCAGCAACGTCGTGCCCGCCAGGGGCGTGCCGTGCAGCGCATAGGAAGGATCGGCGCCGCATCCCAGTTGGGGCGGATAGATTTCCTGGTGGGAAAACGTTCGCCGGGGCATTTGAGGATCACGACGCAAATGCGCTTCCAGCAGGTCGATGCGCCCTCGATGCACCGCCATCACTGGCGTATTGGGAAGGTCGATGCCTTGCTGGGCAGCCAGTTCCAGGCACCTGTGCTTCCCTTCCGGATGGCGGTTATAGGTTTGCAGGAGCAACCCTGCCGGCGCCAGACGATCCCCTTTCGCGTCCACCAGTTTCGCTCCCAGTTCGAGCAACAAGGCAAGACCTTCAGGGTTCAGGGTCTCGCAAGGCCCCATGACGCAACCCGGCAGGGGCCGGGCTCCCATGGCATGGAGACGCTTCGCAGTTTCAATCTGGCCCTGCAGGCAGGCACGGTCGAAGGCATGCTGCAGGTCGGTCGCACCCATCTCGCGCAGCAGGGCGATGATCGCATCCTGCCCAACGTTGGCCGCGTACGACATGGGTGGTCCCCAATTGCTGTCAGGCAGGCCGCGCGCCGCTTCGTGCAGCAGTCGCGGCTGCTTCCGGATCAGGTTCCTGACGGTTTCCACGTCACCTCGCCAGATGGCGTCCGTCATGCGGCAGGCGCTGACCAGCCGTGGCCAACTCGGCAGGCCATAACTGCGGGCCAGCGCCAGTTGCGCGTCCGCGAGTTGGGCGGCCGAGGGCTGGACCGGTTTGGGATGATGTTTGCGGAACGCGGCAACGGGTTCGGGTTGTCCTTGCCGGACGGCCCGCAGCAGGTCCTTTGCCTGGTGTTTGAGTTGTTCGAGGTTGGGACGGACCGGGAAGTGACGATCGTGAAACTGCTTGGCCATACGGACCTCCTTCGGTTGCGATGCCCGGGGTCCGCAGCGTCGGGCGAAAGGAGGTTCCGGAGAACCTGTTGAATCAGGCACTACGCTCAGGTGGACTCGGTCCTCTCCGCGGACGGGCGGCGTCCTGTACGCCGCGAGCAGTATATCGCGAGTCCCCGCACGCTGACCCAATCTGGGTCGCCAGCCCGGAAAATCTCAGTGTGAGACGAAATTCCGGGGGAAACTCCGAGGATCTCGACCTGGGTGTAAAATAGAACGTAAGTTAGTCACGCGCCCTTCCGAGTCCGTCTACCGAGTTCTGTTCGCTGAGGTGTATTGATGAGCGACTCCCCCAACCGATTTCTGGACCGAACCTACCTTTGCCGCGACTGCGGGAGTGAAGTGGCCTTCCGTTCCCGGCGCAGGACCTTCACCGAGCGCTTTGTCCTTCCGCTTCTGCTGTTGCAGCCCGTCCGCTGCGGGGAATGTTTCCGCCGGGATTACCGGCTGATCTTTACCCCGGTCCGGGACCGGATGTCGGATACGGGAAAGCTCGGCCCGGCCAAACAGCCCGGCGCGTCCCAGCGGAACGTTGCCTAATGGGCGCGAACGCCGCTATACTCTGAAAAGATTGAAGTGCGGCGGTAGCAGTAACCCGCGGAGTACAGGGAGGCCGTCTTCAGCAGTAGCGAGGACCGAATCCGGGCTAGCGTGGCCAGTGGTGACGTGGCGCGGCGGCCTATTGCCTCCCAGCAGACCAGGGGCGGAGTTCAATCCAGCCGACTTGCCCAGAGCCTGTTCTCCGTGCTGTTCCCTTCTGACTGCCGCATTTGCGGCGAGCCCCTGCTGAGAATACCCCGTCTGCCTGTGAGCCCGACGTGCCTGGCGGAAATGGTTCCCGTGCCCGGCAAGGTGTGCTCGGCCGGCGGCGGGAGGGTGCTGTCGAGCTACGCCCAGGACGATCCGCACGGAATGCGGCGTTGCTGTGCCGTGCCGGGGCCCGGCAGGTATGGGTAGCCAGCGTAGCCCGAACCCTGAAAAATGCAAGGGTCAATGTTTCAGAACCGAGGCCTAAAACGGAGACGAGGAAGCCCCGGAATCGAGAGAGGTTGAAGTCTTTGAAACCTTGAGACTTTGAAACCTGGAATTAACGGAATGCCTCACCGAATGGAATACGACGGAGGACCAGCAGCCCGGCACACCGCCGGCTTGTTCGCGGCCACAGCAGCCCCGCATCGCGCCAGCGATGGCCATGCCCTGCTGGCGCCCGTGCTGGTGCTCAACGCGTCGTACGAACCCATCAACGTGTGTGCCGCGCGCCGGGCCCTGGTGCTGGTGCTGAAGGGCGTGGCCATGACCGAAGAAGAGAACGGACACTTCCTGCACTCGGCGCGCGTGGCCATGCGCCTGCCATCGGTGATCCGGCTCCTCGAATATCGGCGCATTCCGCATCAGAGCCGCGCTCTGTCGCGGAAAAACATTCTGCTGCGCGACCGCAACACCTGCCAGTACTGCGGCACGGTGCTGCCGTCAAGCGAACTGACGCTGGACCACGTGATCCCGCGTTCCCGCGGAGGCTCGTCCACGTGGGAGAACCTGGTAGCCTGCTGCCATCCCTGCAACCGCCGCAAGGGCAACCAGTTTCCTGCCGAAGCCGGCATGAAGCTGATGCGCGAGCCCCGCGCCTTCAACCTGCACACCAGCCGTCACATCATGCGCCTGATGGGAAGAAGCGACGACAAGTGGCGGAAATATCTCTTCTATTAACACCGATTCTACTGCCACCGAAAAACAATCAAGCGCTGGTCATCCCGAGCGTCGTTCAGGATGACCAGCGCTTGTTGGTTTGGCTGTGAAACTTTGCCACCTGCCTACTGAGGCTTCTTCTGATCTGCCGTGGGCTTCTGATCCGCAGGCTTTTCGCCCTTGGGAATTTCCTTGCCCTCGTACAGAATCTTCACATTCGTTCCAAATCGTTTGTAGTCTTCGTACTTCACGATCTCACGGATGTGGACGTCTTCGGTCTTGAAGTGCAGTTCGTCGTCGGCCTTGGTGTACACCGGAAACCAGTATTGCCCGTCGATCTGCTGCCGCCAGGTGGTGAACTTGGGGAACAGGTTCTCTTCATCGCCATGCTTCTTGCGGATGTCGGGCACGGTCTTGCCGTAGGTCTTCACGATCTGGAAGTCGTGGTCGTCGACCCAGACGCGTCCCTGAAAATAGCGCTTCTTGCCTTCGATCTGTTTGGGCGCGACATCAAAAACATAACAATGCAGTTCGTCTTCCGGCTGCTGGCCGACGTACAGAATGTTGTATTGCGGCAGGTCTTCACTGGTCAGGACAAACGGCAGCTTGTGCCGGATGTCTTCCATGTCCTCCTGCGACATGTAAATCTTCTGCAAGCTCGACTGCGGCGCGAACACCACGTTCTCAATGCGCTTGCCCCGGTCGTCAAAAATTACGTCGAACACCTCGTGGTATTGCCCGTTGTCCTCCGGCGTAGTCACCGTTACGGTCTGGCGGTAGGTGTACTGCTCGCGCGCCTTGGCGAATTCCGTTTCCTTGGCCGCGAAGCGCTTGATGATCTCTTCCGGCGTAGTGTCTTTTGGAGGAGCGCTGTCAAGCGGACCTTCCTGGGCCACGAGGCGGAGGGCGGCCAGCCCGCAGGCCGCCAGCCCCAGGCAAAGAAGCGAGTGACGAATCACGGATTTCATCTTCTCTAGTGTATCGAATCGAGGGGAGGATATCGCAAGCTTCCCGAAGCGATTTCTTCCAGCCAGAACGGACGTGCCTGTCGACAACCCGCGGCAACCCTCCCTCCAACCCCTCTCCGCTCAGCGAGGCCGGAGGGTAGGGCGCTGCAGTTCTGCCATTTACTAGGATGCGAGGGCAGGAAAGAGGTTGCCGGCAGGGCAGGTTTCAGGGCAGCAAAGTTTTCAAGGGTTTCAATGCGTCACAGTTTGAATGTCCGTGATTCCAGGGAAGTGGAATGCTTGAAACTCTGCAACCTTGAAACCTTGAAACTTTGCCCTTACACTCATCGGTTTGCCGGAGGAGTCCCTCATGCACCGCCTTCTTCTCTCTCTTCTTGTGTTTGCCTTCGGGCTCCCAGCCGCAGCCCAGGCCAAGCATCCCTTCACCTTTGAAGACATGATGAAGCTGAAGCGGGTGGGCGATCCGCAGGTCTCGCCCGACGGCAAATGGGTGATCTTCAGCGTCGTCGAGGTCGATCTCGAAGCCAACACCAAGACGCCGCACATCTGGATCGTGCCCTTGAGTGGAGGGGCGCACGCCTCGTCCCCTTACGAGCGCATCCTCGTCGCCGATCAGGACGCCGACCGCCCGCGCTGGGCGCCGGATGGGAAGCGGTTCGCGTTTCTGTCGACGAAAGAAGGCGGGTCGCAGGTCTGGATTGCGGATTTCGATGGCGGCGCCGGAAGTGTGACCGCAGCGCACAAGCTGACCTCGATTGCCACGGAAGCCGGCGGGGAGCTTTGGTCGCCGGACGGAAAAACCATTCTCTTCACTTCAGACGTTTATCCGGAATGCACTGAAGAAGGGTGCA
>Ga0209698_10003032_pt1 | contig 18792 bp, 16 predicted proteins | sample LitLauG_LLR_2012_FD_187203 | JGI IMG/M metagenome (GOLD analysis project Ga0209698, IMG submission 187203) | Freshwater sediment microbial communities from Pennsylvania, USA - Little Laurel Run_MetaG_LLR_2012 (SPAdes) (version 2) | ecosystem: Environmental > Aquatic > Freshwater > Creek >...
GTTATGGCATGATAGGCGCTGCGGTGATGAGCGCCAGGGCGTGCCTGCGAAGTGGTGTTGGGAAATTGACCTGCTATACTTGCAAGGAAGGATATGCCATCATACAGACCTGCGTGCCTGAGGCCATGTGTATGACTTTCGGCAATAGTTTTATAAAGGACATGGACACAATAAAGAATTTTGATGTAACAGGCGTCGGCCCCGGGATTGGAAGACATCTGTCCCATAAGCAACTGCTTCAAAAAATATTCCGGAATTCCAAGGGTCCGGTGGTTATCGATGCGGACGCTATTAATGTGCTGAGCAACTATAATTCTTTATACTATTCTATTCCTGCAAACAGCATCATTACCCCCCACCCCAAAGAATTCGAACGCTTATTCGGCAAAACCGAAAATGATTTTGATACGGTAGACCTGGCACTGAAAAAAGCCAAGGAATTGGGCATTTTTATTGTTCTCAAAGGGCATCGCACATTAGTTGCTGCGCCCTCCGGCCAAGGATACTTCAATTCCACCGGCAATGCAGGAATGGCCACCGCAGGGTCGGGAGACGTTCTGACAGGCATTCTCACAGGTTTGCTGGCCCAAAAATATACTTCCCTCGAAGCCTGTATCCTGGGCGTGTATCTGCATGGGCTAGCCGGTGACATTGCTGCCGAAAAACTTTCACAGGAAGCGCTCCTGGCTGGAGATATCATCGATCATTTAGGGGCTGCTTTTATAGAGGTGGCGTCAGGGGCCAACTATGGCCACTAAGAATAATAGTACCGTCAACGGACGGTTCCGTTTGGGCCACACCTGGAAACCTGTGTTACAAAAATTTTGGCGGCTATAACCCACTGCTGGCATCCAGCATTTTTTTTTACTCATGTGCTGGTCAGCCATATCTCAAAAAAAGGGAAAAGTTGGTTACATTAGTAAAACATTATCATTCATGCCATGACCAATAAACCTGTTAAGACGCTTTCCTGTGCACTATCAGCCCCGGCGATGCGACAAAGAAAAGACACTGTTATCCGCAGTTTGGTGGCACAAATCCAGTCGAGGAAAGAATTACTAAATGGCTTTTCCTATAAATTTAGTGGCGGGGACCCTATTGTAGATGAACTCGCCGAATTTGTGAAGACGGAGCGTACCTGCTGCAGTTTTTTTTCTTTTCATCTTTTCTTCCAGCCACAAAAGAGATCCGCTCGGCTGACCATTACCGGTCCTACCGGTACCAAAGCATTTATCCAGGCTGAACTGGGAATGTAACTCTTCCGCAGACCGGTGAGACCGCCAGTCAGGGAGTGCGGCCGAAACACGCAGGTGCACGCAATAGGTCATCCTTTATTTTACTAAAACCGTGTTCAAAAATGGCGGTGCCGATATAGGCTGAAAGAAGGCGCCAGGAGGAAGGTTTCGGGGGCGATACTGACCGCAGTACCCTAAAAATTTTCTTTTGATAACCAGGATTTTCAATTACCGACTCTTTCGGGCCGCTAATTAGCTTATTTCTTGTTTTTCCCCTATTTTTGCCACCCAAAAATATAAGTAATAATTGATATGGATAATTTGATATACATCATCCCGGCAATGGGAATTGTTGGCCTACTGTACACTTTTATAAAATTTTCATGGGTAACCAAGCAGGATGCAGGTAATGAAAAAATGAAAGAAATCAGCACCTACATCGCAGACGGAGCGATGGCATTCCTGAAAGCTGAATATAAGATATTGACTTACTTCGTCATCATTGCTGCGCTCTTGCTGGGAATCATGGGTTACACCAGTGCCAACAGCAGCTGGGCCATTGCCGTCGCTTTTATATGCGGGGCAATACTGAGTGCTTTGGCGGGCTTTATTGGAATGAAGGTAGCAACGAAGGCAAATGTGAGAACTGCCCAGGCAGCCAGAACCAGTCTGGCCAAGGCCTTGAAAGTCTCTTTTACCGGGGGTAGTGTGATGGGATTGGGCGTTGCAGGCCTGGCGGTATTAGGACTTGGGGGTTTGTTTATTATTTTAAAAGCCATTTTTGCGCCTGCGGCCAGCGTGGACAGCGCCGAAATGGAGAGAACCATTGAAATATTGACTGGGTTTAGCTTAGGAGCCGAGAGTATTGCATTATTTGCACGTGTTGGCGGCGGTATATACACGAAAGCTGCCGATGTCGGGGCCGATCTGGTTGGTAAAGTAGAAGCGGGTATCCCTGAAGATGATCCGCGTAATCCGGCCACGATTGCCGATAATGTGGGCGATAACGTGGGTGACGTGGCAGGGATGGGAGCTGATCTATTTGGATCTTATGTGGCAACGGTTCTGGCCACGATGGTTTTGGGCCGGGAAACCGCCTCCGCTGACAACTTCGGAGGGATGGCGCCGATCCTGCTTCCAATGCTGATCGCTTCCATGGGTATCTTATTTTCCATTTTGGGTACGTTTTTCGTAAAAATATCCGACACCGCGGGCCTGCAGACCGGGGTGGTGCAAAAAGCGCTGAACATGGGTAACTGGGGCTCCGTAGTTTTGACTGCAATTGCCTCCTATTTTTTAGTCATGTGGCTGATGCCCGATAATGACATGATCCTGAGGAATTACCATTTTACAAAATACGGCGTGTATGGGGCCATTTTTGTCGGCTTAGTGGTCGGCACCCTCATGAGCCTCATTACTGAATTCTACACTGCTATCGGCAAACGGCCGGTAGCAAGCATTGTACGGCAGTCCTCCACAGGCCATGCGACCAATATCATCGGTGGACTTGCAGTGGGTATGGAGAGCACCATGCTTCCCATTTTGGTCCTTGCGGGCGGTATCTACATGTCCTACTTTTGTGCCGGCCTATATGGGGTTGCTATTGCCGCTGCAGGGATGATGGCTACTACTGCTATGCAACTCGCCATTGATGCTTTTGGGCCGATCGCCGATAATGCGGGCGGGATTGCAGAGATGTGCGAGCTTCCCAAGGAAGTCAGGGAGAAAACCGATATCCTGGATGCCGTCGGAAATACCACTGCCGCAACAGGAAAAGGCTTTGCTATTGCTTCGGCGGCCCTTACCGCGCTTGCCTTGTTTGCTGCTTTTGTCGGAATCGCCAAAATTGATGGAATAGACATTTACCGCGCCGATGTGCTGGCAGGATTATTTGTCGGCGCGATGATACCGTTTATTTTTTCTTCTTTAGCCATACGTGCCGTCGGGCAGGCCGCGATGGCCATGGTGGAAGAAGTGCGCAGGCAATTCCGTACTATTCCAGGCATTATGGAAGGTACCGGAAAACCAGAATATGAAAAATGCGTAGCGATCTCCACAGACGCCTCCATAAAAAAGATGATGCTCCCCGGCGCCATTGCACTGATATCCCCCCTGATAGTAGGTTTCATTTTCGGGCCACAGGTGCTCGGCGGATTTCTTGCCGGCGCTACCGTAACCGGCGTATTGATGGGTGTGTTCCAGAATAATGCAGGCGGAGCATGGGACAACGCCAAAAAGTCCTTTGAGAAAGGTGTAGTAATCAATAATGAAACTTATTATAAAGGTTCGGAACCTCACAAAGCCTCCGTGACAGGAGACACCGTCGGCGATCCTTTTAAAGATACTTCCGGACCGAGCATGAATATTTTGATTAAACTGATGAGCATCATCTCTTTGGTCATTGCCCCTACCCTTGCCAGGATACATCATGACAGTATCGAAAAAGACAGGCGGCTAAAAATGGAAAATTTGCAATTACTCGAGCAAAAAGAATCGGGGTATCAGCCCGCGATCAACAACAATACCTACGTTTTGGGCCGTAAGGATCTTGGGAGTCTTCCAGTGAAAGCGGTTGCCAAATAACGATTATATTTTACTGCTTTTCAACAGCGAATTAACAACCAGGACTGCCATCCTGGTTTTTTTGTGCGTTGCCATAGAATACCTCAACGGCTGATTTGTCTGCAAAATTGCAAGATAAGGTTTCCGTCACCCCCCTCCTTCCCCCTGGCTAATAGATAAACGGGAGGAGTCTTTTTGTTGACCTTTTATAGTTTAAATATTCGACGCCGAAGTGCTCTATCAGCACCTTTTCTTCAATATTAATACGCACTATGAAGGCAGTTAAAATCGGGATAAAGATGATCAACAAGGAATACCAATTGTTATCAGTTATGCCTACACCCAAAAAGGATATCAGCAGTGCTGCATAATTTGGATGCCGTATATATTTAAAAAGACCATTTTTTTTAAGCCGATGGCTTTTGCGAATGGTAACATCCACCGTAAAAAATTGGCCCAGTGAATAAACGGCAACAAACCGAATAATTATACCGATAAAAATCAACGCGACGCCTACATAGACGTGTAAATGATTGGAAAAAATCGGCGCCTGGAATTTCCCGGCCACATAGCCCGCGATGGTTATTGACAGAATCACGGTTACCCATATCAATGAGATAGATTGCTTATCTGTTCCCTGTTTGTCGCCCGCTGTGGAACGCAACATCCGGTTCAAGACAATTTCTGTGGCCAGAAAAATGAAACCCGCTATATAAGGAAAGAGGTTCATAAGTCATTTATTGGTAGCTAACCGTTTTACCAGTAAAGTAATCCCTTCCGTTGCCACCTTTTCAATAATGTGAAAATTATGGTGCGGTGACACATAAGGGGGATGGATGTCAATAATGTATTTGGGAATACCCGGTCTCAGCGCGTCGATCAATCCAGCGGCAGGATATACCTGCAGGGAGGTACCCGTCAATACGAATAAATCAGCAACCGACATTTCCGCCGCTGCTTCCTCAATCATCGGCACCGGTTCATTGAACCAGACAACATGTGGCCTGAATTGGGTACCATCCGGCGCGATATCGCCGATTAGGATATCGCCGTGAATATCGTATAATGCATGGCGATTGCGTTCCCCACGCATTTTAAAGATCTCGCCATGCAGATGAAGCACTTTTTTTGAACCGGCCCGTTCGTGGAGATCATCAATATTTTGTGTGACGACCGTGACGTTAAAATATTCCTGCAAGGCTGCGATGCCGCGGTGGGCTGCATTGGGCAATGCCGCCGCAACCTCCCGCCGGCGCATATTATAGAAATCCTGCACCAGGCCGGGATCCTTTTCATACCCTTCCGGTGTGGCCACATCATACACGTTATACCCCATCCATAGCCCATCACTATCCCGGAATGTTTTTAACCCACTTTCTGCACTTACGCCGGCGCCCGTTAAGACCAATAAATTTTTCATGGCACTAAATTATCATTTCTACTAATCCTATGGTGGCAGGCAGTTGCTTTTTCAAACAAGAACCAGCCGGCTAGCCGAAGCAATAATGATGACGCCCCGGAAAGATTGCAACTATTTCCAGCGAAGCGGGTGTTTACAGTTCTGGCACAACCGAATACAGCCTACCTGGCTCGGATCCAATAACTATCGCTTCGTAAAATATGCATGACCCGTTCACCAGACTTTTTTCTATTAAAGGCCCTCTGAACGATTGCTTATTTTTCTCCCGCCTTTTCCATTATTATTTTCCACTCCTCACCCGTAACAGGTTGCACCGAAAGCCTCCCAATTCGCACTAACGCCATCTCCTTCAGGCGTGGATCTTCCTTAATTTGTAAAAGACTGACCGGTTGTTTCAATTTCTTGTAATATTTCAAATCAACTGCCACCCATCTGTCATCATCGGTGGTCGGGTCCTGGTACGCTTCCTTATCGACTTTTGCAACGCCGACGATGTCCATTCCCTCGTTACTGTGGTAATATAAAACTTCGTCGCCTTTCTTCATTGCGCGAAGATGAATTCTCGCCGCATAATTTCTTACACCGCTCCAGGTTGTCTTCTTGTCGCTTTTTAATTGTTCCAAACTGTACACGGACGGTTCCGACTTTACGAGCCAGTAATTCATAAAAAAGATTTAAGTAGAGGGTCGATTGCTTTGGTACGAAATTAAGTAATTCCCTCAAGAAGAAGGAGCAGCGAAATTCACGAAAACACGCGTGCGCTGGTGCAGGGCGGTTGCGATTTTAAGAAAAAAAGGGCGGCACCCCAAATTATCAGTGATCAGAATATTGCGCAGACCGCCGGAACAACACCTGCTCAATGGCACGGCCAGCAAAGATTATTTCAATTGGCCATGGCCATCATGAATTCATTGATTGCCTGAATACAATGGCAGCCTTTTTGTGCGCTCGTACGCATTTTGATGGCCATTCGTTTCATTACAAGTCTTATCTTTTCTTCAGCATCCACCGCTCTTTCCGTGTGGGCGTTTCCCGGATCACCATCTGTAAGCGCAGATATTTCCATCAGTTTGGTTTTAACTGCAGTCAGGGCAGGCACGTTTATGCGCATCCTATGCCATTGGAGGAATTCATCGATATGTTCCGCCAGGATGGCTTTTGCTTGTGGAATTTCCTGCTGCCGTTTCTTTATATTGTCGTCCTTTATTTGAGAGATCTGATCGACATGTATTAGCGTAATATTGTTCAACTGTTCAACGGCCGGGTCGACGTTACAGGGAATGGATAAATCAATCACTATTTTATCTCCGTTGTTTTCAAGGTGAGATTTCAAAAGTATCGGTTGGGCAGCGCTGGTAGCGACGATGATTGCATCGGCACGAACTGCGTAATCGCCGAGTTGTTCCATGGGCGCATAGTGAATACCCAGGGTACGGGAGAGATCAATCGCTTTTTGTTCTGATCTATTGATGATGGTGAGGTGTTTAGTGCCGAAGCAATGGACCAAATTCATTAAAGCACTGCGGCCGATCTTACCGGCACCCAAAACAAGCACGTTACTTTTCTCACTCAATGTTGTTTTCTCCCGCAGGTATTTTACGGCTGAGAAGGACACGGACACCGTTCCGCTGCTCAGGGAAGTTTCCGATTTTATTCGCTTTGAGGATTGCAATACGCAACTGACTAAACGTTCCGTAAAACTGCCAGTAAAATGACGGTCCTTTGAAAATTTAAATGCCTGCTTTAACTGGCTGACAATTTCATAATCTCCCACAATCTGGGAATCCAGTCCTGAGCCGACATAAAACAAATGGGTGACGGCCTGTAGTCCGTTCTTAATATAAGCCATAGTGCCAAACAATCCGGTATTGTCACTTACCTGAGAGCACAACAATTCAGTCAGCTCAGAGGGATTTTTTCCAAATCCGTATATCTCCGTGCGGTTGCAGGTCGATAAAATAAAAAATTCATCCACGCCGAAAGACGGGGCCCGTTTCAGTATATTTTCATACTGTTCTTCAGAGATGGCGAACCTTCCTCTGGTTGCGGCATCCGTATTTTTATAGTTGACCCCGACCACAAAAAAATCGTCCAAACCATGGCTTGTATTGTAATTCATCAGCTTACTAATTAATGATGGGTAAGAAATGCCGGTCATGCTAACAGGCGGTAAAAGCAGCTAGTGCAGCCATTCGCCGTTTGACCTTTAGAAAAGTGTTTCCAAGACCGCAGCATCCGGAATATAAACAGGGTGAGAGCGCTATAAGAAAAGAGGCCTTCAACCCGTGAACAGCCTCTTTTTTGTTAGCCGCAATGGCATACTATTGCTGAACAACCTGGCTTCTTAATGATTCGACTATTTTGCCAACACTTATCAATGCCGGAGTAGTAGAGGGTACACCCGCCTTACCAGCACCAGCAAACAGATCGACTTCAAAGGCATTCATGTCACTGTTGTCCGCCTTACCATTCATCCTCGGATTCTGGGCCGGGTCATGTGCTGCTACCATAGACTTTCCTCCGTAGGTATAGTCTTTTGCGCCGGTTCCCACTGCTACAAAATCGGTCAAGTTCTTGCTTAATGCATTGAAGCCTGTCAGATTTCCAGCGGTAACTTCAGCCAGCAGGACTGTAAAGTGACCATTGACGGCCGTATCACCAGCAATCACAAAGATCGTGCTGTCGATAATATTGCGGATCAACAGCCTCCCCGCTTCAATTTTTGCCCCTGAATTGGCCGGGTCTGCTACCATGGTAGTCCCGCCTAAAGAATCATACAGGGTCGGCTTGGAAGGAGTATCTGTTTTTTTACAGGATTGGAAAGAAAGGGTGATAACGGTTAACGTAATTAGGGCAACGAAGATTAAATTTTTCATGACTTTTTTTTTATAGATTAGAAGATATTCTTGACGGACGTGTAAATTGTATTGCCAATACCTGCAGGTATCACCGGACATCCGCTTTGGATTTCCGCCTCTGTGGGAAGGTACCTGCTGGCATTAAAATGAAAAGAAGATTTGAAATTGTCCACGATTTGGTTGCCGGTGGTTTTTACCGGGAAGAAAGTAAACACAACGATTCGAGTTGATGGATTGACCAGCACGCGGTCAATTCCTTTTTGCTGGTAGAGCCAGTAAGTGATCCTTTCAGCATCGGTCTTGCTTATGGAATCCTTTATATCAATCCGCGCCATGATCCTCGCGTTTTTATCCCACGATTTGGGCCGCGTCACCCAGTAGACGTGGATGGCAACTACTAAAGTGAGAAAAAGAAAAGACCCGATGATCCATTGAAATATTTTATTTGTTTTCGACTTTTTCATAATTGACGGATTAATATGATTTAAATTAAAGTGGGCTTATTCAATTACGAAACTTACTTGCCAGCAGATTTAATTGTTTAAAAAATTAAATACCTGGTGACGTTTTTAATTATTTGATGAACATAAGAAGCGCCAGACGTTGGCGAGTTAATGGGGCAGCTGCCCGATGCTATTGGGACACCTACAGGCGGTCAGAAATCTATAACGGCCATCTTAACGTATTTTACTTGTGTGAAATGAAAACGGGTGCCCTGGTAATTTTTAGGTGCAGCGCTTTTATTTTACAAAAAGGTCGGTCGGACGCCGGTCGTATTGTTTTCGTTACCATAAATATACCTCCTGCATACCGGCAGGATATATGGTTGCCCTACTGGATTCGCAACGGGTTGCTGGTGAAGAAAAACTTTTTGACAACGCAGCGAACGGGCGGCAGCTATGCCAAGATTTACAGCTTTCCGGGGGCATTCCGTTCTTACGGGGAAAGGTCCCGCTGGTATGAGGTTTCCTATTTTATGAGGTAAATTTGTGTTGCATGAACAAATTGATAGCTATAGTTGTTGTGCTGATTCTGCAATTGCCCACAATAACATCGAAGGCCCAAAATATGGTCGAAGGCAAAGTGGTCGACAAAACAACTAAAGAACCTCTGGAACTTGCTGTCATTGTCGCTGGCAGCAAAGGTGAAAAAATCCTTACCGGCATAGATGGCCACTTTATCTGTAAAAATCTCTCCGCCGGTGATTCGATTTCCGTCTCCTTCATTGGTTATAAACCGGTAACGATGGAGAGACCTACCGGGCATAAAATGATCATTATTGAGCTTGAAAAGGGTACCGTGGACCTAAAGGAAATTGTCATTTCCAGTCATTCCAATAACCTGACCAGTTCCCACATGCTGAGTAATATTGACTTAAATATGCAGCCGGTTAAATCGGCACAGGATCTCCTCAGGCTGGTCCCAGGCCTCTTTATTGCGCAGCACCAGGGAGGAGGAAAGGCCGAGCAGATATTCCTGAGAGGTTTTGACGCTGACCACGGAACGGATGTGAACATCTCAGTGGATGGGATTCCGGTAAATATGGTGTCTCATGCCCATGGACAAGGCTATGCGGACCTGCATTTCCTGATACCTGAGACGGTGCATAGTTACGATTTCGGCAAAGGCCCCTATTACGCGTCAAAGGGTGACTTGTGTACGGCGGGTTATGTCGCTTATGAGACCAAAAACGCCCTGGAGCAAAATGTCGTAAAACTGGAAGGCGGGCAATTTGCTACGGGTCGCTTGGTAGCTATGGTCAACCTTTTAAATAGCCAGGCTACGAACAAGGAACGGAGCGCCTACATCGCCACGGAAGCATTATATTCTAACGGAGGTCCCTTTTTATTACCTGAACATTTCAGGCGTTTTAACCTTTTTGGGAAATTGAATACGAGAATCGAAAACCACAGCAAACTCACAATAAGTCTTTCGTCGTTATCTTCGAAATGGAGGGCATCGGGGGAAATTCCCGCCCGGGCATTGACTGAAGGATACCTGCCCAGCCGGTGGGGCACTCTCGATTCCGCACAAGGCGGGTATACTACCAGAACAAACGCCAGCATAAAGGTGATAACATCATTCCCGCGCGATCTTACCTGGGATAACCAGCTTTATTACTCGCATTACAATTTTAATTTGATCTCCAACTTTACTTTTTTTTATTATTTCCCTTCAAGCGGGGATGAGTTTCGCCAACATGAGATCAGAGACATGGGCGGATATACTACCAAAGTAACTAAAACGATTGTAGCGCGGAACACGACCTATACATCGGTTGCCGGTGCGGGTTTACGATACGACCACATCAGTCCCAGCGAGCTGGACCATACCGTGGATGGTACCTTCCTCTCCCATCTGCAATTGGGAAAGACCCGACAGCTCAACACCTTCGCCTATTTTGATGAAACGGTGGAAACCGGTCGATTTCTTCTCGATGCAGGCATCCGAATGGATTTCTTCCATTTTTACTACCACAATCTGGCACCGCTTTCAGATACTTTTGCGACAGCAGTTTTTAATGGAAAAGAACCGTATGCCCAAAAAGGGGTCGTTAGCCCTAAATTTAACGTGCAGTACACTTTGAATCCCAGGTTTCAATTATTCTTTAAATCCGGGAAGGGCTTTCACTCTAACGATGCAAGGGTCGTCATCGCCAACCAGGGTACCAAAATTCTGCCCGCCGCTTATGGCGCTGAACTGGGATCGAATTGGAAACCAGCCCCCAGAGTATTTGTCAATGCCTCACTATGGTATCTTTTCCTGAAGGAAGAATTTACCTATGGCCAGGACCTGATTGATCAAGCTGGGGGACCTGTGCGGCCCAGCGGCAGGTCGAGCAGGACGGGAATTGACTTTTCGCTGAGATACCAGTTGAATGCATGGCTTTTCGCAAATATCAATGTGGATCTTGCCAAACCACGGTTTATTGACAGCGCTGCAGGGAATAACTATATTCCATTGGCACCAACTTTTACCAGCACGGCGGGATTGGATTTCAAAACAAAAAGTGGATGGAATGGTGGTATCAGTTACCGGTATTTACATAACCGGGCGGCAAATTCCACTTACTCACTGACAGCGGCGGGGTATTTCATAACGGACCTTTCCCTGAATTATACGCAGGCAAAATATGAGATTGGCCTGGACGTTCAAAACTTATTTAAGGTAGCCTGGAACGAATCCGAGTTTGAATATGTGTCGCGCCTTAAAAATGAAACAGCGGCCGCAGATCAGGTCAGCTTTACACCGGGTGTCCCGTTCTTTGCAAAAATCAAGCTTTCTGTGTTTTTTTAAAAGCACAGGGTCTTCATAGTGGCCTGTACTTCCAGGACTCACCAGGACGCGGTTGATCCCGTTTTTACTTCAAGGAATCCCCGCGGAAGTACCTATTCCCAACCGCTGGCAAGCACATCGGCGATATGCATTGTTTTGAGGGGAAGCATTTTTTTTGAAATATATCCTTGCAAATGCATGAGGCAGCTGAGGTCGGTAGAAAGAATGTATTCGGCACCGGTATCCAGGGCGTGCCTGACCTTTTGGTCGGCCATGGCAATAGATATAGATTCAAACTTAACGGCGAAGGAACCACCAAAACCGCAGCAGGTTTCATTGTCTTCCATTTCCAATAGCTTCAGGCCGCGGACCTTCTCCAATAAGGCCCGCGGTCCTTCTTTTATTTTACATTCCCGCAAAGCGGCGCAGCTGTCATGATACGTGGCTGTAGCCTCGAGCACCGCGCCGAAATTATCAATTTTTACCACCTGGGTCAGAAACTCCGTAAATTCGAAAATTCTTTTCGATAAGTCCTTGACGTTATTGTGCAATGAAGAATTTTCAAAAAGGTCATTATAATAATTTCTTACAAACCCGACACAAGAAGCCGAAGGTGCCACAATATAGTCAGTGCCATCAAAATCATTAATAAATTTGGTAGCTACCTTTTTGGCATCATCCCAAAAGCCGGCGTTAAAAGCAGGCTGCCCGCAGCATGTCTGGTTGGTATTATATTGGACGTCGCAACAAGCTTTCTCCAGAACTTTCACCATGTTAAATGCAGTTTGGGGGAAAATCTGGTCGACAAAACAAGGAATAAATAGTTGCACTTTCATATTAACATTCTTGCCAAGTTACGTTGGATCATCACAGTATTGGAATTTTTATTGGACCAGGTGAATGTCGTGACTACATCGAATAATTCAGCGACAGCATTTTCAAAGCCGTGATGGCGGCTTCCTTTCCTTTATGGCCGTGAATGCCACCGGTACGCTCGTCCGCCTGCAGTTGGTTGTCTACTGTAAGGATACCGAATATGGTGGGTACCGGTAAGGTCAGGTTCAGTTGAAGGACCCCCTCAGTAACAGCTTTACAGACATAATCAAAATGAGGCGTGTCTCCCCGCAAGACACATCCGAGGGTGATAAAAGCCTGGGGTTTTTTGAATGTATTACGGCAGGCCTCCCACATATTTTTAACGGCAAAAGGAATTTCGAAGGCTCCCGGGACCCTGATCACCTTATATTCTGCTATGCCGTTTTGCCTGAGAATTTCCAGGCATCCTTCCAGGAGCTTGTCAACAATGGCCGCATTCCATTCCGTATGCACGATAACAATACAGGCATCCTTTGGAAGAATGCCTGCAGGGAATGTATAAAGATTTTCGTTTACAGCTGCCATCGCAATGCCTCTACAATTTATTCAGAAAAATCACCCAGCTTGGCCAGATACCTGTCTACATCGGATGCTTTTTCCGTAAGTGGGTAATCCGATTTGATTTTATTGAACAACTCAATAGCATCTTTGGTATCCCCGGTTGATTCCGCAAAAAGTGCCGCCCTGAAAAGATATTCTGAAGAGGTAAATTCATCCTTGCTATTGACGTCGGCTGCTTTTTTATAAAAGGTCAGTGCGTCATCGTTCTTATTCAATTCGGCGTAAGCATCACCGATCATTCCATCAGCGCGGCTCTGAATTTGATTGGCACCGCCGGCACTAAATTCCTTCAGAAATTTTATGGCCTTATCGTACTGGTGCAATTGAAGATAGCAGGCACCTGCGTAATACTGGCATAGGTTGGCCGCAGCCGTTCCGGAATACTTATTGATAATCCTCAGTGCCCCGTCATGACCGCCGTCTCCGTTCAGGCATCTTGCCGCCAGCATGAGTTTGGTAGAGTCATCCTGGGCATTGCTGAAATCTGAAAAATATTTTTGTGTTACGAAAACTGCGTCATTGGCTTTTGCTTCTTTGGGCAGTTTAAACATGTATTTGTACACCAGCCAACCACCGAGCAGTATAATCAGCGCGGTGCCGGCGTAAATGATCGGCTTGCTATAATTGAGCCAAAACCCTCTTGCTTTTTGAATTGCATCAGCATCGACTTGTGGTATTCCTTTATCTGCCATTTTCCTGTTTTGTGGTTTTTTTGATTATTATCGGGTGAATTATTAGTCCATTATGTAAGGATAGTCGTCCTCGGCGTAAATATCTTTGTACATCTCGTCGTCACTGGGAAGCGGGCTCTCGTCTGCAAATTTCACCGACTCTTCCACCTCTGCCCTGACTCTCTCATTGATCGCCTCAATTTCTTCGGCACTTACCCCAAAAACATCTTTCAGTTTGGCAAGAGATGTTTCGACAGGATCCTGTAATTTATACTCCTCCATCTCTTCTTTGGTTCGGTATTTTGCCGGGTCACTCATGCTATGGCCCTTATAGCGATAGGTCTTAATTTCCAGTAAGGTAGGACCGCCGTCTTCCCTTGCCCGCTTTACCGCCCGCTCAACCGCCTCATGCACTGTTTCGGGGTTCATGCCGTCGACACGGTCACCTGGCATGTCATAGGCATCCGCCAGTTTATAAATATCAATGACGTTCGAGGTTCGGGTCACGGAAGTACCCATAGCATAATTGTTATTTTCACATATAAACACAACCGGCAATTTCCACAGCATGGCCATGTTAAACGTTTCATGCAGAATTCCCTGACGGGCAGCCCCGTCTCCGAAGAAACACAAAACCGCATTCTTGGTCCCCTTATATTTCTCTGCGAAGGCCAGACCAGCACCTGTCCCAATCTGAGCACCCACGATCCCATGGCCGCCAAAAAAACGTTCCTTTAATCCAAACATATGCATACTGCCGCCCTTTCCCTTGCTACAACCGGTTGCTTTGGCGTACAGTTCAGCCATGCAGGATTTTGCAGACACCCCCTTGGCAATCGCCAGGGCGTGGTCACGGTAGGCTGTGATAAAAATGTCATCAGGGATCGTGGCCGTCATACATCCTGCGGCAATAGCCTCCTGGCCAATGTAAAGGTGACAAAATCCGCGGATCTTCTGCATCCCGTACATCTGTCCTGCTTTTTCTTCAAAACGGCGCAAGAGCAACATCAATTCGTACCAGTATAAATAGGTCTCTTTTGTAAACTTTGTAGCCAAGTTTATAATTTTTAGTCGGCAAAGATAGGGTAAAAAGAAAAGTGAACCACCACCATCAAAGAAGGTGGCTTTGGAAAAATCAGGCAAAGCCTTCTTTATCCCGGTTAGTCCCTAACCATATTGGAACGGTCTGGCATCTTCGAGCCATTGACATCGGTGTCTGTTCGTCTTTGCCATCTGCCGGAAGTACCGGAACCCATGGCCTAACTCCAGGCTCTATTGCCGGCAGATCGCTCAAGATCGCGTACCGTCCTTAAGGTTGCTGTTTGCAGGCGGCTGTCCTGGAAGGCCGGCTTCCGCCTGGCGCCAAAGGGAGAGGCGTTGCCTGACGCCCTTAAAAAAAAACCGGCTCCAGCCGGTTTAATCTCTTTGGGAAGTCATCCAATTATTTTCGTTGCGCTACTTGCTCTTCACCAATCATTTTTTCGACCACTTTTATCGTCTGGTTGATATACAAGTCGTCCCCAACACGTTTAATGAACTGCGTGTTTTTGGCAATTTTATCCGAATCGCTGCCAATAGACACAAGATCTTCCTGAATACTGTGGACAGGGAATTCATTGGTAAGCTTGGTTAAATTATCCAGTCTTTTTGACAGCGCTTTAATTTGTTCGATTTGGGCTTTGTACTGTACCAGGTTCAGCGGAGTCTCCTGGTCGTTGTATTTGTCGAGAGAATCAACGTCTAAGCGGATACCATTAAACACCGGGCTTTTGGTTAAATCGGCATTTTCTTCGGCTACTACCGAACTATAGCTATACCCTGGATTCCAGACCGTATAGTTCGCCTTGGGAATTTCATCCCAGCTTAACGCGTCCGGATTGTCTTTTTCACGAAACTTGACATTTTCCAGTCTGTCAGGAATGATAATATCCGGGACGACTCCTCGCAATTGGGTAGCGCCGCCATTGATACGATAGAACTTCCTGAAAGTCAGTTTCAGATCACCCAATCCCTCTGAGGGCTTGCTGAACAAAGGGTTTTCTGACTGCGGATCAAGAGATATGCTGCGCTGCACCGTCCCTTTGCCGTAGGTAGAAGTGCTGCCGATGATCACGCCCCGGTGATAGTCCTGAATGGCGGCAGCAAAAATCTCTGAAGCTGAAGCGCTCATTTCATCTACCATGACAGCCAGCGGTCCTGCATATAACACCTCCTTGTCACGATCGCTCATGACACTCGCTTTTTCATCCCGTCCCTTAACCTGGACTATGGGGCCATCCTTAATGAATAAGCCTGCCATATCCACGACATCATTCAATGAACCACCCCCGTTTCCGCGAAGGTCAATCACAATTCCGTCCACTTTAGCATCTTTAAGCTTTTGCACTTCCTTGGCAACGTCAGTGGCTGACCGGCGGGCCGTGGGATCATCAAAGTCTGCGTAAAATTCCGGCAAATAGATATACCCGATTTTATTGGAGCCGTCGTCGACAATGGCGCTTTTTGCGAATGTGTCATCGAGGGAAATTTTATCCCTCAATAAGGAAATGACTTTAATACTTCCGTCGGCTTTTTTCAAGGTCAGTTTTACCTCAGATCCCTTTTGCTCGCCCCTGATCAGCTTCACGGCGTCTGTGACCGCATAGCCGGTAACATCGACGGGGGGTTCGTTGCCTTGTGCCACTTTGATTATTTCGTCTTCGGGCTGAATAAGACCTGATTTCCAGGCCGGTCCGCCTGTAATGAGACTCGACACCTTTATTTTTCCGTCATCTTCCTTGAGCTGGGCGCCGATGCCAAAAAAGGTGCCGCTCAGCAATTCATCAAAACTGCGTTTGTCAACAGGTGCGAAATAGGTGGTGTGAGGATCCATGCTGCCCGTAATGGCATTCACAAAATCACTGAACATATCGTCGGGTGTATTGTGTTTCTGCAAGGCTAGAAAATAGCGGTCCATTTGGTGTCCTACCATCTGTCTGGCTTCCCGTTCCAGGGTCGAATCGGCTTTATACACCGAATCTTTGGACTGTTTGGCCCGCTCTTCCTGCAAATCGACATATCGGCCTAAGACGAGGTATTTCAGGCGTTTTCTGCTATAATCGTACCTTTCAGTTTCCGTCGTAGGAAATGTCCTTTTATCCCCATCGAGCTGGAGGGATTCGTTTTTGGAGAAATCGAAAGGCTGACTTAATATGGCTTTATAGTTCTTGGAAACCTCTTCCAGGCGCTCGAGGTAGACCTTGCTGATGGCATAGTAGGATTCCAGCGGGGCACCATGAATTTCATCGTCAATTTTATCCTGGTATTTTTTAAAACCGTCAATATCCCTTTGGTAGAAAATATATTTATCCGGATCGAGTCCGTCAACATATTTATTCAGCACTTCCTTAGAGAAAGCATCATCTATTTTTTTGGGACTATAATGCCCTTCTTCTAGGACAATCCCGACATTTTTTAATATCTTTTCATACTTGGTCTTTGGGTTGTCAATCAGCCGATCGCCCCTTCCCATAACCCCATAGGTTACAAACAAACCGACACCAATTAACACTACGAGGACGGGCAAAAATTTTTTACTCATAATAAAATTCATTAAAGGATTCATACGTAAAAATAACAGAATTTAAATTCAGCTATTAAAATTAGGATGTTTAATTAACAAACGTTTTGTATAATGTATGGACGGTATTTCTGCAATAATATTGCCCTTACCATTGAGTTCCCGCTGAATTGTTTGTAAAACCGTGGCACCCATTTTCACCCGTCATGCCTGCCCGGGCACCATGCTACTGTCTTCCCGGTCCATCAATTGGCTTTGCAGTTCGCGCGTGGTTTTCCGGCTGCCGTCATGGCTGTAGCCCGGTGGTCCGAAGATATAGCGCAGTCTCACCTTCAAAGGCAATTTCTGCTTGGAATCCCTGACGATCGCATTGTATTCGTTGAAAACCAGGTCCAGGTAATTCTTGTAGGCCACATCCTTGATAGTCCCAAACTGCACGGGCTCCATCGGGTCTTCGGCGCGGAAAGTACCAAACATTTTATCCCAGATGATCAGGAACATTCCGTAGTTCTTGTCCAGGTATTTTACGTTCATTCCATGATGTACCCGGTGATGCGACGGCGTAGTAAAGATGTATTCCAACGGCCCCAGCTTCTTAATCATCCGCGTATGCACGAACGTACCCCATCCCTGGGAAAGCACGTATATCAGGACGATATCCAGCGGCCGGAACCCAATCAGTGCAAGGGGGATAAAAAACAGAAACTTTTCAATTGGCTCAAAAACGGCAGAACGCAGTCCCACTGAGAAATTGAATTCTTTCGATGAATGATGGTGGATATGGCCCGCCCATAAAAAACGCACCTGGTGGTCCATCTTGTGCATAAACCAATACGACAGGTCTTCCAGCAGCACCAGTGCAAACCAGTATCCTACTCCCTGGTGATGCAATATAGACAGGTTCAACCCGTAGAAATATACGACTGCCAGCAGCAAGATACCGCCGGCACGACTGGCCGTATCGACGATTACATACCCGAGGCCCAGCACGAGATTGGATTTGGTGTCCTTAACCGTATAATACTGTTTGTCAAATCGCACACTGATAATGATTTCTATGATCACCAGTGACAAGGTAATAGGAGTGCTGAAAAGCATCGCGACCTGGTCAGTAAGAATTCCCATCATAGTATAATTGAAAAACGGTTACAGTGGAATGCAAGCTGAGCGCGCCCCGCACTGGTAAAAAAAACGCAAGTTACTTTTTTTGCAGCAATAATTCCAGCCACAAAAACGCAATTTTTTGTTAGAATATGCCACCGTTTCCGGGTTCAATCGAAGAAATTTGGAAACCCGTCGCCCTATTTTTTGGTAATGTACTCAGGGCCCGTTGACCCTTTTTGTTCCACGGACCCTTAGCAAGAGGATCCGGTAACCGGGCTTACCGGAGAGGCCAGCCCCCACGACCGTCATTGATCAGTGCAAGAATTCAACGGCCATAAGCCATGGGAGCTGTCCAAAACCGTGGGCGACAACTACTCGAAAACGGAACCAGTGAGCAGTAAGACCGCCATTTGGATGCTCGGGTCACGGTCCTATCCACCGCCTTCCGATTTCGGCAGGACAAACTTGCCCGATGAAGGCGCACCGGTCACCCGCAAAGTACGTTGGAATACCCTATTGCCGCAGGCCGCAAATAAGATGTTCAACCGGGATCCTCCAAACCATAATGCGGTCACCGGGCCGCCTGGGACACTCAAAATGGCCCTGACTCTGCCGTTCTGGTCACAGACCTGGATGCCCAGGTTGGTTGCCGCAAAAAGATCCCCGTCGG
>Ga0209698_10003033_pt1 | contig 18790 bp, 20 predicted proteins | sample LitLauG_LLR_2012_FD_187203 | JGI IMG/M metagenome (GOLD analysis project Ga0209698, IMG submission 187203) | Freshwater sediment microbial communities from Pennsylvania, USA - Little Laurel Run_MetaG_LLR_2012 (SPAdes) (version 2) | ecosystem: Environmental > Aquatic > Freshwater > Creek >...
CATCCTGACACTGCCGGTTGGACGACCGTCAACGTGCAGTTCGGCAGCGAAGACGAGGCTTGCTTCATCGTCCTGGCGTTGGGCCCACGCGTGATCGTCGTGGAACCGGCAAGTCTGCGCGAGCGAGTGGTAGCGTCTGCGGAGGCGGTGATCGGGCAGGCGCGCACTTTCTATGGAGCGCGCCGGGGAACTCAGTAGAGAGCTACCGCGCGTGCCTCTTACGGCACCCAATCGGCAATGAACACGTTGGTCTCGTGCTGCCCCTTCCCGTTCCGATGAGAAATCCAGACCAGCTGCTTGCCATCCGGACTGAACATCGGGAAGCCGTCGAAGCCGTCGCTGTTGGTGATGCGCTCGAGGCCGGTGCCGTCCACGTTGATGGCATAAAGTTCAAAATTTCCCATCCCGCCGGTCGAACCCATATTGGTGGAAAAAATAATCCGTTTGCCGTCCGGAAAGAACGATGGCGCGAAACTAGCAGCGTTCAGATTCGTCAATTGCCGTTTGCCGCTGCCATCGGCCTTCATGATCCAGATTTCGAGGGTCGTCGGGCGAATCAGGTTGTGCTTGAGCAATTCCTTGTAGTCCGCAATCTCCTGCTCTGTTTTCGGATGGTAGGCACGATACACAATCCATTTCCGGTCGGGAGAGAAAAAGGGCCCGCCGTCGTAGCCCAGTTCGTGCGTGAGTTGTTTGACGTGCTTGCCGTCGGCATCCATCGAGTAGATGTCGAGGTCGCCGTTGCGCATGGACGTGAAGACAATCTTCTTGCCATCCTCGGAAATCGTGGCTTCTGCATCGTAGCCGGGAGTGGTGGTGAACTGCTTCAGGTCGGAGCCATCCAACCTGGCGGTGAAGATATCAAACCCTGGATACACCGCCCACACGTACCCCTTGGAAAAATCGGGACGGGGCGGGCAGGCTGGATCCGCCAGATGCGTAGAGGAATACAGAATCTTGTCCTGGTGCGGAAAGATGTAGCTGCACGTGGTGCGGCCCTTGCCAGTCGAGACCATCTTCTGATCGGTCCCGTCAAGATTCATGGTGAAGATCTGGTCGCACTGCAGGTTGTCGCGGGTGGACTGGAAGATCAGTTTCTTCCCGTCTGCAGAAAAATAAGCCTCGGCGTTCGAGCCGCCAAAGGTCAGCTGCCGAACATTGCGCAGATGCTTTTCTTCCGCAGGTTGAGGCTGGGCAGATTCCGGTTGCGAAGTGGCTGCATCGGACGTGGCGGCGCGCGGGGTGGCAGGAGTCTGGTTCCAGGCCATCCGGCCCGCCAAAAGGAGGAGCGTGAGCAAGACTTTCACGACGTTCATATCTGGAGAGAAAGTGTAGCAGCCCTCATGGTCGCGACAACACCCGGCAGTGCTCTCCATTATTTGCGGCCTGAAATCGTGATAAGTTAATCGCCGGATTTTGTCTCGGTGGTTTCGCCGCAGCTGCGGTGCCAGGACCCTTTATGAAAAACCGGGCAGTCGTTTTCCTTTTTCTCGCCAGCTTGCTGTCGACTTCATCCTTCGCCACCAAGCAGAAGTCCACCCAAGGCTCCGATCTCCTCGTGCACCTCGAAGCCGACTTTGCCAAAGCGGTTGCGGAACACGGCCGGGCGGCCTTCGTCACCTACTTCGCCGACGATGGAGTCGAACTGGAGGAGGGTGGGGGCATCTCTACGCGAGACATGATCGGCAAACAGCCCGCTTGGCCCGAAGGCACGTCCCTGACCTGGACCCCTGTCAAAGCCGACATGGCCGCTTCCGGCGACCTCGGCTACACCTACGGCAACTATGTGTTCAAGTCGAAGGACAAGGAAGGCAAGCCGGTCATCTACTACGGCAAATACACGTCCATCTGGAAGAAACAGAAGGACGGCTCGTGGAAGGTTGTGGTTGACATGGGCAACTCCAGCCCGGCGATGAAGTAAGTCGCTGGTAAGGTCAACTTACCGGGGTAAACTCTGGTGATTCCACTCGGAGCAAAGCGTGCGCCTCGTCTATCGTACGAACGATGTGCAAATCAGGGCGAGTTTCTTCGGTTAGGATCTGAAACATGCGTGCCATTCCATAGACGTGGCCTTTCGGAGCGACCAGGACCCGCATGTATCCGGCGGGGAAGGCAGGGGAAATTCTTGCCAGTCGCCTTATCGCGTTGCTGGAAACTTCAAACTGTGTCACCTCCGAGAGGTCCAGAATGCCTCGACACGGTGGGTGGGACGCCACATAACTAGTCACAGTTGCGTAGACATCGGCGAGAATGGCGTCTGTCAGGCAGCCCCTTGGAGTTATGCGCAGGATGTTGTCCTTTGCGTCGAACTCCAGCACGAAACTCATGGGGAGCCTCCCGTCGCGTTCCAAGTTATCCGCTGACAGCAAAACGTCCAACGCGCCTCCATCCTTGCAGTATCCCGCAAGGCAAGAATTCACCGTTGTAAACAGTTTGTAAACATTTCACGCACGACAGACTTTGCCTCCGCCGCGGCGGTGTGTTTCTAAGATGCTCACATCAAGAATTAGAATCTCTAATCCCTATTTCTCCACCGCCGCCAGCACATAGTCCGTCAAAATCTTGTCTGTCTGCTCGTGCATTCCATGGGTGTTATAGTTCGAGCTGGTGATCACGACCACCAGATCCAGCGCCGGGATCGCCACCACCTTATTTCCGCCGTTTCCCGACATGTAAAATGCCGGATAAGTCCTCTCCCCACTTTTGAATGATTTTAGCCACCACAAATATCCATAGTCGGTTGCGTCGTCGATTTGGGCATGCGGGGTGGTTGAGTTCCGAACCCACTGTTCACTCACAATCCGCGTCCCGTGCCAACGGCCGCCGTCCAGATAAAGCTGCGCGATCTTCAGCAAATCACCGCTCGTCAGGCGCAAGCCGCCCCCGGTCTGCGGAACGTTGATGGGCGAATACACCCACTCCACGTTGGTAATCCCGAGGGGCGCGAACAATTTCTCACGTGCGTAGCGGTCGGTGCGCTGGGCGGTTGCCTTCTCCAGTACTTCACTCAGGGTGAACACTCCGCCGGTGCAATAGCTGAAGTAGCGTCCGTAGCGCGGAGCCTCCACCTTCTCGCCCAGGCGCATGCGCCCGCGAATCGGCAGATCTAGAGTGAACTGGGCCCAATCCTCGACTACGTACATTCGTTCCTCGTTGCCGCGCGAAGCATCGTTCCAGTCGTCGCACTCGAGCGGAGAGCTCATCGTCAGGAAATCCTCAACCGAAATCTCTGCCTTGCGCGGATCGGGATTCTGAAGGTTGCGGACTCGCTCGGGAAGAAGCGAGAGAATCCTGGCATCGACCCCGCTCAGTTTGTGTTCATCGATGGCGATGCCCACCAGAATGTCAGTGATGGACTTGGTGGCCGACCGCGTATCGCGCAGGGTTCCGGCATCGCCCTCGAAGTAGCCTTCATAGGCTAGCTTGCCACGGCGCGCAATCAGCACGCTGCCAATCTTTTTGAATTCGCCAGAGCGAATGGCGCTCTCGAGCGAGTGGAGCTTGGCTTCCGAAAGTCCGCTGTCGGCCGCCGATGCTCGGGGCCATTCTGTATCTGCAGGTTGTGTTTGGGCGCTCAGAGAAACGAAGGAACAGAGTAGCGCCGAGAAAAGAATCAGGCAGGGGAGGACCATGGGATACCTCGCTCGGGTTAGACGGCAGAGGACTGAGGGGGTTACCAGGGCTACCAGAAGCGATTGATCAGACAGAGTCTTATGACTCGCGCCGCGCCGCAAGTTTTTCGTTGACCAGCGCAACGATCTGATCCAGCACTTCGTCTTCGCTCAATCGGGTCGAATCTACCAAAACGGCGTCGGGCGCGGCCACCAGCGGAGAGGCGGCGCGGGTCCGGTCGCGCCGGTCGCGCTCGCGAAGTTCGGCGGCCATGGATTGCGCCGGGGCCCCCTTCACTTTTTGCTGGTCCAGCCGCCGCTGTTCTCGAATGACCGGATCGGCGTCCAAAAAGATCTTTAGATCCGCATCCTGAAAAACCTTGGTTCCGATGTCGCGGCCTTCCATCACCACGCCGCCGCCGAGGCCCATCTCGCGCTGGCGCGCGACCATCCATTCGCGGACCTTGGGATGCACGGACACCTTCGACGCCGCTTCGGTCACGTCGCGTTCGCGTATCCGGGCAGAAATGTCGCGCTTGTCAAGCAACACCCGGTTTCCGCCGATCGCCGGTTCCATCGTGATCCGCGACTCGCGGGCCATTTTCAGCAGCGCCGCTTCATCTTCGAACGAAGCGTCCCACTCGATTGCCTTCAGCGCCAGGGCGCGGTACATCGCTCCACTCTCGAGGTTGACATAGCCGAGTTTGCGCGCGAGGCGGGAGGCGATGGTGCTCTTGCCCGCACCCGCCGGACCGTCGATGGCAATGATCAGTTTGCGTGAGGAAGGCTCGGTCATGCTCGCGAAGGAAGCATTGTACACGGAACCACCAAGGGCTTAACCCACAGAGGTCACGGAGGGACACAGAGGAAAGCGCTCTAGCTTCCCACCCGTTGGGGGCGTGGCCGTGGAACGTACGCTTGCTTGGGAGGGGTCACGTGCAACAGGGACTTGCTTCCCACGTGCACAAAGCTCAATTCTCGCGCTGATAGCAGCGCATTGATCGCCTCTCTCACACGTGACCGCGGAACGAAATTCGAAAAGAAGGTCTCCACGTCTGCCTGCTCCATCGCCACGATACAGTCCAGATACTTCGAGAGCAGGGCGGAAAGCGCCTCCGGCACCGAAATGCCAACACCCTCGCGGACTGCATCCGGGGCCCAGCGCGACAGTTCATCCCACACCGAGCCTTCTGCCTCCGTGTAGTCGACGCGCGTAATGCGGAGCTTGGCCCAGAGTTCGCTCAGGGCGCGGTCGAGACCCGAAACCGAGAGCGCTCCGCCCAGCATCTCTCCAAGCCTGGCTTTTGAAATCGGCCCGCGCCGCCGGATGATTTCAAAAGCATCACAGGCGAGCGGAGAGTAGGGAGACCGCGGTCCCGAGGCAGGCGGCTGCTTTGGATTGCGCTCACCCACGAGAGAATAGAAATAAGGAAACACCGAGGCAGAGAGCAGAAATGCGTTGTCCTCGTCGAACAGGGGAGCCTCGTAGGCTGCCTTGTCCCGCAACGCGCGTACCATGAGTTCGGTCGCTTCTTTCGCGCGCGGATCAGCATAGGCATGCTGCTGGGTGGGCAGACGGTCGTCCGTTCCCACCCATGCGCCGATAAAAGTGGGTACCAGCACGGACGGCCGCAGCGGATACATCAGACAGAATCCAACCGACTCGAGAAACGAGCGCGCCTCGTCGAGCGTGCGCACGGCATGGCCGTCCAGATGCCACTTCTGCTCACGGGCGTGCTGGAGTTCCGGGTCGGTCATGGATTCGATTAGAACACAGAGGTTGCAGATTGGCTTAGGCCGCTTTCGTCGCGCTCTGCTTCGAGCTGCAGTACCGGTTACGAGCAATCTCTCCCCAGATCCGAGAGTGGGGTTGCTCGTAGCTCGTAGCTCGAAGCTCGTGGCTCGTAGCTAGATTCTCTTGAACGCCTTCTGAATATCCTGCATGGAGTACCGCAGTACCACCGGTCGTCCGTGGGGACAAGTCATGGGGTGCTCCGTTTTTGCAAGCTCGGCCAGCAGCCATTCCATTTTGTTTTGCTCGAGAGGCATGTTGACCTTGATCGCGGCATGGCAGGCAATCGAGGCCGCAATTCGCGTGCGCACCCCTTCCAGATTGAGAGCCTGGTCTTCCCGAGTGAGTTGCTCGAAGATTTCCCCCAGCATGTGCTCGATCTGCGAGGCGTCCACTCCAGCGGGCGCAATCTTGACGGCAACGCTGCGCGATCCAAGCGGTTCCGCTTCGAAGCCGTTGTGGGTTAACTCGTCGGCGATCTCGCTGAAAATAGCCTGCTGCGCCGGGGTCAGTTCGATCACCAGCGGCATCAGGAGACGCTGACTCTCGACGTGCTGCGCCGCCCGCTGCCGCAACACTTTTTCGAACAGCACGCGTTCATGTGCCACGTGCTGATCGATGATCCACAGCCCATCCTCATTGACTGCAAGAATGAACGAATTCCGAATCTGGCCGAGCGGCTTGAGCGTCCGCAGGGATTCCAGCGTAGGCGGGGTTTGCGGCTCCTGCTCAATGGGCGGCGCGCAGCCGTGGTCGGGAATCGCCGCTTCCGGCGCCCGGGCCAGCGAAACCGCGGCGTTGGCCTCGACTGGAATTCCGCCCTCAAAATGAAATTGCGCGGTGGAAGGCGGAATCGAAGGCGCCTGGAGCGCGAAACCCGCGGCAGATGGTTCGTACAAATCGCGCCACGGAGCCCGTGGGGAGTCGTTTGCGCCGCGAGTTCCGGGCGTGAGCGCCGAGGTGGCTGTCGGCTGCGCATGGATCTCGGATAGAAACTGTGGCACAGGCCGCGCTTTCATCAACGCGGCTCGCACCGCCTCGCGCACGAAATCGTGTACCACCGTCCCCTGCCGGAATCGCACCTCGGTCTTCGAGGGATGCACGTTCACGTCGACTTCCGCTGGCGGCATTTCCAGGAACAACAGCACCACTGGAAAAACGGTAGACGGCAGAATGTTCCGATACGCTTCGGTCAGCGCGTGCTGGATGAGGCGGTCGCGAATCAGCCGGCTATTCACAAAGACAAAAATCGAATTGCGGTTGAGCTTCTGGACCTCCGGCTTGGAGACAAACCCATGCAGCCGCAGCTCGCCAAAATCGCGTGGCGCGGGCATTTCTGCCCGCGGAGCCTCCTGCTGACGTGTGCGCCATGGCGGAGGCTGTGGCAATCCCACGCGTTCGAGCGGTTGCATCGCCGCCAGCGGAATCAACTGGTCGAGCGTCTCGCGCCCAAAGACCTGGTACACGCGCTCGCGGTGATCAGCCACCGGCGGCGCCACTAGAAGAGCATTCGTCGCCGAGTGCAACTCGAAATGCTTGTCAGGATGCGCGAGGGCATAGTGCGTTACCAGGGACGCGATGTGCGACAACTCAGTCGATTCCGCCTTCAGAAATTTCTTGCGGGCCGGGATATTAAAGAAGAGATCGCGAATCGTGATCGAAGTCCCCAGCGGCAGGCCAACCTCTTCCACCCGGATCATTTTCCCGCCGTTGATCTCAATCAGCGTGCCGGCGGGCTCTTCTTGCGAGCGCGTCTCCAGATGCAGCCTGGCGACCGAGGCGATCGAGGGCAGCGCTTCGCCGCGAAACCCCAGAGTCGATACGCTCAGCAGATCGTCGGCATCCTTGATTTTTGAGGTTGCGTGCCGCTCGAAGGCCAGCATGGCATCATCCCGCACCATCCCGCAACCGTTGTCGGTGATCTGAATGAGCTTCTTCCCGCCCGCTTCGACCAGGATGCGAATGCGCGTGGAGCCTGCATCCAGCGCGTTCTCGAGCAACTCCTTTACCACCGACGCCGGACGTTCCACCACTTCGCCCGCCGCGATCTGGTTCGCAACTCGTTCAGGAAGGACGTGAATCTTGCCCATGAGATTCGTGGTCAGTGATCGGTGATCAGTGGCCAGTTTGACAGATCATACTTGGGAACGTAAAGGCTGGTCCGGTAAGCTACACGTTCGTACCGGCAGGGGGATCGCAATGAAGACTTCGCGCCGCACATTTCTCATGCAATCGGGGATGGCGGCCGCCGCGACCAGCCGGTCCGCCGCGCACTCCGCGTGCAGTTCTGCCGCACGATCGATGCCGGGGGTGCGCTTCGCCGTAGTTGCCTTCGAGCCCGCTGCCGGCGGCCTCGATCTCAGGGTCAACGGCACACGAGCCTCGGTAGCTGCGCCCAAAGCCGAGACACTGCATCTTCGACTCTTTGTGGATACATCCGTACTCGAAGTCTTCGCCAACCGCACAACCTCGATCACGGAGCGCATCTACAGGGCACCGCAAGGGGTGCTCCGCCTCTCGGTGTCAGACCTTGCGTGTCTCCGCTCGCTCGACCTCTGGCCCATCCAGCCGATTTCCCAGGACCGGCTAACTAGCTGAGATACCCTACGCGAAGGAAAATATGGATCGGGTGTGGCGTGGGCGGTGTTATGCGGCCAGTTTCTTAGGTAGAGACGCCGACAGGGAACTTACATCGAGATATCTGTCCGCGATTCTGCTCGAAGGAGACAGAAGTGTGGGAAAAATCATGGTTAGCTTCAACTTCAAGAGGGACAACGAGCACCAGAGTTTTAACTGGACGGCACGGTTGACGACATCATGTCCCGCAGCCGCAGTTCCGGCGTCCGCCTGAGCGCTCATCGACCGGCCGATGACAACCAACCGTCCCGCATTCTGCGAGATGACGGAGATGTAGGCGCCGGTCGCTCGCAAGCGCATTCGTTGAATCTTTCTGAACTCCCGTGCCGAAAGGTTAGCCCGGAGGAAGCGTACCTCTTCTGGGTCGGTCAGATTCCGAAACGCCTCCAAGTCCACCGGCGAAAGCTCGATTTCAGTGGCCTTGCCCGATTGCCACCAAACCTGGTAAGCGATAAAGAGCAAAAAGGCCGCAGCTGCCGTGGCCAATGCGATCACCGGAATCATGACCATAGGAATCTCCGCAGTTCTACAGCCCAGTTACGGGCGTCCGGGAAAGAAGGCGCCGCGGAGTCCGAGGCGAACTCCTCTTGCACGCTCGCGAAGTACAACCAGATCAGCACCGAAACATGATAGACCCCCATTCGCAGGAGGTCCACGCTTTGAGGATTTACGGTTCGGAGATCCTTCAGGGCGTGCAGGAGAGGTTCCAGACCTGCCACCAAGCCCATGCCCAGCACGATGCCAACTACAAAGCTGCGCATTTTGAGGCCGAGAAAGCGGTGCCACAGGCAAACGCATGCAAGCAGACCGCACTGCAAGATATTGAGTGTCTGGTCAATCGCGTAGGCGGGAACGATCATTCCGCGAACGCTCCAGGAATACACCGATCCTATGAAAATCAAAGCGAGCAATGCGAGAACGGCCGCGACACACCAGAGCATCCGAGCGATGGTTTGGCGCAGCGGCGCACAACGCGCAACCGACACCTCTAACATTTCCTGAATTATGCCAAAGCGAAATGCAATGCTTCCGGCGCGACCAAGCAGGTCGACGTCCTTGTAACTCGATATGTGCCAGTCAAAACGGAGCATTAGGAAGAGGACGCAAAACTGCAGAATTTCGAATAGAAGGTAAGCGAAGAAAACCGGGAATTCCCGGTGCCGCCCGTTGCGGAGCATGAGCGCTGCTACCAGTGCGAGGAGCGCATGCGGGGCTACCCAGAGATAGAGCCCGATGAAATGCAGAGAAATCATGCGCCTGAGTGCTGCCGACCCAGAAATGTATCACCGAGCCGGGCAGCTCTCAAGCGATAACTGCGCACGGGCTACGGCAGGCAAGGCTTGCCGTTGCACGTCGGGGTCGGATTTCCGTCGGCTCGAAGTTCCATTGGAAGAACCGTTAAGGTTGTAAGTACAAACAGAAGTAGGGTAATCTTTGTTAGTGTGTTCACAAGCTGTCCTCATTTCGTCAAGGGTGAAATCTGGTGGGGACAGTCTTGTGCGGCTATCTGACTTCGTATCAGGGACTTGAACGTACTAAGCTTTCCGGAATTTGTAGTGAAAGGCGGAAATGTGCGGAGTATGACGCTTAAGTCTGCTTACGACGACCTTCGTCAAAGAACGATGGAGAGAATTCCTGGAACCTGGGGAAAATTGAAATACGTTGCGGGACTACGCGGCTCGACCGGCGGGTACGAACACTGGGGATTGGAACGAGTCCACGGATCTGGGGCTGCGCAGGACGCGTGTGCCGAGGTCCACAAGACTTTAGTGAATACGATCCTGCGGATTCGATTGAGTTCTTTGCGGGAGGACTTGGTGCAATCCAGCCAGGCGGAGGGAACTACCCCTGCCTCTTACGCCTCGACACTGGGTGAGAGTCTAAGCCACTTGCTGCCCTCAGGCTGTCCAAAGGAGTCGCAGTTGCATCTGATTTCGGTTCTGCGAACCTTAGCGGTTCTTGCAACTCGCCCGAGCGCAGGTTCCCAATCCTCATAGCGGCGCCCACGACTTGCCCGATCACTTCGGCTTCCTGGGGGTGTTTGAGAACTCGTACCGGCGTCGGAGAAAGAGGGTGTGGTTGCAGGACGAGCGAGTTGAGCCGGACCGAACACCAGGCGCAAGCGAACCCCTCGCGGGTCTCCACAAAGTAGATCGGGCGCTCATATTCTGATCGCCATTGGCGCTCCACTACCGCCCTTTTCGATTCGTCCACCTGAACAAATGAGCCGGGCTGGAGGATGGGATACATGGTGAAGTCTTCACTGCCAATGAAAGCGTAGGTGTAGTTCTGGGCCGCCAAGTGGTCCAGCAGAGAGAATGGGACCGCGCCCCACTGCTGCACCATGCGGCCCAAGTCCGAAGTCTCGCGCACATCGAAACCCGGATCCAGCTTGACGGGCATTCGACACACACCCCGTTCGCTCTCTAATGTGACCAGGTGTGAACTGGCGGGCTGCGACGTGTCCCAATCAGCACCGGTCTCTTCCAACTCGATCCCATAAAACTGCAGCAGGTCCCGCACCGGTTTACGGTAGATGGCTGCCAGGCAATAGAAACGGAACACGCTCGGAACAACGCCTTTGGTTTCTATGTCGGAGAGTCTGCTCGGAGGGATCAGGTATTCTTGGCTGCCGTGGCGCTGCGAAACGATGGCGCTGGCGTTCTCGACATCCCTCATCGTGAGGTTCAGGGAATCGCGAATCCTGCGCAAAGCCATTCCAGCGGACAGCACATCACGCTCCTGATAATTGAGCGAGGCCACTTGCTGTGAACGACCATCGCCATCCAGCCGGGGTGCTTCAGCGACCACCCGCGAACCGATCGTTGTCACATCTCGACCTAATTCTGCGGATGAGATTGCTTGCACGCCCAGCTACTTGCCCGAGCGACCTTTGGCCGGGATCTTCAACCGGATCGTTCGGTTTTCGTAACAGAGCAGCGCTCTTCCAGTTCGTGCTTTCACATTCAGAACCCACCAGGCTTCCGAGACTTCTTCAAGGTAGCCCGAAGAATTGAGGGGTTCCAGTTTCGGAATTCGTAAACAACCAACCCTCCGCCGCACAGATCTTTACAAATATTGTAACTTTCGTCCAGCATCTTGATGGCAAATCCGATGGTTTCGATCCGGTTCTCTGGAACTCAAAACCTCCCACTTAGGGTGCGAGACCACAGACCTCCGGTGCCGCGACTGGAGTCGGAATGAGTTCAACCTCCTCGCATGGTGAGAACCGGGTTCCAGAACAAACTCCAATCAAGCGGGACCCAATTCGGTGGGCCCTTCAGGAAGACAATCCGGACTGGTATCGGGAGTTAGTGAAGCATAGCCGTGATTTGCTGTGCATTCACGATCTGCAAGGGCGTCTGCTTTCCATAAATCCGGCGCCCGCGCGCCTGCTGGGATACAGCGTGGAAGAAATGCTGCAGATCCCGATGCGAGAAATGATTGCCCCCGAGTTCCGCGACCAGTTCGATGCGTACCTTCAGCAGATCGAGCGCGACGGTGAAGCCCACGGGTTGATGACCGTGGTGGGGCGGTCGGGGGAGCGGAGGGTGTGGCAATTCCACAACACTTTGCGAACCGCACGAGGAGCGGCGCCGGTCGTTCTCGGCCTCGCCCACGACGTGACCGAGCAGAGGCAGAGACAAAGTTCCGTGGGTTGCTGGAGGCGGCCCCTGATGCCCTGGTTGTCGCCGACGCGGAGGCGCGGATTGCATTGGTGAACGCGCAGGTCGAGAGGATGTTTGGCTACCCGCGCAAGGAATTGCTGGGGCAGAAGATCGACTTGCTCGTGCCCGAACGGCTGCGCGAAAGGCATACCAAGTTGCGCAGCGATTTTCTGCGTGCGCCGCGTGAGACGATGATGGACGGCGGGTGGGAGTTCCTCGGCTTACACAAGGATGGGCACGAGTTTGCCGTCGAGATCAATTTGAGTCCACTGCAGACCGCGGAAGGATTGCTGGTGACCGCGGCGATTTGCGACATCAGCGAGCGGAGACGGGCGGAGGAACGGTTGCGCCAGTACGAGAAAGCTATGGAAGGTTTGGAAGAAATGATCGCGGTAGTGGACCGCGGGTACCGCTACGTAATTGCCAATCGTGCCTTCCTGAAATACCGGGGCCTCGAGAGCGAGCAACTGATCGGGCGCCACGTCGGAGAAGTACTAAATCGGGGAATCTTCGAGACAGTCATTAAGGAAAAGTTGGATGAATCATTCCAGGGGAAGATCGTGCGTTACCAGATGAAGTACACATACCCGGAGCTCGGCGAAAGAGATTTATCCATTTCCTACCTCCCGATTGAAGAGCAAGGTCAGATCGACCGTGTGGCCTGCGTTTTGCAAGACGTCACCGAGCGCAAGCGAGCAGAAGATGGTCTGCGAGCCAGTGAAGAGCGGCTGCGGTTGGCGCTGGAGGTGGCCAAGATCGGCGTGTTCGAGCGCAGCCTCCAAACCGGAGAGAGCCGCTGGACGCCTGAGATGGAAGCGATCTACAGTCCGCCTCCGCGGACTGCCTGGACGGCACACTGGAATCAGCAGAGCGCGAGCACATCCTGCGGGCGCTGCGGGAGAGCCGTGGGCAGATTGGCGGGCCGCGTGGCGCCGCGGCACGACTGGGACTGAAACGGACGACCCTGCAGTCGAAACTGAAGCAGATGGGAATTGACCGGCGTCCCCCGACGGCCGGACACGAATCGCCGCACATCGAGCACCCTTGCTCCCCGAAACGCGTGCCGATCAGGACAGGCGCAGCACACCGGCCCCGCGAATTTCACTCTTCTTCAGGGCTTGCAGAGCCTGGTTGGCTTGGCCGAGGTCGAAGAGTTGGACCTCGGTCTTCAGCGGAACCTCCCCGGCGAGCGCGAGGAACTGGCGGGCATCCTGCCGGGTGCTGTTGGCGACGCTGCGAATCACTTTCTCGTGGTAGAGAAGCGAGTAGTCGAGGGCGGGAATCTGGGACATGGTGATTCCGGCCAGCGCCAGCCTTCCGGCCTTGCGCAGAACACGCAGCGCCTGCGGTACAAGGCTTCCGGCCGGCGCGAAAATGATGGCGGCGTGAAGGGGTTCGGGCGGAGTGTCTTCCGCGCGGCCAGTCCAGACCGCGCCTAGTTCGCGCGCGAGCGCACGATGTGCTTCGTTGCGAGTGAAGACGAAGATATTGCATTGCTCGTGACGCGCCAGCTGGATGACCAAGTGCGCCGAGGCCCCGAAGCCATAGAGCCCGAGATTCTCGCCGGGGCGGACCGCGGTGAGGCGGTAGGAGCGATATCCGATGATACCGGCGCAAAGCAGGGGCGCGGCGTTTTCGTCAGAGAATACGGCTGGGATGGGATAGCAGAATTCAGCAGGGGCGACCGCGTATTCGGCGTAGCCCCCGTCAACGTCATAGCCGGTGAAACGGGCGTTCAAACAGAGGTTCTCCAGTCCGCTGTGGCAGAATTCGCAGGTCCCGTCGGTCGAATGCAGCCAGGGCACTCCGATGCGATCACCTTCTCTATGCGCGGTCACGCCGGCGCCGACGGCGTCGATTACTCCTACGATCTGATGACCGGGGACAACCGGGCTTTTGTGTGGAGGGAGATCGCCCTCGACGGTGTGCAGGTCCGTGTGGCACAGGCCGCAAGCGCGCACTCGAACGCGCACCTCGCCCGGACCAGGCGTCGGAATCGGCAGGTCGGCCTCGCGCAGAGGGGTCTCTTCGACCGGATGTGCGTGCTCGAGAATTAAGGCGCGCATGGAATCCATTTTAGGCGAGACCCCAACCTGCGAGGACAAGGCGCCCTGGCGTAGGCCTGCAAATGTGCTGGCGCTACTTGGCAGACACTTCTTCGAATTCCCCTACCATCACTTCGTGCTCGGTCAGGTTCTCGCATTGCTGATCGAGGGTCTCGTACTCGCCGGCGTGCGCTTGCTTGAAAGTTTGGAACGCTTCACGGGAAGACCAGCAGTCGAGCGTTAGATAGCGTCCGGGGCGCGTAAGGTCGCGGAGGAGCTGGGTTCCACGATAGTCCTGGCTTTGGCGGAAGAGTCGGGCCCATGCTCCCTCGGGTCCGTAGATTTCCTCGAATTGCCCACGGGACTGTGGGTTGATCTCAAACTCCCAGACGGCGAGATAGTTTTGAGACATAGAGAGCCGCTACCGTAGACAGGTTTTAGTCGTGCCATTGTACGCGCCTGCGGTCGGCCGGGTTTGCCCGATGGAGGTACCAAGGCCAACATTCCGCCGCCGGAAAACTGGGTGCGCAAGTGTGTCGCGCTTGGCAGACATCGGTTACAATCCTCGGCGCACATGAACCGCGAATATAACAAGCACTACAGCCGCGAACTGCAGCGCGACATGGAAGCGCTAGTCTTCGGACACGCAGGGCAGCCCGTGCTGGTGTTTCCCACCTCCAGGGGACGCTTTTTTGAGTATGAGGACGCGGGGATGATCCGTGCACTGGCCGGCAAGATTGACGCCGGGCAATTGCAGGTGTTCTGCGTGGACGGCGTCGACGGCGAGAGTTGGTATAACAAGGCCGTGCATCCGGGAGCGCGGATCTGGCGGCATGTGCAGTACGAGCGCTACGTGCTGCATGAATTCCTGCCCTTCGTAAAATGGAAGAACTGGGCTCCACAACTCGTCGTCACCGGGTGCAGTTTCGGTGGATATCACGCGCTCAATTTTTCGATGAAGCATCCAGATCTGGTGTCGGCGTGCGTGACCATGAGCGGTTCGTTCGATATCAAGAGTTTCTTGGACGGGTATTACGACGATAACTGCTACTTCAATAACCCTCCGGATTACTTGGCACGCATCGGCGACGAGTGGTTCCTGAGCCGCTACCGGCAGATGAAGATCGTGCTCGGTTCCTCGGATTGGGACATGTGTCTGGAAGCTAACTTCAAGATGGCGGGCATTCTGCAGGGGCGAGCCATTCCGCACTGGCTCGATATCTGGAACGACAACAGCAAGCACGACTGGCCGTTGTGGCAGCGGATGGCCGGGAAGTATTTTTAGAGGCAGGCTATACAGTCCTCCGTTGTCATCCCGAGCGAAGCGAGGGACCCCTACTTCGCCCCGGCGGTAGGGGTCCTTCGACTCCGTAACTGCTGCGCTTCGCGCAACAGTTACTCCGCTCAGGAAGACAAAAGCATATGGGCCAGGCGACACAGATTAAGGAGGTTGCAGTGAAAAAAATCGGCATCATCTTCGGCATGGAAAACACCTTCCCGCCCGGACTGGTCGAGAAGGTCAACTCGATGAAAGTCGACGGCGTCACGGCGGAATTCGTCCAAATCGGCGGCATCCGCATGGATGAGCCAAAGAAATACGATGTCATCATCGACCGCATCTCGCAGGACATCCCCTTCTACCGCGCCTATCTGAAAAACGCCGCGTTGCATGGAACGATCGTCATTAACAATCCGTTCTGGTGGACGGCCGACGACAAGTTCTTCAACTACGCGCTGGCGCACAAACTGGGCGTCGCGATTCCCCCGACGGTGATCCTGCCGCATCAGAAGCATCCGCCCGACACGACCGGACAATCCATGCGGAACCTGATTTTTCCTTTGAACTGGGACGAGGTATTCGCGTATGTCGGGTTTCCTGCGTTTCTGAAACCGTATGCGGGCGGCGGGTGGAAGCACGTATATAAGGTCCACAATCCGGTGGAGTTCTTTGAAAACTACAACCAGACTGGGGATCTGTGCATGACACTGCAGCACGGAGTGGAGTTTGAAGATTACTACCGCTGCTACGTCGTCGGACAGGAAAAAGTGCACATCATGAAGTACGATCCGAAGGCGCCTCATCACGAGCGCTATGTGAAGGGGAACCCTGCTCCGCCGGCGAAGTTGAAAGAACGGATGGAGAAGGACGCGCTCACCTTGTGCCGGGCGCTCGGCTACGACCTGAACACGGTAGAGTTCGCCGTGGAGGGTGGCGTTCCCTACGCCATTGATTTCATGAATCCCGCGCCCGATGCGGAAGTCACTTCGGTGGGCAGGGACAACTTTGACTGGGTTGTGAATGCGGTCGCGGAAATGGCAGTGCAGAAGGCCTCGAGCGGGGAGAATCCCGTCACGGAATTGAGATGGGCGGCGTTTTTGAGCGGCCGGAAGTGGGTGGATATCCGGGCGCCGAAGGTGCGCAAGAAGAAAGCGGGGGAATAGGATTATCTCCGAGAGTAAGATCAGTCCCGGGAAGATAATCATCGAAACCGGGAGGCGATTATGCGGGCCGCACTTCTTGCTGCTGTTCTATTTCTTTCCTGCCTGGCACAGGCTCAGCTCGGAGACATCCTCAAGAAGGCCGATGAGACTCTGAATCAACGTAACACGGCGGGTCTCAGTAACGACAAGATTATCGCGGGACTCAAAGAAGCTCTGCAGGTCAGTACCGGGAAGGCGGTCGCACTGACCGGGAAGCCCGACGGCTTTCTGAAGAACGAAGCCATCAAGATCCTGTTACCTCCCAAGTTGGAGACTGTTGGGAGAGGCATGCGGATGCTGGGCATGGGTGCGAAGGTGGATGAGTTGGAAGTGGGCATGAACCGCGCCGCCGAACAGGCAACCCCGCAGGCCAAGCAGATCTTCATCGCGGCCGTGAAGAAGATGAGTTTCGACGATGCGCGCAAAATCTTGACCGGCAGCGATACTGCGGCCACCGAGTATTTCAAGCGGACCAGTTCGGCGGATCTGACCACGGCGTTCGCACCGATCGTGAAGCGCTCCATGCAGCGGGTTGGGGTGATCCAGCAGTACAACAATGTGCTGGCCAGCGCGCCCGGAGGCAGTGCCTTGGCGGGGCAGCTCGATCTGAACAAGTACGTGGTCGGCAAGACGCTCGACGGGCTGTTTCTGATGCTGGGGGAGGAAGAAAAGAAAATACGGAAAGATCCCGCTGCCCAAACGACTTCGCTATTGAAAGAGGTGTTCGGCAGGAAGTAACCGCCCCTTCCAAAACGTAGCGCCGGCGCCCCGTCGGCTGTTGTGAGGGCGACCCCGCCCCCACCTGCGATGGCGCAGAAAATTCCCGCTGCGATATCCTCCCAGCATGCGTTCCCGCCGACTGCCCGTTGCAGACCAGAACCTGATTCAGATCGTAGATGCTGCACTGGCCGACGCTGCGCGAAAGAGTGGCGAGTGGCTGGCGTGCCGTCCCGGATGCACGCAGTGCTGCGTAGGCGTGTTCGCGATCAATTCCCTGGATGTCGTGCGCCTGCAAGTTGGGTTAACCGAATTGGAGAAGAGCGAACCGGCGCGAGTCGCGCAGATTCTGGAGCGGGCGCGGCAGTCACGGGCCCGACTGAAGGAAGCTTTCCCCGGAAATGCGCGCACGGGCGTGCTGGATGAGAGCGACGAGGCCGAGCAACGCTTTTCTGAATTCGGTAATGAAGAAGTTTGTCCGGTGCTCGATCCGGAGACGGGCTTGTGCGAGCTGTACGATGCGCGTCCCATGACGTGCCGGACCTTTGGGCCTCCAGTGCGGGCGGAAGGAGGCCTGGGCGTGTGCGAGTTGTGCTATCACGGCGCAACGGACGAAGACATTGCGGCGTGTGAGATGGTGGTGGATCCCGACGACCAGGAGTCGGAACTGGTGGGAAAGGTGGAGAAATCCGGTGGGCCGCGCGGGCGGACGATTGTGGCGTGGGCGTTGGGGAAAGCGAGGAAATAAATGCCGGAGGTGCGGATTCGTCCGGCGGTGCGCGCAGACTTGCCGCGGCTGATCGAGATCTACAACTACTACGTCGTGAATACTCCAGTGACGTTCGACGTTGAGCCGTACACGGTGGAGCGCCGGGAGGCCTGGTTCGCTCAATTCAGCGTAACCGGACGGCATCGGTTGCTGGTGGCGGAGAGCGAGGCTGGCGTGATCGGGTACGTCGGCGGCACGCGCTTCCGTCCCAAGGCGGCGTACGGGACGCCGGTCGAAACCTCGATTTACTGCGCTCCAGAGGCGGTCGGAAGAGGGATTGGTACCCAGTTATACGCGGCGCTGTTTGAAGCGTTGCGCGGAGAGGACATTCACCGCTTCGTCGCCGGCTACGCGCTGCCCAATCCTGCGACGGCCGCCATCCATGCCCGCTTCGGCTTCAAGGTGGTCGGCGTCTTCAGCGAGAACGGGCGCAAGTTTGGCAAGTACTGGGACGTGTGCTGGGTGGAGCGGGCCGCGTGAGCGATCTCACCACCAGTGACCAGCAATCGATCCGCGAGGCTTCGCTGGGCGAGATTGCGTTGGTCTTTCTGAAGTTGGGAACGATCGCATTCGGCGGCCCAGCCGCACATCTCGCGCTGATGGAAGAAGAATTCGTACGGCGGCGGCGCTGGATTACAAACGCGGAATTCCTGGACCGCTTGGCCGCCGCGAATCTGATCCCGGGGCCGAGTTCCACCGAAGTTGCGATCTTCGTGGGCCAGTTCAAGCGTGGCTGGCGCGGGCTGGTTGTCGCTGGTTCCTGCTTCATCATTCCCGCGGCTACGATTGTCTCGCTGATTGCGTGGGCCTATGTGCGATATGGCGCATTGCCGCAGGCCGCGGGCGTTCTGTATGCGATCAAACCGGTGGTAGTGGCGATCGTGATCCAGGCACTCGGGAAACTGGCGCGGACCGGAGTGCGAACCAGTCTGCTGGCGGTGATTACGGGATTGGCGGCGTTGCTTAGTGTTCTGGGACTCAACCCGATTGCGATTCTTGCAGTTGCAGGAATCGTTTCGGACGCATCGCTGGCCATGAAAAATCGATTGCTGGCGCTGTCGGTTCTGGGG
>Ga0209698_10003034_pt1 | contig 18789 bp, 15 predicted proteins | sample LitLauG_LLR_2012_FD_187203 | JGI IMG/M metagenome (GOLD analysis project Ga0209698, IMG submission 187203) | Freshwater sediment microbial communities from Pennsylvania, USA - Little Laurel Run_MetaG_LLR_2012 (SPAdes) (version 2) | ecosystem: Environmental > Aquatic > Freshwater > Creek >...
CCTCTTTTTCCAGGAAAAGGAAAAGAGGCTATCGGAAAGCAAATACAGCGCGCTTGCCGAATCCCATGTTCCCTGTTTCCAGGAGAGAGTTGGCACCAGTCACCCAGGATATATGATCCCAGATCGGTTGCCGTGGCGTCTCAGGGCTCGTCCCTCAGCCACTCTGCATGAAATTCAGGTCCGCTCCGAAGAGCGAACTTGTTGTCGTGATGGTACAGAAGCGAGCGACCGGACGTCAAGGGGGAAGTTGAGGCAGAAATCATCAACCACGAAGGACACGAAGTTCCACGAAGGAAACCTGAGCTATTACGGGGTTGCAGTCGGCTGTGCAAATCCCCGGAAAGAAATTTTTATTAGACTGCGGGAAGTCGGTGCCAGGTTAGTTCTCCTTGAGGAATTCGACCTGTCGCTGAGTATACCCCCTCCCCCCTGGTCTATTGGAATCATCGACTTACGGGAAAATGTCAGAGAAAATCTTCTGCCACAGAGACTTAGGGGCAAAATCTTGCTGACAAAGGAGTTAGCTGACTCCTGGCTTGTCCGTCCCCTACTGCTTTCGCCTTGCCAATAGTCTGCTTTTTGAATTGCCGGCGCAAGGTCAGATGTCACATCGAAGCGATGGTGGTTGTGGAAATCCAACGGCATAATGCTGTGCCTGCGCATAGTAACGGACTAGTAGGCCGGTTCAGAAAAAAGTCAAAATCCCCACCCTGTCCCGCCAAAGAACGGCGGGACAAGGGTGGGGCACCTCATCGGTGGTCAGGTGTACAATTCCTCGCACTCCAAATGCGCATCGATCCAATCCGCTCCAATCTCCGAGGAACTGAAGCATGACGAGACTTGTCCGCGTGTGGGTTTTGATTCTGTTTTCCTTTCTTGCTCTAAACGCCCTCACCCAGCAACCTGACTCCACAAAGACTCCAGCCGCGAAGAAGCCAGCGACGGCGCAGAACCCGGAAAAGCCCGTCGAGGCCGCCGCCAAGCCGCAGACTCCGCCTGAGGAAAAGCCTGCGATCCGCGAGAACCCGGCGGACAAAGAAAAAGACAAAGAAGAGCACTACGACATGACCGAAGTCCCGCCGGTGGTGACGCATCATCAGATCACGGTCGACGGGAAGCCCGTTAAGTACACGGCCACCGCAGGGCGGCTTCCCATCAAGCGCGGCGACGGCAAGATTGAAGCAGAGATGTTCTACGTCGCGTACACAGTGGATGGACAGGATGCATCCAATCGGCCGCTGACTTTTGCTTTCAATGGCGGGCCTGGCTCGGCTTCGATCTGGCTGCACATGGGCGCTCTGGGTCCGCGCAAAGTGGTGTTGCCCGATGGATTCATGCCTCCGGCGCCGTACCACATCGAGGACAATCCCTATACCCTGCTCGACAAAAGCGACCTGGTGTTGATCGATGCGATTGGCACGGGTTTCAGCCGCGCCGCCGATCAGGAGATGTTCAAGAAGTTCTGGGGCGTCAAGGGAGACATCGAGTCCTTCAGTGAGTTCATACGGCTCTACATCAGCCGCAACGAGCGCTGGTCGTCGCCGCTGTTCATTCTGGGAGAAAGCTACGGTACGACGCGTGCCGCCGGCATCGCCGGATATCTCGCCGATCGAGGCATTTCGTTCAATGGCATTACGCTGCTCTCGACCGTGTTGAACTTCGAAACTCTGGAAGACAACCCCACCAACGACCAGCCTTACATCTTTTTGATTCCGTCGTTCACCATGATCGCCGGCTATCATCACAAACTGGCGTCCGATCTGGCTCTGGACATGAATCGCGCCCGTCAGCAAGCCGAGCAGTGGGCTTCCACCGAATATGAACGCGCTCTCGATAAAGGAGACGCGCTCACTCCGCAGGAGCGACAGAACATCATCGACCAGCTCGCCCGCTTCACCGGACTAAGCAAGGAAGTAATCGACGAGGCGAACCTGCGCATCAACGTGCCGAAGTTCACGCACTATCTTCTGATTGACCAGAAGCTCCGCGTCGGCCGGCTCGACGGAAGGTACACCGGGCCCGATCCCAACGGATTGCTCGACACCCCGTTCTACGATCCCACCGGATCAGCCACGCAGCCGCCGTTCACTTCGGTGTTCAACAACTATCTGCGCACTGAACTGGGATACAAGGTTGACATGCCCTACAACGTGCGCGCGGCGAGAGGCGGTCCGGGGGGTGATACGTGGGATTGGGGCTCGGCGATCCAGGGATTTCCCGATACGGCGTCTGCCATGCGGCAGGCCATCGTTAAGAATCCCTATCTGAAAATTTTGGTGATGGAGGGCCATTACGACCTGGCCACGCCGTACTATGCGGCGAACTACACCGTCGATCACCTGAACCTGCCGCAGAAATACCGCGACAATATTTCCTTTGCCACTTATGAGGCGGGCCACATGGTGTACTTGCCAACCGATGGCCTAAAGAAGATGAAGGCTGATCAGGCGGCTTTCATGGAAAAAGCCGGCCAGCAGTAGCTGACACTCAGGAGAGCACCGATGACACAAAGATTTTTCGGATGGGCCGTCGCGTTCATACTGTTGTTTTCCAGCGCGGCGGCCTACGCCCAGGACGCTTGCGAGCGCCTGACTGCTGCCAAGATTTCCAACACAACGATTACGCTTGCGCAGTCGGTTGCGGCGGGAACCTTCAATGGACCTCCGGCGCCTTTCAGCGGTACCGATCTCTCGCCTCTATATAAGAGCCTGCCTGCATTTTGCCGCGTCGTCGCAGAGGCGAAGCCAACCGCGGATTCGGACATCAAGCTCGAAGTCTGGTTGCCGGCGTCCGGTTGGAACGGCAAGATGCAAGGGATCGGCAATGGCGGATTCGCCGGGTTGATCGACGATATGCAACTCGCGATGTCGGTGAAGGCGGGATATACGGCAACAGCGACTGACACGGGCCACACAGGATCGCCGATCGATGCAGCGTGGGCAATCGGACATCCCGAGAAAGTGGTTGACTTCGGGCACCGTGGGATTCATGAGATGACGCGCGTCGCCAAGGCTCTGATCCAGGCCTACTATGCGAAAGCCCCACAGCGCTCGTACTTCGCCGGATGCTCCGACGGCGGGCGCGAGGCATTGATGGAAGCCCAACGTTACCCCGAGGACTACGACGGAATTCTAGCGGGCGCTCCGGCGAACTACTGGACCGCTCTCCTGGCAACTGCAGCCTATGACACCCAGGCTCTGACGGTGGATCCGGCCAGTTTCATTCCGCAGGCTAAGATTCCTACGATTGCGGCGGCGGTGAACGCCGCTTGCGACGAGCAGGATGGTGTACGCGACGGAATTCTGAATGATCCGCGGCAGTGTCACTTCGATCCGGCGACGATCCAGTGCAAGGCTGAAGACTCCGATAAATGCCTGACCGCAGCGCAGGTCTCAGCACTGAAGAAACTCTACGCGGGAACGCTCGATTCCACGGGACACGTGGTCTATCCCGGCTATCTGCCAGGGGCAGAAGAGGGACCGGGCGGCTGGGGACTGTGGATCACTGGTCCGACTCCCGCCAAGAGTCTCATGGCATTTTTCGGCAACGGGTTCTTCTCTGATTTTGTCTTCGAAAAACCCGATTGGGACTACAAGACGTTTAGGGTTGACTCGGACTTTAAAGCGGCTAGCGAGAAAACCGCGCAGGCGCTGAATGCCACCGATCCGGATTTGAAGCCATTCAAGGCCCGCGGGGGGAAGCTGATTCTGTATCACGGGTGGAACGATCCCGCGATCACGGCGCTCAACACGATCAATTACTACGACAGCGTGATCAAGAAGATGGGTCCGAAGGATGTCGATTCTTTCGTCCGGCTCTACATGGTGCCGGGCGTGCAACACTGCGGAGGAGGACCTGGACCAGACTCGTTCGGCGCGGTCGGTGATCTGAAGTTCGACGACCCTCAGCACAGCGTCGACGCGTCACTGGAGCAATGGGTGGAGAAAGGAACGGCACCTTCAACCATTATTGCGTCGAAGTTCGAAGGACAAGATCGTACGCACGCGAAGATGACGCGGCCGCTGTGCCCGTATCCACAGGCTGCGAAGTACAAAGGGAGCGGGGATACCAATGATGCCGCGAACTTTGTCTGCCAGAAGTAAGTCAAAGGCATTCACCACAGAGGGCACGAAGGTTCACGAAGGACTTCGATCTCCTTTGTGTACCTTCATGCCCTTTGTGGTTGAAGTTCTTATCGGCTGTACTGATTTTTCTTCTTGTCCTCGTGGCGCTCGATGCCGAGTTGAATCAGCCGGTCGATGAGATCGGTATACTCCAAGCCAGATGCGGCCCACAGCTTGGGATACATGCTGATGGCTGTGAATCCGGGCATGGTGTTGATTTCGTTCACGTATATCTTCTGCGTCTTTGGATCCATCAGGAAGTCGACGCGCGCCAAGCCGGAGCAGTCCACCGCCTGGAAGGCTTTCACGGCCAGTTCCTGCACTTTCTTCGATTCGGATTTCGTAAGCTTCGCCGGAATGATCAGTTGCGAGCCTTCGTCAAGATACTTGGCGTCATAATCATAGAACTCCTTGATCGGGACGATTTCTCCCGGCACGGATGCCGACGGTTCGTCATTGCCGAGCACGGAGCACTCGATTTCGCGCGCCTTGTCTTTGTTGCCTCCGACGCCTTGCTCGATGACGATCTTGCGATCGAACTTTGCCGCTTCTTCAATCGCGGGACCGAGTTTCTTGCGATTGTGCGCCTTGCTGATGCCGACCGATGATCCCAGGTTCGCGGGCTTTACGAAGACCGGGTACTTCAATTTTGCGACCCGCTTTTCGATTTTCCTGGAATCTTTCTCCCAATCACTGCGCAGGATGGTGACGTGTTTGACGATCGGAAGGCCTGCGGCAATGAACAAGGATTTCATGATGTCCTTGTCCATGCCCGCGGCGGAGCCGAGGACGCCGGCACCGACGTATGGGATGTCCGCCAGCTCGAGCAGACCTTGAATCGTGCCGTCCTCGCCAAACGTCCCGTGCAGCACAGGAAAGATCACATCGACATTGATGGCGCGATCGGCGGCGCGGCGCATGGGAGACGAATCCGTCTGGAATGGCACCAGGCCGCTCTGCCGATGCACCGGCTCGGGAGGCACCACGACCGCTTCACCGCGGGCGATTACGGCTGCCGGTTGCGTGATCTCGGGGTCTCCGGCGCGCAGGTTGCGCGGCTCAAGCATGAGCTTGCCGACCAGAAGATTTTCGGCGTGCTCGGCCGTGAGCCAGCGGCCGTCCTTGGTGATGCCGATGGGTACGACTTCATATTTCTCTCTATCGATGGCGTTGAGAACCGACGCAGCGGAGAGCAGCGAGACTTCGTGTTCGCCGCTGCGTCCGCCAAATAGAACTCCAACTCGAAGCTTTTCCATGACGACTTAGTGTGGACGGGGAGGCTGTTGCGCGTCAATCGCTGGAATGGTTCTCTCCGTGATCCCCTGCGTCCTCTGTGGTGAAAAATGTCGAAAGCTCACCACGGAGGACACAGAGGGGCACAGAGGAATCACAGAATCTTCTTCCCGAACGCGGAGAGCGCCAACTCCACTGCCAGATCCGCGGTTTGATTGTGTTCGTCGATCACCGGATTCACTTCGACGATTTCGAAACTCAACATGCGGCCGTGATCGGCGATGATCTCCATCGCCAGGTGGGCCTCGCGGTACGTCGCTCCGCCGCGCACCGGAGTGCCCACGCCCGGCGCGTCTTCAGGATCGACCCAATCCATATCGAGAGAGATATGGTAGCCGGCAGTGCCGCGTCCGGCCTTGCGCAGAGCCTCTTCCATCACCGTGCGCATGCCGCGCTCGTCGATGTCGCGCATGGTGAAGACGCCGATGCCGGTCTTGCGAACGTTCTCTTTCTCGACGGCGTCAATGTCACGCACACCCACCAGCACGCAGTTCTCCGGCTTCACCTTCGGAGAGAAGTCGTAGATGTTGGCCAGATCCCCGGGCCAGAGCCCCATCAGCGCCGCCAGCGGCATGCCGTGCACGTTGCCGCTCGGAGACGACTCGGGCGTGTTGATGTCGGTGTGCGCATCGATCCAGATCAGGCCGATGCGCTGGTTCTGCCTGCGAAAAAACTCGGCCACTCCGGAGACTGTTCCGGCTGCCATGGAGTGGTCGCCGCCTAGAGCCAGGGGAACCTTCCCTGCCTCGAGCGTTTTCAAAACGAGTTCGGCGTGCTTGGTGCAGGTGGCCGTGATTTCTTTCAGATACTTCGCATTCGCGGCACCTTCTTTTTTCTGCTCGGGGATCGCGACCGGCACGTTGCCGCCATCTTCGACTTGATGTCCGAGAGCTTCGAGACGAGCTTCCAGGCCCGCCACGCGCACCGCTGAGGGACCCATATCCACACCGCGACGGGATTGGCCCAAGTCGAGGGGGACGCCAATGACACGAATTTTCTTTGCAGTAATATTCGAAGAGGTCGCAATCGTCATCATCATAGGTCTGGCTATTTACCCAAGGCATCCGGCAAACCCTTGTAGTACCGGAATCCTTCCACCGGTTTCCCCTCTTTCATTCTGACATGGTTGCGCGCGTCGTCTTTCAGTTGCTTGATCTCTGCTTCGGACAGATTGGCCTTGTAGTTCTTCCAGCCGGGTCCATACTGGCTGACGTACTTGGCGAACGCGTTTACTTTCTTCTCAGCGAAGTCGCTGATGTCGACCCAAGTATTCTCATCTTCGTGATCGTAGTCGTTGTAGAAAAGATATTCGGGGATCATGTACTCCTTCAGGCCCTCTTGCGTGATCTGGCCTTCGAATAGCAGGCGCCACATCGCGGCGCGGGCTGCATCGGCGGCCAGATAGGCGGCAGCGCGATGATCAGACTTGTGCCAGCGCTGGTAGTTTTTCCCCGGATCCCACGCCATCAACACATTGGGGCGCAGCTTCCGAATCCAGCGCACTAGATTTTCGACTACCGCCTTGCGATCTTCAAACTCCAACAGCCCGTCGTCATAGCCGAGATTGATGTAATGGTCTGCCGGAATGCCTAGTTCCGCTAGCGCCGCCAGTTCCTCTGCGCGGCGAATCTGGGCCAACTGCGTTCGCGACAAGTTCGGATCCTGAGTTCCCACATTCCCTGTGGTAAGCGTCACAACATAAATTTGATTTCCATGCGCCTGAAGCAGGGCCAGGGTGCCGTGTGAAAGCGCGTCGTCATCGGCATGGGCGCCGATCAGCATGATCGTTTCCCCGGTCCATTTCTCAACCGGGACGTCAGGCGTATGCTCCGGACGCTGAGCAAAGACAGGTGCAGTGGCGAGCAAGAACAATTGAGCCAACAGGAAACTCTTCATGGAGTCCACCCGAGTCAACTACTCTTTCTTTTTCAAGCGCGATGACCGTCAACAACTACGGATACAGTCTGTATAACATCCTCGGAAACGGAATGGTTTCGCGCACGTGTTCCAGCCCACAGATCCAGGCCACGGCGCGCTCAATGCCCATTCCGAATCCACCGTGGGGCACGGTGCCGAACTTGCGCAGGTCGAGATACCACTTGAACGCTTCTTCCGGCAGACCGTGCTCGTGGATGCGCTGCAGCAGCAGTTCGTGCGATGCCATACGCTGCGAGCCGCCGATGATTTCTCCGTATCCTTCGGGCGCGAGCACGTCGACGCACAGCGCCAGATCCGGACGCTGGGGGTCCGGCTCCATATAGAACGCCTTTATTTTCGCGGGATAACGATGCACCATCACCGGCTTGTCGAACTGCGCCGAAAGATAGGTTTCATCGGGAGAGCCCAAGTCCCCGCCCCACTCAAAGTTCGATTCGAGCGCACCTTTGGTGTGGCCCTCCTGCAGGTTTTTCACCGCGTCGTCGTAGCTGATCCGCGGAAATGGAGGTTCAATCTTCTCGAGCTTCGTAATGTCGCGGCCAATCGTGTGCAAGTCCGTGCGCCGTTTGTCAAGGCACCGCTTCACGATGAAGCTGATCAGGCCCTCGGCGAGTTCCATCACATCGTCCAGAGTTGCGTACGCTACTTCCGGTTCCACCATCCAGAATTCGGTGAGGTGGCGGCGGGTTTTCGACTTCTCCGCGCGAAACGTTGGGCCGAAGGAATACACCTTGCCCAGAGCCATCGCCGTGGCCTCGACGTAAAGCTGGCCGGACTGCGTCAGGTACGCCTGGTCATCGAAATAGTCGACGGGAAACAGCGTGGTCGTGCCCTCGCAGGCGGCCGGAGTAATGATCGGCGGGTCGGTCAGGGTGAATCCGCGCTCGTCGAAAAAGTCCCGAGCCGCTTTGATGATCTCCGCCCGCACGCGAAGGATCGCGGCCTGACGCTGCGAGCGCACCCACAGGTGGCGGTGCTCCATCAGGAAGTCGGTGCCGTGTTCCTTGGGCGTGATGGGATACGGGTCCGTTTCCGGGACACGCTGCACCACCTGAACATTTGCCACGTCGAGCTCGTATCCGCCGGGCGCGCGCTTATCGGCACGCACTTTGCCATCGACGATCACGCTCGATTCCTGCGTCAGCGTCTTGACCGCTTCGAACACTTCCGGAGTGACAGCATTCTTCGGGACGACCCCTTGAATGATTCCCGACCCGTCGCGAAACTGCGGGAAAAGAAGCTTCCCGCTTTCGCGCAGGTTATAAAGCCAGCCGCGGATCGTGACGGTCTGGCCTTCGTGCTTTCCGATTTCTGAAATAGTTGTAATAGGTGATGGCATAGGAATTTAGAAATTGAGTAATTCGGTAATTGAGCGATTTTAAGAACAGCGTTTCCTGGAATCGTGTACACGCCCTCAGCGACTAAAGGCGCGCCATAGCGGGCGCTTGTGCGGCGCGGCTAAAAAGCCGCGCCCTTTCAAAGCAGAACACGAGGGAAACATCCGCTCGGAAACCGTCCTAGCGCCACGCAGATTTCCAATTACGCAATTACCAAATTACACAATTACTCAATCACGCAGTTTCCAGCTTGTCGAAAGTCTCCCCCAGCTTCTCGAGAGCATTCACTTTCTCGTCTTCTCCAAGCTCCAGGAGCAGAGGCGGCCTTTGCGGGGCCGAGCGCAGCAACTCGACAGCTTCCTTCCAATCGATGGTTCCCTGCCCCGGCCACAAGTGCAGATCCTTATTCTTGTCGTTGTCGTGGACGTGCGTGGAGCAGACCTGGTTGCGCAGGATCTCGAAGGCCTCGCGCACCGAGCTCATCATGTGCGCGTGTCCGAAATCGAAGCAGACACCGACATCGTCGAAATGCGCATTGTGGATCAATTCCACCAACTTGTCGGGAGTGGAGAGTTCATTGGGAATATTCTCCAGCAGAATCTGTACCCCAAGCGGCTTCGCGAACGCCCGGAGATGCTCGATTGAAGTCATGGCCGCTTCAAATTTCTTTTCATCGAAACTCTCGTTCGGCGCGCCCAGGTGCTGCACCAGAAAACGAAAAGGAATCTGCTCGGCGATTTCGAGCGCGCGCTTGATCTCGTCCATGGCCTCAACGCGAGCGGCACGGTCAGTGGAAGCCACATTGATGGGAGGAGCTCCGGCACGTCCCCATTCATAATCGGCATAGAGAGGAGAATGCACGGAATTGAGCGGAACCCCGCTTCCGCGGAACCATTCTGCTATTTCTTTCACATGCTGCTTCCGGTTGGCATAGTCAAGATGCTGGCGTGCGGCAAAAATCTCGATTGCCTGCACACCGGTGCGAGTCAGCCCGTCGAGAATGCCGGGGTGCAACCGCTCTTTTACGAACAAATAGGTTGAGACTGCTCTCTGCATAGGCGTAATTAGTATTGCAGATTGATGATTTCAGATTTCAGAATTAACATCAGTACGAGTTGGTTTCAATCTGCAATCTGAAATCAGCAATCTTCAATCGTATTCAGTATCCCACGGCCTTACCGCGGCTGTTGCGCCCATCGGTCGCGCCCAGCCGTTCTCCGCTCTTCTCGTCGATCGCGATGCACTCGGCATCACTCCAGTACGGCGACTCGTCCCCTCCGTCATGCAGCCCAATCTCGATCGTGTATCCCATCTTCTTCAGAATGTTCAGGGTGTCGGGCGAGAACCATTTCTCCACATTGACGACGTCGGGCATCCACTGGTTGTGAAATCTCGGCGCATTCACTGCTTCCTGGAGATTCATTCCGTAATCGACAACTCCCATCAGCACGTTGGCGACGGTGGTGATGATCTTCGAACCGCCTGGCGAGCCCAACACCATCACCGTCTTTCCATTGTGGACGACGATCGTAGGCGTCATCGATGACAACGGACGTTTGCCAGGCCCAATTTCATTCGCCGCGCCCTGAATCAGCCCGTAAGCATTCGGAACTCCGGGCTTGGAGGAGAAATCATCCATTTCATCGTTCAGCAAGAATCCCAGGCCGTCGGCGGTTACTCGCGATCCGAACCAGTCGTTGATCGTGGTGGTCACCGAGACTGCGTTGCCCTCCGCATCGACCACCGAATAATGAGTCGTGTGGTTCGATTCCCGCGGTGCAGCCGCCCCCGGATGCGCCTGCGCATACTGCTCCAACTCGCTGAAAATCGCCGGGCGCTTCAGGTCTTTGCTCGCGCTGGCATGTTCCGGATCAATCGACTCCCGCCACGCCGCGGCGTATCTCTTGTCCAGAAGCTGCGCCACCGGAATCTTCGAAAAGTCCGGGTCGCCCAGAAACTCCGTGAGATCGAAGAATGCTCTGCGGAATCCCTCCACCGTGAAGTGGATCGATTGCGCCGATCGGCTCTCCATCCCGGCGAGATTGTAGCCTTCCAAAATGTTCAGCGATTCGATGAGCACCGTTCCGCCGGAAGAGGGTGGAGGAGCGCTGATCAGCTCATACCCGCGATAAGTCCCGTGCACCGGTTCTCGCTCTTTCACTTCATAGTGGGCCAGATCTTCGACGGTAATCAGCCCGCCGCCCTTTTGCATGGCGGCCGCGAGCTCCCGCGCCAGTGCGCCGTGGTAAAAGTCATCCGGGTTCTCTGAGATCCGCTCCAGGGTGCGCGCGAGGTCAGGCTGGCGGAAAACCTCTCCCTGCTTGTAGTAGTCGCCGTTACGCTGGAAGACGCGGCGCGATTCCGGAAATTTCGCCAGATGCGAATCGTGCAGATCCTCGGCCTCATGCCAACTTAGTGCGAATCCATCTCGCGCGAGCTTAATCGCGGGCGCCATCACCTGGTTCAGGGTAAGCTTGCCGAATTTCTTCTCGGCGGTGACCATCCCGGCCACCGATCCCGGCACGCCGATCGCTTTATACCCGTATTTGCTGGCGCCTTCGATCACATTGCCCTGCGCGTCGAGGTACATATCGCGGGTCGCCGCCGCCGGAGCCTTCTCGCGATAGTCGAGGAAGTGAGTCTTGCCGTCCGCCATGCGAATCAGCATGAAGCCGCCACCACCGATGTTTCCCGCTGGAGAATGCACGACAGAGAGGGCAAATCCGGTAGCTACGGCGGCATCGACCGCATTCCCTCCCGCCTGCAGAACCTCAACTCCCGCTTGCGATGCCAGTTCGTGCACGCTCACCACCATCCCATGCTGCGCGTGCACCGGACGTGTGGCCGCGGAAGCACAACAAGCCAGGGCCAGGAAGGTCAGCAGCCACAGAAGCAGCAATTTGCGCGGAGATGACATGTCAGGTTGAGGAAAGTCCGTAATCAGAAGAGACTCTTGAGGCTAGCCGAGCGGGATGAGCAGAGTCAAATCCGTAGACGGGCGGTTGCCGCTCTGGTGCTAGTGTGGCCGACTGTCAGGCTTGCCCATCTTGCGCCGAAACCAGCCAGGTTTCGGCTGCGTTGAGATCGCGAAACACCCGAATTGCCCGAAAATACCTGGCCGCAAACACCTCAAACATCCGCATCATGCCAAACATCGTGTCGGAAGGGGCAACAATCGCGCAGAGCCTGAATGGAGCTTCCCCTTGAAATGCGCGTAGGCCCGCAACAACACGTTCGAGGTCGGATGATTCCGGTACGAGGTCAGAATCGCTCACGCTCAACAGCACATCCAGCCCTTGGATGTAGAGCGGATCTTGCCTGAGCAATTGAAAATGCTCGATTACTTCTTTCGACGTTACCGGACCGCTACAGGTCGTGCGAATGAGTCTGCGCACGCGATCAATGCTGTAAGTTACAGGCAATCGAACTACTCCAACTCAAAGAAGATTACCACGCCGAGGTTACGAACTGGCATCTGCTGCACGGCGCGTCATCGCACCCGAGCACACGCGCCAGTACGTTGGCTAAGCCTGAGATGATCGCGCTGAGCGGACGCGCTCCACGCACGACATCAGCCTCTGTTTTACTGTTGGCCACTCAGCCGCCACAATCGAGTAGGGGATGGAGAGGGCGCGACCTTGCAGCATCGCCGCCGCACGGGCGAGGGCGCCCGCGCCACAGCCGCCGGGACGGCGGCGCTGCTATAACGAATTCATCTGCTTAATAACCGTGACCTTGCTGTATGCGACTCGGAAGCCCAGCCGTTCCGCATTGCGTTGCGAGGTGGTGGCTCCTTGCGTGACCACTACCGCGTATTCACATCCCGCCTTCACTGCCGCGGCCATGCGAGCCCGCAGCAGAGCGGTTTGCAGGCCCCGTCCACGGTAATCGGTCAACGTGCCAGCCCCGCACAAAGCAAAGACTCGATGCTCCGCAATCACCACACCCGTGCCGCAAGCTACTGGCTCCCCCCCAACTGTTGCCACAAACGCCAGCGCGTTCTCCATCTGATACAGAGGCGTGATGAGTCCGCGAAATGCCTCGGGTGCGCCATCGGGGAAGAACGCACTTTCCACAATCCCTCCCGCGACGTCGGCCTCTTCAGCAGGGGAACGACGAATGTCGCAATCGGCTGGAGGAGCCGGAAACTCTTCGTGGGGATCCAGCTTGCGGTACAGCACGTTGTTCAACTCCGCGATCGCGTACCCACGTTCCTTGAACATCTCGAAGGTCTCGGGCCGATGCAGGGGAGTGAGATCGACTTGTGACGGAGCCTTGCGTTCGCGGTAGAACTGCTCGATTCGATCCACGTCCTCTTTCGTGAACGGCTGATCGAGCCCCCCACCTGTGGCCCTTCCGATCGGCGACCCGAGCCCGGCGAAGACCATGTGACCACCGCAAATTCCTTCCTCCGCTGCCGCCATCTCAGGCCGCGTCTTCTTGAATATCCTCGCGTACAGTACCTGGGGCATCTCCTCGCACGATTCCAGCCTGCGAGCGAGTGCCTTATCTACGAATTCCATTGGAGTGTCCCCTTTTATCTTTGCGTTGAAATACCATCAAGGCAGGAGCGGCACGCACACGTCCGCGCGCGACTCGCTCAGGGATGCAGGCGCCGAATTAAAGGACGGCGGTCATAGGCAGGTAAGAAGACTAACGCGAAGTAGAGAGCTTTTCAAGGTGGCAGGGAGGGCTTCAACCACTAAGGACACGAAGGATCAAGAAAGAGACCGCGATGCCGGAAGCCGCTTTCCTACACCTGCTGCCGAGCCTCGCCGAGCGACACTTCCACATCTATCTTCTTCTTGCCGCGATAGATGGTGACTTTCACCGTGTCGCCGGCGCGGTGGTTATTCATCATCTGCGTGAGATCGTCCTGATCCTCGATCCTCTGGTCATCAATCGCCACGATGAGGTCTCCGCCCAGCATGATGGGAATGTTGCCCAGGTAAGCACGCTCGGTTCCAGCGCGCAGCCCTGCCTGATCCGCAGAACTACCCGGCACCACCCCGATGATCAGCAATCCGAAATCCACCGGCAATGCAATTTCGTCGGCCAGTTCCGGGCTCACCGGCACGGTGCGCACGCCCAACGCCGGGCGCCGCACCCGCCCCAGCGTCATCAGATCGTTCAGCACCGCCTTGGCCGTGTTGATGGGGATCGCGAATCCGATCCCGGCATTCTGTCCGACGTTCGACAGGATCATCGTATTGATCCCGATCACTTCGCCGTGCCAGTTCATCAGCGGGCCACCGGAATTGCCCGGATTGATCGCGGCATCGGTCTGAATCGCCTCGTCGATCATTGCCCCGTTCGGTTCGCGCACCGGACGAATCGAACTCACGATGCCCCGCGTCATCGTTCCCGCGAGTCCGAAGGGATTGCCGATGGCATACACCTTCTGCCCCACCTGCAGGTTGCGTGAATCCCCCAGCACTGCCGGGATCAATTCCGGCGCCTTAATCTGAATCACCGCCAGATCGTGCGACGGGTCCGTTCCCACCACAGTCGCTTTGTACTTCTTGCGGTTGTGCATGGTGACTTCCACCTGCCGGGCATCGGCGATAACGTGGTAGTTCGTCAGAATGTGCCCTTCTTTGTCGATCACGAATCCGGACCCCTGCCCCTCCTGGGGAACCAGTCCATAGAAGAAGTCGAAAGTCATGGCACGCGAAGTCACGTTCACCACCGACGGGATGTTCTTCTTATAAACGGAGATGTTGTTCTGCTCTTCTCCGTCGAGGGACTCTCCCTGTGATGCTTCGGTAATCTCTACGCGATCCGGCCGGGAAAACCAATTCGAGGTATGCATTTCACCCGAAGAATTCGATCGCCAAGTCGTAAAGTAGAAGAATGCTCCCGCAATGGCCATCGCGAGTAACAAAGGCCGCACAACTTTCATAGCTTGAACACCCCGAGTTCGGTAGAGCGAGTTTCGTCGGACCTGATCTAAAACGCTTGAATATGATTACGAGATTCTGGAGCCGAAAGGTCCCTGAATAATTCTAAACGTTCAGGACAGGTCCGGTATCGCCTCTGCCCAACAGTGTAGGACTTGTCTCATAACCAGTTTTGAAAGGGCGCGGCTTCTAGCCGCGCCGTCGAGGCCAGCATAAATACTGGGCTTTAGTGTGTGCGTGAGGACTTATCTTTCGCCCCTTCGGGGCTGACTCACTTCCAATCACCGACGGCTTGCGCCATGGGCTTTATTCTTTCGCCGCTTCGCGGCTGAAAATCAGCCATTCCGGTGCATTTCGAAATCGGAAGACGAGTTCTCACGCACACACTTTGCCCCTGAGGTCAACACGCGTCGCTCCCCAAAACCATTTATGAAACTAGTTCTAGCTCGGGTTTGGCGTTTCGCGGTGAAGACCAAGCTGCTTTCGCGTGGCGAATTGCAGCTCTTTACTGAGCGGTCCGCAGTTTCTCCCAGACTTGCCGCACCTGATCGCGAGTACGCTCCACCGCACCGGAGTTGTCGATCACGAAATCGGCGGCCTTAATCTTTTCTTCGTCTGGAAGCTGGGCCGCCATCCGCCGCGCAACTTCGGCTCGCGCTGTTCCGAGATCGACCTTTTGCCGCTTCGCGAATCGCTCGGCGCGCTGGCCCACGCTGCAGGTCACCACGATCAGACGATCAAAGCGCTTGGCCGCTCCGGCTTCAATGATCAAGGCTGCTTCGACGATCGCCACTCCCTCCGGATCCTGCAGGCTGACCGCGTGCATCCACTCCTCCTGGCTGCGAATTACGGCCGGATGAACGATCCGGTTGAGGTCTGCGACGCGGGAAGGGGGCTTGTCCGCTCCGGGAGGACCGAAGGCCGCTTCCGCCAGTTTGCCGCGGTTCACGCTTCCATCGGCGTTGAGGATGTCACGCCCAAAGTGCCGCACCACTTCGTTGTAAACCGGCTCTCCCGGCTGCATCAGGGAATGGGCAATGCGGTCCGCCTGAACCAGGTGCGCCCCCAGCGCCACGAACATCTCCCCTACGACCGACTTCCCCGATGCAATCCCCCCTGTCAGCCCGACTTTCAGCATGGATTTTTCAGAAAACTGTTCTGTGACTCTGTGTCTCCGTGGTGAATTCTATGCTCTCGACAGCTCCGTCACCCGGCTCCCGCGCCGCATCTTCGTCGCCTTGACGGTATTAAACATCAGCATGGCGATGGTCAGTGGCCCTACCCCACCCGGAACCGGGGTCAACGCTCCAGCAACTTCCGCCACTTCCGGATGCACGTCGCCGATCAGGGTCGATCCCTTCTTCCGGAACGTCTCTTCCCTCTTCGCATTCCCGGCGAAGAATCGCTGAAACTCCGCGGGATCGGTCAACGTGTTCATGCCAACATCGATCACCGTCGCTCCCGGTTTCACAAAATCCCGCGTGACCATCCCGGCCCTGCCGATGGCAGCTACAAGGATGTCCGCCCGGCGGCACACGCCCGGCAGGTCATGAGTCTTCGAGTGGCAAATCGTCACCGTGGCGTTGGCGTTGGTCAGCAGCATGGCCGCCGGCTTGCCCACGATGTCACTGCGCCCTACCACCACCGCCTCCCGCCCGGCAATCGGAATGTTGCTTCGCTTCAGAATCTCCGTCACCCCGGCGGGTGTGCACGGCACCAGCCCCAGCCGCTGCGTCGAAAGGAATCCGACATTCATGGGGTGGAATCCATCCACGTCCTTGGCTGGATCGACCGCCAGCAGCACCTTCTTCGCGTCCACCTGCGGCGGCAAAGGCAGCTGTACCAGGATGCCGTCGATCTCCTCGCGCCGGTTCAACTCCCCGACCAGGGCGAGCAACTCGGCCGTAGTGGCAGATTCCGGAGGGGTTAGCTTCTCGCTGTAGACGCCGACCTCCTCGCAGGCTTTGACTTTGCCACGAACATAAATCTCCGACGCGGAGTGATGTCCGACCAGAACTACGGCCAGCCCGGGGCGAACTCCCGCTGCCGTCATGGTTCTGACTTCCGCCGCTACTTCGGCGCGAATGTCCTGTGCGATCTTGGTTCCGTCGAGGATGAGAGCAGACATGATAGGGCGTCCGAATAAATCTTACACCGCGCGGGGCGACGGGCCGCCTTTCACTGCGGAGTGATGGAAGGCATTGTTGATTGTTGAATGTTGAATCAAAAGCAAAAGCAGTCAGGATCAATGACCTCGGAGCTATTCATTCCACAATCAAGAATCAACAATCTGTCTCGCTGGTGATCTCCGCTCCCTCCGCCTGTGAGCCTCATCACACGTTCTGCCCCGCCCGTGTCGTACAATGCCCCAGTCATGATTGCCAAAGACCTCCTGGAAATGCTGGTTTGTCCCGCCTGCAAACAGACTCTCGAGTACCGACAAAACCCGGAAAGTCTCAAATGTACGCAGTGCCACAGGGTCTATGCGGTGAAGGACGACATCCCCATCATGCTGATCGATGAGGCTACGATCGAGCCTTAGCCCTGGCGCCGATTGCAGTAGGCGGCTGAACTCCGCGATTCCAGGAAAGGAGGCTCGGACGTGGCTGCGCAATTCTTTTACTGCATTCAATGTCATAAGAAGTATCCGACGCATCAGAAGCTGTTCGAGACGCTCTATAACTTCTCTAAGGCTGCCCCTGACGAGTGCCCCGGTTGCGGCAGCGCCCGCGACCTTCACATCAGTCTCGATTTTCAACTCGGCTACGGCGACAGCGAGTACAAAGTGGTCTCGGCACTCCTGCCCGAGAAGGTGGAATCCTGGCTGGGAGAGGAGGAGGAAGAAGTCACCTTCTATCCCTTCCTCGTGGTCCTCGAAAGCAGCGAAGGCAAACAGTTCTGCTGGATGCCGTACTGGCACGTCACGGGAAAAGAGGCGCGCTACGGACAACATGCCGTGTGCCTCGAAAAACGCCAGTTCGACAGCCTGATGGGGCAAGTGGGCGACAAAGAGCTCGAGCCAGCTTAGAAGGGCATGGCTGGCTGAGGTGCACCATCCCAGCCCTGCAGACCGGGGTGCGCGATCTGAGCACTTGATGAACCCTTCGTGTGTGCGCCACCTCCTCCTAAGAGTTCGGAACGGCCGGCGCGACCGTGTCGACCGAGGGAAAGAGTGTGTGCATGAGAACTCCTCTTTCGGCCCGTTGGGGCTGGATTCTTTCCCACTTGTACCCCCGGCTTAAGCCGTGGGCTTTATTCTTTCGCCGCTTTGCGGCTAGAAACCGCTGGCCTTGTTCCACCCTGAATCTGCAAAACGAGGTCTCACGCACGCTCTAAAGCCCTGTGATTAAGCGCCCAACTCGGCCCTGAAGGGCCGCTTTTCCACGACGACCGCCCAATTTCCACCACCGCCACTGACCGGCACTGGGCATCCGAAATCGACATATTGTGTCAGTTTTGAGATTACTGGTGAGTACGAAGGGCACCGTTACTCCTCCTAGAGCCCTGCAGCGTTCCCCGCAACTTCCGATATTCACAAGGGTTAATAGAACTAGAGGGAATTGGGGATCGTATATCTGAAAGTAGGAAGGTTACGGCACCCAGATTGCATGCAACTTCAACAGATGCCGATGAGTCTAATCAGGCAAAGGTCGGAGTCGGAGGTGATGACGGCCATGACGAAAGAGAAGATGGTGGGTAACGACAAAGACAGGTTCACGATGACGGAGCTGGCAGCGCTCCGGAATGACTTGCTCCAGGGTGGCATGGTCGATTCCTACGAGGCCGCCGAATTGCTTCGCGTGTTCCTGATGGGCCGTGGATATGGGGTTTCCCACACGGCAGCGCTCGACGCAGCGGGACGCGTCGAAATGGCCGGTTGCGCTATCCCGGTACTCCAGCACGAATTGGAGAACTTGGCGATGGTGATGTAAACGCAAGTTTCAAAGTTTAGAAGGTTTCAGAGTTTCAAGGAAACACCCCGAACCTGAGGTTTTGCGAAACCTTGAGACTCTGGAACCTTAAAACATTTGCTCGAACCGCAGCGGAAAATCTCGCAGCGGCTGAGGGTTAAGACGCGGCGACAGAAAGTTTCAACACATTCTGGCTAGCCGATCCGAACAAGACGGACGACCAGTTCCACAACAGGAAAGCCGGGCCAACCAGCCCGGCTTTGTGGCTTTTTGCCCTACCCACCCG
>Ga0209698_10003035_pt1 | contig 18788 bp, 17 predicted proteins | sample LitLauG_LLR_2012_FD_187203 | JGI IMG/M metagenome (GOLD analysis project Ga0209698, IMG submission 187203) | Freshwater sediment microbial communities from Pennsylvania, USA - Little Laurel Run_MetaG_LLR_2012 (SPAdes) (version 2) | ecosystem: Environmental > Aquatic > Freshwater > Creek >...
TCGGCGGCGGATGTGTGAAAGACGTGGTGGCGGCGTGGGTGGGCAACGTGATGATGGGGTCGGCTTACAACTTTCGCCGTGCGGTTGAGCAGGACGGAATGAAAGTCTTCAATCTCACCAACTTCACCGTCGCATTAGCCCTGCAGGCGGGGGCCATGGGCGTGCCCTTCCTGCCGACGCGGACCGCGCTGGGAAGTGATGTAGCTAAGGGCAATCACTTCTTCTATCAGATTTTTTCGCCGTTCGAGCCGAAAGAATCGTTGTGGGCGGTTCGTGCACTTACCCCGGATGTAACGATCGTCCACGTGCAGCGGTCGGATCGAGAAGGCAATGCCCACTGCTGGGGAAATTTCGGCGTGATGATCGAAGGTGTCCGCGCGGCCAAGCGAGTGATCGTCGTGGCGGAAGAAATTGTCGAGCCGGAAGTGATCGCGAGCGATCCAAACCGCACCGTGATTCCCGGATTCCTCGTGAATGCGGTGGTCGAATGCCCTTATGGAGCGCATCCTTCGCCGGTGCAGGGTTATTACAAACGCGACGACGCGTTTTTTCGCCAGTATCACGAGCAGACGAAGACAAAAGCCGACAACGAGGCTTGGTTGCAACGCTGGGTTTACGGGATTGATGATCGGCGTGCTTATATGAACCAGCTAGGCGGGTGCCGTGTGGAGGAACTTGGCGTGAAAGAGCACGCGTACGCGGCGCAAGCCGATTTTGGATATTAGGCAGAGCTGTTAGCTATTAGCTCTTAGCTTTTAGCTCAAGCAAAGACTCCGAAGTCGAGAGCGGAGTCTATCAGCGCAAGCGGTGACCATTTGCGGCAGGAGTAGTCATGGATTTCGAGATTGGTGGCGCCCAAGTCAGAGGCATGCTCAAGCGTGGCGACAACTTCACGCTGCTCGATGTGCGTGAACTGTGGGAGATTGAGAAGGCGCACATCGACGGCAGCCGGAACATTCCGATGGGCGATGTGCCGAGCAGAGCGCATCAGGAACTGGACCCGGACGAGCATATCATTGTGGTGTGCCATCATGGCGTGCGCTCGTTGAGCGTGACCAACTGGCTGCGTCAGCAGGGATTTGAGAAGGTCCAGTCGATGCGCGGCGGGATCGACGGTTGGGCGCGGACAGTGGATCCGAAGGTGCCGTTGTATTGAAGCTATTAGCCATTAGCTCTCGCTTTTAGCTTAAGGCCAAACGTGGAATTTGAAAGCTAAGAGCTAAGAGCTATCCGCAATGAAAAAAGAACTGATAGAACTCAAGGTGAACGGGCGCAGGCACGAGGTTGCTATCGAGCTGAGCAAGTTGCTGCTTGACACGCTGCGGCAGGATCTTGATCTGACTGGTTCCAAGCGCGGTTGCGACGATTCGTCGTGCGGCGCGTGCACGGTGCTGGTGGATGGCGTCGCCATGCTGTCGTGCGCGCTGCTCGCGGCGAGTTGCGAGGGGCAGGAGATCACCACGGTCGAAGGCGTGAGCGAGCACGGCAGTCTGGCGGCGATCCAGAAGGCTTATGGGGACTGGGGCGGAGCGCAGTGCGGATACTGCACCCCGGGATTCATGATGACGGTGAAGGCGCTGCTGGCGGAGAATCCGAATCCGACAGAACACGAGATTCGCGGCGCCTTGAGCGGGAATCTCTGCCGTTGCACGGGCTATAACCAGATGTATGAAGCGATCAAGGCGGCGATTGAGGCGGAGCAGAAGGCAGTTGCTAGTACCTAGTACCTAGTACCTGGTACCGAGTGCGGGCACTGAGTATCGAGTGAGAACGATGAATCACGACTTCAGCATTATCGGCAAGCCGATCGCGATGGTTGACGCGGCAGCGAAGACCACGGGCGCGGGCAAGTACACTGACGATCTCAGTGTGCCCGGGATGCTGATCGGGAAGATTCTGCATTCGCCTTATCCCCATGCGCGCATCAAGCACATCGACATCAGCCGAGCCGAGAAGCTGGAAGGCGTGGTCGCCGTGGTCACGGGAAAGGACGCGCCGAATCCTTACGGGATTCTGCCGGTCGGCCACGACGAGCACGCAATGGCGACGGACAAAGTCCGCTACGTGGGTGACAACGTGGCTTGCGTGGCGGCGGTGAATGAAGCTACGGCGGAGAAAGCTCTGGAGTTAATCGACGTCGAGTATGAGCTGCTGCCGGCTTACTTCGATCCGGAAGAGTCGATGAAGGCACAAAGCGACTTCATTCACGATAACAAGCCGCACAACATCGAGAAGGACTATCACCATGTGTTTGGCGATCCGGAAAAGGCGCTGGCAGAAGCGGCGTATGTGGCTGAAGCGCGGTTCATTGCGAACGAGGTGACGCACGCGGCGATGGAGCCGCACTCGACGCTGGCATCGTTTGAGACCGATCCGTACACGGGTAAGCCTGGGCGGTTAACGGTATGGTCGTCGACCCAGGTGCCGTACTACCTGCAGCACAAACTGTCCCTCGTGCTGGAAATGCCGATGGCGCAGATCCGCGTGATCAAGCCGCTGGTGGGCGGCGGATTTGGCGGCAAGAGCGAAGTGATCCCGCTGGAGATTATTGCGGCGGTGGCGGCACGCAAGGCGAAGGCGCCGGTGAAGATCACCTACACGCGTGAGGAAGTGTTCTGGGCGCACCGCGGTCGTCCGCGCACGATTGTCGATCTCAAGACCGGCGTGGACAAGGACGGGCACATCACGGCGGTGAAGGCCCGGGTGGTGCAGGACGGCGGCGGTTATTGTTCGTATGGAGTGGTGACAATTCTCTATTCGGGTGCGCTGCTGGGTGCGTTGTACGACATTCCTAACATTCAGTATGACGGTTACCGCGTGCTGACCAACAAGCCAGTGTGCGGGGCGATGCGTGGGCACGGTACGGTGAACGTGCGCTTCGCGTTCGAATCGCAGCTGGATGAACTGGCAGCGAAGGTGGGGATGGACCCCGCGGAAATTCGCCAGCGCAATCTGCTGAAGCCGCCGTGTATCACGATCAACGGGCTACGCGTGCAGAGCTACGGCTTGCCGGAGTGCATCGAGAAGACGGTTGCCCGGTCTGACTGGAAGGAACGCAAGGGCAAGTTACCGCGCGGACGAGGGCTGGGTATTGCCTGCAGCCATTACGTGAGCGGGGCCGCGAATTCGATTATCCGGTCGGACATGCCGCATTCGACTGTGAATATCAAGATTGATCGCGATGGTGGTGTCGTGGTCTATACCGGCGCTTCGGACATCGGGCAAGGATCCGACACGATGGTGGCGCAGATTGCTGGCGAGGTTTTGGGGTGCTCGCTGGGGCGGGTAAAGGTGGTGGCCGCTGACACGGATCTGACTCCGATCGACATTGGTTCGTATTCCAGCCGTGTGACGTTTATGAACGGCAATGCGACTCTGCGGGCGGCGCAGGACGTGAAGAACCAGATCGCACTGGCGGCGGCGAAGAAGATGGGATGCACACCGGAAGCGCTGCTCTTCCGCGAAGATGTGGTTTCGAAGAATGGAAGCGCGGGACACGCGAAATCACCCGAAGTCACGGCCGAACCCGTTCTGGCGGGTGCTACGGTGAGCGGCCCGACGGTCAGCGGTCGGGTCGAGGGGCAGATTCTTCGCGGATCGCTGCAGCAGAAGCGCAAGGACGAAGGACCGAAGGACCGGTTGACCTTCGAGGAAGCCGTGGTCGCGGCAATTGATTTTCACGGCGCGCTCAGCGGCACGGGTTCTTATGCTCCGCCGGTTGAAGCTCGTGGAGGCAAGCACAAGGGCGGAGGCGTGGGTCCGTCGCCGGCATATTCCTATTCGGCGCAAGTGGCGGAAGTCAGTGTGGATGAAGAAACGGGTGAAGTGACTGTCCACAAGGTCTGGGCGGCGCACGATTGCGGGCGCGCTCTGAATCCGGTATCGGTTGAGGGGCAGATCATCGGGTCGGTGTGGATGGGGTTGGGGCAGGCTCTCGAAGAAGAAATGGTCTGGAAGGACGGGATGCTCATGAATCCCGGGCTGCTCGAGTATCGAAGTCCATCCGCGACCGAATCGCCTGCGGTTGAGCCGATCATCGTGGAGAGTGTCGATCCGGAAGGGCCGTTCGGGGCGAAGGAGTGCAGCGAAGGGTCGCTGGCTGCAACCATTCCGGCAATCGCCAATGCGATCTACGACGCAGTCGGGGTGCGGTTGCACGAATCGCCGTTCACTCCGGAGCGAGTTCTTGCAGCGCTGCGGGCGAAAAAGAATGCGAAGCCCATAAATCTGACTGAGGGCGTTGATCCGACGGCGCCGACGAGTTTTCGCGAGCATGGCGGCTCACTTTGCTTTCTTGGCAAAGGGCCGGAGCGACATCCGCTGGACCCGGCAAGGCGTGAAAACGGTGCCGAGGCGGGAGGAGCGGATTGAGTCTCCCAGAGTTCAGATTGTTGCGGCCGCGCACGCTCGACGAAGCGGTGGGGTATCTCGCGAAGCACGGTGACTCTATTCGTGTGCTGGCGGGCGGGACCGATCTAGTGCCTTCGATGCGGCAGAAGCTTTTCGAGCCGGAGTATGTCCTCGACATCCGGCATATTGAGGACCTTCGTGGAATCCACACGCGGCCGGGGGACGGGGTTGTGATCGGGGCGCTGACGACGCTGACTGCAATCGAGCGGTCGGAACATTTACGAAAACATTTTCCGGTGCTGACAGAAGCTGCGGCGACGGTGGCTTCACCCGTCCTGCGCAATATGGGGACGATTGGCGGGAACATCTGCCTGGACACGCGCTGCCTCTGGTATAACCAGTCGCTCACCTGGCGGAAGGCGTGCGGATTTTGCATCAAGAAGGATGGCGATCTTTGTCACGTGGCTCCCGGTGGGAGCAAGTGCTGGGCTGTGTTCTCAGGAGACACACCGCCAGCACTGCTGTGCCTGAACGCGGAGATCGAGATTGCCGGACCTTCGGGCGTTCGCCGAATGCCGCTGCGCGAGTTCTACACGGGCATCGGCGATTCGTACCGCAAGCTTCAGACGAATGAACTGGTGACGCGAATATTCCTGCCGGAGTCGTCGGCAGATTATCGTGGTGTCTATCGAAAATTGCGAGTGCGAGGATCGATCGACTACCCACTTGCCGGGGTTGCGATCGCGTTAAAGCGATCGAACGGACATGTTTCAGATGCGCGGTTAGCCATTACGGCTGTCAATCCTGCGCCAATGTTGATAAAGGGCGCGGGGCAGATGCTGGAAGGGAAGTCTGTGGATGAAACCCTGGCGGCAGCGGTGGGCGATCTGGCTGCGAAGACCGCAAAGCCATTGACCACTTCCGCGCTCACACCGGAGTATCGTCGTGAGATGATTCGCGTGTTCACGAAGCGGGCAGTGCTCGCCGCCGTGCAGAACTGAACTACCTTGATCACCGACTGCCACATTCATATTCAGCCGATGGAGATGTTCAAGCCGCACGCGCTTGAGCTGATGAAGAAGAATCGGGCGAACTTCGAGCAGATTGCCGAGTTCTGCCGTTCTCCAAAGGCTTTCCTGAAGTACTTGGACGACGCGGGTATCGAGCGGGCGGTGCTGATCAACTACGTTGCGCCGGAGGTGATCGGCTTTACCTCGGGCGTAAATGAGTTCATTGCGAAATACACCAGCGAGAATCCCAAGCGGCTGCTTTCGTGCGGAAGCCTGCATCCGCGTCATACCTCTAACGTTCTTGCCGACGTAGAACACCTGCTACGGCTGGGTATCCGCATGATCAAGATTCACCCGCCACACCAGTTGCTTTTTCCCAACGACTATCTCCACGGAGTGAAGGAACTGGAAATTATTTACCGAGCGGCAGAGGCAAACGGTGTCCCGGTGATGTTTCACACAGGAACGTCAATTTTCCCGGGGGCACGGAACAAGTACGGCGACCCAATTTACATCGACGATGTGGCCGTGGATTTTCCGAATCTGAAGATCCTGCTGGCGCATGGCGGGCGGCCGCTGTGGATGCACACTGCGTTTTTTCTGATTCGCCGGCACAAGAATGTGTTTCTCGATATCAGTGGCATTCCGCCAAAGACTCTGCTCAAGTATTTTCCGCGGCTGGAGGAGATCGCACACAAGACGCTGTTTGGGACGGACTGGCCGGGTCCAGGCGTGCCCGAGATCAAGAAAAACCTGGAAGATTTTCTCTCATTGCCGCTTAGTCGGGATGTGCGCCAGCAAATCCTGACGACCACGGCCCTGGGGATCTGGCCAGCGTAGCCGGATTCCGATTCTTTACCCGAATATCAACGGGGTTCAACCAAGCCTTATTGTTTCGGTTTCCAGAGACCGATGGTGGTTCCCTCCGGATCGGCAAACCAGGCAAAAGTGCCCGCTGGTATCTCCACCGGCGGAACGATGGTCTTGCCTCCGAGCGACTGTGCCTTATCGAGATGCTTCTGCACATCGTCCACCTGCACATACACCGTCACGTAGTTATGTGGTTCGTGGCCGAGGGCACTGATGTGGCCGCCGATGCCTTGTCCTGCAGGACTGATCATGGCGGCGGGGCCGGCCTGCTGGATATTCCAGTCGAACAGTTTGGAGAAGAATTCGGAGGTTTTCGCTTGATCGCGGCAGCCGATCTCGAAGTGGACAACGGGTTGGGCCATGGTCTCCTCGCAGGGTGAGTCGGCAGGAGGATAGCACAAGGGGAGCAGAGAAATTATTAAAAGACCAGGTCAAAATCGGCTCTGGGCAAGGGTTTGGGGCAGAAGTAAGAATAACAAGGCTCGCCTTTGCGACGAGCCTTGCTTAAGTCTTGTTAGAAGGACCTACAGGGCTCCGGGCACGGCCATTTCTTTCGGGGGCGTCTTGCCGTCTTTCATTCTTAGCATCCTGCCGGACTTGGCGCCGAGCAGTTCATCGGCCAGGCCTGTGGCGTTGTAGATATTGCGCAGGGCCTCCTGAATGCCGCGTGAATCGACATGAACGGAACGCCCGACTTTGTCGTCGTAGACGAAGTTCCATGGCAGCGATTCGATGTTGCCGTCGAAAATAATGCCAACGACTTCGCCGGCTTGGTTGACGGTCGGACTGCCGGAGTTGCCTCCGATAATGTCAGCCGTGGAGACATAGTTGAGAGGTGTATCGAGCTTCACCTTCGATTTCGCCTTCATCCAGCTGTCGGGCAGGTCGTAGGGGGGCTGATTGTTGTGCTCGGCGGAGTGCTGGTAGGCGCCTGACATGGTCGTGAAGTAGGAAATTGGTTTTCCGTTTCCCTCATAGCCTTTCACAGCGCCATAGCTCAAACGCAGGGTGAAACCAGCGTCTGGCGGCTGATTGTAGCCGTTCGTCGCGAAGCGAGCTTTGGCAATCGAAGCGCCGTCGCGGCGTTCGATCGCATCGACCTGGTCGTCGTAATGTTTGCGGACGACACGGGCATCGGGATCAATAGCGCGCATCAGCACGATCAACGGATCGTTGCTCGCCTGTATGGCGGCGGTCCCACCATCATAGAGTTGTTTGCGAACGGCTACATCGTCGAGCTTGGTATTGGCCATCAAGTCTTTTGCGGCGTCTTCCGGAGTTTTGCCGTTTAGTACTTTTTGTACCGTGGGGTTGCCTTTGCCCAGCGCTTCCTGCAGCTGCGCGAGAGAGTCCCCGAGCGTGACGGTTTCAAGTGATTTGTAGATGGGGGCCGTCGAAAAAACCCGCTGTTCCAGCGATGGCAGGGCGGAGTCACGATATTCACGCAGCCGTTCACCGTTGGGTTTGGTCTTTTCCGCCGTCACACGGACCAGAGCACGGGCAATCTGTGCCAGGTCGGCATTGAACCCGCGCAGGCGCTCCACGAAGGACATTGGCAAATAGATGTCTCGCTCCACCTTCACAGCGTTGGCAATTTCCTGCCAGGGATCGGCGGTAGGGTTCTTTGCCTTGTACTCCGAACGAAGCTTATCTTCCTCCGCCGCCTTGCGAGCCATAACCTCTTTGTCCAGCAGCCCTGACTCGTATCCCGTGATCGCCTTTAACGAATTCTCGTAGCCGAAGATGTCTTCCTTGGCGATACGGGCGTTCTCCTCCGACTGGGAACTGAAGTGCTTCAGAAGAGCAATGCGGCGCTTGTAGTAGTCGAGGCGGGCGGGGTAGTCCAAGTCGCGCAGGTACCCCAGCTGGGACATGGTGAGAAGACGACCCGTGGAGCCGGGGTGGCCGGAGACAAAGATCAGCTCATTGTCCTTTACGCCGCCGTGCGACCACTGCAAGTAATGGTCGAGGTGCGCGGGCTTGTCGTTCTCATAAACGCGGAAGAACGTGATATCGAGGTCGAAGCGGGGGTAGGTGAAGTTGTCGGGGTCGCCGCCGAAGAACGCTGCGTCGAACTCCGGCGCAAATACCAGGCGGACGTCGGTGTACTTCTTGTACTTGTAGAGATTGTAGACTTCGCCCGAGTAGAGAGTCACGACATCGCAGCGAAGGCCGGTGGATTTGGCGCAATCCTGCTCGATGGCTGACATGGCGGCGCGCTGTGCCTGGCCCGCGTCGGCTGCCGACATGCCGGGTTTGAGCTTCTCGTTCACCTTGCCGGTGACGTCGTCGATGCCCACTAGTTCATTCAGCTCCAGGTCCGGGCACTTGGCCTCTTCGGCTTGGGTTGCGGCGTAGAAGCCGGTTTTCATGTAATCGTGGCCGCCAGTGGACAGCTGCTGGATGCAAGCGGCGCCGACGTGATGGTTGGTGAAAGTCAGGCCATTTGGGGAGACGAACGACCCCGACCCCCCATTGTTGAAGCGCACGGAAGAGAGCCGAACATGGTCGAGCCACTGTTGGGTGGGTTCAAAGCCATACGTTGCCTTGACCCTGTCTTTGGGAAAGGCGTTGTATAGCCACATTCCTTCGTCGGCCGAGGCGAGGGAACCAAGGATGAGAGCGATGAGCACCGGGAAGAAGATCAGACAGCGTTTCATGGAATCAGGCTCCGAATAAGGGTTGCCGCCGCGTATCCAGGGGTGCAGTCGGCGGGAAACAAACTCACCATCATACGCTTCGGGAAAGCGACGGAGCAAAGGGCAGGTTGGAAAGAGACGCGTTTTGGCGTATAAAAGTTAGTTGCTCAGCCCGCTTCCGCCATTCCTTTGGGTAGCAACAAAATTAGCGAACCTACGAGGAAGTATGTCAAGCGTAACCACAACACACGCTCCAAAGGGATTGGAAGGCGTCGTCGCCACCACCTCCAGCATTTGCTACATCGACGGGGAGCAGGGTGTCCTCGCCTACCGCGGTATCGATATCCACGAATTGGCGGACAACTCGACATTCGAGGAAACCTGCTACCTGCTTTGGAATGGCAAGCTTCCGACGCGCGATGAGCTGCGAGAACTCCGCGAACGGCTGAAGGAAGAGCGCAAGCTGGACGCGTCGATCATCCACCGGCTGCACCTGGCGCCCAAGCACGCGTTGCCGATGGACGTGTTGCGCACAATTGTATCGGCGCTCTCGTTTTACGATCCCGAAGAAAAGAGTAACGACCGGCAGGCCAACCTGCACAAAGCGATCCGGCTGACTGCACAGATTGCAATGATTGTGGCGACGTATGACCGCATCCGCAAGGGAAAGCCTCCGGTCGAGCCGGACCGATCTCTCTCCCATGCCGCCAATTTTCTGTTGATGTTGAATGGAACGCCGCCTTCGAAGACCGCAGAACGGGCGCTCGATATCGCGTTGATCCTGCACGCGGATCACGAGTTGAACGCGTCAACATTTGCCGCGCGAGTGACTGCGGCTACGTTGTCCGATATGCATTCCGCCGTAACTTCGGCTATTGGTGCGTTGAAGGGGCCTCTGCACGGTGGCGCGAACGAAGCTGTGTTTCAGATCTTGCAGGCGATCGATCGTTCGGGCGCAGATCCGGTCGAGTACATCAAAGGCATGCTGGCACAGAAGAAGAAAGTTCCTGGATTTGGCCATCGTGTCTATCACACGGAAGATCCCCGGGCCACGCACCTGCGGCGGATGTCGCAGGATCTGGGAGAATCGAGCGGCGAGCCGAAATGGTTTGAGTTCTCCCGGCGAATTGAGGAATTCATCAAGACGGACAAGAAGCTCAACGCCAACGTGGATTTCTATTCGGCTTCTACGTATCACACGCTAGGCATTGACGTCGATTTGTTTACTCCGGTTTTCGCCGTGTCCCGTATCAGCGGCTGGACGGCTCACGTGATCGAGCAATTGGACGACAACCGCCTGATTCGGCCGCGAGCGGACTACATTGGGCCGGCCTATCCGCAGCACTACAAGGATATGGACAAGAGGTAGAGCACAGCGGCCATCAGCCTGGGGCTATCAGCTGTTTTCGCGGGTTCCGTGTTTCCTCTGCTCGGGTCCATGAGACCCTTTTCCACCTTGCTCCGCAGACCTGACCGTCACCGGTATCACGTACAATATCCCACAAGGGTCTTATGCAACGGGTTTATCTCGACAATAACGCGACTACGCCGGTTCTCCCGGAGGTATTCGAGGCCATGCGCCCTTACTTCGGCGAGCATTTTGGCAACGCATCTTCCATCCACCATCACGGGCAGGAGACGCGAGCGGCAGTGGAGCGGGCGCGCGAGTCGGTTGCGGGGCTACTTGGTTGCCAGGCCTCAGAGATTGTGTTCACGAGTGGCGGCACCGAGGCCGACAATCTGGCGATCTTTGGGATGATGTCGGGAGTGGCCTCGCCGAGTCACGTGATTACTTCGACAGTTGAGCATCACGCGGTTCTCAACGCGTGCAAACAGCTGGAAGGGCTCGGGTGCGACGTCACATATCTGCCGGTGGATGGACAGGGTCAGGTCGACCCGCAGGACGTTCGGCAAGCGCTGCGACCGAGCACAAGGCTGATCACAGTCATGATGGCGAACAATGAGACTGGTGTGCTTCAGCCGGTGGAGGAGATTGGAAAGATTGCTGCCGAAGCTGGGGTTCGCTTCCACACGGATGCGGTACAGGCGGCGGGGAAGGTCGCAATCGATGTAGGCCGCATTCGGTGCGATTTGCTCACCATCTCGGGCCACAAGATTCACGGGCCGCAGGGTGTGGGCGCACTTTATGTGAAGAAGGGAATGCAGCTTCGGCCGATGCTTTATGGGGGATCTCACGAACGCTCGCGGCGAGCGGGGACGGAGAACGTTCCAGGCATCGTGGCTCTGGGGAAGGCGGCAGCAGTGGCGAGGCAGGGTCTGGAGAACGGCGGGGACCGGACGATGGCAGCGATGCGGGACCGCCTGCAAGCTGCCGTGCTTGAGAAGCTCGAAGCCACGGGCGTGAACGGTGGCGGTGTCGATCGGGTTCCGAACACGACGAACATTTATTTCGACCACATCGAAGGCGAAGCGCTGGTAATTGCACTCGATCTCAAAGGGCTCGCCGTGTCGACCGGGGCTGCGTGTTCGTCTGGCGCGATTGAACCGTCGCACGTGCTCACAGCGATGGGACTGCCACCGGATCGTGCCCGTGCCAGCATTCGATTCAGTCTGGGCAAGCAGAACACGGCGGAGGATGTCGACTTCGCGATATCGCTGATTCCGGAAATGGTGGGGCGATTGCGCGAGTTGAGTCCGTTGGGAAAGGCAGTTCTGGGCAAGCATTGAGAGGGTGAGGCGAAGGCGAGGAAAGCAGGTCCCTCGACTACGCGCGAAGTTCGCGGTGCGAACTCCGCGCTCCGCTCGGGATGACAACGGAGTTAGGTAGCTAATGACGGACTGCAAGACTATTGCCGTGGCCATGTCGGGAGGGGTGGATTCCTCGACCGTTGCGGCCATGCTGCGCGCGGAGGGGCACAACGTAGTTGGCCTGACCATGCAGCTATGGAACCAGCGGCGTCTGGCTGGCCATGAAGGCATGCCGGAAGCGGTGCAAGGACGTTGCTGCTCGCTCGACGATGTTTATGACGCACGGCGTGTGGCGGAGACCATCGGGATTCCCTACTATGTGGTGAATCACGAGGAGCGCTTTGAGCGCGACGTGGTGCGTCCGTTCATCGAGGAGTATGTGTCGGGGCGTACCCCGATTCCGTGCAGTCTGTGCAACAACCACCTGAAGTTTGACCAGTTGCTGATCGTGGCGCAGCAGATCGGGGCCGATACGCTGGCGACCGGCCACTACGCCAAGGTCGAGTTCGACGAAGCTTCCGGACGCTGGCTGCTCAAGAGGTCTACCGACGTGGCTAAGGATCAGACCTACTTTCTGTTCGGCCTCACTCAAGAGCAGCTGAGCCGGACGATATTTCCGTTGGGTGGTATGACGAAGCCCGAGGTGCGTGAACTGGCTCGGGCGCACGGCCTCGCGCTGGCGCAAAAGCCTGACTCGCAGGAGATCTGTTTTGTCCCCGGCGGGGACTACAAGCAATTTCTGGATGCTTATCTGTCGGAGAAGGGTGAGGCGCTGCCGGACACTGCCGGGGAACTGGTCACGACAAACGGAGAGGTGATTGGGGAGCATAGCGGTATCCACAATTTCACCGTGGGCCAGCGAAAGGGCCTGGGAGTGGCTACAGGATCGCCGCTGTACGTCATCCAGATCAAGGGTGATGCGCGCCAAGTAGTAGTTGGCAAAGCGGAAGACCTCTATTCTCGAACGCTGCGTGCGCACAGGGTGAACCTGATTTCCGTGCCCGAGCTGCAGGAGCCGACGCGCGTGTCAGTGAAGATTCGCCATCGCCACGAGCCTGCGCCAGCCGTGTTGGAGGTGACGGGCGATGAGGACGCCCTGGTGACGTTTGACCAGAAGCAAAGGGCGATCACGCCGGGTCAGGCCGCGGTCTTCTATGACGGGGATGTGGTAGTCGGCGGCGGGTGGATTAGCTAGTTCCGGTGCATCTGAGCACCCGACCAGATCGGGCCAGGACATATGGAAATGTCTGGGCCCGTCAAACCTTTCAGGTCTCCTCTGCAACGAACTCATCAGGAGTACCCAATATGAAGAAACTCTTCTTCCCAGTTGTGATCTCGGTTCTGTGGAGCGCGTTCTCGTTTGCGCAAGCCCCCGCGAACACATCGGCAAACCCCGCCGAGCAGGTGGCTCCCGGCAGCGTGATCCCTGCCGAATTGACCAAGTCTGTGGATGCGAAAAAAGCGAAGCAGGGGGATCCAGTCCAGGCCAAGACTACCCAGGAGTTGCTCTCCCGGGATGGCCACGTTGCGGTACCCCTCGGCTCCAAGATCGAGGGGCACGTTACGGAAGCAAAGCCTCACGAGAAGGGTGAGTCACCGTCCACTCTGGGTATCGTCTTCGACAAGATGGTCTTCAAGGACGGCCACGAAGTACCGATGAGCGCGATGATTCAGGCGCTGGCACCTTCGCTGGAAAACATGAACCCTGGTGGCGATCCGATGTCTCAGCCGGGCATGCCTGGCACAACACCCTCGCAGCCAAGCGGCGGAATGTATGGTGGGATGACACGTCCGGCAGGATCTTCGCCGGCCGAAAATCCTAGTGGTGGCATGGGGACGGGAGGTACCGGCAATGCGGGCAACGCTCCCGGCAGGAATGGCCCTGGCAGGCTATCAACGAATGCGCAGGGCGTGGTCGGAATTCCCGGAGTGTCCATGCAAGGGGATGTTCTGACGTCGCAAAAGAAGAACGTGAAACTTGAAAGTGGCACGCAATTGATGCTGCGTGTGGTGGGAAAGTAGTAGCTTCCAGAAGTCGTGCAAAACGAAAGGCAGCGCTCGCGCGCTGCCTTTTGAATTCGCTATTTTAGGGACGTGTCTATATAAACAGCTCGTCCTGAGGCACACCCATACCGTCGCCAGCGTGGCGACGCCGTCTTCCGACGAAGTACTCGAGCCCAGCGGTCAATCCCTGTATCAAGCCTGAAGCCTGGCGCAGAGGTGAGACGACGGTCTTGTGAACGATGTCAGTCGTTTCTTCTACCTTGTCCATGGTGCGAGTGATGATTTCGTCGGCGCGAATGACCTGCAGGCGCGAACGATCAAGCACGTCGCTCAGGGCAGCGTCAAGGCGCTCCATTTGCGCTCGGACAACGGTGGTAGAGTGGCTTACATTTTCGGCGATCGATTCGATCTTGGGGCGCAGCTCGACCAGGAGCGATTGCGCAGTCTCGATGGTCGGGAGAGTCTTGGTCTTGACTTCGATGGCCAGGGCTTCCATGCGAGCGCTGGTTTTGCGGACGGAGAGATACAGGGCGATGAGAATCAGCGCCTGGATGACCACGGCGGCGGAAGTGATGGCGACGAATATCGCTAGCTGATTTTCCATAAGCGTTAGCGAACCCCGCGCTTGGATTTCCCGGTGCTAGATCGGAATCTCACAAGTTCTTCGGAGCAGAGCTCTCGGCCGTGGCTTCCTGGTACGCCTGACGGCCAGCTTCGTACGCCGAGCGGAATTGTTCCTTCTGCTGATTGAGCACGTCGCGCCCTTTATCGACCCACTCGGACGCCTGCGCGCGTGCGCGCTCGGAGCGCTGGCGCATATACTCCCGGCTCTCATCTGCCTTCGAGCGAATGGCGTCCCGGGTTTCGCTGCCGGGCCGAGGGGCGTAGAGGATGCCCACAATGGCGCCCACACCCAGGCCTGCCAAAAACCACAAGAAACTATTGCCGTCCCGATCAGACATAACCCTTCACCTCCAGCATTTGCTCATCTAACGGATGGTAGCATCCGCTACCGCGAAATACAATTCGGAGAGGCTCTGTGGACTGAATAGAGATGCCTGGGAACAGGGACCAGAAAGCGAATAAAATCATCACGATATTGCGGCGCGACGCGGATTGCCGCGTTCCTCCGGGGGATGGGATTCAGATGGAAGAAGGCTTCACGTTGACGGAGTTGCTGATTGTTATTGGCATCGTCCTGGTGATCGCCGCGCTCGTGATTCCTAATTTTCTTCATTCCAGAATTGTCGCCAATGAGGCAGCTGCGATATCGGCGATTCAAACTATAAACCGGGCCGAAGTTTCCTACCAGGCAGCGTATCCGACGAAGGGGTTTGCGGCGAAGCTGGCGGATCTGGGTGGAGCGAAGCCTTGTACTCCGAGTCCTGGCTCCGCTTGTCTGGTTGATAATCTCTTGGCGAGTGGAACTAAGAATGGATATCGATTCGCGTCCGTTGGCATGACTCCCGCTGCGAATGGCGTGCTGGTGGACTACACTGCGGGCGCCGCGCCGGTTGTTTACAACGAGACGGGAGTGCGTCTTTTCTGCTCGACCTCAAACCGGGTGATTCGCTACAGCGCAAATCCCGGTCACAGCACAGCGCCGCCTGATGCTGCTCAATGTCCGCAAGAAACTCCACTGGAATAAGACCCCCCTGAGCGGCCGGAACGAGGACACTTGTAGCCGCGCGCGTCTAGCGAGACAATGTGATGCGGTGGGGAGGGCGAACCTTTGTCTGACAGAAAGTACCGGCAGCACGGCTATCAGGATAGCGGCGCGAAGCAGGAGAAACGCGAAGAGAGACCTGTAAGGCAGGAAACATTCGGGCCTCGGGCCATCCAGATGCCCGGCACGCGCGCCGTGTCGCGGTGTTCGCAGTGCGGTGTTGTGCTGCAAGCCTCCGCCGCTCCCGCGGCCAAGTGCCCAAAGTGCGGATTCGATCTCCATTCCTGCAAGCAGTGCACCCACTTTGATCCATCCAGCCGCTTCGAGTGCACTCAGCCTATTCCCGACCGGATAGGCCGAAAAGACGTCGGCAATGAATGCACGTTCTACGCGATCAAGGTAGCAAGAGAAAAAGAGACCTCGACCAGTGGCAGCCAGGTAAACAGCGCGCGCCAGGCGTTCGAGAATCTGTTCAAGAAATAGTGAACTACATCAAAGCGTAGAGGTTCCCGTCAGTGCTTCCCACGTAGATGACGCCGTTGACGATCACCGGGGAAGACTGAATTGTGCCTGCCAATCGCATCTTGGTAACTCCAGAAACCATGTCGTCGTAGAAGAAATCAAAGAACGCGGCTTCGTAGTTTGGCGTTCCATCAGGCTTGGTGTAGTAAGAGCCGTTCTGGCGATTGCCATCGGTCTGGAATTCCCATGCGAGCTTCTGGGTTTTGAGATTGACGGCAAACAGCTTTCCTGAATCCGATCCGACGTAAAGCATTTCTCCGGCGATCGCTGGCGAAGAGAACATCGGCCACTTCTTGAAGTCGAGAGAGAAAGCCGGCGCGCCTGACTTGGCGTCAAGCGCATGCAGCAGCCCAGAGTCGGAGGTGGCGAAGTAGACCTTGCCGTCCTGCACCACCGCAGAGCCGATCACCCAGGAGCCGTGGTTGGAGAAGGCCCATATCTTCTGACCGGTGTTGACGTCAACCGCGTAGAAATTCGAGTCGCGGCAGCCAAAGTAGACGATTCCGTCGGCGACCACCGCGGAAGCCTGAATACCCACCTGGTTGTGAATGTCCGGGTCTTCGCCGGTCTTGAAGCGCCACTTTTCCTTTCCAGTCATTGCATCGAGCGCATAGAAATAACTGTCCCAACTTCCAATGAACAGGATGCCATCGGAAATAGTTGGGGAAGCGTGAACCACGTCGCCAGTCTTGAATTTCCACTTCAGATTCCCGGAACCGGCTTCGAGGGCATAGATGTTGCCGTCTCCGCTGCCAAAGTACACAGCGCCCTGCCATATCGCCGGTGATGAGAGATAACAATCGAAAGGATCTGGCATAGCCTCTGCCGCGGGCTGTGATCCGTGCAAATGCGTAGCCGTAAAGCGGTGCTCGCCCGCAGTCTTGAACTTCCATCTCAGACTGCCGGTGGCGGCATCGACGGCGTAAAAGTAGTCGTCATAACTGCCGAAGTAGACCAAACCGGTCGCCACGGCTGGCGATGAAGCCACACGGCTTCCCGTTTTGAATTTCCACTTGAGCCCGCCGGACGCGAGGTCAATGGCGTAGAGATTATGGTCGCTGCTGCCGACGTAGGCTACGCCGTCAACCACGGCCGGTGACGACACGACAGCACCGTGGGTTTGAAACTTCCATTTGACGCGGCTGACCTTCGGAACACCAGCATCGTTGTAGACGCCGGGATGTTGGAGGTTACCGCGAAACATAGCGGAATCTTGACTTGCCACGGGGAGACACAGCAACAGGGCACCGACCAAGCAGAAGAGCTTCATGGTGCGGTTAGACGCGGGGCGCTCGGCGAAGTCACTGCGGCACTCTCAAGAATCAAGCCCGTTTTGGGACGAAATTACCGCAAGTGGGGACGGATCGCAGCGAATGCGTCATGGCTTCAGCGTGGGCCGGAGCAGAATCTCGCTGGCGAACGACTGCGGTGCTTGGGTGACCAGCATGGCGACTGCATGGGCGACGTCGTCCGGCTGCAGCATCTTTTTCGGGTCTTTTCCGGTATGGGGTGTGAACTCTGTCTGAACCGAGCCGGGACAGACCACGGAGACCCGAATGTTGTGAGCGCGAAGCTCTTCCGCGACGGAGTAGGTCAGGCCGTTCAATCCCCACTTGGACGCGGCGTAGGCGACGCCGTTCGGCAGAGCGTTCTTGCCAGCAAGGGAAGAGATGTTAACGATGTGCCCGCTGCGGGCGCGGATCATCAGTGGTGCAAAGCTGCGGATGCAATAGTACACACCGCGCAAATTAGTGTTGAAAACCTGATCCCAAACCTCCGGCGGAAGCTGATGCAATGGGCGGCCGAAGCCGTCGCCAATCCCGGCATTGTTTACCAGAATGTCTACGCGACCGAATTTGTCCTCGACCTGCTGGGCAAGGGACTCGACGGAAGACAGGACAGAGACGTCGCATTGAACAACGTGCGCCGTCCCACCGGACTTCGAAATGAGATCAGCCGCCGCTTCGAGGGGCTGCCTGGTGCGCCCGCACGCCACAACGGTTGCTCCCAACGAGGCCAATCTTCGTGCTATAGAGGCGCCGATGCCTCTACCGGCGCCGGTAACAACCGCAACTTGACCCGCCAAAGCCTGACTATCGTTCAAGGGGAACCTCCGCCTCATTCGATGAGTGAAGTCGGCGCAGGGAATCACGGCGATGTCCTTTTTTGCATCTCATAAAGAGAAAGAAAGGGGAAGACGGCAACTTTGCTTGCCATAGGGGGAGCACATCCTTATAATCCGGCACACCGGAAATTGGACAGGTGCCGCCTTGAATGTTGTCAGGTGGCAAGAGATCTCCGGGGCCTTTCGCATGGGCACAGACTGTGCCGGTGTTTGGAACCTGGGCGCGCTAGCTTGGGATGCCTGGGCAGATTGTTCGTCGCTGTTTTCCCGTGAGTTTTAAGGAGCCATACTGATGAAGAAGATTCTGGTCACTATTGCGCTTGGGTTCGCTGTTCTGGTAACTGGCCAAGCCACCGCTCAGCAACCGCAGGCGCAAACCCCGGCTGCTCCGGGTGGGCAACCCGCGCCGCAGAAGAAAGAGATCAAAGATCCGGCCGAATACAACGCTTACGTGGGCGCGATCCAGCAGCAGGATCCCAATGCAAAAATCAGCGGCCTGGAGGCCTTTGTCACGCAGTATCCGAACAGCGTGATGAAGGAAGACGCGCTTGAGGCATTGATGGGCGCCTACCAGCAGACCAACAACGGGGCGAAGATGAACGATGCCGCGCAAAGGGTATTGCAGGCGAATCCCTGCAATCTGCGGGCACTGGCCCTGTTGGCCTACACGAAGCGAGCCATGGCTGAGGCGAACCAGAATCCGCAACAGAACCTCGCGGACGGAGGGCAGTTTGGGGAGAAGGGACTCCAGTGTCTGCAGACGGCGCAGAAGCCGGCGGAAGTCTCCGACGCCGATTGGGACAAGCTCAAGAAGCAGACTAGCGTGATCTTTAACGGGGTTGTGGGTATCAATGCTCTGCAAGGGAAGAACTACGCGAAGGCGCAACAGAATT
>Ga0209698_10003036_pt1 | contig 18777 bp, 17 predicted proteins | sample LitLauG_LLR_2012_FD_187203 | JGI IMG/M metagenome (GOLD analysis project Ga0209698, IMG submission 187203) | Freshwater sediment microbial communities from Pennsylvania, USA - Little Laurel Run_MetaG_LLR_2012 (SPAdes) (version 2) | ecosystem: Environmental > Aquatic > Freshwater > Creek >...
GCCTTGCCGTTGGCGCAGCCGCTCCCGAACAAACCGTCCCCTGGCAGCGGACCAGCAATCTCGAAAGCGGTCCGTGCACCCCAGGGCCGAAAACGCGCGAAGTTGCCACTTGGGAACTCGCGCAAAAATACTTCCTGGATCCGACCTTTGGCGGCGCCCTCATCTCTGGACAGCGCAATGTGTTCACGACGACAGAAGATCTGACCGGCATCGCGTTCGTGACCCGCCCGCGGCACCTTTCTCCTCTGGTCTCGCGCTTTCGCGCCGCAACCAGCAGCCGCACCGACACCGAGTGGGACCTCGACTACGACTTTCAACTCCACCGCATCAATACCAGCACTCTGCTGCTCAATTACAACGCCGGACCATTCACGCTGGGCGGCGGAGATGCTTTTCTGCAGATTCCGCAGCAGCCCACACCATCGCTGGCAACGTCGAAAAACCTGGGCGTCTGCACCCCCATCACACCCGCTGCCACGCAATCAACCTGCAAATTTCAGCAGTTTCGTGTGGCGCTGGGATATGGCGGGTTGGCGCGTCGCGGGTTGAGCGCCGCCAGCAGCTTCGGCATTGACACCGAAACCCGGCAGCTTCAGTTTGCCACCGCCGAAACTACTTATAACTGGGATTGTTGCGGCATCACACTGGAATACCGCCGCTATGCCATTGCCAACGTTCGAAACGAGAATCTCTTCCGCTTCACCTTCAGCCTGGCGAACATCGGCTCGTTCGGCAACCTGAGACGGCAGGAGAGGCTCTATTAGCTTAGGGCTGATACCATGGAATCTGTGCTGTCCCCGGACGCCAGGACGAAGCAACTGCAGCTTGAGGCGGATCTGCGAAGGCAGCGCCGTCTTCTCGTCGCCTACTCGGGCGGTGTGGATTCGGCCTATCTGGCCTGGGCCGCACATCAGGTTCTCGGCGACAACATCCTGGCGGTCATCGCCGATTCCCCGAGCCTTGCCCGGACCCATCTCGCCGATGCCATTGCGTTTGCCAATGAACAAGGCGTTCCGGTCGAGGTCATTTCGACATCCGAACTCGATCGCCCCGAATATGCCCGCAACGACGGACAGCGCTGCTTCCACTGCAAGGACGAGCTTTTCTCCGTGATGGAGCAACTTCGCGCCGCGCGTGGCTTCGAAACGATCGCCTACGGGGTAAACGTCGACGATCAGGGAGATTTCCGGCCGGGGCAGCAGGCCGCCCGCGAACACCAAGTTTCAGCGCCTCTGCTGAGTGCCGGACTTACGAAGCAGGAGATTCGGGACCTCGCCCGTGAGGCCGGTTTACGCATCTGGGATAAACCTGCGTCGGCATGTCTCTCCTCACGAATCGAATATGGCCGCCCTGTCACGCGCGAAGTCCTCGACATGGTGGAGCGCGGCGAAGATGCGATCCGCGCCCTCGGATTCCGGCAGTTCCGTGTGCGGCACCACGGCGACATCGTCCGCATCGAGATCGCAAAAGAAGAACTCTCCCGCGCGCTCGATCCTGCCATGGCCGCCTCTTTTACCGCCATCTTCAAGGGCCTGGGCTTCAAGTTTGTCACGCTCGATCTGGAAGGTTTTCGTTCCGGATCGATGAACTCTCTTCTGCCGGCCGACCAACTTCGGCGCGTCGGATAGGGTCCCCTCAGGCGGCCCTCCTCTCACGCTGTGAGATAATCAATACGTTATTTTCTCGATGCTGAGGCGGTTTCTGGTGAGCACAATTCGACGTTCGTTCCTCTTCCTTCTTCTCATTTGCCTGGGTTGTGTGGGCCAGTCTATGCCGCCCGATCTGGCGCGCAAGGTCGAACGTCAGGTGCGCGCTTATTACACCATTCCCGCCGAAGTGAAGGTCACAGTCGGCACTATCACTCCCAGCACTGACATGCCCGGCTATGACACGGTCGCGGTAAATATCGATAGCGGCGATGGCAAGCAGAAAGAATATAAGTTCCTGCTCTCGAAAGACCGCAACACCATGCTCCGTGTCACGAAATTCGATTTAACGAAGGATCCGTACGGTGAAATCATGAGCAAGATCGATGTCACCGGCCGTCCTTCGCGCGGCGCCAGGTCCGCCAAAGTCGTGGTCGTGAACTACGACGATTTTGAATGTCCGTTCTGTTCGCGGATGCACGAGACCCTGTTCCCAGGGATATTCAAAGAGTACGGCGACCGGGTCACGTTCATTTACAAGGACTACCCGTTGGCCGAAATTCATCCCTGGGCCGTCCATGCCGCCGTGGACGCGAACTGCCTGGCCACGCAGAATCCAGAAGCCTACTGGGACTTCGCCGATTCTGTCCATGCTGCCAAAAAGGAAATCGATAGCGAGAGAACCGCAGGTTCACGCCTGGAGTTGCTCGACCGCATGGCAACCGTGCAGGGTCAACGGCACAACGTAGATGCCACGAAACTGCAGGCATGCGTTAAAACACAGAATGAAGACGCCGTAAGAGCGTCCATGAAAGAGGCCGACGCGATCGGCGTAAGTGCCACGCCCACCCTCTTCATCAATGGCCGGAAGATTGACGGGGCGGTTTCGGTTGGCGAGATTCGCGCCGCTTTAGACAGCGCTCTCAGGGATGCCGGACAACCCGTGCCGGAACATCCGTCCGCGGGCGCGGTGCCAGCCTCAAAGTAATCGGTGTTCGAGCCGTGTGGTCAGGCAACTTTGTGGCTGCAGTTCGTCTGTTCGGCGAAGCTTATCTGTAACGGAGAATTGTTCTTGATCAGAAAATCTCTCTCTACCCGGTCTGCCGGGGTTTTCGCCGCCTGTGTGTTGGTCGCGGCTTTGTCCGGTTGTCATTCGCAACCCAGCGGCGACGTAATGGCCACGGTGGACGGGCGCAAAATCTACCGCTCGGATGTCGACAAGTATTATGACAACAACGTCGCCTCGGCCCAGCAGGCACCCGCCGGGGAACAGGCGACTGCCCTTCGTCTCAACATCCTGCACCAGATGATCGATGACGAGATTTTGATGCGCCGCGCCGAAAAGCTCGGGCTCCTCGCCACCGACGAAGAAGTCGACCGCAAGTACAACGAGATCAAGTCACCCTATACCCAGGAAGAATTCGATCAGCGCCTGAAAGACAAGAAAATCACGCTTGCGGATTTCAAACGCGACATCCGGCGCTCAATCACCGTTGATAAGGTTCTAAACAAAGAAGTCTCCTCCAAGATCAACATCACCGATCAGGACATCACCGACTACTACAAAGCGCACAAAGCCGAGTTCAACCTGATCGAGCCGCAATACCATCTTGCGCAGATCATGGTGACGCCCGTGCCGAATCCACAGGCACACGACCAGAACGACAAGGCGCAGAACGAAGCCGACGCGCGGAAAAAGATCCAGATGATCGGCAACCGTCTGGACAGCGGCGACGATTTTGCCACCCTCGCGATGAAATATTCGGAAGACCCGGAAACTTCAGGGAATGGCGGCGATCTCGGCACCATTCCTGAGTCTTCGCTGCGCAGCACGGATCCGTTGACGCGCGAAGCCGTGATGAAGCTGAAGCCGGGGCAATACAGCTCGATCGTCAGCGTGGTGAATCCTGCGACCAAACAGCCGGCAGGCTTCCGGATCGTGAAGCTCGTCTCCAAAGAACCCGCCGGCCAGCGCGAGTTGAGCGATCCGCGGGTGCAGCAAGCCATCCGCTCGCAGCTCCACGATCGCCGCGAGCAGTTGCTCAAGGCTGCGTACTACGAAGTTTTACGGGATAGCGCCAAGGTGGAGAATTTCTATGCCAAGAAAGTGCTCGACAGCAACGGCATGGAAAAGTAATCCGGTCGTATTCGGCCCTGTTTATCTTCTTTCGGTGAACCCCTGTGTCCTGTGTGGTGCGTTTCTTCGCGGTTACTCCACAATCGCCAGCACATCCCCGGCATTGACCGCCGCGCCCTCACTCACCAAAACCTTCTGAATGGTGCCTTTCTTGGGCGACTTGATCTCGTTCTGCATCTTCATCGCCTCAACGACCAGAACTCCGGCGCCGGCCTCAACATCGGCCCCCTGCGTCGCAAGGATGCGCACGATCCTGCCCGGCATGGGCGCGGTGAGCTTCTTCGGGCCGTGATCATCGACCGCACGAACTCTTCCGCGCAACGATCGCGGATCGCGCACCTCCACCGCAAAGCGAACGCTCCCAACCCACAGATGAAGCTCTCCGCCCACCCGCTCGCATTTCACTTCGTAAGCCTTGTTGCCGATGCGAAGCGAAAGCACGTCAGGACGCGCAAGCACGGCATCGACTTCCACGTCGCGGCCGTCCAGACGGCAGGCCCAGCGCCCCTCCGCGCGGGCCAGTTCGAGCCGGTGGCTCTTACCGTCAATGGTAACGTCGTAGGTCATAAAAATCAGTCGTCAGTCATCGCACCGATTCCTGATGCGCCGCCGCCTTCCAATTCGACGCGGATTTCGCCCCCCCGGCCGACGCCCCGTTCGCATGAACTCGCTCTCCCGGTCCCGCCGCAGCCGGACCAAGCACCGCGAACATTCCTGCCGCGATCACCGCGATGTCTGCCGCTTTCGGGTCCGTCCCCGGCTCCGTTTGCAGGTCCTCTTTCTGCTTCAGCGTGCGGTCGAGGAATCCGGTATCGAGTTTTCCCGCGCGGAAATCTGCATTTCGCAGAATCCTCCGAAATAGCGAGATGTTCGTCTTGATTCCACCAACGAAATACTCGTTCAGCGCACGGGTCAGCCGGTTGATCGCTTGCTCCCGGTCGGTGCCATAGCCGATCAGCTTGGCCAGCAACGGATCGTAGTCCATCGGCACCGTCCAACCTTCGTACATACCGCTGTCGCGCCGGATCCCCGGCCCCGAGGGCGCCAGCAACAGAGTGATCTTGCCAGGGCTCGGAAAGTAATTGTTGTCGGGGTCTTCGGCGTAGATGCGGCACTCGATCGCATGCCCGCGAATCTTCACGTCGTCTTGCGTGAATGGCAATTTTTCGCCTGCCGCGATGCGAATCTGCAGGTGCACCAAATCCAGCCCCGTGATCAGTTCCGTGATCGGGTGCTCCACTTGCAACCGCGTGTTCATCTCGAGGAAGTAGAAATTCTTCTCCTGGTCGACCAGGAACTCAACCGTCCCCGCATTGGTGTATCCCGCAGCCTGCGCCACGCGCACCGCGACCTCGCCCATCCTGCGTCGCATGTCCGGATCCACGATGGGAGATGGAGCCTCTTCCACCACTTTCTGATGCCGCCGCTGGATCGAGCATTCCCGCTCGCCCAGATACACCGTATTCCCGTGCTCATCGGCCAGCACCTGCACCTCAATATGCCGGGGATTCACGATCGCCTTTTCGATATAGACTTCGCGGTCTCCGAACGAGCGTTCCGCCTCGCTGCGTGCCCCCTCCAGCCCCGACTTCAGATCTTGTGGCACGTGCACCAACCGCATTCCCTTGCCGCCTCCACCTGCCGCCGCCTTCAGCATCACCGGGTATCCAATGCGCGCCGCGACCTGCACAGCCTGCTCGTACGACTCCAGGCCGCGCGATGTCCCCGGCACCAACGGAACGTTGGCACGCTCCATTGCTTGCCGGGCGCGGGTTTTGGAGCCCATGGCGTCCATCGCAGCAGCCGTTGGCCCAATGAACTTCACTCCTACGTCGGCGCAGGCCCGCGCGAACTTCGCATTCTCGGAAAGAAACCCGTACCCAGGATGGATGGCATCGGCGCCCGACCGCTCCGCCACGTCGAGAATCTTTGCGATGTTCAGGTACGATTCCGACGCCGCAGCTGGTCCTATTGGAAAGGCTTCGTCGGCTTTGCGCACGTGCAGCGAGGCGCGGTCCACATCGGAGTACACCGCAACCGCGGCAATTCCCATCTCATGACAGGCGCGAATCACCCGCACGGCGATCTCGCCCCGGTTCGCGATGAGAATCTTCTGGAACATACACATTTCGCCGGACGACCCGGCCCTCAATTCAAACCGGATATTCTACTGGAGGCTCGCCCTTTGCGCTGTGTTTGGCACGACATTGTTGTGCGACTCGGACAACAGCAGCGAAACTGCATAGTATCATCGGAAATCTCCGCACTTCTGAACACGCATGCCACCACCCGAATCACCGCCCATTGAAAAAGCTGGCAATTCCCGGCCTCTCTCTGCTTCAGCCGCGCTGGCCCACTGGTCAACTCTCATCCTGCTGGTGGCATTCGCTCTGCTTTTGCGCTACGCCTGTCTGACCTGCAAACCCTTCTGGTCCGACGAATGCTTTAGCGCAGAAATCGCACGTCTGAGTTGGGGAAACTTCGCACACTTGCTCTGGTGGCGCGAAGCCAACATGTCGCTCTATTACGTTCTGTTGCGCATCTGGACGCATTTTGGCCAGAGCGAGTTCTTTCTTCGCAGCCTTTCAGTAGTGATCGCAGCCGCTACGCTCCCCGCGATCTACTGGCTGGCAAGGCAGCTCTACGACCGCAAAGTCGCGCTGCTCTCCGCTGCTCTCCTTAGTGTCAACGCCTTCCATATTCGCTACTCGCAGGAAGCACGGAGTTATACCCTCTTTGTCCTACTCCCCACGCTGAGTTCTGCGCTGTTCGTCGCTCTGCTCCGCAAACTATCTCGCGGAAGCTGGATCGGCTATGTCGCCACCAGCGTGCTCGCTGTATATGCGCATTTCTATGCTCTGCTCTTGTTATTCGCACAGTGGTGCGTTCTTCGTTGGCTGGGCTGGCCCAGGGAGGCCAGAGACCAGTCCGAGCTCTCGCGCGAGTTGCAAAGCGCAGCAAAGGTAATCGCAGTTTTCGTCCTGCCGCTCCTGATCTTTGTCGCGAAGACCGGAGCCGGCCCCATCCACTGGATTACTCGGCCGGGCGTCAGCGAGATCTTCGCGTTCTTCGAGCATCTGTCGGGAGGAATCCATTGGCCGATGGCGACACTGATTGGGGTGGCCTGTTTTGCCGCCGTCATTCCACCCGGCCGCAAACTCCTGGCGCGCGATCAAGCATGGGAGACTTGGCGAGTGCAGTTTCTAGCGGCGTGGTTTCTCGGTCCGATCATCCTGACTATCGTCCTTTCCTTTGCCCGGCCGGTCTTCCTTCCGCGCTACATGATCTTTTGTCTGCCGCCGCTGCTGATTCTGGCTTCGGCCGGAGTCGCCCGCCTGCGCAACAACTGGGTCTTCTTTGGCGCTGCCGCCGCCATCCTCTCTTTTTCTCTGCAGGGGGCATTCTTCGTCTACGGACACGACTACGACGATGAGAGGGATGCATCTCGCGCCGCTGTCAATTTCATCCTCGATCACTCCCAGCCGGGCGACGCCATCCTCTTTCACATCGCGGCCACGCGAGTTCCATACGAGTTTTTCCGCTCCGTCCGCGCCGTTGAAAATACCGTCAATCCAGAGATTTTGTTTCCCCACAATGCAGCGGAGCTCGATTATCGCGATTTCACCGGCAAACCGACCGCAGAGCTCGTGCGTCACGCAGCTCCGGCTCACCGGCGCCTCTGGCTCATGTTGATGAACAACACGCGAGATGGAGACATGGATCCGACGACCAGGATGCTGAACGAAGTCCTGCCCCAGTCTTTCCCGAGAGTATCCCGCTGGCAGTTCCCCAAAGTAGAAGTCCGCCTATACACAAGGGAGTAGAGTAGCGCGAGGCCATCTTGGCCTCGAACGCGGCTACGAACTCAAATTCTGCCGATTCGGCACGCTCGCCTTCGTAATCGCGCCTTTCAATTGATTCCACGCCACAATCCAAGGCACACACACCGAATACAGCAATCGCGCCGCAATGACGCGCAGCACTCTCCCCTGCGCCGGTCCCAGTTCGAAGTGGAAAGCGAAGTAGATTTCGAGGGCGATGGCGGAAAGAAGCGGTATGGCAGTGCGTGGCAGCAAAAGAACAGCAGCGACCTGCAGCAGGCAGCGTCCAAAGTTGCGCAGGAAGCGCGCCGGCCGCACCCCAGAAATTCCGTCGCTCACCGCATAGCTGGCAAGCTGCCGCGCCGCGGTTCGAAACGTAAGATGCGGCCGGTATACCGCCTTTGCCCGGTCCACGAATGCTGGGGCCGTGATTGCCCGCACCCTCATGTCAAACATCGTGTCCTCGCCGAAGAACCGGTCCTCAGGGAATCCGCCCACTCGCTTCCATAGTTCCTTGCGAAACGCCATCGACCGCGCGGTGCACGATTTTGTTTTCGCATCAGCACGCAACCTGACCCCAAGAAACGGTGCCGCCGCCAAATCCCAGATCGTTGAATCCTCCGCCGCAATGCACGATCCACCCAGCGCATACTCCGCCTCGCCACTCCGAATCGCCGTAGTCAAATTCTCCAGCCAGTCCGGCTCGTACGAGCACCCAGCGTCGACGCAGGCGATCACCTCCGACGACGTCGCCGCAATCGCGACATTGCGTCCGCGCGCAATCGGCCCTGGAGAGTGCTCCAGCCGGCAACTTTCGTCCCGGATCGCCACGAGCGTGGAGCATCTCTCTTTCGCGTTCTCGAGCCGCTCCCAAGTCCCATCCGTCGATCCGCCGTCCACGATCACCACCTCGGCGGGAGCGAGCCTCTGTTCCATCAAACTGGCAACCAGGCGATCGATCGACGCCCCCTCATTCAGCACGGTTGCGATCACACTGACCGACCCGGATTTCACGGCATCCGAAGACTCCTGCTGCATCGCTTGTCCCGTACTCTGGTGGCTCAAAGTTGGATACTGCCTCACGAATGTTCAGTTGTGGCATGGATCTAGCGCGATTATATCCGCCGCATCGGGCGTCCTAGCAGGTCTGGAGCCAAAACGAACAGCCACCGTGTGGTACGCCTGACAACCTCGAATCGCTCCAAAACGCGCTCAGAGTGCCGGCCAGTTGCGGCGTTTTGCTGATGTAGTAGTTCGGCAGCACAACCTCGTACGCGGCGTGTCCCGCCAGCAGGCCGGCCGCGAGCAAGTACTGCTCATTCCAATACCGGTGCGGATAGTAGCGATATTCCCAATAAGGCGGGTAATCCTCCGGTAGGAAAATGTCGTGCAGATGCACCAGCACTCCCGGCTTGAGCCGCGGAAGTATCTCGAGAAAAAATACCGTCACATCGGAATTCATGAAGCTGCGGTGCGAGCCATCCAGAAACAGAATGTCTCCGCTCGCCAGCGGATCGAACACTCTTAGATCGCACTTCTCCAACGGCTGACGGATCACTTCGTCGCAAATGCGATCGATTTCCGCCCGTGGGTATGGGTCGATGGAGGTGATTTGCGTTCTGAGTGCGTGGTCCTTTATAGCTCGCCGCACCACCTTGGTCGAATATCCAGAGCCGATCTCGATGTATCTCTCTGCATTCCGGCTGGCAACGAATCCATAAAGAGCAAGCGTGTCCAATCCATCGAGCCAGTCATTGATCCAGCATGGTTCAATCGAATCTTTCGGCTGCCTCAAAGAAATGCCCAGCACTCCGTCCGAGAAGCCGAGACATTGCGACAGCGTGTCGGCGTACTGCTGGTCGTTCCTGGCAAGAATTGCCGACAACTCCGCATGCGCCGGCTTTCCGTACCCGTACCGCGGAATCGCTTCCACCGGATAGTCGAGAAAAATGGGCTGATATCCATCCGCGACCCGTCGCAGGTTGAGCAGCATCGTCCAAAAACCATGCCCATCCGCAAGCCTGCGTAACGTCGCTTTCAACGTCATCGAGACTCCATGAAATTAGCTGGCGCATTGAGCAGAAGATCGCGTGTGCCCATCGCTTCAGCAGAAGTGAGTAGGGTACAGCCGAACGAGCGAGAAATGAAAGTTTTGCCGCACCACTGAGATCGGAAAAGAGAAAAGCCTCTTTCGAACTCGAAAGAGGCTTAAAGATCGCCTTCGCCCTGACTGCTTATTTCGACGAGTCCATCGTAATGCCGCCGCCCTGGCTCTGCGCTGCCTTCTCGGCTTTCGCCTTCTTCACGCGCAGTGTCTCGTCGACCCAATGATCCGCTGCCTTCAGATCGTCAGCGCGGGCAGCTTCGTCATCGCATTCGACGTCTGCTCGCTCGCGGTACATCAGATTCATGTACGCCATTGCGTCATCGTAGTCCGGACGAAGATCAATGGCCTTTTTCAGACTGTCGATGCCTTCCTGGATGAACGGCCCGTTCTTTTGTTTCAAATCCTCACAGAGCTTCTTTTGATCTTTGTTCTTCGCGCTCAAATGCTCATCTGGCTTCAGGCCCAGCTTCGCGCGCTCTTCCATGCGCGGCTGGTAGCAAGCGGTCCAGTCGATCACGCCCACCGAGTAGTACGGCTCCGGATCATTCGGATCCGACTCCCCGGCCATCCGGTAATACTTCTTGGCGTCGTCCCACTTCTTCATGTTCAGATACAGATAGGCGATGCCCTTCGCGCTGTTGACCTTCTGATCGCGCGACGGATTGGCGTCGATCACCTTCTGATACTCGTCAATGGCCTGCTGCGCGGTCCGCAGGTTGTCGGGCGAGTCCACACCAGGAATGTATTGGGAAACAAAAGCGGTAGCCAAATACATGCGAGCATTGATGAGCGCCGGATCTAGTTGCACAGCCTGCTGGAAGTGATCGATGGCTTGCTCGTAGTGATTATCTTTGTAGGCCTTCACGCCTTTGTTCAGTTGATCGCGGGCGCGCAGTTTGTTGCACCCCACGGCAGAGATGAGCGCCAGCGCTACCGCTGCCAGCGTTAGCAGCCTTGTTTTATTCATTGCGGTATAAGTCTCCCTCGCCACAGCATCCTAGGCCCAGAGACGGCATTTTGACAAGCGCAGGCCCCCAGCAGCACGGGAGAATTGGCCTCCCGTGCAGTGGGCTGAGAATTCAGACAAGCCTCCGGGCGTTACTACTCGACGGGCTCCCTAGCCACCCGCTTCAATCTTCGCGGTGATCAGACCCACCTTGTCCACGCCGGCGGCATGGGCAATGTCAATCACGTTGGCCACGTTGACGAAGGGAATCGAATCGTCGCCCTTCACGAACATGACCTTCTCCGCGCGTTGCTTGTAAATATCGGTCAAACGCCCCTGCAGGTTATCCCAGGTCGCGTCTTCGTTGTTGATCTTTACGCCCGGTTCCTGGCCGGCTCCGCGATCGATCAACTGCACCACAACGGTGCGGTCTGGCGTATTGTTCTTCGGTGCGTTCGGCGGAGGCGGCTGGGGAACCAGCGCGTCCAGGCCCTTCGGCGTAACCGGCGAGATCACCATGAAGATGATCAGCAGCACCAGAAGCACGTCAATGAGCGGCGTGACGTTAATGTTTGCGCTTTGGCCTCCGCTCGGGCCAACTGCCATTCCCATGGTCGTTCTCCTCTATTGCCCTGGTTGCGTCGGCGTTGTCGGCGGCGCGTTTGGAGCTGTCTTCCTCTGATCGGTCAGCAAGCCCAGATCATCCACTCCTGCGGCGCGTACGCTGTCCACAACCTTCACCACGCCGCCGAAACGGGCGCGCATGTCTGCCTTCACGTATACGCGCTTATCCTGCTTGTTGGCGAGCCGATCTTTTACCTTCTGCGTCAGGCTGTCGATGTCCGCGACCTGGTCCGTACCGAAGTAGACCTTGCCATCCCGCGTGATCGAGACAAGAAGAGCGTCTTCTTTGTCCGCATCGGGCATCTGCTCCGGATTGTTGACCTTGGCCATATCCACGCTGATGCCTTTTTGCAACATCGGCGTGACCACCATAAAGATGATCAGCAACACCAGCATCACGTCCACCATGGGCGTGACGTTAATGTCGGATGTGACCTTGGCTCCTTCGTTGCGTTTTGCTAATGCCATAGCTTGATATCTCCCGCGCTGCGGCCGCGGTCCGGGGCTGAGAAGCCCTCCGCGCGAAGTTGGGAAGGTCCGGCGCCGGACCACGTCCAGCGCCGGACAAGCAACTCACTTGCGGAAACCAGACCTTGAACCGTTACCGGCGCACGTCGCCGCGCTTCTTCAGGAAGTAGTCGATCAGTTCGCTCGACGAGTTATCCATCTCCACGTCAAACGCTTCCACGCGGCCAGTCAGATAGTTGAACATCATCACGGCAGGAATGGCGACGAGCAACCCGATCGCCGTCGTGACCAGCGCTTCCGCGATACCGCCGGCGACTGCCGCCAGTCCGGTGGCCTTCGAGTTGTTGATGCCGATGAAGGCGTTCAGAATGCCCATCACCGTACCGAACAGTCCCACGAAGGGGGCCGTCGAGCCGATGGTGGCCAGGCCGCCCAATCCGCGCTTCAGTTCCGCGTGGACGATGGCTTCGGTGCGCTCCAGCGCGCGCTTCGAGGCTTCAATGGTCTCGCCGGGGATCGCGCCAGGGCTATCCTGGTGGGCCTTGAACTCCATCAGGCCGGCGGTCACAACCTTGGCCAGGTGGCTCTTCTTGTTGCGCTCGGCAACCTTGATGGCTTCGTCAATGCGGCCATCGCGCAGTGCGCCGGCCACTGCCGGGGCAAACGCGCGCGATTGTTTACGGGCCGCGCTGTACGCCATCCAGCGATCGATCATCACGCCGATCGACCAGCCCGACATGATGAACAGGATGATAACTACGGTTCGCGCAACCCACCCCATCGCCTTCCACAAACCAAGCGGGTCGGTTGCCATGGCGCCGCCGCCTTCCTGAACGAAGGCCGCAACGGCGTGTACGTGACTGAGAACAGCTCCTGCGTGAATTGCTAACATGAGTTGCTTTTCCCTCCTCGGAACTCTTGACCTAATTGCTTAGATACTTTGATGCGTCCAGGTGTGCCATCGTCCCTCAGGCAACGATCAGCGCTCGCGCTGTGGGACATTCACCACGCAACGCCCAAACGTGGCGTCCGCTACCTGATATGACGGGGTACGGCAGCCTCATTCGAGCGTCTTGGAAAGCCGCTCCCGGCCACCGTGATTGAGGTGGGATAGGGGAGGGCTATGCATTCTACACACTACTGCCAATACTCAAGGTTCACGCCTACGCCGGGAGTTTAGCCTCCGGCAAGCGTGAAGTTCACCTGCACCTGTGTTTCGACCTCGACCGGCTCACCGTTCAGCAGGTAGGGCTTATACTTCCACTGCTTCACGGCCTCGATCGCGGCGGGGGCTAACATCGGATGCCCGCTGATCAGCTGCAGGTTCTCGATATTGCCTTCCTTGCTGATCTGCGCCTGCAGCACCACCGTGCCCTGAATGCGGGCCTGGCGGGCCAGCGGCGGATACGTTGGCTGAACGCGTCGGATGATCAGTCCTTGCGAGACGCCCGAGGATACACGGACACGCTGCGGCGTGGCAATCTTCGGCACCGCAACCGGCGTGGAGCTCAGTACGCTTCCAATCACGCCGCCCATGGAGCCGCCCGGGATTCCGCCCGGAACGCCACCCACGACGCCCGTCGATGCCATCACCGGCGGTGGCGCCTCGTCTTCCTTAATCATTTCGACTTTCTTTGGAATCTTGGTAGGCGTGCGCAGCTGACCGTTCACGATGTCGGTCTGGATCACCTTTACGATCTTCACCGGAGCTGCGGCCGGCGGTGGCGGCGGTGGTGGCGGTGGCGGTGCCACCAGGAATGTCATGAGCTGCTGTTTCGGCAGCGCTTCGGTGAAAATCAGCGGGATCAGAACCATGACTCCGATGATTCCGATCTGGATGGCGAACGACACGATCGACGTCCATCCCCGCTTCGTTTTGAGCTTGCCCCCAGACTCGATGAGGCTATCTTCAAACATAAGTTTCTCCCCTACTCAGACCCTACGGACACTTAGACACCAACTGCCTCTTTTTTGCTCCCAAGTCCCGAGGCGCCTTTGTAGCAACGAAGGCCGCAAGAGCGTCCCCAGCCAAAATACACGCAACCGGTTACAAAATAAGGCCTACAGCAGTCGCGACCTGCACACCATGGGTAACTTACCTGCCCTTGGCGGCCGGCATAGCCATCGGGCGCTTGCCTTTTTCGATCCGCCAGTCCTGGTAAGCCACCAGAATTGGAGCGGCGATCGCGATGGACGAATACGTCCCGATTAAGATGCCAATCACGAGTGCGAGGCTGAAACCATGAAGCACCTCGCCACCGAATAAATAGAGTGCCAGTACGGTAAGGAAGGTAAGGCCTGCTGTCAAGATGGTTCTCGAGAGCGTTTGGTTGATGCTCCGATTTACGATCTCCGACAGCTTTTCACGCCGCATCAGTTTAATGTTCTCCCGGATGCGGTCAAATACCACGATCGTGTCGTTATTAGAGTAACCAATCAGGGTAAGAATAGCTGCGATCACGGTCAGGGAGATGTCCGTATTCGTCAGGGAAAATGCGCCTACAGTAATCAGCGTATCGTGGAATACGGTCACCACGGCAGCAACGCCGTAAATCCATTCAAAGCGGAAACCCAGGTAAACCAGCATCCCGGCCAGCGAGTAAATCGTGGCCATGGCGGCCTGCTTCTGCAGCTGCGATCCGACTTGCGGTCCTACAATCTCCACGTGATCCACGTGGAAATCGGAAAGGACAAACCCATCGGACAGGGCAGCGATGACCACGGGGTCGGCACCGGACGCCTTCAATTGATCGAAAGAATTCAGCACACCCACCAGCACCTTATCCCGATAGTTGAGGATGTCCTGTGCCTGCTCGTTGTACTTCTTTTCGTCTCCGCCCACATGGAGCGGATCTTTATCGATCAGATAATTCTTGACGGTCAAAAAACTGGCGTTGTTCAGATCTTGCTTGCCGGCGGGTGTGCTCGTCTCGAGCGCCTTGATGATCTGCGTCTTGCCTTGATCGAGGACCTGCTCGTTGGTTTCTTTTTGAGCAAGATCGATGAGGACTTCGTTGCCGCTAAGTTGCCCGTAGGTCTGAATCTTGGGATCGCGCAATCCAGCACGGTCCATCGCAGAACGTATCGCGCTGAGATCGGGCGTGTGCGAGAACTTCACATACACCAGGGTGCCGCCGCGAAAATCCACGCCCCATGGAATGTGGTGCCAGAACAGCATGGAAAGCACGCCCGCCACGCTGAAGATCAGCGAAAACGCGATGAAGTACCACTTCTTCCCAAGAAAATCGATGTTTACGTCGCGAAAGAACTCCAAGACAAGCTCCCAAGTTTCAAGGTTTCAAAGTTTCAAGGTTTCAAGGTCTCGAAGTTTAGGTTCGGGGGTGCTTTGAAACTTCGAAACTCTGACACTTTGAAACCTGCTTTTTCTAAATGCTCAACGCCTCACCGCGCTGTTTCCGGCTCAAAATCCAATCAAAAATCACGCGCGACACAAATACTGCCGTGAACAGGTTCGCCAACAGACCAAAGGTCAAGGTCGTAGCAAATCCACGTACCGGCCCGGTGCCGAAGATGAACAGAATGGCCGCCGACACAATCGTCGTCACGTGCGTATCCACAATCGTGATCCAGGCATGGCTGAAGCCCTGGTCCACCGCCGAGGCCGGCGTCTTCCCGTTGCGTAACTCTTCGCGGATACGCTCAAAAATCAGGACATTGGAATCCACGCCCATACCGACAGTCAGGATCACTCCCGCAATCCCCGGCAACGTCAGCACCGCCTCGAAATACCCCATGAATCCCAGCAGGATAATCAAGTTGAAAATCAGAGCCAAATCAGCGTTGATCCCGGCGCCGCGGTAGTAGATCAGCATGAAAATCAACACTGCCAGCATGCCCGCAACCGCCGCCCGCACACCCGCACGGATCGAGTCCGCACCTAAAGACGGTCCAACCGTACGCTCTTCCAGATACTTGATGCCAGCCGGCAGAGCACCTGAACGCAGGATCATCGACAGGTCCTTCGATTGTTGCTCGCTCATGCGTCCGCCGCTGATTTCGCCTCGATCGCGAATTGGTTCCTTGATGTTCGCGACTTCCTGCACTTTGCCGTCGAGCACCACCGCCAAGCTGTCGCCCACATGTGCTGAAGTGAAGTTGTAAAACCGCTGTCCACCTTCTCCGGTCAGCGTGAAACTTACGCTCGGCTGCCCATTCTGATCGCGGCTGGGCTGAGCGTCGCGCAGATCCTTGCCGCTCACTGCCGATACGCGCGAAACCAGGTAGTACGCCTGCCCCTCCGACTCCGCTCCCGGCATGCTGTGCCCCGGCAGAAGGATCGCGTCCGGCGGTAGTACTCCACCCTTCTCCTGCAGCGCCTGCTGTTCACTTGGATACGGCCCGCCCAGCGTCTGCTTGATCTCCAGCATCGCCGTGGACTGCACGATATCTTTTACACGCGCAGGATCGTCCACGTCGGGCAATTGCATGAGGATCTGATACTGCCCCAACCCGTGTTCTTCGATCTGCGGCTCGCTCACTCCAAGCTGGTCTACGCGATTGCGGATGGTTTCAATCGCCTGCGTGACGGCCTTGTTTTTCAGGTCGGCGAGATTGGAAGGCTTCATCACCAGGTTCCAGGTATTGTCGGCACCTCCGGCAATCTCGTACTCGGGCAGCCGATCCTGGACGATACTCAACAAATCTGTGCGCGCAGCGGCCTGCGCGCCCCTCACCTGGATGCGGTCGGGATTGTTCTGCGGATCCGTCTGGACAATCTCGGTGTAATCAATCTTGCGCTTGCGCAGCTCCTCTTTGAGGACTTCCATCGCATTCTGCGCATCCACATTGACGGCATCATTGACCTTCACCTGCAAAATCAGGTGAGTTCCGCCACGAAGGTCAAGCCCAAGGTGAATCTTCTTTCTCATCGCGCCAACCAGCCCCGAACCCGAGAAGCTGTCGGGCACGCCGAAGATTCCAAACAGGAATACAACCAGCACCGCAACGATCACTCCGACTTTCCAGAGAAGAGTCTTATTCATAAAAACCAGTTCCGAGTTGCGAGTCCAGAGCTTCGAGTCTCGCGGTTACAACGATCAAGACTCGCAGCTCGACGCTCGAAGCTTATTTCGTTTTCGTTTCTTCCTCAGCGGTCGTTACCTGCACCACCGAGGCCTTCGTTACTTCCATCCGCAAATTATCTGGCGGAACGCGGAGGTGTACCGCATCGTCCTTCAGGGCGATGATCGTCCCCCGCAGCCCGCCGCTGGTCGTAACCTTATCGCCAGGCTTGATCGTGTCGAGCATGGCTTGCCATTTTTTTTGCCGCCGCTGCTGGGGCAGGATCAAAAGCAGGTAAAAGATGCCAAAGATGAAAATGATCGGCGCAATGCCGAGCCACCCCATCCCGCCGCCACCGGTCTGCACTGCCAATATTGCCTGCATGTTTTGAGGTCTGCGCGGTTTTCCGCAATAAATCGCCCGCACTTTTCAGCGCCGGGAGTTCAGTTTCACCACGGGGTTTGGATCGACTTCGGCCGGGTTCCTTCTATCTCGGGGTTGAAACCGGGGAGGCCTTCCGTGGAGGTCACGATCTCGGTTGAGACCTGACACCAGAAAGAAAACGGGACTCTTCCCCAAGTGAGATAGAATGCCGTACCCGCTGCATAGTGTCAAGGTAGAAACTCAGGTTATGGATCGTGTTCAAGACCTGCGCCAATACTTCGTTAGATGCATAAAGATGCCGCAAATAGGCCCGCGAGTACCGCTGGCACACCCGGCACCCGCAATTCGGATCAAGCGGCCCCGCATCTTGCGCGTACCGCGCCTGCTTGATCGAGACTTTGCCCTCCGACGTGAACAGCAGCCCATGCCGCGCCGCCCGCGTCGGCAGCACGCAATCCATCATGTCCACGCCCAGGCGCGCATACTCCACAATCTCCTCCGGCGTCCCCACTCCCATCAAATATCGCGGCTTATCCGCTGGAAGATGTTCCAGCGTTGACTCCACGATCTCGCGGGTCAGCTCCCGCGGCTCCCCCACACTCAGCCCGCCGATCGCATATCCCGGGAACCCAATCTCGATGGTCCTCTCCGCCGACTCTTTTCTAAGTCCCCGATCCATCCCCCCCTGGATAATGCCAAACAAAGCCTGGGTCTGCTCAGACCACGTAGGGACGGACGCCTTCGTCCGTCCCGCGAAGCGCAGCGACGCGCACTCACGAGAGACGTGCCGATCCTCGTCCGCCCTTTGTTTGTCATTGTCCTCCCGTTGTTTGTCCTCGTCCTCCCCTTGTTTGTCATTGTCCTCCCTTTGTTTGTCATTCCGAGCGAAGCGAGGAATCTGGGTTTCCTGATGGCTGAGGGCTGACACCTGAGGGCTGAAGTTCCACGGCACCGCATGCTTATGCTCCTCAAAATATTTCTTACTCCGCTCCGCCCACCGCAACGTCAACTCCATCGACTTCCGCACCCGCTCCGGCTCCGCCGGATACTCCGTACACTCATCAAACGCCATGATGATGTCCGCCCCCAGCCCGATTTGCGCCTCCATCGCGCTCTCGGGGCTGAAGAAATGAGAGGACCCATCCAGGTGCGAACGAAACGTAACCCCGTCCTCAGTCAGCTTCCGCAGTTCGCTCAGACTAAAAACCTGAAATCCCCCCGAATCCGTCAGGATGGCCCGCCGCCACGACATAAACCCGTGCAGCCCGCCCATCTTCCGCACCGTCTCTACGCCAGGCCGCAAATACAGGTGATAGGTGTTGCCCAGAATGATCTGCGCTCCCACGTCTTCCAGAATGTCCTGCGGCACTCCCTTCACCGACGCCAGCGTCCCCACCGGCATGAACACGGGCGTCTGAATTTCCCCATGCGGCGTCACCAACCGCCCCCGGCGAGCCTTCCCCGCCGTAGCTTCCACTTGAAACGAAATCGACATTCTCCGAGATTCTAACAATCAAATATGCAGGGACGGACGCAGCTTACCCTGAGCGGAGTCGAAGGGTCCGTCCGGCGAAGTGCAGCGAGCCTTTAGCGATCACTACAAGATCGGAATAATCTCCGCC
>Ga0209698_10003037_pt1 | contig 18777 bp, 13 predicted proteins | sample LitLauG_LLR_2012_FD_187203 | JGI IMG/M metagenome (GOLD analysis project Ga0209698, IMG submission 187203) | Freshwater sediment microbial communities from Pennsylvania, USA - Little Laurel Run_MetaG_LLR_2012 (SPAdes) (version 2) | ecosystem: Environmental > Aquatic > Freshwater > Creek >...
GATCGAGAGCTTCGTTACTGGCGGCAAGGCTGAGTTTTGCCTCTTCCAGAGAATGAACCGCGTTGGCAACTTCGAGCGTGATCTGCTCGCGGAGCTGGCGATCGGTGTAGAGGTCCCGGCGGCGGGAGACGAGGGCGTTGCCCAGATCGGCCTGGGCGGAACGATTCCGGATGGGGAGATTCAAGGTGACGGAGAACCCGTAGGTGGGATAGCCAAAACCGAATGTCTGGTTCAGCGAGTCACCCAAGCCTCCGGTTGGAATTCCTGAGTCTGGTGTGGTTTTGCCGGCGACTCCGTTGCCGGAATAGTTCGCGCTCAGGCGCAGATCGGGCAACAGATTGTTGTGCGCGAGGCGAATGCTGGCGTCGTCGTTGGCGAGCGACTGGCGTTGTGCCTCGAGTTCGGGCCTCGCATCGAGGGCCTGTTTGAGCGCCGTCGCCGCGTCGATATCCAGAAGCGGTTCGTCCCTTACAGGCTGCTCGGTGAGTTCCAGATCGAGAGCTCGGAGAAATGGATCGGCCTCCGTACCAAGAGTGAATCGCAGGGCGTCTTCAGCCTGCTTGAGAAAGTATTCGCTCTGGATCACCTGCACGCGGCGAGAAGCGACTTGCGATTCGGAGCGGTAAATATCGAGAGGGGGCAACGCTCCCAGTTCCAGGGCGCGCTTGTCGCGCTGGTAGCTGGCTTCGGCAGCCTCTTGTGACTTCTTCGCGACTTCCAGATTTCCCCGCGCCTGCACGACTCCCCAGTACTGCGAAATTACTTGCAGGATCGAGTCGTTGACCTGGGCTTCGAAAGTCGAGCGCGAGATTTGCAGATTCCGCCGGGCGATCACCAGCGGGGCGCGGTTGGCGAACAGCCAGCGATTGCGCAGCAGGGGTTGCGTGATCTGGAAGTTCAGGGCGGAAGAGACGGAGGGGTTGAGAATCGAATTGATGCTGTTGTCGGCCAGCCGGGTGGCATTGAAGCCCACTTGCAGGTTGGTGCCGGTCTCGAAACTCTGCGTGTAATTCAGCTGAGAAACCTGATTCAGGGTGGTGGGAATCGGCGCGCCCTGAAGGTCAGAATTCGCCGGCATGGTCGAACGCAGAGCGCTGAAACTGGCTTGCGCGAGCGGGTCAAATGGCGAGTGTGCCCTTAACACAGAAAACTTGGAGTTCTCGACGTTCAGCTCCTGCAGCTGGACGTTGGTGTTATTCAGCAACATCGCGGCAATCGCATCCTGCAGGGTGAGGCGCAGCTTCCCGTCCACCACATGTTCCTGCAGATACTTCGGCGCAGGGAGCGCGTCTGAAACCGTCCGCGGATTACTAAGACCGTGGAAGGTTTCCCGTTCGCGCGCGGACTGCGCTGCGGCGCAGGCAACGAGCAGGATCAGAACTGCGAGTCGACGAAACTTCATGCGTGTCCTCCATAGTCTGGCAGACAACCTGGGTCTGTGTTCGGGTACCTTTATTCGTATCGGATTGCTTCCACCGGGTCGAGGCGAGCCGCCTTCATGGCGGGATAAATTCCGAAAATCAATCCCACGGAAATCGAAACCAGAAATGCCAGCAGGATCGAGGGTGCAGTCACGATCGTGGACCATCCCGCGAGCACGGCGATCAGCCGCGACATGCCAAAACCGAAGACGATGCCGAAGGTTCCCCCGGCGAACGAGATCATGATTGCCTCGATGACGAACTGACGCACGATGTCGGACTGGCGGGCGCCCACGGCGCGACGTACGCCAATCTCGCGAGTTCGCTCGAGGATGCTGGCGAGCATGATGTTCATGATCCCGATGCCGCCGACCAGGAGAGAAATCGACGCAATCGCCACCATGACGGCGCTGAACAGGCGCTCGGTGCGTTTCTGTTCGGCCAGCAACTCGGCGGGGACGATGATGCTGAAATCCGAGGCGTCGTGGTGGGAGGAATCGAGAATTGCTCGCACTACCTGCGAACTGGGCACCAACTGGTTGCTGTCTTTCAGGTTCAAGTAGATGCCGTCGATCTCATCTCTCATTTCGCTATAGGTGTTCTCCAGGCGGAAGATCGCCGCATTCAGCGGAACATAAATGAGGTTGTTCAAGTCCTGCGTGGGAACTCCGGCAATCTCCGTCTGCGATGCGACTTGCGGGGCCGCGACGCCGATGACGCGGAACCACTGCTCATCGAGCTTGACGTATTCGCCGATCGGGTTCAACGAGCCGAACAAACTGGCCCGCGCACCCGCGCCGAGCACGCAAACCGGGGCGCCCAGTTCTTCCTGCTCCTCATCGAAGAAGCTGCCGTCGGTTACGCGCAGGCCACCGATCGAGATGTAGGCGGGAGTCACGCCGTAGACCGTGGGAATATCCTGCTGGGCCTTCGGGATCGTCTTGGCCGGCGTGTAGCGCTTGCGGGGCGTTGCGGCGGCGATGTCGCTGACGTTGTCGCGAATCACGCGGTAATCCTGAAACGTGAGGCCGGGAGAAGTTTGGCGGATTTTCTGGTGCACCTGCCAGTCGACGGTTTCTTTGGCTTCGACGATCAGGTTGCGCACGCCCATCTGCTCGATGACGGCCATCACTTTCTGCCGCGCTCCTGCCCCAATGGACAGCATGGACACAACCGCCGCGACGCCGAAAATCATGCCCAGCATGGTGAGCAGGGTGCGGAGTCGGTGAGCCAGCAGGTTTTGCAGCCCCAGGCGCAGGTCAGGTGTCCATCGCTCCAGAGCGCGTACAGCCCGCTTGTCGACGGTTACAGCCGTGCTGGTCATTCAGTGAGGTCCTCCGCCCATGCTTGGCTGATTCGAAGATGCGACCGAGGATTTCCTCGGCACAGTGGGATTGACCAGGGCTATTTCTGTTCCGGCCGTGAGTCCGTCGATGGCCGCGCGACTCTCGGTCTCGGTCGTCACCTTCACCTCGCGAGCTTCGAAGACGCTGCCAAGTCTCACATAGACAACGCGCTTGTTGTCATTCATGAACACGGCCTGGCGGGGCACGTAAAGAACATCCTTTCGAGCATCTCCCGCAATCACAAGGTGCACCGTAAATCCGGCGCGAAGGCGTGGGTCCGAGGCTGGCAGCTGAACGGTAACTTCAAAATGTCCACCTTGCTCGTCTTCCCAGAAGTTTCGGGCGACCATCCCCCCCACGGTTTTCACCGTGCCGGCAAAAGAACTGCCGGGCAAGGCGTCCAGTTCGATTTCTGCAGCCTTTCCAACTTTTACATTGTTCCGATCCCGTTCATTGAGTCTGGTCGACACCTCCATATCGGCCGGATCGAGCACGCGGGCGATGATGGAGCCGGGATTCGTCTGGTCACCTTCGCGGTAGTCGGGAACTGACATTCCCCCCCCAAAAAACCCGCCCGTCGAGTCCCTGTTCCTTTCGATGGCGATCACGCCATCCATGGGCGCCCGTACTTTCATTTTCTCGATGTTCTGCTGCGCCTGATCCATGGCCAGTTTTGCCTTGTGGCGCTTTTCTTCGGCGAGTCCGATGGTGGCCTGCCCCGAAACCGTGTGCGACTTGATGTCTTGTTCGAGTTGAGCGAGCGAGCGGCGCGCCTGATCGAGCGCCAGTTCGTTCTTCTTGGCGTCTATCGCGCTGACCAGTTCGTTCTTGCCGACTTCCAGTTCCGCCCGGTGCACATCGAAATGGGCTTTCAGCAGCGCGACCTTGTCGGTTGCCGCCTGCACGGCGGCGTCCGCTTTCGCTTTGATGATCTCCTGGTCCGCCTGCTCGAGTTCCGACCGATTCTGCTCCAGCTTGAACTGCTGCTCGCTGGGATCGAATTCGATCACGATATCGTCTTTCTTCACTCGCATTCCGGTCCGTACAAGATGCGTGATCTGCAGCGAGCCTCCGCCAATCTGTGGTGCGCCGAGCATAGTGGAGTGGGTTGCACGCAATTCGCCGGTGGCGTAGATATTCGGCTCCAGGTCTCCGCGCTTTACACGGGCGACCGGAATGTCGCCGCTCACGGCGGTGTGGGAGGTCCATCGCCGCGCCCCAGCCATGGCAAGAAGGCCCACTCCCAGCAGGATGCCAGGCACCAGCCAGACTTTGCGCGAACTGAGCATGACGACAGTCCTCACTCCTTTGCGGATGGATCTTCCAGGGCCACGTGTTCTCCAGACTGCAGGCCCCTGGCGACAAGAATCCGATCGCCGCTGCGGCGGCCTTCTTCGATTACACGCTCCTCAAATCTCGAGCCGTGCAGTACGTAGACCACCGTGCGTCCGGACTTTTGAAACGAAGACTGCACGGGAATGGTCAGTGCGTTCGCGACCTTGTCGACCACCACGCTGAGTTGCGCGCTCATGCCCGGCTTGAGGCGGGCGTCACCAGAATCGAGAAGAACCTGGACGTTGAAATTCCTCGGGAAGGGCCAGCCAGCGGAAAAATCCATGGTCGCAATCGCGCTGATCAGGTCGATACGACCGGTGAACTGCCGGTCCGGAATGGCATCCAACTGCACGTTCACGACCTGGCCAATCTGCAGACGGCCGCGCTCGGTTTCGTCCACGCGGGCCGCAGCGCGAATCGTCGAGAGATCGGGTATCTCAGCCATCGGTGCGCCCGGCCAAGCCCGGGCACCCGCCTTGAAGGCTTCGACACTTCCGCCATGCCACACCTGCAAGAGAGAAACCATGCCATCGACTGGGGCTCTTAGCGTCATTTCGCTGAGAGCGCGTTCCGCGCGCTGCATGTCGAACAGGGCCTTTTTAATGGCCTGATTTTTGTTCTCGATCGCGGCCTTGCTTGCAACCCGGTCCGATTTTTGTTTCTGCTCCGCTTCCCGCAGTTTCTGCTCGGCATCGGTAACCTTCAAGCGAGCCTTTTCGCCATCGATGGCCGAGACAATCTCCTGCTTGCCGGCCTCGAGCTTGGCCGACTCTACGTCATACTCGGCTTTCATAACGGCGGTGACATCTTCCTCTTCTGTCAGTCGAGCTTGGGCACGGGCCTGGTCGATTTCCGCCTGCGCGGACTTCAGTGCGGACTTGTACTGGGCAAGATCCTGTTCGGTGCGAGTTTTGTCGAACTCAACCACGGGATCTCCCTTCTTGACATGGACGCCGTCGTCGGCCACCTTGACCACAAGGAGATCGCCGGCCGCGGCCGGAGCGGAAATCGGGAGAGACCGAAGAGCCTTCACTTCGCCGCGTAGACGCAGTGAATCGATGAATTCGCTGCGCTTTACTTCCACCGTTGGGGTTGCCGAAGGGCGATTGATCAAGCGGGCCGCGCCCAGAAGCGCTCCACCGCCCAGCAGCATCGACGACACGATGACCAACGCCGGACGCCGGCGCCACAATTGCTGAAATCTGGCTTTCATTGTTTTGCACTCGGTCTTATGCCCGCTGCCTGGCCACTCAGATCGCTCAGAACATCCACTGCGGCAGAAAGATCAGGCATGAGCCGGGCGTCGCTGCCCTGAATCGAAAAGGTTGCTGAAAAAGTTCGGACCTTGTCTGAGAAATTCCCGCCGCGGCCAACCGGCGCAATCTGCTCAAGTCTGCCCGGCAGCACCAGTTCGGGATACGCATCCAACCGTACTTTCGCAGACTGGCCGATCTGCAGGCCCAGCAGGTCCTGCTGGTTGACCGGAACCTGCACCTGCATGCCGGAGGGATTCACTACGCGCATGAAGGAAGCGCCCGGCCGCACCTGATCGCCTTCCTGAACTTCGCCAATTCTTCCGTTCTTCCAGATTGTGTTCAGCACCACGACACCATCCAGCGGCGCCCGGATCTGCATCAACTCTTCGTTGCTCTGGGCATTTTGCATGGTTCGTCGAGTGCGGTCGCGCTGGATCTCGAGAATGCGCGTGGCCGCTTGCGCGGCACTCCGCTTCAGATCGAAGGTTTCCTTCAGTTGCGCAAGCGTGGCCTTGGCCTGGTCCAGACTGAGTTGCGCCTTCTCGACGTCGATGCGCGACATGAGTTCGACTTTCTTGATTTCGAGTTCCGCACTCTTCAGATCGCTGCCAGCCTGGTGGAGTTCGGTCTCGTCTTTTGCGCGCGCCGCATTCTCCTTGGCCTGCTCTTCGGAGACCTGGCCGACCAGCTTGTTGTATTCCGCTTGCTTGTCGAGGAAATCCCGCATTTGTGCTTGCCGGTCGAATTCGACCAGCAAATCACCGCGCTGAACGTGTCCTCCAGCCGGCACAAGCTTCGTGATCGTCAGTGAGGCCACCTGCTGTCCGGACAATACCGGCGCCAAAATTGCACGGGATTCGATAGCCTCGGTCGTCCCCTTAAGACGCAAGGTGCGACCAGCCGCGGGTTGCCCAGTGGAAATGGGTGCTCCATTCCGCACCGCGCCGGGCTTGCGGACGATGAGAAATGCGAGGCCCAGCAGAAACAAGAAGAAGAAAACCGCCGCAAATGTGCCCTTATACCGGATCCCCCAGCGCGCCCCGCTCTTGGGAGGAGGCTCAGTAACCAAGTCCGGCCGAGCCTCGGGTGGATCGATCGCTGTCACTCTCTCTTGAGACGATTGCATAACTCAGAGAACGATGGGCCCGGTTCAAATTGCGTAATAACTGGACCAATACTAAGTATGACGCCCATTATCGTCTGCCAAAGTGCCTATTCCAAACAGAAAAGTGGCGTTGGGGTCTTTTAGATCCGAAATTACCATGTGAGTGTTCACGGTGGTTGTATAGTCGAAACCTTACTTTACCGGGTTAGGCTAAGAGTAGCGCGTCACTCGGACGTTGCCGCAGACTTGCACAATTATGCCGTCATTTTTTCGGCAGAAACTTTGCATGCAGAGCCCCCCTTTTGCGGAGGCGGTTTCCGCCAATATATAAAGCTGATATTCTTCCGCATCAACAAATGGCATTCAAGCCGTTGGAGGCTACATGCAACGTACTTTATTTGCCCTCGCCGTGATTCTTGGTGCAATCGTCCTTCCGATGCAGCCTCAAAGCAGCCACTGAAAGCATCGGGCCATTATTTGTTTGCCTGGACGGGCGATGTCGAGCACAAGGGCAACGACTTTCTCGCAGTGATCGACGCAGATCCGGCTTCGCCTTCATACGGCCATCTCGTGACAACCATAATGACAGACCAGCAGACCATGCGCGTACATCACACCGAGTACACCATGCCAGCCAGCAGCATGCTCTTTGCCAACGATCATGACGCTGGCCGCACTTTTATCTTTGACCTGCGTGACCCGCTGCACCCCAAACTTGTGACATCGTTTACCGACATGGCCGGCTACATGCATCCTCACTCCTACCAGCGGCTGCCGAATGGGCATGTGCTGGCCACCTTCCAGCACGTGCACCATGGCGCCAGCACAGAACCAATGGGCAAGACCGGAGGTCTGGTGGAAATCGATGACCAGGGCAAAGTGATTCGCTCCGCCAGCAGCGCCGATCCCGCGTTTTCAGGCGCTCTGCTTACCCCTTACAGCCTGGTCGTTCTTCCCGAACTGGACCGCGTCGTCTCCACCAACTCTTCCATGGAGTTGGAGGACGTCTTTGCCGGTGTGACCTATCAGGTGTGGCGTCTCTCCGACCTCAAACTGCTCAAGACGGAGTACTTCGATGTGGGAGAGAATCGCTACGCGCAGATCAGCCCGGAAGAACCCCGTCTTGGTCCGGATGGATCAGTGTTCGTGCAAACGCTCGGCTGTGGACTCGAACGCATCACCGGAACTGAACACCGGCGAGCCCAGATCGCAGCTGGTATATACCTTTCCTGGCAACTGGTGCGGTGTGCCCACCATAGCTGGACACTATCTGGTGCAGAGCGCCGGAGCGACGCATGGTTTGATCGTGCTCGACATTACGAATTCGGCCAAGCCCGTCGAAGTCTCACGACTAAAGTTGAGCGATAGCTACCAACCTCATTGGACGGCGTGGGATCCCACGACGCAGCGGGTCGTCGTGACTTCCAGTATGTGGCCTGGAGCGCCATTGGAGCGCCTCTACTTGATGAAACTCGATCCCGCGACCGGCGCTCTCACGCTGGACGACGCTTTTCGTGACACCGATGGAAAGATGGGCTTCAGCTTCGCCAATCGGCAGTGGCCGCACGGATGGAACGGATCGGGCCTGCCCCACGGAGCGGTCTTCTCTCGCTAAAAACCATAGCCCGTCACCCATAACGCCCGTGTCAGAGTCGCCTAGGGTTGAGGCCGCACCACCTCTAATTGCCCACTGTAACTTCCCTGCTCTCAGCAGCTATGTGGCCCGGCTCCTCACTTGGGCGCAGTCATCTGCGGCGTTTGTTCCCCGATTTTTCCAGAGTAGATGATGAATTTGAACGGGTCGGTATTCTGGTGCTTCTCCATCAGCTTTAGGTATACAAGTCGTTTGGCATTTGCTACCGGAGTGCTGCCGCCGAACCTGTCTCCGGCCGATTCGAGCAAAGAAGCAGCGAGTTCATACTTGCCGTCCTCGGTCAAGCGTTCCACTGTCTTAACCAGTTGTCTTTCCGACACGCCGAGGTAGTCGACCAGCAGTTCTGCGTGGTCTGCACGGGTAAGATGTTCGAGGCCTTGCAGGTCCGGCTGCCAATAGCCGACCTGCTGATCATAAAGACGGTCGATGACGTGTTCGCGCAGGATAAGGTATGGCTGATACACATCGGGGTGGTCGTTTAGCAGGCCTGGGGGAATCAGGTTTGCCTGATGGATCGCGCCTCGCTCGTCGCCTCGGAGTATTGCGTCCAGAGTCTGGTCACGCAGCCATGCCAGATCTATTTTGAGCTGCGCCAGCATGGAGGCGGAGGCGAAAACCCGCGTGAGCGGTTCGTGGCCATGAAGCAAAAATCGCGGATTCTTTTGTACCACGATATCGATCGCCTCCAGCAGCCCCTGCAGGTCGCCCTCCTCCACAAAAGGTGCACCCAGATAAGGCATGATGAAATCGCCGACGAACAGAACGCCCTCATCAGGCAGGTGGATAAACATCGCATCGGGAGTCTCCCCTCCTTGCACAGGAATGAGCTCGATGCGCGTTCCCCCGACCCTCAGCTCGGTGCGGCGATCGATGGTGACGTCCGGCTTGAAGCTCCGTACGTTGTCGAGGCTGAAGGCCTCGCCGAAGAATTGCTTGTCGAATACGCCCGGCGCACTGAGTTCGCGGGCGATTTCTTCTCCATAGTTGCTCCTTGCGTAGATGCGCAAGCGCGGATTCAGGGCACGGAAATACGCATGTCCGCCAACGTGGTCCCAGTGAGAATGGGTGATGAGGACCGTCGTCAGTTCCGGCAAGTTGGGCGCGTACGCTCGCAGTGCTTCGTAGGCGGCCTTGGCCGAGTCCGGGCGCGTACCGGCATCGATGCCGATCAGTTCTCGCCGATCGTTTGACACCACAAAGTAATATTCGGTGAACTCAAAACCCGAGAGCGCATAGACACGGCCCGGGATGATCTCGGCGATACGCCGCGGCGAAAAAGCGTGCCCGGCTGCGGCTTCCTCCGAAAAAGGAGTGATCAGAGTAATCGGCCGGTCAAAGTCCCTGTAACCACTCCGCCGCAGATAGTCTTGTGCTTTGATTTGTTTGCCGTCTGCCAGGGCCAGCTTTCCAAGGTAGAGGTAAACTTCCCGCAACCAACCCGCGTGAGGGGCTTTGTCAGCGTTCGCGACGCACCAGGAGAGCTCATCCCGCGCACCTTGCCTCTGATGGAAGAGGCTCGGAAGCTGAGCGCGAACGATGCCGCTGATCCAGTTCACTACGAAGACCTGCCCTCCGGAAAGCTGCTGGGCTTGATCGAGGATCGCGATCGTGTCTTTCACGTAACCAATTCGGTATAACAACGAGACGGAAGTTGCATCCTGAGCCCGCAACAATCCAATGGCGCTGAGATACAAGGCCTTTTGAGCGTCCGTCAGGCGAGACCCGAATTCCTTCAGCCGAGCCGAGAAAAACTCCGCACCCTCGCCCTGCAGGTTCGCGTTCGAATACTCCGCCATCAGCAAGAAAAGCAATTGTGGATCTCGCGGCGGTGCCACGCTGTTGACTGCCTTCAGATATTCGAGTTCCGGGCGAACGGACCTAGCCCCACCGTGATTCCCGGAGCCTGGGCGAGTCGGCGTTGCTCGCAGCTTCGCCAGGAGAACCCCGAACATCAGCAGCGCAGCCAACCAATAGATAGCGATCCTCATAGATGCGTCCTCTCTGGAGCATTCAAGCTCCTTAGGTTATCTAGATGTATATACATCTATTGTCGACACAAAACTTACGCCGCCATCGCGGCTTCTGTAATTCGCAAGACCGTCTGCTTCATGCTGTTCCAACCCTCGTCGCCAAGTTCTCTCCGCAGGCGCTGTTCCGCTCGCTCCCAGTACCCTTGAGCCTTTGCCAGTTGTCGCTTGCCTGCCTGCGTGAGACGGAACAGACGCTCCCGTCTGTCCTTTCCGCGCCTGACGCGAACCCAACCCTGCTTCAGCAATAACCCCAACGTCCGCGTCAAGGTCGTACTATCCATGGCGAAGCCCGCGCTTAGCCATTTTTGATTGGCCTCTCCACCCGCATCCAGCGCCGTAAGCAGGCCGAACTGCGTGACTTCGAGTCCTGCCTTCCTCAGTTCCTGGTCATAGATCCGTGTTACGACTCGAGTGACACGCCGCAGGTTCTGACACGCGCAGGGCAAGTCAAACAGTGCTGCTGCAGATTGTTTTTCAGGAGCCCCTTGTTCCATATAAACATGTATATGCATATATCGCGTTTTTGTCAAGGCGACCTGGCGTTCCTTCAGTGGGGCGAAACTCCCGCAAGAGGGCCCTTGCATGATTCGTAGTCGTCTCGTCACGCCGGACAGCCGAGGGCGGCTGTCCCTGCCCAAACCATGGATTACCCGCTCATCAAATGGCACGAATGCGTCTTGACGACGAGCCAGACTTTCCGCCCCGGCGCCAGCTTGAGCGCTTCACGCGCGGCCAGCGTCAGATGCACTTCAAATTCCGCGCCGCCGCAATCCACGGACGCGGAAACAATGACGTCTCTCTGCTCCAGCCCCCGGATCGTTCCCGGCACAACGTTGCGCGCGCTGAGTCCCTTCGGTTTTTCCGTAGCCAGCAGCAGATCGCCGGCGCGAATGCCGACGCGCAGCCGTGACCCCACCTTCGCTCCCACCAGCGGCGTTTCCAGTTCCAGGGCGCCGGTTCCCAGACGGCAGGTCATCGTGCCGCGGTCTTCATGGACCGCAGCCACAGTCGCGTCAAAAATATTCTCGAACCCGGAAAGCTGCGCGACCGTCTCAATCCGAGGAGCGCGCATGACTTCATGCGGCCGCCCCTGGGCCACGATCCGCCCCGCGTCCAGCACGATCACTTCATCGCCCAGAGCGAACACCTCTTCGCTGCTGTGGGTGACGTAGAGGATCGGCACGCGGTGATTCTGGTTCCACTGCCGCAGATCGGCCAGAATGTGCGATTTGGTCGGACGGTCCAGCGCCGCCAGCGGCTCATCCAGCAGCAAGGCGCGCGGGTGGGTCACCAAAGCCCGCGCCAGCGCCACGCGCTGGCGCTCGCCTCCCGAAATCTCTGCCGGCCGGCGGTCGCCCACATGCTCGATGCGAAAGGCTTGCAGAACATTGCCGGTGCGCGCCTGCCGTTCTTGCGGGCTGAGCGCGCGCAGGCCGTAGGCGATATTTTCCCCCGCAGTCAGGTGCGGGAAGAGCGCAAGCTCCTGGAACACGTACCCGATCCGCCGCTCCCACGCGGCGACATTCCGCTTCTTCTCCGAGTCGTAGAGGTCTTCACCTCCGACCGCAATGCGCCCGTCGTCGGGGTCGCTCAGTCCGGCGATGCAATCGAGCAAAGTTGTTTTCCCTGCGCCCGAAGCGCCAAAAAGAATCGTGAACCCGGCCAACGCGCGAAAGTGCGTATTGAGGATGAAGCTGCCTTCCGGATTCAGGTAGCGCTTGCGAATGCGGACTTCTAGCTCGGAAGAAATGGGTTGCCGCGCCGCCGGCCTCTTGGAAGAAGCGGTTTTCACTTCCATGGACCCACCGCCCACGGCCGGCGGTTGATTCCGTAAACGATGGAGAGCGCCGCGAAAGAAATCAGCAGAAGCACGACTGCCGTCCAGTTCGCGCTGGAATATTTCCCCGCTTGCACTTGATCGTAAATGTCGATCGAGATGGTGCGCGTCACGCCCGGTATGTTGCCCCCAACCATGAGCACCACGCCAAATTCGCCCAGCGTGTGCGCGAAGCTGAGAGCAAATCCGGTGACCAGCCCGGCTTTCGAGAGAGGAAGCACTACCCGCCAAAACGTCCGCCCAGGTGATTGCCCGAGTGAAGCTGAGGCGCGCAGCAGCTTGGGATCGACCGCCCCGAAGGATGCCGCGAACGGCTGTACCGCAAATGGCAGGCTATAGATCAGCGACCCAATCACCAGTCCCTCAAAAGTGAACGCCAGCGTGTGGCCCGTCAGTGATTCCCACCAGCGGCCCAGCGGACTCCGCGAACCCAGCGCCAGCAAAACGTAGAAACCCAGCACGGTCGGCGGCAGCACGATCGGCAGCGCCACCACCGCCTCCACCAGAAATTTCCAGCGCCAGCGCGAGTAGGCAATCCAGTAAGCGATGGGCATTCCGATCGCAGTCAAAAGCACGGAGACGATCGTTGCCAGCCGGACTGTCAGCCAAAAGGCTTCCCAGTTCATTCAGTGCTTCTCTGCAGGAAGGCTAAATCCGTACTCCTCAAGCAGGGAAGTAGCTTCCGGGGCGCGGACGAATTCGAGGAACGTGCGCGCCGCTGCCTGGGATTTTGACCCCGCGAGCACGACCGCCGCCTGGTTCAGCGTGGGATAGGAATCGAGCGGAACCGTCCAGTAGCGGCCTTTGTTCTTCATGGCCGGTGCGAGCGCGTGCGAGAGTGCAATCAATCCGGCCTGGGCATTGCCCGATTCCACAAACTGCGCGGCTTGCGCAACATTTTCTCCCAACACGAGCTTCGCTGCCACCTGATCGTAGATTCCGAAATGCTTCAGTGCCGCTTCCGCCGCGCGTCCGTAGGGCGCATGCTGCGGGTTGGCAATCGCGCATTTCGTGATCGACGGATCCAGCAGCGCCGTCATCCCAAGCCTCCGCAAATCGAGCGTAGACTCGCTCGGGATCCACAACACCAATCGCCCCACCGCATACCGGTGAAGCGAGTCTCTTAGCGCCAACCCGTCCGCAACCAACTGTTTCGGATATTCCTCATCGGCGGAGAAGAAGACATCAAACGGTGCGCCATTCCGGATCTGATTCGAAAGATTGCCAGACGAACCAAACGACAACTTGACCACCTGCCCAGTCTGTTTCGTATAGCGTGCGGCCAGCGCAGGAAGAACCGCATTCATATCCGCCGCCGCCGCCACCGTGATCTCCTGGCCCGCAGCGCCCGTGGCAAGAAGAATTAGCCACATTACAAGCTTGTAAGGAAGTTTCATCGATTGCCCCAAGCGGCCCTTCATAAAACGGTCGCTGGTGGTTCCCCTCTCGGAAGCCGAAACCCGAAAAGAGCCAAGAGCCAAGAGCTAAGAGCTAAGAGCTAAGAGCTGACAGCTGACAGCTGAGAGCTGACAGCTGCCTCTCTCACACCAGCTTCGTCTTCGACAGCGGCAACTCCCGCACGCGCTTCCCAGTCGCTGCGAACACCGCGTTGCATAGAGCAGGCGCAAAAGGAGGAACGCCGGGCTCGCCCACGCCCGCCGGAGGCGCATCGCTCTCCACAATGTGTACCTCCACGTGCCGCGGTGCCCGGTTCATGCGCGCAATCGGGTAGTTATGGAAGTTGCTTTGGTTGACCGCGCCATTCGTCGCTGTGATCTCCCCGAACAGCGCCAGACTCGCGGCAAACACGGCCGCACCTTCAAACTGGTAGCGGACATTGTCCGGACTGACGACCGTCCCCGCATCGAGCGCAGTCCACACGTTCGGAATGTGTACCTGTCCCTTGCTGTCCACTTCGACTTCGACCACGGTCGCGACATAGGTCAGGAAACAGCGGTGGGCGGCAATGCCCAGCCCGCGTCCCTTACCCAAGGGACGCTTCCCCCACCCCGACTTCTCAGCCGCAATTTCGATCACGCGCCGCAACCGGGCCGTGTCGTAGGGATATTGATCGAGCGACGCACCGTAATTCTGGTACTTGGTGCCGGAGAAGTCGATCTTCCGATCCGCGCCCAGCAAAGCAAGCTGGTACTGAACCGGATCTTTCTTGGCGGCGTGCGCCAGTTCATCGGCAAACGATTGCACCGCGAACGCGTGGAAAACGTTGGTCACGCTGCGCAGCCATCCGATGCGGACGTTCGCCCGCGCCTGCCCCATCTCGGCGCGGTGGTTCGGAATGTCGTAGGGAACATCGGTCCAGCCGTCGTCCGTCTCGTCCTGGCCCGCAACCATAACTTCCGCATCGGTCGTGGATGCGCTCCCTTGAAACACCGAACGTTGCAGCCACGCGGAAGGTTTGCCGTCGGGGCCGACCGCGGCCTTCAGGTACAGCACTGCGGACGGGTGGTAATAGCAGAAGCGGACGTCGTCTTCACGACTCCACGTCACCTTCACCGGCTTCTGCAACTTCTGCGAAAGAACCGCGGCTTCAGAGACGAAATCCCCAAACGACTTGCGCCCGAAACCTCCACCCAGCATGGTCACATGGCAGATCACGTCTTCCGGCTTGATTCCGAGAAGCTCGGCGAGCGTCTTCTGAACCTGTTGAGGATCCTGCACCGGCGCCCAGCAATACGCCTTTCCACCCCGCACATCCACTACTGCAACGGGCGGTTCCATCGGCGTGTGCGCGAGATGTGGAGTGTAATACTCGGCCTCGATGATCTTTCCGCCTTTAGCGAAGGCGCTCTCCACCTCGCCAACGTTGCGGATCACGTTCCCGGGCTTGTGCGCGGTTTCCGTGGCAGTCTTGCGGAACTCGTCGGTGTTGTACCCGACGTGCGAGCCGTTGTCCCATTCGACCTTCAGTTTTTTCCGGCCCTGGAATGCAGCCCAGGTGTTATCGGCGATGACCGCCACTCCACCCAGCGGCTGATAACCATGAGGCGGCTTAAACGTTTCGAGGACCACGGTTTGCTTGACGCCGGGAACCTTGAGCGCCTCCTTGTTATCGTGCGACTTGACGCTGGCCCCCAGCACCGCCGGACGCTCGACCGCGGCATACACCATTCCGTCCACCGTCTGATCGATTCCATAGCGAACCTTTCCGTTGACCATGTCGGGCAGGTCGTACAGATGGTGATTCTCTTTTCCGATGTACCGCCAGGCACTGCGCGGGTTGAGCTTGAGTTCTTCGCGGGCAGGAACCGGCAGCTTGGCAGCTGCCTCAGCCAGTTCCCCGAATCCCAGCTTGCGGCCGCTCGCACGGTGCAGAACAAAGTGCGGCTCGCTGGTATCGCACTCGGCTGCCGGAACGCCCCACTGCGCGGCAGCCGCCCGGATCAACATCAAGCGTCCGGCGGCTCCGGTCTGCCGCATCACGTCAAAAAAATCACGGACGGAGTGCGAGGTATCGGTTTCCTGATCGCCATACTTCGGATCGCCAAGTGCCTGCTCCACTTTGACGCGCTTCCAGTCGGCGCCCAGTTCATCCACCAGCACGATCGGGAGCGAGGTCTTGATCCCGTTTCCCATCTCGGTGCGGTGCGCGACGATGGTGACCCCTCCGTCGGGCGCAATCGACAACCACAGGCTGGGTTGCAGCGGCGCGGGCGCCGCCTCGCCTTCCGCCCAGAGCGGTTCTGGGAGAAATCGCGCGCCCAGCACGAAAACTCCGGTGGCAAGTGCGCCTTCAAGAAATCCGCGCCGCGAGGCATTCTCGATCAGCTTCATGCCGTCTCCTTGGCAGCCTGATGGATGGCGGCGCGAATCCGCTGGTACGTGCCGCAGCGGCAAAGATTCCCGGACATGACCGTGTCAATATCCAAATCGCTGGGATTCTTGTTGGTCTTGAGAAACGCGATGGCCTGCATGATCTGGCCAGACTGGCAGTAGCCGCACTGCGGCACCCGGATCTCCAGCCACGCCTTCTGCACCGGATGCAGGGGCGCGATACCTTCGATGGTAGTGATCTCGGTGCCGTTCACCTCTTTCATCGGTGTCGAGCAGGACCGGATGGCCTCGCCGTTCTGATGCACTGTACACGCCCCGCACAACGACATCCCACAGCCGAACTTCGTTCCTGTAAGCCCGGCCACGTCGCGCAAGTACCACAGCAGCGGCATGTCCGGATCGCCGTCAAAAGTCTTCTCGTTCCCGTTCACCTTAAAACGGATCACGGATTCCCCCGGGTCAAAAAAAGATGATGAGCTTGTGAATTGACCCACATATCCTATGCGCACAACAAGAAATGTGGAAGAGTGTGTCAAGCGGAAAGGGTGACTTTGCGGCCTTTGCGCGTCCTCCGCGACCTTTGCGTTTAAGACCTCTTGATCGCAAAGCACGCCAAGGTTACGCAAAGGTTCGCGAAGAATGCGGTTGGGTGGTTTCCCGCCTCCGTCGGCGTCCCGTCATATAATCGTCTGTCTTCCTGGAGGAATTTTGGCCTACAACGATCTGCGGGACTGGATCCAGGCGCTCGAAGGCGCCGGAGAACTCAAGCGCATCCGCACCGAAGCGGACCCGATCCTGGAAATTGCCGAGATCACGGACCGCGTCAGCAAGAGCGCCACCGACGCGGGCAGGAATTCCCGCGCCACGCAGCCCGGCGGCTCCGCACTTTTATTCGAGAATCTCAAGGGTTATCCCGGCCAGAAGTTGCTCATCAACCAGTTCGGCTCTGCTCGCCGCATGAACCTCGCCCTCGAAGTCGACTCCCTCGACGAGGTCGCCGAACGCATTCGCGGTTTCCTCGACGTCAAATCGCCGCAGGGTTTTTTCGACAAAGTAAAGATGCTGCCCATGCTGGCCGAGATGGGCAAGTTCTTTCCCAAGGTCGTTCCCACCGGCCCCTGCAAAGAAGTGATCAAGCGCGACAACTTCTCCCTGCTCGATTTCCCCATCCCGCAGTGCTGGCCAAACGATGCCGGACGCTTCATCACGCTGCCCTGCGTAATCACGCGCGATCCCAAAACCGGCAAGCGAAACGTAGGCATGTACCGCATGCAGCTCTACGACGAGCGAACCACCGGCATGCACTGGCAGCGACAGAAAGTAGCCGCCGAGCATTACCGCGACCACCTGCGTCAAGCCGCAATCACTGGCACTAACAATAATGTGGGGACGGGCGACCCCGCCCGTCCAAATGGAAGCGCGGCTGGGAATTCGGCCGCCGTGGACATCATGGCAAGATCCTCCGGCGGCTCAATCCTGGCCCTCGGCGATCGTCCCTCCGGCCGCATGGAAGTAGCCGTAGCCATCGGCACCGAACCCGCCCTCACCTTCTCCGCCATCGTGCCCGCGCCGCCCGACGTCGAGGAATACCTCATCGCCGGCTTCCTCCGCCAGAAGCCGGTCGAGCTGGTGAAGTGCGAAACCGTGGACCTCGAAGTTCCCGCCCATGCCGAGATCATTCTCGAAGGCTACGTCAACCTCGACGAACTCCGCACCGAAGGCCCGTTCGGCGACCACACCGGCTTTTACTCGCTCGAAGACGAGTATCCCGTTTTCCACGTCACTTGCATCACGCACCGGAAAGACCCGATCTACGCCACGACCATCGTCGGCAAGCCGCCGCAGGAAGACGGCTGGATGGGCAAAGCGGTCGAGCGCATTTTCCTACCGCTGATGAGGCTCACCATTCCGGAGCTGGTCGACATCAACCTTCCCGTCGAAGGCATCTTCCACAACCTGATGCTGGTGTCGATCAAGAAATCCTATCCCGGACAGGCGCGCAAGGTGATGAACGCCATCTGGTCACTCGGCCAGGCCATGTTTACCAAGTGCATTATCGTGGTCGACGAAGACGTGAACGTGCAGGACATCGACGAGGTCACGCTGAAAGTGCTCAACCACATCGATCCCGAGCGCGACATCCAGTTCACCCTCGGCCCGGTCGATTCGCTCGACCACGCCTCGCGCCTGCCCAACTACGGCTCCAAGATGGGCATCGACGCTACCCGCAAGTGGCCCAGCGAAGGCTTCATCCGCCCCTGGCCCGATGAAATCCTGATGGACGAAAAGACCAAAGCGCTGGTGGACAGCAAGTGGAAAGATCTGGGCCTGGAATAAACCACGTGGGGACAGCTGCCCTCAGCTGTCCAGCCGATCACAGCGCGGCAGGTCTTGCCCGGAGCTGAAAAGAAAGGCGCAAGCCGATTGCCCGCGGTTGATTCTCTTCACTTCCAGAATACCAAGCCGGACCGGGCAAATGGGACATGCCTGCCGGGAATATTTCGCCTTCTGAATCAATAGCGTGCCACGAAAGCTGTGATTCCAGGGTCTTGACAGAACCGCCTATTTCTTCGGCCGCGACTCGGGTGGCACCATTCCGGCGACGCGATAGTAGACCACCAGCTGCCCGTAGTGTTCGCCCGAGTGTTCGATCAGTTCCCAGGCCAAGTCCGACAATTGCATAACCTCATGGGATTCCGAGCTCAACACAGTTTTTGCTAAGCCTGCGTCGCCCTCGGTCTTGATGACGGCGGTGCCATCGGCAAATGATTTCTTCAGATATGCGACCACCGCGGCCTTGGTCTTGTAGTGGGCGCGCGACTCGTCGTCGACCGGCTTCTCGCCCTTGGCCACGGCGGTGAAGAGATCGTTTGAGCCGGTCACATGCAGTAACTGCTCGGCGAAACTGCGTTGCGCAGGCACAGGCCTGAAATCGTATTTGTCTTCGGGAAAGTCCTCGGCCATCGCGATCAACTTGCGGCCAATATCATTCCAGTTAGCG